>WNFH01010803.1_pt1 | contig 10575 bp, 11 predicted proteins | sample 5400411 | NCBI WGS metagenome assembly WNFH01 (sample SAMN13153347, study PRJNA577476) | soil metagenome | isolation source: 200 cm saprolite under Douglas fir tree site 2 hole 3 | place: USA:California | collected 2015-04-18
GGTCAACGTCGCCGGCGAACTTGCCGCGGCCCTCACGGCGGCGGCACGTGGCGAGAAAGGTGGCCTTCTTGGGCGTGTCCGTCTTGAGCCAGTTTAGGAATCGCGAGCGCTCTGTGTCGCTGCGCAGCCAATCGAGGCGCAGCTCGACGGTTTTGGTTTCCTTGAGTGCGCAACGAACCTGCTCCGCCATCTCGGCCGCCGTGGAGCCTGCCACAACTGCGCATATGCGCCCTACTCCCTCACCGAAGACACTCATACGCCGCCTTGTGTCCCAATCCATTGAAAATACAGCCAGTAGTATGCAGTGTCAAAAGTGTAAAGCAACCCCGGCCTATCGGTTGACGCGTGGGGTTGCCCCTGTTACTTTCGCTAAGAAAGTCCTAGCACGACCCGTAGGGCGTGTCTTCGAAGGAGTTATGGAATGCGCGCTAGAATAGCTGCTCTGTGTCTCTCGGTTTTTCTGGGACCTGCGATGAGTTCGGCACAAAACGCACCCCAGGCTGCTCCGGTAATCCCTCAAGCCGACTTTAGTGCGGTGAATTGCTCGGGTTTCGTCACGGACCAGAGAGTGCCCGACGAGATCCAGCTGGTTTCCGGCGAACAATCGAATTACAAGCTTACTTGGGTGCGCGGCGACTATGTGTACATCAATCGCGGCCAGGACAAGGGCGTTCGAGTGGGCGACCGGTTCTCGGTTGTGCGGCCGGATAAGGACCCCACGGAGGTGCAATGGTTTAAATGGCAAGATAAGCTAATGAGAGCCATGGGGACTGCCTATCTGGATGCGGGCCAGCTTCAGGTGGTGAATGTTCAGCCCAAAGTGTCAGTCGCTGAGGTCATCTTTTCGTGTGGGTATATGCAGCGCGGAGACATCCTGCGACCGTACCAGGATCGCCCGGCGCCCCCTTTCAAGGACTCGACCGGCTTCGATCATTTTGCCCCGATCAGCGGGAAGCACGTGGCCATGCTGGTCAAAGGGAAGGACCATTCAAGTTCCTACGGCAAGTACAGCTCAGTCTACGTGAATCTGGGAAGCAACCAGGGTGTGAAGGTCGGGGATTACTTCCGAATCTTCCGGTACCAAGGCTCGATGGCCGAGACTGTTCCGCAGATGAAAGGTTATCAGTACACCATGTACGGCTTCGGGAGCGCCCCGAAGCGCTATGAGTGGAACGACCTGCCCCGAGAGGTGCTCGGCGAGGGCATTGTCATCAACGCCAGCCGAAATTCATCTACGATCCTGATCACGTACAGCTCAATCGCTCTCTATGCGGGAGACTACGTCGAAATCGAGTAGACGCCGGTATCCCCTGGAGTGGTTCAGGCCCGCTGCGGTTTCTAGCGCGCGGGCCTTTTCTTTTGTCGCACTTCTCTGGAGTCGAGCTTCCCAGGGGAGCGTGAATCCTCAAGTCCTTTCCGGGTGGGAACTCTCCGAAAAGACTTCGCAGGTAAATCCGAAGATGCGCGCCTCCGGATCACGCCAGGCCTCACGGCGCAATCCTGCCTTGCAGCACGTCTCCTCCAAGAACTGCTCGCGGGTCAGTTGATGCTCGATCGCAACCTGCGGAAGAAGAAGCCCGCGGCACGCGTGTAGCACCATCAAGAGTCCGTGGCGGCCAATTTCGATCGATTCGGGGGCGATTGCCTCCAGAGACGAAAGCAGCGAGATTTCGATATTCAGATCGGCAAGCTGCTCCTTCCTCAAAGCGGCAAACCGTGGATCTTCCAGTGCCGCGCTGGCGGCGCAGCGGACAACGGCTTCTCCCAAAGGCTCATTCGCCTCGACGACCCCGATGCAGCCCTGCAAACGTCCCCGCACATGCAGGGTCACAAACACGCCGCAGCGCTCCGCGAAGATTCCTTCACGCGGAATCGAGCCCAAAAGCTTGCGATTGGAGACGGCTTCGACCACAGCCGCGCGGGCAAGTTGCAGGGCGGCGCGCCGGCCTTCTTCAGAGAGGGACAGCATCCTGAGGCTTCTTGCGGGCTTCCAGCATCCGAAGGCGTCGGCGCTGCTTGATGCTGTCGTCGACGTGGCTCCAGAAGCGCCGGAAATATTGCGCGGCAGACACCAGCGCGCTGATCACCACCAGCCAGAGCAGAAAGAGCGCGAGCGGCTTCAGAGAAGGATGTCTTGCGCCGGCAATGAGGACCGCTACAGCGCAAACCTGCAATACCATCTTGGTCTTGCCGAGAGTAGAAGCCGCGATCGTGAAGCCTTCCGCCGAGGCGATGTTCCGCAGACCGAGAACTGTGAATTCACGCCCGATGATGATCACCACCATCCACGCTTTAACAAGATGCATGTCCACGAGAGCTATGAATGCCGCCGAGATCAGCAACTTGTCCGCGATGGGGTCGAGAAGAATGCCCAGCGTGGTGATTTGCATCCGCCTCCGCGCCAGGTAACCATCCGCCCAATCCGTCGCCGCAGCCATCAGCAGGATCAACACTCCCCAAACCTCGAAATGCATGGTGACGCCCCAAAGCGGGACGTTGGGGCTACGGGTCAACAGAATCACGATGAGGACGGGAACGAAAAAAATCCGCAACAGAGTCAGTGAGTTAGGCAGATTCATGGGCGCATGACGACGGGGTGGCGCCACGGGGCTTCAGCCACCGCAGTTTCACTATAGACTTCGGCTCAGAATGCGTCAACACGCCCGGGCGCCACAGAGAGAGGCCTTAATGCATCAGCATTCGCGTCTGCGCGAGGATGTCAGCACATGCGACATTCAGCGTCTCCAAGGGAGGTAGCGGTACCATTTCGTAAGACCGTTGCTGCAAAGCTGTGCAAATGTGCGAACGTGCGCCTCTAGCAAGGCCGATCAGCATCCCCCTGGTTCGCGGCCCATGAGTACAAGCAACATGCGTATTATCTATGACTTACAAGGGCACATCTTTTGGATAGTAGCGCGGCTCCACAGAAAATCGCGTGCCAATCTCAACGGCGAATCCGCAGTTTCCACAAGGTTTTCCACAGGGAGTGAGATACGGGCGCTCCCGAAAAAAAGGCCACCGCAAGGACCGCAAATGAGTCAAAACAGGGGTTTTCCGGTGCTCCCCCAGGGTTCGCGCCTGAAGACCGCATCCTGCATCTCAAATTGCCCGCGGGCCACGAAGGAGCCTTACGGGCAGCAAAAAGAGCACGCTGATAAGCCCAAGAACCCCGTGAACGGCAATACCCAAGACCCTCAACGGCAGCGTGAGCAACCACACGATGGGATAGAGCACGAGCGCCAGCAGCGCGATGGGCCAGCACAAGATGAAAAGGATACACCAAAGGAAGAAAGCGGCCATGGCAACCTCATTCCTGGCGACGGCAAAGTGATTCCCGGCAAACCGGATCGCTCAGCGAGCCGCGTTTAACTTAATTACGACAAAGGACGCCGAGAAGTTTCCTCGACCGCATAGTCAGTCAGCCGCAGGCGCTTGGCGATGGACGCGGGGACCTCCGCATCGAGCCGCATGTGCGCATCGTCGACCTCCGAATGCAGGACCCGTCCGAGCGCATGGATCAAAGCCAGGGTGCGTCCTTCCGCCATCGGCAAACGAATGGAAAGCGTTACGACAGGATCCGTGGGCATCACCGCGTCCATGCGCCGCAACAAAGCGTCGATTCCTTCTCCCATGAGAGCGGACACCAGCACTGGCGCGCCCTCCCCGCATGTGCTTCTTCTCGCATCGTTTATGAGGGCTTTGCGCTCCTCGGGAGTGAGACTGTCGATTTTGTTCAGCACGTGCAGCCTGGGGCGGCCCTCGACGCCCAACTCGCGCAAAATTTGTTCGACCTCCTCGTCGAGTTCATCGTGATGCGGGTTGGAGACGTCACTCACGTGCAAAATCAAAGCTGCTTCCTGTACCTCTTCCAGAGTGGCGCGAAACGCCGTCAGCAATCCTTTTGGCAGATCGCGGATGAATCCGACGGTGTCGGAAAGCAGGACGCGCCGGTTCGAGGGGGCGCGGATGGTGGGATCGAGCGTTGCGAACATTTTTGGGGAAACCAGGACTTCGGCACGGCTGAGGGCATTGAATAAGGTGGACTTGCCCGCGTTGGTATAACCCACCAACGCGATGGTCCCCAAAGGGACAGTATTGCGCGCCTCACGCCGTAGTGCGCGCTGTTTACGCACGTCTTCAATGCTGGACTGAATCTTGCGTACGCGCTCGCGGATCCGCCGACGGTCCGTTTCGAGTTTCTTTTCACCGGGGCCGCGCACGCCGATGCGTCCTGCACCGCCGCCCGCTCCACCTGCGCCGCCGCCGCCGCTCTTGCCGCCAAGGCGGGACATCGCGGTTCCTTTTCCGGTCAACCGTGGCAGCATGTAATTCAATTGCGCCAATTCGACCTGCAACTGGCCCTCACGGCTGCGCGCATGCCGGGCGAAAATGTCCAGAATTAACTGCGTCCGATCGATCACGCGGCGTTCTGTCGCTTCTTCGATGTTTCGCTGCTGCATGGGGGAGAGGTTGCTGTCGAAGATGATGAGCGGCGCTTTGTGTGCAGTAGCTTCCGCGCGGATCTCATCCAGTTTGCCGCGGCCCACGAGCGTCGCCGGATCGGCGGTGTCGCGCAATTGGAAAACCGTTCCGGCGATCTCCGCGCCCGCGCTCCGGGCCAGCTCAATCAGCTCCGAAAGCGATTCACGGCCCTGCTCGCCCGCGGGCATCCCGGGGAAACGAGGCGCACGCTTCCATCCCACGCCTACGAGCAACGCGCGCTCTGTTGTCGAGACTTGATGATGGGTTTTCGTCACGGAGATCGGCCGGGAGTCATTTCGCGGTCTCGAGCATTCCTGGCGGGACTCACCCCTGAAAACGATTATACGCTTCTCTCTACAGGCCCGCGACCCGCTTCCAAGCCTTGCGACTGGAGCGACGCGAGAACACCAGCTTGCACGCCAGCATCGTCACCAAACCCTGAGAACCAGTGCACGCCCGGCTCTTTGCGAAACCAGGTGAGCTGGCGTTTGGCATAGCGCCGCGTGGCCTGCTGAATCGCTCCACGCGCTTCTTCGAGCGAAATCTTTCCGTGCAATACAGTACACAACTCGCGATAGCCGATGAAATCGAACGGTTTCGCATTTTCGTTGGGGTTACTCTCGAGCAAAGCCTGCACTTCGCTTAACCATCCCCGCTCCAACATGGCGTTCGTCCTGGCACGGATGCGTTCGTAGAGCCTCTCACGCGCGGGCATCAATCCAACTTTAAGCGCGCGCCAGCCTTCGAGCGCCGTCCGGCCCGCCAGATGCGCTTCGGAAATTGGCTTGCGTGTCACTATGCAAACCTCAATGGCGCGAATGAGCTTCTGCTCGTCCGCTGGTGCGATTTTTTGGGCCGCTTCCGGGTCGAGTCTCTCAAGAACACGATGCAGATGGCCGGGCTCGTGTTCTTCAACGCTCGCCCGCAGCCTCTCACGCAGTTCTTCCGAGCGCAGCGGAACGTCCGCGAGGCCTTCGAGCAGCACGCGCAAGTACAATCCCGTCCCGACAGTGAAGATCGGCAGGCGTTTCCGCTGCCGCAAGTCTTGCAGTACGGCCAACGCCAATTGGCGATAGCCACCTGCGGTTGCTTCGTCGCTCGGATCGAGAACGTCGATCAAGTGATGCGGAATGCCGCGGCGTTCGGATGCGCTGGGTTTTGCCGTACCTACGTCAAACCCGCGATAGAGCTGGGTGGAATCGCAGGCCACCACTTCCCCGACGAGCCGCTCGGCCAGCCATACGCCAAGCGCGGACTTGCCCGATGCCGTTGGACCAACGATGGCCACAAGAGGCTGAAGCGCGTTTTTACCGCTCATCGAACGAGGAGATGCCGCGCTCGAACGAGAATGAAAATGAGCACGAAAAGAGCGAGGAGGAGACTGCCAAGAACCTGTTGGCGCGTGAGTTTCACTGATAAGCCGCTTCGATCGGCAAATTGTACAGGAAATAAAACCGCAGCTCGATATAGGGACCGCTGAAGGCCTGCGGCAGAGGCTCGAACGGGTTCGACGAGCGAATGGCAGACACCGCAGCGCGGTCGAGCGGCTCTTTCCCGGACCCTATGAGCCGCACCGGCTCCCCGGCCGGCACATTGCCGTCCTTCATGATGCGAAATTGCAACGCCACTCTGCCCCGGTCGCCGAGCATCGCCGATTCGGGCATCACCGCGTACCAATTCCGCCGCACGGCCGCGATCACCCGCACCATGTAATCACTGAAATCGACGCCCTCCGTGGGCGTCAGAATCTCGTAACCATTGCCATAGGTGCCCGCGGCGCCCTGCGATCCGCCAGCGCCCCCGCCGAGCGCTCCGCCCGTGCGTGGCATCGGACCAATCACCGCGCCCGCGCGGCCGCCTGCATTCGGGTTCTTCGCTGCTTCGCGAATGGTGTCTTGAATCGAGCGGCTGGGCGAACTCTTCGGCAGGATCAAACCGCGCTGTGGCTGTGGTGTATCCGGCGCTTCGAGTCTCAGCGCAGGCTTCGGAGCATCCGTCTTTGGTGTTGGCGCGGTCGGCTGAAGCTCAGGTTGCACGGCGTTCAACTTGGGTACTGGCGCGCTCGGCAGCTCTTTCACGGGACGTTCCGGTTGCGGCGCCGGCGCGGGCGTCGGTTCAATGGGAGGCGCAACTTCCCGCAGCACCCGCGGATCGACGTGGACTTTGGGGGCGGGCTGAACGGGCCGCGTCAAGGGCTTGAGTGATTCAAATTTTCCGGGCGGAAGCAACAACGTCAACTGCTTGCGCGCGAGTTCGATCTCTTCCTGTGTCGGTTCGTGCGGAGGAAATAGCCTTGACTGCAGCATGAGCGCGGCAAAGAGTAGAACGTGAAACGCAAAAGACGAAAACCGGGTGATGACTTGCCACTTGGCCTTTTCTTCTCCTTGTTGGGGAGCAATCAGGTGAACTTCCCCGGTAATAAAAATATCCGGGTCCACGAGATCTTGAGGCACATGCAGCGGATACGGGCTTGTTTCGAGCGGCGCTGCGCCCTGTGGCACGGCGATGCGCGCGTCCATATCCGTCGGTTGCAAAGGTGTCGAAAGGTCTTCCGTAACACCATAAGCTTCGCGGTTTATGTCGCGGGGTACGACCACGCGCGCGGCAATCGATTCGAGTGGCAGATTTGTGGGAATCGTCGAATGCCCGTTTAACTGCACGATGGGGAGCATCGCCGGGACCAGCGTGCGCTCATCCATGGTGGTAGGACGGCGGCGCTGCGTCGCGGCTTCCGCCGCGGCGGGCGGACGTGCGTCAATCGGAACCAGGATCCGGGAGATCATTTTATCGTTTTCGCTTGTGTCGCGAATGCCCCTGCGTCGGCCACCTTGCGGTCACCCAACACGCCGATCGCTCTGCGATCCCCAATTACATTGACGCGCGCCGCGTGTTCCTGGATGCTTGCCATCACGCGGCCTGCCAGCTCCAGCGCCGCGCGCCCGGCGGCCCCGTTTGTCTTTGGCTCTTTACGCGTGCGGACGGCATCGACGAACGCTTCGAGTTCCGCATGCAAGGGCTCGACCGCAGGAGCATTTAGCTTCTCGAACCCAAATTCCGGTTGCGGGCCCGGTTTCTTCACGCCGATGCGGAGGGCGTCGCGGCGCGCATAGTCGAGCGAAATGTACTCGTGCTGCTGGAAAAAGCGCATCTTGCGCACCCGCTCGGTCGAGACTCGGCTCGCGGTGATATTGGCCACCGCTCCGCCCGCAAATTCCAGACGCGCGTGAGCGATGTCCACTTTGTCTGTCAGGACGGGGATTCCCACCGCTTTTACTTCCGTCACCGGCTCGTGGACCAGCGCCAGCAAAATATCCAGGTCGTGGATCATCAAATCGTAGATTACGTCCACATCGAGGCTGCGCGGCGTGAAGACGCCTAGTCGATGTACTTCAAAAAACAGCGGCCGGTTCAAGATCGGCTCGACCGCAATCACCGCAGGATTGAAACGTTCCACGTGCCCCGCTTGCAGAATTCGCGCGTTCTTTTTCGCAGCGTGGAGCAGCGCGTCGGCTTCCGCGAGACTCACGGCCATGGGTTTCTCGACGAGAACGTCGAGTCCCATTTCCATCAGCCGGCAGCCAACTTCGGCGTGGGCAACGGTCGGAACCGCGACGCTCGCGGCGTCCGCGCGGCCGCGCAATTCCTCGAGCCTCTGCAAAGTTTGCGTCTGAAATTCTGCTGCGACTGCCGCGGCGCGTTCCGGGTTCTGGTCGAAGACGCCGACAAGCTCCGCGCACTCGAGTTCGCGGTACACCCGCGCGTGGTTGCGCCCGAATTCGCCCGCACCAACAACGGCGACACGAATCCGTTTCGATTGCTCTGTCGCCGCGTTCATTCTTTGTTTATTCCCCTGGGAGCCTGGCTTGGTTCCGACACCGCGGCCGGAGGAAACGCTTGGATCGCGATTCCCGCCCCATCCGCGAGCTCGATCAGTTTTGCGCGCTCAAAAAGCAGCGTCCGCCCGGCATCCACCGCCAGAGCGGTCGCGCCCGCACCCCTCATCTGTTCGATGGTGGGCAGGCCAACCACGGGTACATCAAAGCGCATATCCTGCCCAGGCTTGCTAACTTTCACGACCACGAGCCGCTTGCCGCCCGCGATTCGCGCGGCGCGCGCAATGGCTTCATCGGTGCCTTCCATCGCTTCCACCGCCACGCACGCGCGCTCCGCTATCACCACGGTTTGCCCGACGTCCATTACCGCGAGGTGCCTGGCTACTCCGAGACCATACGCGATGTCTTCCGCTTCGTGCTCATTCGGCGCGCGCCGCGTAAGCACACCTGATTCCGGGACCAGGGGCTTCAGGAACAGCGTCGAATCCACAAGGCGGATGCCCTCTTCTTCCAGCACTCTGGCCACGGCGCCAATGAGCGCGTCCGTGTTTTTACGCGGCAGTGAAAACAGCAGCTTCGCCAGCTTCCAGTCAGGACGAATGGAGCTGAAGATCTTGTTGTGTTTCACCTGCCCGGCCATCACCGCCTGCGTCACGCTTTCCTGGTGCATCAGGTCGATGGTCTTGCTTAATTCTCCAAGGCTCACCCAATGCAGGCGCTTGGCAATTTTCTCCAGCTCCGGCGACGCCTCTTCCTTCAGGGCGATGACTGCCATTTCGATCCCCTGACTGCGCGCTCCTTCCAGGACCAGAAACGGAAACCGCCCGTTCCCCGCGATGAGTCCCCAGCCTGTCGTGTTGGTGTTTGCTTCGGGCATGCAATCGGTTGACGGGCGTGTTACTTCACAATGCCGCGTTCGGCGCTTTCGATGAATCTGATCAGTTCCTGCACATCCGCGGAATCGCCCAGCTTTTTCCTCATTTCGGCCAGGGCCTGCGAAGTATTCAGTTTCGAACGCAAAAGGAGGCGATAGGCGCGCTTGAGTGCTTGCAAACGCTCCGGTGAAAACCCTTTGCGCTCCAGGCCAATCGTGTTGATCCCGAAGCTCTTGGTCTCGCGCTCGGTCACTACTCTTGAAAACGGCGGCACATCCTGCGTTATCACCGTGCCGGCGCCAATGTAAGCGTAGCGGCCGATCCGGCAGAACTGGTGCACCGGCGAAAACGCGCCTACGGTCGCAAAATCATCCACGGTGACGTGTCCCGCGAGCGTCGCCCCGTTAACAAACAGCGCTTGGCTGCCCACCTGACAATCGTGCCCGATGTGAGAATACGCCAAAAAAAAATTGCCGTCGCCCAAAGAGGTTTTCCCGCCGCCTTTTTGCGTGCCTCGGCTGACGGTTACGTATTCGCGGAAGATGTTACCGTCGCCGGCCATGAGCTCGGCGCGTTCGCCTCGAAAAGTGTAATCTTGCGGGTCGCCGCCGATCGCGCTGAACGCATAGAACGCATTGTTCTTGCCAAACTTCGACGGCCCTTGCACCACCGCGTGCGGATGCAGAACGCAGCCGTCTCCCAGCTCCACGTCCTCGCCAACCACCGCATACGCGCCGATCTTCACCCCCTCGCCAAGCTTCGCGCTCGCCGCCACCACGGCCTGCGGATGAATTTCGCGCATCGTCATTTGGCGGATTCTTCCGCCTTGGCCGCAGGATCGCGATCCACCATCTTGCACATCAATGTCGCTTCCGCGGCCAATTGCCCGTCCACCGTGGCCTTTCCTTCGAGCTTGCAGAAGTCCCCGCGCCACGAAAGCACCTTCATTTCCACCTTCAGTTGATCACCGGGCACTACCGGCCGGCGGAACCGCGCGCCATCCACCGCCGCAAAGTAGAGCAGCTTTTTTTCACGGTCCGGAACTTCATGAAGAAGCAGCAAACCACCGGTCTGCGCCATGGACTCGATGATCAGCACCCCCGGCATAATCGGCTGACCCGGAAAATGTCCCTGGAAGTGCGGCTCGGTGATCGAGACGTTCTTCACGCCCACAATGCGCTTCAAACGCTCCATTTCGAGGATGGCGTCCACCATCAAGAAAGGATAGCGGTGCGGCAGAATTTTCTGTATTCCAACAACGTCCAGTATCATTCGCGCTCTCCGTTGCCGCACACCCCTTCGGCGGCTCCTGGCACTTCCCCGGCAAACTTCTGATTATATGCGAACCCCCGCCTCCGCGATATGCGCTCGCTGGCCCGGCATGT
>WNFH01003980.1_pt1 | contig 10573 bp, 6 predicted proteins | sample 5400411 | NCBI WGS metagenome assembly WNFH01 (sample SAMN13153347, study PRJNA577476) | soil metagenome | isolation source: 200 cm saprolite under Douglas fir tree site 2 hole 3 | place: USA:California | collected 2015-04-18
ACGATCCGAGTCGTCCACATCTTGGGAGGCCCGGACCGCAGCCCGAAGGTGATCGCTGTCGACGTCGTTTCTGCCCTGGCGGCGGAGTTGGGCATGCAACTGGAGCCCCGGCAGGTGCGGGTCGCCGCCCAGCAGCGCACGGATCAGGAGTCTCCTCCCGAACAGTTGCGGTTAAAGTTTGTGGGGTTGACCGTCTCCGCTCTCCGCAGCGCGGCGGACGTGAAGGTCCATCTGGAAGACCAGGGTCTGATGTACGAGGGAATCGCCACCGGGCCGAACGCGACCCGCAACCGGCTGGACCTGGTAGCCGAAGCAACCCTCCGGGCGATTGAGCAGTACTTGCGCGCCCAGGGTCTGTTCGTGCTGGATGGAGTGACCACCCAAACGGTGGGCACGCGGGAGGTCGCAGTCGTCGTGGTTTCCTTGGCTGGACGGGACGAAGAGACGCTTTCGGGATCATCCCTCGTGCGTGAAGACCCGCGAGAAGCCGTCGTCCGTGCCGTCCTCAACGCGACCAATCGCCCGGTGTCCTGGCTCCTCGGCCGCTAAAAGAGTTCGCACGGTTACGGCGCCGCCCCGACCCTAGCGACTTCCTACGCTGGACCTTGCCGGCTCGCTTTTACCCCCTCGGTAGTCTCATTTGCCTGACCCCGGTATAATGTTCCTGTTATGGCGAACATTCTGGCGCGGCTGTGGGGCGATACCACGAGCCGCGACCTGCAGCGACTACAGCCTCTCGTCGAAGCGGCGACCGCCTTGGAGCCGGATCTCACCCCTCTGTCCGACGAGGAGCTAGCCGGCAAGACGGGGGAGTTCAAGGAGCGTCTCGCGGGCGGCGAAACCCTGGACGACCTCTTGCCTGAGGCGTTTGCGGTCGTCCGAGAGGCCGCGCGCCGGACGATTGGCCTCCGTCACTTTGACGTGCAATTCCTCGGGGGCGCAGTTCTGCACCAGGGCAAGATTACCGAGATGCGGACGGGCGAGGGCAAAACGCTCGTCGCCACCTTGCCCATCTACCTCAACGCCCTCGCTGGCCACGGCGTGCACCTCGTCACCGTCAACGACTACCTGGCCCGGCGCGATGCGGGCTGGATGGGCCCGGTCTATCGCTTCTTGGGCTTAACGGTGGCCATGATCGCGCACGACTTCAGCGGATTGTACGATCCCGCGTTCCACGACCCCCAGGCGCACGCCGATGACCGGCTCAATCACTTCCGGCCGGTGGCGCGCAAGGAGGCCTACCAGGCGGATATCACCTACGGGACGGTGAGCGAGTTTGGCTTCGACTACTTGCGCGACAACATGGCGGTGCGTCCGGAGGACTTGGTCCAGCGCGACCTGAGTTTCGCGATCGTCGACGAGGTGGACTTCATCCTCATTGATGAGGCCCGTACCCCGCTGATCATCTCCGGGATGGTGGACTCCTCTACCCGCGCCTACTACGACTTCGCCCGCGTGATCGAGCGCCTCATCGCCACCCGCGATTACACCGTGGACGAGAAGCTGAAGACCGCGGTGCTGACCGAGGAGGGGATGAGTCGGGTTGAGCATCTCGTGGGCGTCACTAATCTGGCCGACATCGAGCACGTGAACCTCATGCACCATGTGCAGCAGGCCTTGCGGGCGCACGCGTGTTTCAAGAAGGATGTCGACTACGTCGTGAAGGACGGCCAGGTGATCATCGTCGACGAGTTCACCGGTCGTCTGATGCTCGGGCGACGCTACTCCGACGGGTTGCACCAGGCCATCGAGGCCAAGGAGAACGTGCGCATCGAGCATGAGAGCCAGACGCTGGCCTCGATCACGATTCAAAACTACTTCCGCATGTACACCAAGCTCGCGGGGATGACCGGAACAGCCAAGACAGAAGAAGAAGAACTGCAGAAAATCTACAATCTGCCCGTCGCCGTGATCCCCACGCACAAGCCGATGGTGCGTGAGGACCTGGCTGATCTGGTGTACAAGACCGAGCGGGCGAAACTGCGGGCGGTCGTGGCGGAGATCGAGGAGTGGTACAAGAAGGGCCGCCCGGTGCTCGTAGGGACGCGCAGCATCGAGAAAAATGAGCAACTCGGCGAGATGCTCCGCCGGCGGGGGGTCCCGCACGAGGTCCTCAATGCCAAGCAGCACGAGCGGGAGGCGGAGATCATCGCCCAGGCCGGGCGGCTGCGCGCGGTAACGATCGCGACGAACATGGCCGGCCGCGGAGTCGATATCATCCTGGGCGGCAACCCTCCCGATTCCTCCGAGGCCGCAAAAGTGCGCGGCCTGGGGGGACTCCACATCATCGGCACCGAGCGGCACGAGGCGCGGCGGATCGACAACCAGCTGCGCGGCCGGTCCGGTCGGCAGGGGGACTCCGGGTCTTCGCGCTTCTACGTTGGGCTGGATGACGAGCTCATGCGCCTCTTTGCGGGCCAACGCGTGGCCGCGATCATGGACAAATTGGGCATCGACGAGGACACGCCGATTGAGCACTCGCTGGTGACCCGGCAGATTGAGAACGCCCAAAAGAAGGTCGAACAGTACCACTTCGATGTCCGCAAGCACGTCCTAGAATACGATGACGTCTCCAACGCCCAACGGAAGGTCATCTACGGCGAGCGGCGCAAGGTGCTCTTTGGGGAGCAGCTGCGCGAGAACATCGCCGACATGATTGAACGGCTAATCGGCACGTTGGTGGATGCCCACTGCGCCCCCGACGCGCGGGCGGATGAATGGGACCTCGCCGGCTTGCAGGAGGCAGTGGCGCGGTTGATTCCGGCATTGGGGGCGACGGAGCTGCCTGATGCGGAGCGGCCCGATGCGCTGAAAGAGGCGCTCGTGGCCGCAGCCCTAGAGGCGTACGAAGCAAAGGAGCGCGAGATCGGCGCCGAGCAACTGCGGGAGGTCGAGCGCCTCGTTTTGCTGCAGACGATTGACCGAAAGTGGATTGATCACCTCTACGCGATGGAGTCCTTGCGAGAGGGGATCGGCCTGCGGGCGTATGCGCAGGTGAGCCCGCTCATCGAGTATCAGCGCGAGGGCTACGAGATGTTCTCGCAGATGTTGGCGGAGATTCAAGAAGAGGCCGTCCAGGTGCTCTTTCGGCTGCAGGTCGACCCCGGAGCACAGCTCGCCCCGCGCCCCGTCGCCCGTGGCCTGGGGGGCCGGCGGCCAGAGGTGACCGGGGGGCCCCGGAACGAGCCAGCGCACGCGCCGGTCGCTGTGGCAGAAGACGCGAAGCGAAAACCGGGCCGGAACGACCCGTGTTGGTGCGGTAGCGGGAAAAAGTACAAGAAGTGTCACGGCAAAGACGAATAGCCGCCTTCGTCCACGCCCCCACCCAAAGTTCGGGCAGACCCATCGGGGTGGCCCTCGCAATCCTCAGCGGATTTCTCATCGCCGGCTCGTTTCCTCCCTTTGATGTCGGCTGGCTGGCTTGGGTCGCTCTTGCTCCCCTCGTGCTGGCGATCCACGCCCGTCCCCTCCCGCAGGCCTTCGGTTTGGGGTTTGTCGCAGGGGCCGTCGCGTTTGGCATCATTCTCGCGTGGGTTCGAGTCTTCGGTTTGCTCCCTTGGGTGCTTTTGACGGCGTACTTGGCGCTCTTCCCCGCAGCATTTGCCGCTGTGAGTCGGTGGGTGATCCCCGGACGACGGGCGTGGCAGTGGGTGTGGGTGGCTGCGGCCGCGTGGACCGCGCTTGAGTATCTGCGATCGGTCGGCGTCACGGGATTTCCCTGGGCCTCCCTCGGGGTGAGCCAGTACCGGTTCGCCTCCATCATCCAGATCGCCCGGTACACAGGGGTGTACGGGGTCTCGTTCCTGGTGGCACTAGTGGGGTGCGCCTTCGCTGCCGTCGTTTTGGTGCGGCGTCCGGCTCCCATCCTTTTGCCCGCAGGCTTGCTTGCCGCTGTATTGGTCTGGGGGGGCCCACATGCGCGCACCGTCCCGGTGGGCACGATCACCGTGGCCGCAGTGCAACCGAATGTCTCCCAGGCCCAAAAATTTGATCCCGCGCTGGCTCCCGACCATATGCACGCGCTTCAACGGCTTGTAGCCGCCGCTGGCAGCCAGGGGGCTGAACTGATTGTCTTCCCTGAGACCGCGGTGCCTCAGAACTTGTTCGGATCCGAGGGAGCACTTGGGGAGGTCGGTCGGTGGGCACAGCTCGCACATGCCACCGTCATCGCCAGTGCTCTTGAAAACGGCGTGTCCAACATCGCCGTTGCGGTCACGCCATCGGGGCTGGGCGTCAGCCGCTACGACAAAGTCCGCCTTGTGGCGTTTGGGGAGACCGGAATCGTCCGCGGCCATCGGCTCGCCCCTTTGTGGACCCCTCTCGGGCAGGTGGGGGTGGCGATTTGTTTTGAGTCGATCTTTCCCGATGTGTCGCGCGCGCTGGTGAAAAACGGTGCGCAGATCCTCGTGGTGATCACCAACGATGCGTGGTTGGATGGGACGGCCGCGCCCGCGCAGCACGCAGCGCATGCGATCCTGCGTGCGGTCGAGTCGGGACGGTGGGTCGTGCGCGCTGCGAACACGGGGGTCTCGATGATCATCGATCCCGTCGGCCGAGTGCGGGCAATCCTCCCGCGGCACGAGGAGGGCGTGCTTGCCGCCTCGGCGGCGATGATCAGCGTGATGACCCCGTATGTCGTGTGGGGGGACGTGTTTGCGTGGGCCACGATGATGCTACTGCTCGCCACCGCAGCCCCTCAGCTCCGATCTGCTCTGGCGGGTCATTGGACGCGGCCGGCCTTTCAGCAGGCCGCGGTGGCCGTCGTGCTTCCGGGGGCGGCAGGTAGTGCGCTCCTGCGTGCCGGCGCCCCATGGGGAGTTCTTCCCGGTGTCCTGCTGACATTTTGCGCGCTGTTCGCAGTGCTCCGTTGGCCCACGGGTACTGGATGGAACGCCGCCTTCAGGCGGTCGACGTCGATAAGTCGGTTCCTCATGACCCTGCTGGGCGGGGTGGTAGTCGTCGTGGGATTGTGGGCGGCCATGATGGCGGCATATCGGCTTGCGGGGGTGCGGCTGGTTCACCCGGACGCCTGGGCGGGGTATCTCATGCGCCAACTGATCATGGCTGCCGCGATGGAGCTCTGGTTGCGGGGGGCGGCGTTCGCGCCGCTGGCCGAGTGGCAGGGGAGCGCGGTGGCCGTCGCGGTGACGACCGTGCTGGGGATGTCACTCCAGGCGGGGTTGCCTCCGGAGGCGTACGCGTGGACCCTGGTCACCGGGGCCCTGTTTGGTTTCATCCGATCGCGCACACGGAGCGGCGCCGGCCTGATTGTCCCGCACGCGTTGGGCGCGATGCTGTTCGCCTCCATCGCTGAAGTGCGCTGAGGATTGCGCTATGATGGGGGACGATGATACTCGAAGAGATCAAGTCTATGGTGGATACCGATCGCCAGCGCCTCGCCGATATCGGGAGGCATCTTTGACCTCGCCATCAAACAAGCCCGCATCGCTGCCCTCGAAGAGCAGATGCAGAACCCCGAGCTGTGGAGCAACCCCGACCAGGCCAAGAAGGTCGGGCAAGAGCTGAGGACGCTGCGGTCCCAGGTGGAAAGTTTCAACACCCTGAACCGGCAGATTGAAGACCTCGGGGTGCTCGCCAGTCTCGCGCTCGAGGATCCCGCCGGCCTGAACGCCGCCGAGTTGGCTCAAGAAGCTGAGGCGGCGCACCGCCGTCTGCAGCAGCTGGAGCTCATGACGCTGCTCGGCGAGCAGCACGATCCCAACAACGCGATCCTCTCCGTGCACGCCGGGGCGGGGGGCACTGATTCCCAGGACTGGGCCCAGATGCTGCTGCGGATGTACACGCGCTGGGCAGAACGCCGTGGCTTCAGCACCGAGGTTGTCGATCTCTCTCCGGGAGAGGAAGCCGGGGTGAAGAGCGCGACCGTGATTCTCACTGGTCCGTACGCCTACGGGTATCTCAAAGGAGAGCGGGGCGTGCACCGGCTGGTGCGCTTGTCGCCGTTCGATGCCGCCCACCGTCGCCACACCTCCTTCGCGTTAGTCGACGTCATTCCCGACGTGGAAGAAGTCGAAGTGGCGATCCGCGAGGATGAGTTGAAGATTGAAACCTACCGGGCGGGCGGGGCAGGGGGGCAGAACGTCAACAAAGTCGAGACCGCGGTACGGATCACCCACCTGCCCACCGGGATTGTTGTGCAGTGTCAGAACGAACGCTCCCAGCATGCGAATCGTCTCACCGCCATGCGGCTGCTGCGTGCGAAACTCGCGGAGTTACAGGCGGAACAACACCAACAGCGGCTGGCGGAACTCCGCGGAGAGTTTAAGGAGGCCGCCTGGGGGAATCAGATCCGCTCGTACGTCCTCCACCCGTACACGTTGGTGAAAGACCACCGCACAAATGTGGAGACGGGCGACGCCCAGGCGGTGATCAACGGCGACCTGGATCCTTTCATTGATGCCTACCTGCGCCGGCAGCCTGCTCGGCGTGTGTAAAGGGGCCCGCAATCTGCCGTGCGAATTAGACACCCCCGTGTGTCCACGACGGCGGACCGGGGCACGTCCTAACCTGGACGGGCGACCCGATCTGCGAGATGCGGGCCGAGCGATCGAGCGCGAGAGTGCGCATGGTCAGCCCGAGCCCATTGGCCGGACGGAGCCCCCTCCGACAGACCACGTCATCTTCCGGCCACCTACGCACGCATGCTGATCAGGCGAGTGTTGTGGCCGGTCGTCCTGGTGGTCGTTGTGGTAGCGTCAGTCAACCCCGTCCTGGCGTGGCGGTTGCAGGGGGCGTTGCGCCAGTCGCTGGCCACTCCCTTTGTGAGCGTGCGCCTTATCGGCTGGCCAGCGGCCGTGGTGTCTGGTCGCTACGCCCAGGTGTCCATCGTTGCACACCGAGCCTCCGCGGATGGGGTGGTAATCGATGAACTGGCCGCTCGCCTCCAAGACGTTCAACTGGACCCCGTGCGTGCCGCCGCATTCGGACAGCTCGTGCTCCGACGCGTCGGAGGCGGACAGGTGACGGTGCGCCTCCTTCAAGAAGATGTGCAGCGGTCCCTCGAAAACCGGTCCTCTGTGAGCGGTGTGGTCGTCAAGTTTGCCGATGGTCTCGTGCGGGTGACAGGTACGGTATCCGTTCTTGATGCGCGCGCGGACGTCACGGTGGTCGGGCATCTGGTCGTGCGGGACGCGCGGCAGATTGTCCTGGAAGTCGACACGTTGAATGTCGTCGGGCTATCGGTACCCCCTGGTGTTGCCAACGTTCTGATCACCCCGCTCAACCCGTTGCTGACCGTGGACCCGCTTCCCGTTCCGCTGCGGCTCACGGGCGTCGACGTCAAAGAGGGCTCGGCCGTCGTCACCGCGGAGGCACGCTAGACGATGTCTCGGTCGCTGATCGCCCTGGGCCTGGTCGGGTTGCTCGCCTCCGTGGTCGTGCTCTCTCTGCGCTGGCCGATAGAGTCCGCGTACCGCGACGTCGAGGTCGTCTTGGATGGTCCTGATTGGGAGACGATGGCCATCCGCGAAGGCAAGGACCCGCTCGCCGTCTTCGCGCAGGCGCGCGCGCACGGCGCCACCGCCGTCGCGGTGTACGAACGCACCCTCAAGCGCATGGCCGCAACGGGCGAGGTGAGCTATCGCAGCGGGGGACAGGTCCTCAGCGACGCGAGGGCGGGGCTGACCGCCCCTGCCTTGCGCACCCTGGTGACGTCGGGTGCTGTTCGCTCCGGTGATGTGTACGTCGTCGCCGCGCCCGAGATGTTGGGGTTCTTACACACAGCATTCAATGAGCTTGCAGGAGCCTCGCGTGTCCGCCGTGTGTCCGATGTGCTTGCCGTCGCGGGATCGATCGATGACTTGGAAGAAGCGCCCCTTGGTTACCTGCAGGAGGATGTGAGCCGGTTTACGCGAGTTGGCTTGCGGCCGGTGCTGCGCCTGCGCAACTATACCGGGCTGACCGCCGTCGGACTGCGAGCAAAGATGGCCCGTCTGCAGCGGCTGGGAACTGGGTTCCCCGTGGTCTTCGAACAGACCGAAGTCCTCGGCTACGAGGGCCTGCTCGAGGAGACAGCCGCCGGACTGCGCGGGGCACGATTCCCCTACGCGCGGATCGAGGTCTTTAGCGAGAGACGCAAACAGCGTGGCGAAGATCGCCTCACCGCGCTGATGCGGCCGCATGTGATCCGGCTGTTTAGCCTCACCGCAGACGAACTCGCCGCCCAGACCCCTGAAGCAGCGCGCGACAAGTTTGTCCGTGCCGCCCGCGAGCGCAACATCCGTATCCTCTACCTGCGGCCGATTCCTCCGACGGCGGGCGTCGTCGACACCGAGGGGAACATGCTGTTCCTCGATCGTCTCACGAGAGACCTCGCCCACGTTGGCCTGATTCCGGGCCCCGCGCGCGCGTTGCCGGAGATTCACATTCCGCAGCTGCTCGTGCCTGTCGTCATCCTCGCTGCGCTCGCGGCGATGACCGGAGCCCTGGTCCTGACCGGTCGAGCTGTCGGAGTTCCGGTTTCGTCGCACACCGCGTGGATCCTGGTCGGTGTGGGAGTCATCCTCACGGGGGCAACGATCGGGACCGGTGCGTTTACCCTCTGGCGCAAGTTCGCGGCATTGGGCACTGCCTGCGCGGTGCCGGTGCTCGCCATTGTGTTGACGATGCCGCGCCGGGATCAACATCCCGTTGTGGGGGCGCTGCGGGCTCTGTGGATGGCGTCAGGGATCTCGTTTGCCGGCGGCCTTGTCGTCGGCGCGTTGCTCACAGGCTGGCCATTCATGATGGCCGCCGATGTGTTCGTGGGCGTGAAAGTCGCGCATGTGTTGCCCGCGGTGCTTGTCGCCGTGATCCTCGCCACCGCCGAGCGACCGCCCCAGCACTGGCGGGAGGGTGTGGCGCAGTTATGGGCGTGGTCCTCTCGGCCGCTGCTTGTGCGCTACGCGATCGGGGCGCTGGTCGTCGGCGTCGCGGCGGTCATCCTCCTGGCGCGCAGCGGAAATTTTGGTCTGCCGGTTTTGGCGATCGAAGAACGCTTGCGATCCTTCGCCGAAACGCTGCTGGTGGCCCGCCCGCGAACCAAGGAGTACCTCCTCGGACATCCGGCCCTGGTCCTGGCATTCGGGGCTGCTGTGATGCGCTGGCGCTGGGGTGTGATTCCCCTCGCCGCTGTGGGGGCGATTGGCCAGGCCGGGATTATCAACAACTTCTCCCACATCCACACGCCTCTGCTGTACGCGATGTGGCGGACCGCCAACGCGTTGGTGCTGGGTAGTCTGCTGGGTGTTGTCTTCCTCGTCGTGCTGCTGCGCGTTGTCGCGGTGGTCACCCCGCGGCAGCGTGCGGGTCCGCTGCGACGGTGACCTCTGCCCCCTCAGGTCCGCGATGACGCGCGTCGTCATCAGTGGATATTACGGGTTCGGCAACGCCGGCGATGAAGCGGTACTGGCGGGTATCCTCGTGACCCTGCGTTCCCATCTGCCGCGCGCCGACGTGGTCGTGCTCTCCGGTAACCCCACACAAACGCGCCGCCTCCACGGTGTGAAAGCGGTATCACGAATCACGGGCGCGCTATGCACGCTGCCTGGGGCGGATCTGTTCATCAGCGGCGGGGGCAGCTTGATCCAAGACGTCACCAGCGCGCGTAGCGCGCTGTACTACCTTGGTCTGCTGGGTCTGGCGACGGTTCTGGCCAAAGCCACCGTCGTGTATGCGCAGGGGATTGGACCTTTGCGGCGAGGGTGGGTGCGGGTTCTGGCGCGCCGCATTCTCGCACGGACGACGCTGATCACTGTTCGCGATGAAGACTCCATCAGCGTCCTCAAAGACTTGGGCCTTGTCCGCCCCGTACACCTGGTCGCCGATCCCGCGTTCGTCCTGGCCCCCACGCCCGCCTCTCAGATCCAGGACATGATCGGGTCCCATCACATCCCACGGATTGGCGTCGCCCTGCGATCCTGGCACGATGATGCTTTCGTCGACGCGCTGGTCGAAGGACTTCAAGCCGCGCGCAGGCGGTTGGGGGAGACCGAGATTGTCGTGTTGGCACTTCACCCCGAGCGCGATCTTGCACTGTGTACCCGCGTGGCCCGGGACGTCGACGGGCGCGTGCTTGCGGGGCTGCCGCCGTCAGATCTCATGGCGGTGGTGGGGACGATGGACCTCCTGGTCGGGGGGCGGTTGCACGCACTCATCGCGTCCGTGCTCATGGGGGTGCCCCCGATCGGCCTGTCCTACGATCCGAAAGTCGAGGGGTTTGTGCGCCAGATTGGTCTGGGCAGGCCCCTGTCGCTGGCGGGTCTGCGCTCGGATGATCTGTGCGATGCGGTGTGCGCGACATGGGAGGAGCGGGAGACCCTGCGTCCGCGCCTGCGCGAACACGCGGTCGCGTTCCGAGAAGGCGCGCTGCGCGCCGCGGAGCTCACGCGCGCTTTGCTTGCCTCACCTCACGCAGACCCCGTACGGGGGGGCAACGGCAGGACACAGCCACCCGCAAAGGGGTGAGGAGGAGTTTGATGTGGGCATACGAAATACAGGAGGGCTGATGATGGACAGGACCGTAGCGGAAGCCGTGGTCAAGGCCAAAGTCGGCCCCATGCCCGACGTCCTTAAG
>WNFH01009626.1_pt1 | contig 10571 bp, 7 predicted proteins | sample 5400411 | NCBI WGS metagenome assembly WNFH01 (sample SAMN13153347, study PRJNA577476) | soil metagenome | isolation source: 200 cm saprolite under Douglas fir tree site 2 hole 3 | place: USA:California | collected 2015-04-18
CGCCGGCGGGCTCGAGTTTCACGCAGTCCATTGCGCTCAACGGCGCGGGAAGCAGTACGCCACCCCAACCGCCGCCGCCGGCCGTGGTGACGATCCCCATCACCGAGACGATCACCGTCACCGATACGCCCTCGTTCCTGGACGCACTCGATACCGAAACCATTTCGATCACGGACACAGTGACGGTGCAAGTCATTCACGTCACACCGATAATCGGCTGGGCGACACCGGCGTCTATCACCTATGGGACAGCCCTCAGTGGCACGCAGCTAGACGCAACTGCCACCCTCAACGGCTCGGCAGTGCCCGGCACCTTTGTGTACACACCCACATCGGGGACGGTGCTGGGGGTGGGCAGCCAGATGTTGTCCGTGAGCTTTACGCCCAACGACACTACGACTTTCACGACCGCCACAGCACAGGTCACTCTGATTGTGAACCTGGCGACAGCGACCGTAAGCGTGACAGGCGGGACATTAACTTATGACGGAAGTCCGCATGCCGGGAGCGGATTTGCCTATGGTGTGGGCGGAGTGAGCGATGTGCAGACTCCCGCGGTGACATTGAGCTACATTGGGATTGGGGCGACGACGTACGGGCCGAGTGCGACGGCACCGACCAATGCGGGGACCTACCAGGTGACGGCGAGCTTCGCTGGGAACGCGAACTACAAGCCAGCGTCAAACTTGGCGCCAATCACGATCAACATGGCGAACCAGACGATCACTCTTACGGGTGTGCCTTCTAGTCCTAATTTCGGTCAAGGGCCGTTCAGCCTCAGTGCCGGTGCGACCTCGGGTCTTGCCGTAGCCTTAAGCGCCACAGGCAACTGTTCACTCTCCGCAAATTCGCTTAGCCTTACCGGAGTAGGCACCTGCACGGTGACGGCCACGCAAGGCGGCAACGGTAACTACAGTGCTGCTCCAACTCTGAACCCCAGTTTCACGATCGGTCAGACTCCAACTACAACGAACGCCAGCGTGTCGCCCGGGACGGTGCAATACAGCGACTACACTACCCTGACCGCTACGGTCACTCCGATCTCGGCTGGCGGGCAGTCCTTTGCTGGGAGCGTACAGTTCTACTTGAATGGCACGGCCGTGGGCTTACCAGCAGCAATCAACACTTCTGGCGTGGCTACTCTCTCGCAAGTGCAGGTGAATCTGGCAGCTGGCAGCTACCCAGTGAAGGCAGTGTTCAGCAGCACGAACGCGAACTTCGCCGGAAGCACCGGCACAACCTCGCAGATTGTCACCCAAGAGAACGCATTCATTCTGTACAGTGGTGACACCATCGCACAGGTCGGAACATCTTTGAATCTGCGCGCAACAGTGTGGGACAGCGCCGCCGCGGGGTACCCCGGCGTGAATCCCGAGTCCGGACTCACTGCCACAATCGGCGACATCACCAAGATGTGGATTGCGTTTGATATCTACCCGGCCGGAACTTGTGGCAGCGGAACGCCGTCTACCGTGTATGCTCACGTAGCCTTGACAGGGACGCCAGGGATCGGTACAGCAACGACGGCCCTAAACTCGTCATCGGAGGTCAGCTACTGCGTCGTTTCTCGTCTGGTTGCCGGCAACACAGGCGGAACGAACCTTTTCTACAACGCTCCAAATGCACAGGCTGCAGGTCTAGACTTTTACGTGAATAGCGGTCAATTCGCGACTGGCGGCGGCTGGGTCAACGATCCAACAGGCAGCCACGGCAACTTTGGTTTCAACGCACGCTACAATTCAACCGGATCGCCCAAGGGCCAGATGGTTTACGTATACCGAGCCCTTTACAACGGTGTATTGGCGGACTTCATCATCAAGAGCAATGCGTTGACCGCTCTGCAATTCACAGGCACTACGTACCCGATCTCTTCAACGTTGCAAGGCAAGGCGAACGTGCAGGTAAACCGAGCGAGCGATGGGCTCTCAGTCTTCTCTGCGGGCAATTACACATTCTCCGTAACGGTAACGGATAGCGGCCAGAATGGCGTGACGGGCAAACAATTCTCGCTAATTGTTTACGCGAGTAACGGCGTACCGTACCACACCGTCCCGGGGGCAACTCCGCTTCAGGGCGGCAACGTAGTGGTCCATTTACACTAGATCTACGGAGCGACAACTCCAGAGCAGGAAATCACTTCGCTTGGCAAAGATGGCCTGAACCCCTGTTGTGAGACAAAAAATAGGGCACACCTTGCAGCTTTTTATTCAGCCTTGCTTGTATCTCCTAGCAGGAGAAGGGGTCTGGGGAAGAGGACGGCATTTGAGTCCTCTTCCCCAGCAGCCCTTTAGAAATCTTTTCGTCGTTCTCTTTGTTCTCAAAAAACTCCATTGCTGCGCTTCGAGTTTCGATCTGGCCCTGCGCCTGTTGCTCGAATTCTTCCGGGGACCGATAGCCCAGCGCGGAGTGCAACCGCTGCCGATTGTAATACTGCTCGATGAACTCTTCGATGTTCGCTCGCAACTGCTCTAGGTTCTCGTATCGATTCGCATAAATTTCCTCCTGCTTCAGTGTCTTCATGAAGCTTTCGCAGCTCGCGTTGTCGTACGGGTTCGCTGGCCGACTCATGCTGGGGACTATCCCGTACTTCTCCAACATGACCACGTATTCTGCTCGAGCGTATTGCAGCCCTCGATCCGAGTGATGAACCAAGCCTGGTCGCGGCCGTCGTTGCGCGGTCGCAAGCTCCAGAGCTGTAATCGTCAGCCGGTTCCCGAGCGTTCGATCCAGCGCCCAGCCCACCACTTTACGCGAGAACCCATCGAGGATCACCGCCAGATAGACGAACTCAGCCTTCAACCGAATGTAGGTGATGTCTGCGACCCAAAGCTGATCAATCCCAGTTAGCCTCATCCGGCTAGCCAGGTTCAGATACACCTCCACCGTGTGATTCGAATCCGTCGTAACCACGAACCGCCGGCGGTTTACAGCCAGCAGGTTGTCTTTCCGCATGATCCGTAAGACTCTCTTGTGGTTCACTCGCATGCCTCGCCGACGCAACTCCGCAGCGATCCGTCGATAGCCATAGCGCCGACGATGTCCCACAGCAATCTGCTGAATCGCCGATCGTACTTCCATCTCTTCCTCGATGGGCCGCTCTTCCTGCAGGAATCGGTAGAACCCTGCCCGGCTCACCGGCCCCAGTTCACACATTCGCTCGACCGTCATGCTGCCTTGCAATGACATCAGTCCTCGGATTTGGTCGTAGATGCTGTCTCGCCAGGCCCGCTGTTCGCCTGGCGCCGAGCCTCGATTTTTTGCAAGGCACCCTTTAAAAAATCCACCTCCATCACCTTCTCCCCTAGGAGGCGCTTCAACTGTTGAACCTGCTTGCGGTAGGATCCTTCGTGCGTGCTCGGCCGAGCCGATTCTTCTCCGGACTCCACGAGATCGAGCTTAGCCCGCCACTTGTAGAGGCACCTCGGCCTTACTCCGAGCTCTCGTGCTAATTCACTGACATTTTCACAAGTCCTCATACGCTCTACGGCCATTCGCCATTCGTTGGAACTTTCGAGAGTATCGCTTCCGTTTCACTTTGCAGTCCTTCCCTGCAAAGTGTGCCCACCTGTCGTGTCTCAATTCAAGGGTTCATTCCACTGTTAATGCACCCTATTGCAAGCTTTCTTCAGTGTGGTTTCCAAAAACTCTGGACGATTCGGCCTGAGGCTCAGTCTGATCCTCCTAAGTCTAGGGCATGGGTTCGACCGCAGTTGTGGCCCACCTCACCCCGCAGCGACTTCGAAGGGGTAGTGTCTTTGTTTATGCTGAACCGAAATCCACTTCAAAGTCGTGAATTCTTCGAGAGCCCACTTGCCGTTCAGACGGCCAATGCCCGAGGCTTTTTCCCCGCCAAATGCCACTAATGGCTCGTCGTTGATGGTTCCGTCATTCACATGAATCATGCCCGAATCTATCTGTTTCGCCATCTCCGCACCCCATTCCACATTGCGGGTGTGGATAGCACCGCTCAGCCCGAAAGGACTGTCATTTGCGATGCGGATGGCTTCTTCCGGCGTGTCGAAAGGCATCACGCAGACTGACGGACCGAACATCTCAGTTTGCGCGATGGACATGTCAGGACGGACGTCGGCAAAAACAGTCGGGGAGACAACATTGCCCTCGAATTTTCCCTGCAAGACAGCCCTGGCACCTTCCTGGACCCCTTTTTGAATCTGTTTGGCAAGAGTTTCGGCCTGCGCTCTATTCATGAGCGGTCCGATATCCGTCTGGGGCTCACGCGGATCGCCCACCCTCAGGCTTGAAACCCGCTTTACATACTTTTCCAGGAACTGTGGATAGACGCTTCGGTGAACGAGGATCCGGTTTGCGCACATGCAGATCTGGCCCTGGTGCGTAAAACGGCTAAATACCGCCGCGTTGAGTGCATTATCCAGGTCGGCGTCGTGCATCACGATGAGCGCGCTATTTCCCCCCAATTCCAAGACCGTCCTCTTCAAGCACCGCCCGGCGACGGCGCCAATATGCCGCCCGACCCCCTCGGAGCCAGTGAACGAAATGACCCGTGGCACGGGATGTTCGACAAAGTTGTCGCCGATCTCCTTGATATCCGCGACGATGACATTCAGCAAGCCCTCGGGCATTCCCGATTCTTCGAAAACTCTTGCGACCAGCGTGCCTCCCGTGATCGGGGTATCGTCGTGCGGTTTCAACACCACACCATTCCCGGCTCCAAGCGCGGTGGCCACAGAGCGCATACTCAGGAAGAATGGAAAATTGAAGGGGCTGATGACGCCGACGACCCCGACGGGAACTCGATAAATCCTATTCTCCTTTCCGTCTACCGGTGAAGGATAGATCTCTCCTGTCATCCGGAGCGGATACGTGGCGGCTTCTTTGATGATGCCCTTCACGATCATGATTTCGAAGAACGCTTTCAAGGTGGTGCCGCCCAGCTCTTCGATGATAAGGTCGGTGATCTCCGCCTCGTTTTTTTCAACAAACGTGATGGCCTTTTCGAGAATGCTCCGTCTCTCGAACGGATTGACATCTGCCCAGATCTTTTGCGCCACGGCCGCCGAACGATATGCCTCATCCAGGTCCGCAAGACTTCCGAGCTTGAACTCGCAGATGGGTTTGTCATTGTATGGGTTCCGGTCGGTCAGCACTTTGGAACTGGCCCCGTCACGCCAGGTTCCACTGATGTACTGTTTATTGAGTTTCATGAAGGGATTCATTAGAATTTCCATTTCTCCTCGAAAGGTATAATTGAATTAAAGCCTATCTTCACTCTTTTGAGCAGCACAAGAACTATTCATTCCGGGATGTCGGGGTGCCGCGTAGCGACCCGGTAGCGTCCGGAATGGAAGACGAGAGGTTCGCCCTCGTTCCATTTGTACTCCTCGACTTCCCCAAGAAAAATCACATGATCACCGCCCTCGTAGTGGCGGACATTGCGGCAAACAAAATGGGCCGTGGCGCCCTTCAGCAAGGGACACCCCGCGACTTCCTGTAGGCACTCAACACCCACGAACTTGTCCTGCAGAGGGGTTGAGAATTGCCGGGACAAATGATGCTGGCTGGCCGCCAAAACGTTGATCGCAAAGTGACTCGCGCCAGCAAAGTCCGCATAGCTGGAGGCTTGACGCGACAAACTCCAGAGCACGAGCGGCGGATCGAGCGAAACCGAGGAAAACGAATTCACGGTAATGCCGACCCGCCGACCGTCTTTCGTGCGCGTGCTGACTACGGTTACGCCCGTAGCAAACTGGCCCAATGCCCGGCGGAAGTCCCGCCGATCGAAGCGCTCCGCCGCGGCGCTTGCGGCCTCTTGAAGGAATCCTTCGGCCGCTTCTGCTTCCATGAACCAGGGGAAAAGTGAGCGCGGGTCATCGAAGCCGTTCACAAGAGCCTCGGCCACCTCCCTTAGCCGCGCTGCCGATTGGAGGATCTTGGACACATGAGGCGGCGCATTGAGCAGCATGTTGGTCCACTCGGTCACCCAGCGGGCATATCCGGACCAGTAACGATCGAATGTCTGCTGCATCCATTCCGGATCCGCTTTCCCGTCCCCGTGATCCAGAATGCTTTGCAGATAAATGTCCGCGCACTTGGCGGCGTTATTCGACCCTTGACCGGTGATGGGGTCATTGAGCACCGCCGCGTCTCCGATGCCGAGCACCTTTCGCCCCGAAGGGAGCGTGGCCACCGGCTTTCGCACCACCGGCGTAAGAGATCCTGTGAGGATCCCTCCATCATCCGTCAATTCCACGTCGCGGCAGCGTTCTGATTCCCACGGCAGGAATGTCTCCAGTATCCATTTTGATTTAGCAAGATGCTCCTCCGGCGTTTTCAAATCTCCCCAGCAATCCATTGGCCCGCCTGGGATACCCTCAAAGACCATGATTTCGCACCGCCCGGACATTGTTAAGGCAGGAAAGACAAAGTATTCCCCGACTGCCGGAATCAGGTTGAAGCACACGGCCGCATAGGGTTCACGCGGGCGCATCTTCCTTACATACGTGAGCGCGAGGACACGCTGAGGTTTGTAATAAGGTGAGCGGCTCGCGTCCCGCTCGAAGAGCCACCCGAGGGTCCCTTTGCCAGTGGCAATAATCGTCAGGTCATGACTTCGCGAACAAGACTCCGCGTCCGCGATCTGCGCTTCCTTGAAAATGAGTTCGCCGCCGCTGCGCTGGAATTCAGTCATCCACCCCGGCATCTTGATCCGTTGATCAACAGCCTGCGCGTAGGCATCCAGACGCGCTGCCCAATCGACCACCTTCGCACCGTGCGGCCCCGGAACGCTGAAGCTGATTCCCTCGACTCCGGGGCATTCCTGCTCCCAGAAATTCAGGTGGAGGTCGCGTTCCGTCTGCAGCGCCGAATCGAACATGCACTGGCTCGACATCACTCGCCCCGTGCGAATCTCCTCAGCGGTGCGGTCCGAGAGCAGCGTAACTTCGTAACCTTTGTGCAGCAGTCCCAACGCAAGCTGCAGCCCGGACTGCCCAGCGCCAATAATGGCGATGCGCTTCATAGCGTCAAATTACCTGTCTCTCCTACTCCATCAGCTTCGGAATCGCTGGTGTCGCCATTTCCGGCCCCATCGCCGAATAGCCCCCGTCCACTGCAAGATCCGTTCCGGTAATGAAGGATGCGTGACTTGAGCACAGAAAGAGGACCGCCTCAGCTACCTCCCGTGGCTCTCCCACTCGCCCGAGCAGATGGAATGCCCCGCCAACTTTGTTGGTTTTGACCTTATCCCCGTGGGTCAACTCGTCCATCAACCGGCACCACGTCCAGCCCGGGGAGATGGAATTGACGCGGATTTCGTCGCTGGCCAGGTCCATCGCTTCGTTACGGGTCAACTGCAAGATCGCTGCCTTCGTGACGGGATAAAGCCAGCGTCCTGTTTGCGCCACTTTGGCGCTGATACTGCCGAAATTCACAACAGCCCCGCCACCACGCTTGACCATGTGCGGCCGTGCGGCCTTCAGCATCATCACGCCGCCAATCACATTTATGTTGTAACTCGCGAGCCATTCCTCTCGCGTGGACCCCAGCGCGTTGTCGATATACACGCACGCGAGATTGACCAGAAAATCGATGCCCCCGAACGCCTTGACCGTTTTCTCGACGCACGAGGAGATCTGGCCGTCGTCCGCAAGGTCCGTCTTTACAAAGAGAACGGCGGAACCCAGCTTGTCGGCAAGTGCCTGACCGTCCTTCTCATTGATGTCGGCAACAACGACTTTGCTACCCGCGGTGTGGAAAGCGCGGACCACCTCGGCGCCAATCAGTGTCGCGCCCCCGGTTACAATCGTCACTTTATCTCTGATTCCATCCATCAAATGGCACCCCCTTTCGACTCCGAGTTGGCTCTGCAGGGCGTAAACTTACCACGCACGCGCACTGCGACAAAGCTCGAACTCGGAAGGAGCACCGAAGCGCGCAATTCCGGCTTCGTTGAAAAATACTGGACTAACGAAAGGATAGAAAGCAAAATAGCACGCTCTCAGAAGCAGATGGCGAGGTGAGAGATGAGGAAAATCACGATCGTGGGTGCGGGACAGTCAGGCCTGCAGCTAGCGTTTGGCTTGTTGCGCCAGCGATACGAAGTCACCGTCGTTTCAAACCGCACCCCGGAACAAATCCGCCAGGGCCGCGTCAGTTCGAGCCAATTCATGTTCCACGATTCCCTCGAGAACGAACGCGACCTGGGGATCAATTTTTGGGAAGAACAATGTCCGGTTACCGAAGGAATCGCATTTTCCGTCCCAGGACCCGATGGGAGTCGCGCCCTTTTCTGGGAAGCGAAACTCGATCGTTACGGCCAATCCGTGGATCAACGAGTGAAATTCGCGGGCTGGATCGAAGAGTTCGCGAAGCGCGGTGGAAATCTAATGATTGAGGACGCCGGCGTTCAAGAGCTCGAAAAGTATGCGAGCACCAACGACCTCTTGATCGTGGCCGCGGGAAAAGGAGAGGTAGCGCGACTGTTTGAAACCGACACCTCCCACTCACCGTTCTCCACACCGATGCGGGCGCTTGCACTTACCTATGTGAAGAAAATGGTGCCGAGGAAGGCTTTCACAGCTGTGGCGTTCAGCCTGATACCCGGAGTCGGCGAATACTTCGTGTTTCCGGCACTTGCGGCCATGGGCGCCTGCGAGATCATGGTGTTCGAAGGAGTGCCGGGCGGGCCGATGGATTGCTGGGGCGACGTCAAGACTCCCGAGCAACACCTCCAGCGCAGCAAGGAAATTCTGCAGAAGTTTCTTCCATGGGAAGCGGAGCGCTGTCGTGACATCGAACTCACCGACGGCATGGGTACGCTTGCGGGCAGGTTCCCACCCACCGTGCGAAACCCGATCTGCAAGCTGGCTTCGGGCCGGGTCGCCCTCGGGATGGCGGACGTCGTGGTCCTCAATGATCCAATCACCGGACAGGGATCCAACACTGCGAGCAAGGCCGCGAAGGTTTACATGAACCGCATCCTGGAGCATGGCAACAAACCCTTTGATGCCAAATGGATGCGGCAGACTTTTGATTCTTTCTGGAGCTACGCCCAGTGGGTCGTGAAATGGACCAACACCCTACTGACGCCGCCGCCGCCGCACATCCTTCAACTTATGGGGGCCGCCAGCCAGAGTCCAGCTTTAGCTGGCAAAATCGCCAACGGATTCAACAATCCACCGGACTACAGTCCATGGTGGTTTGTTCCTGCAGAGGCCGAAAAACTGATCCGGCAACTCCATGCGGGCCACTAAAACCCGTTTGTCTGAGGAGAGATCGGACGGACAAGGAGTGAGATTATGGCGCTTGTAAAGATTGCCAAACCAGTGGAGGTCCATGATCCGCAGATTCGAGAGATATTTGACTGGGTCACTCAAATGGAAGGCGCAGTGCCCAATCATTTCTATGTCGAGTTAAACTTCCCAGAATTTTTCAAGGCCAAGCTGGCAGCCACAAAAGTTCTGTGGCAGCTTGGCGAACTGAGGATGGATGAGATTCAGTACGTCGGCATTGCCGTCTCAAAGGCGAACGGCTGCCCCTATTGTACGGCGGCGTTCTGCACGATTCTGAACAATGGCTTGAAGACAGAAGAAGAGAAAGTAAAGAAGTTCGTGCTGGAAATGGGAGAAGCGCTCCCCGATGAGCGAAGCAAAGTGATCGTCGACTTCGCCCTGAAAGTAAACGCCGATCCCAGGACGGTGACAGACCAGGATCTCGCAAAACTCCGCCAGGTCGGTCTGAGTGACAAAGGCATTGTTCAGCTCGTTCATCTAGTGAGCGATTTTGCTTCCTACAACCGCCTGAATATCGCTCTCCAAACGGACTATGATTACCGCGACTTGTGGCGCCACTTGGCTTTCGGCGAAAAAGCCGCCCAGAAAAGCTCGTAACTCCCCTCATCGTTCCATTCGAGAAAGCGCTCGCGTCGTTGAGGGTCTTGGAAATAGCTCACGTCTCAATTGCAGGCACGAGTGGCAGAGAATTTGCCATTATTGGTTTTTGCTTGCCGAAGGACATCTGAGCCGGAGGCTGTTCAGTAGCATGCTAAGATGATCGCGGCGTTGCTGCTGCCGGACGGCTAGCGAACCAGGACAGAAAGCAAACGAGCGCTCGGAAGCCATCCAGGGGGGAAGTGTCAGCGGCGAGGCAGACTGGGACGGGCAAAACCGGCACAGCGGCTCCGCACAACGGCCAAAACGAGCCGCACTATCACCCCAAAGAGGCCGGCGGGTTCCTTTGGATTCTTGACACTAGGCGGCGTCTTCAAGAGCAACCTCCCGGCAGGTCTGGCGAATCATGACCAGGTTGAATTTGCTGTGGCCGTGCCTCCCATCTCCAGCGCTCCACGAGCTGCGGACGGCGACGATCACCAAGCCGCCCCGCAGAGCCCAGCCTAAAGCATCTAGCCCGCGGATGACATCGTGATATCGAAAAATTGAAGATTTTGTAGAAACGCTATTACTTTGCTCGCCTGCTTGACATCCTTGGGAGCGGGGTATTGAATATCCCCGAATCACGCACCGGAGAATCCAACACGCCATTGCTCGAGGTTTCGCACCTCGGAAGATATTTAGTCGTCGACATGTCAGGGAGGG
>WNFH01003982.1_pt1 | contig 10570 bp, 11 predicted proteins | sample 5400411 | NCBI WGS metagenome assembly WNFH01 (sample SAMN13153347, study PRJNA577476) | soil metagenome | isolation source: 200 cm saprolite under Douglas fir tree site 2 hole 3 | place: USA:California | collected 2015-04-18
ATTGTCCGGCGCCGCATCGCAGTGCTTAGCGCGGGCACGGACGGAATCGACGGCAATAGCCCTGGCGCAGGCGCGGTTGCCGACGGAGAAACGCTGGCGCGCGCGATGGCGGCGGGCTTGAATCCCGGAGACGCGTTTCGGCGGAGCGACGCGTTTACTTTTTTCGCGCAACTGAACGACGCAATCGTCACCGGCCCGACGGGAAACAATCTGCGGGATCTGCGAATCTTGCTTTCACAGCCATAACAGCACGGAGGTTGCCAAGAGACGGGCGTCGCTAGACCGCGAGGATTGCGAGTTCCTATTTCTGTGAAAGGCGACTCTCGATCGATTTCAGCCGGTCGCTCATTTCCTGAAGGAGGTGTTCCAGCTTCTCCAGACGCTGCGCGACTCCCTGCTCGTCAACGTCGCCACTTTTCTGGCTGTCACTTTCCCCACCGCTGGCCGCTTTGCCATTTTCTTCTTTCTGCAGCCGCGCGATTTGCTGCTTGACGGTGGGCGCCATTTCGATGCTGAGATCATCGCTTTTCAGCAGGGCTTGCAGCGCGGGGATCGCCGAAGCATCGCCGCGGCTGCCTAGCGCGTAGATCGCTGCATAGCGAATAGGGTAATGGGATTCCGTGAGATAACTGACGATCTGGGCGGTTATCTCCTTGTTGCTTTTTTCCAGGCGGCCGAGGCTGGCAATGGCCACTTGGCGTGTCTCGATCGCTTTGCCAGGCGCCGCCCTTTCGCGAAGCAGCGGCACGCCCTTGTCGTCGCCAAGATAGCCGAGCGACCGCAGCGCGGCGTTGCGCAGGAAATCGTCCGGCGAATCGGCGTTCACCGCCGCGGTCAGCACAGCAAGAGCGTTCGGCGCCTTCAGCTTGCCGAGTGATTGCAGCGCATTGGCGCGCGCCCGATACGATGCATCGTCGCGTGCGACAGCCGAAAGCCTCTCGGCAATTTTCGGTTCATCCTTGATGTTACCGAGTGCGGCGGCAATGTTCTTGCGAACGTAAGGCTGCTCGTTGGAATCCAGTGCGTCCAGTAACTGCTTGCCAGCAGCGACATTGCCGATGCGTCCGAGGGCGTCGGCGGCAATATCGCGAAGACCCCACGCTTTGTCCGTGTTCAGCGCGCTGCCAAGAGCGGCCACCACCTCGTCATCGTTCTTGAATTTCGCCAGCGCCTGCACCGCTTCGGCGCGATCCGCGAGCTCCGTGGCGTTCTTCAGTTGATACAGCCACTCCTTCTTTTCCTTATGGAACTCCGCTGATTTCAGAATCTGCCCGCCCTTATCGAAGAGCACCATCAACGGCGCCGAATCGGAAGGCAACAGGAACGTTTCCGCATCCTTCGAAACGGCGATCCTGTGAAACTTCGTCCCTGATGAGGTCGTGATCTCGACATCCACGGGCAGGTGGAAAATGCCGACGTGGCCCTCTAGCTTCTGTGTTTGCTTCACGGTGAGCGCAATTTCGTGCCTGCCTTCTTCATACTTGTAGGCGACGTCAAACTTCGGAGCGCCCGCGCCGTAAATCCAGTCGTCGAAAAACTGCTGCACGTTAATGTGATTCGCCTCTTCGATGGACTTGATCAGATCGGCGGTGACAACGTTCTTGCCGCGGTACACTTCAAGGTAGTGGCGCAGGCCGCCATAGAAAGCATCCTCGCCAATTTGCCGGCGAAGCATGTACAGTACCAGGCCGCCCTTTCCATAAGCGTTGTCGTCAAACTCGCTGGAGTCGTCAAAATCGTGCCGTACGATCGGCTTGGCGTATAGGCTGGCCTGCCCGAGCCACTCCTGAACCGCAGTCCATCGCTCGTAGTCGGCCTGATCTTTGGGATAGTGCGATTCACTCCAAACCATTTCGAAGAACGTCGCGAAACCCTCGTTCAGCCAGACGTTCCCCCAATCGTTGCAGGTGACCAGGTCGCCGAACCATTGATGTGCCAGCTCGTGCGAAATCAGCGGGTCTTCGTCGCCGGGAAATTCGGGTATCAATTTCGCATTGCGCAGCGAACTGCTGGTGTTGGTCGTGGCGCTGGAATTTTCCATCCCGCCGGCGATGAAATCGTCCACCATCACTTGCGCGTATTTCTCCCACGGATACTCCACGCCGAGCTTCTTGCTGAACACCTCCATCATCGCGGGCGTGCGCTCGTAATTTGGCAGCAGGCGGTCGCTTCGACCTTTCGGAGCGTAATAGGTCACCGGCAGCCCATGCCAGGCTTGCTTCACTTCGTCGAACTCTCCCGCAACCACGGTGATCAGATACGTCGAACTGGGCAGAGACTCCCGCCATGTCCAGGTCTTCATGTCGTCGCCGGCCTTGGCAACGTTGATGAGCTTGCCGTTCGCCACCGTGATCCACGAAGCGGGAACGGTCAGAATCGTTTCCGTGGTCAGCCGGTCGTTGGGATAGTCATAGGTAGGCAGGTAGTAGCGCGTGTCTTCCGATTCGCCTTGTGACCAGATCTGCTTGGGCCGGTTGGGATAATCCTTGTCCGGAAGAATGAAATACAGGCCCTTCGCTGGCTTGCCTTCGTAGCGAATGTCCACGTCGAATTTTTCCCCGCTGTGCGCGGCTGCGGGCAGCGGAACAATAAGCTTCGAAGCAGTGCTTTCAAATTTCGCGGGCGCTTTGTTTATCGTGACGGTTTGAATGGTCAAGCCGACGGAATCGAACGCGACTTTTGAAGTGCCATCGCGCAAAATCGCAAGTGTGTGCGTGACGTTCCCGATAACCTTCTTCTGCTCCAGATCGAACCGCAGCGCGATTCTCGAATGCTGCAAATCGTAGTCGCGATTGCGCGCGTAGGGTTCATCCGCCCGCAAGTGCGTGGGCACAATCACCATGCCGGCAACCGCGGCCAGCGTGAGAATTGCCCAGCGAATTCCATTCGCGTTTCGACACAATGCAATCTTCATTCTCTTTTTCTCCATGACAATTCTGTTAGGACAAAGCGCCGCTTTGCCTGACGCGGTGCCCAGCGCCGTTGAGTGCTGCGATTGCGGCATGTAGCTGCTTTTCGCTGACCAGCAAATAGTCCGTATCGAAGGTGGACATGGCGAAAAGGCTTACCTTCGCCTCAGCCAACGGAGCCGCCAGCGCGGCCAAAACACCTATTTCCGATAACGCAAATGGGCCCTTCACTTTCAGCGCGCGCCATCCCGTTTCCGTGGAAACTCCGCGCGGAACTTGATCCGCGAGACAGACGATCGAAACCTCATCGCTAGTCCGTGTGACCGAGAAAAATTCTCCCTGCGCCGCCCATCGCGGCAGAGGCGCATCTGCCGCTAGACGCACCATCGCGAAGGAGCCCGGCAACACAGTTAGATCAAAACCGCGCTCGGATTTGCTCATGCTCTAGAGGAGACTCCGCACTAGTCCGCCATCCACCGCAATGGACGTTCCGTTTACGTAGCTGGCGCGTGGCGAAGCCAGAAATGCAACCACCGCGGCAAACTCCTCGGGCGTGCCGATTCGGCCTGCGGGAATCTCCCGAGCCCAGCCGGCGAAGACGTCCTCTGGTTTGACGTTCGAGCGCGTGGAAATATTTTTCGCAAGAGTGTCCAGGCGGGCCTTGCGCGTATACCCTGGGCAAACGTTATTTACGGTAATGCCGAAGGGTGCATATTCGTTCGCCAGCGTGCGCGCCAACCCAGTCACTGCGGCGCGCACTGAGTTGGACAGCAGCAGCCCGTCCACAGGTTGCTTCACCGCCGACGAGGTGATGGTGATGAATCTTCCCCAATTGTTTTTCTTCATGCGCGGCAGCGCTTCGCGCGCAAAGAAAACCGTGCTCATCAAAAGCTGGTCGACCGCAGCCCGCCACTCGTCCGGCTTGGTCTCCTCAAAGGAATGAGACGGCGGTCCACCCGAGTTTGTAACGCAAATATCCACGCGCCCAAATTCCTTTTCCACGTCCGCTACAAACGCTGCAATCGCTTCTTCTTGCTTAACGTCAACTACCCGCCAAAACACCTTGCGCTTCGTCGAACCCTGAATCTCCGCCGCAGTCTGCTCGATATTCTTCGCTTCGCGGGAGCAAATTGCCACGTGCGCGCCCTCCCGCGCCAGCTCCTCTGCCACGGCTCGCCCTAACCCTTTGCTCGCGGCCGCCACGATAGCCACGCGGCCCTGTAGCCCCAGGTCCATTCTTCCAGTCCGCTCCAAAACTTCCATGCTCTCGCGAAACGCCGCACCCGTCAAATGCCGTCGCATCGCGAATCGCGGCGCCTGTCTTCCACATCGAATAGCATGCGCAAATCCGAGTAGAATGGACCTGACAAGAGGAGACGCCCATGACTGAGACCGCCACGTTTGGAGCTGGATGCTTTTGGGGGATCGAAGCAGAGTTTCGCCGTATCCCCGGAGTTATCGACGCCGCGGTTGGATACGGCGGCGGTCACACGGTAAATCCCACGTACAAAGACGTCTGCACCGACGAAACCGGCCATGCCGAAGTCGTGCAAGTTACCTTCGACCCGTCGAAGGTGAACTACGAACAGTTGCTCGACGCCTTCTGGCAAATGCACGACCCCACGCAGGTAAACCGCCAGGGTCCTGACTTCGGCTCGCAATACCGCACTGCAATCTTCTTCCATTCGCCGGAGCAAAAAGCCGCGGCGGAAAAATCAAAGGCCGCGTTGCAAGCCAGCGGCAAATTCCGCAAGCCCATCGCCACGGAAATCACCCCAGCCAGCCCTTTCTATCGAGCCGAAGACTACCACCAGCGCTACCTTGAAAAGCGCGGCGCCGCCTCCTGCCACTTCTGAGGCCCAAACGCACTCCCGAGGCATTTGTGTAAGGAAAAAACTGGCGGAGAGGGTGGGATTTGAACCCACGGTAGGGTTCCCCCTACACTCGCTTTCGAGGCGAGCTCTTTCAACCGCTCAGACACCTCTCCGCGGCTGCTCCTGTAATCGTAGCAGACGCTTCACACACTCAGCAATGTAGTCCCGGGGCGTGAGTGCGCGCGACGTGACCGCGCAGTTGTGAGTGTACAGCTGCGAGCGTCTCCGACTCACGACTAGGGCGACGTCTAGCGCCGGGCAGCGAAGAAAGACTGCAGGATGGCGGCGCATTCGCTCGCTAAGATGCCGGCTGTCACTTCGACCTGATGGTTCAGCCGCGGGTGGGCCAAGATCTCGAAGCAAGATCGAACGGCGCCTCCTTTGGGATCATCACAACCGTAGACCATGCGAGGCACTCGCGCCTGAACGATGGCCCCGGCGCACATGCTACAAGGTTCCACGGTGACATACAGTGCGGTCCCCTCGAGGCGATAGTTGCCGAGAGCGCGGGAGGCTTCCCGCAAAACCACAATTTCGGAGTGCGCCGTGGGATCGCAATCGCGGATGGTGCGATTGCCGGAGCGTGCGATGATCTTGCCCTCGTGTACTAAAACGGCGCCGACAGGCACTTCTCCCGCTGCTGCTGACGCACGCGCTTCCCGCAGCGCTTGCTCCATAAATCCAACATCGGTGTCCATGTCGCGTGAGCATATCACGCGTTTGCTTGACAATTCCGGCGACGGCACAGAAACTACTCCCTCGTGAACATAGAAAAAGAAAGGCGCGGCAGAACGATTTTCTAGCGGCTGCGGGTATTGCCTTGGAGTTTAGCCCGGAGACGCTGCGCGCGTCGCGCCGTTTTTGCTGAAGAATCCTGCATGGAAATTCGACGAGATCCCATCACACAAAGCTGGGTAGTTCTAGGTCAGCGCGAATCGCTAGGCGATTCCCCACAGCCGTGCCCCTTTGATCCCGGAACCGTGGAGAAGCGGCCATCGATCCTAACGTGGCCCGCGGAGGGAGCCTGGCAGGTGCGCGTGCTGGCCCATCCGGACCCGCTGTACCGCATCGAGGGCGATCCCGGCCGGGTGGCCGAGGGCATGTACGACAAGATGGGCGCCATTGGCGCGCACGAGGTCGTGGTGGAAACTCCGCACCACGACAAAAAGATGTCGCAGTTTAGTGATGAAGAGATCGAGCGCGTTCTGTGGGTCTGGGCCTCGCGCATTGCCGACTTAAAGAAAGATGCGCGTTTCAAGTACGTAGCCGTGTTCAAGAATCAGGGGCTGCTAGCGGGCGACGAGTGGTCGCACGCGCATTCGCAGATTACCGCTACGATTTTCGTCCCTCGGCGCGTCAAGTATGAGCTGAATTCCGCCAGCGAATGGTTCCGCGAGCGCGAGCGCTGCATTTTCTGCGACGTTGTGCGCCAAGACGAAAAGCAAGGGAAGCGCATTGTCGATGTGCAGGGCGATTACTACGCTTTGTGCCCGTACTCCTCGCGCGTGCCATACGAAGTTTGGGTTCTACACCGCCGGCACAATCACCTATTCGAACAACCTCGTCCGGGTTCCAATCGCCGGCAACTCGCCGCGCTGCTAGGCCGCGTGTTGCGCCGGCTGGAAAAAGTTGCGCCGGCGTATCACCTGGTGGTGCACACGGCGCCCAACACGCTTAGCAAGAAAGGTGAGCTGGCGGGCTACTGGAAAACTCTCTCCGACGATTTCCACTGGCACATCGAAATATTGCCGATCCTTGAAAAGCGCAGCAAGTCATACAGCATCAAAGAGGTTTACTTCAATTCGCTGCTGCCGGAGCAAGCGGCAGAGCAACTCCGCGCGCTGGATCCCAATACATGATGTTGCGCAGGTGGCAGCGGGAGGACCCGTCTCAGAGGGGCGGTGTTCTCCTCTCACTGATTACGCTGGTGGCGGTGGTGTTCGTAGTGGCCGTGCTGTATCTGGCCCGGCATCCGATTTTTCGCCTGGTGGGTGAAAGCTGGGTGGTTGAAGACACCCTAGAGCGCTCGGACGCGATCCTGGTCCTCAGTGATGACAATTTTTATGCCGACCGCGCCACTCGCGCCTCGCAAGTCTACCGGCAGGGCCTCGGACCCATAGTTGTCGCTAGCGGCCGCCGCTTGCGTCCTTACGCCGGTATTGCGGAGTTGGTGGAGCATGATTTGATCGAGCGCGGCGTGCCGAAAGACAAGATCCTGCGCGTAGCGCACGATGCCGACAACACCCGGGAAGAAGCGAAGACGCTGGTGCAAGTGGCGAAGCAGAAGAAATGGCGCAGCGTGATTGTGGTGACCTCCAACTTTCACACCCGGCGCGCTCGCTATATCTTTTCCCACATATTTCCAGAGGACATAAGAATCCGAATTACGGGCGCGGGCGATGGCGACTTCGATCCCGAGCGCTGGTGGGAAAAGCGAATATCTATCAAAAAACTGGTACGCGAAATGGCGGGCATGGTGGTCGCGATTTGGGAGCAGCACGGCGGCTCGGACGTAACTGATAAATCGCAAGTTATTGTGGGGCGCAGCGCACGGAACACGCTAGGGGTGGTGTAGCACGTCACAGCACACCCTAGATTTGCTACCAGGTATTTTCCTTTACAGCCGCTAAGTGCTGTACTATCTTCACCGTTTCAAGTCGCGACTCCCAACCAGCCGACGAAGAGCGACTTATTGGAGTGAAAATCCTTCGTCGAGGTGTCCCATGTGGAAAAAAGAAGACGTTAAAACTCAAGTGGTTCCGGAGAGTGCAGCCGGATTTTCCACAGGCTCGCCCACCGCGTCAAGCAGTCCCGCGCGCGAAGCTAGTGCTGGCCTTCCTGTTTCCTCTAAAGCGTCTGCATGCATCACTCAGGGAATTCGCATCAAAGGCGAAGTCACCGGCAGCGAAGATCTTTTCCTCGACGGCCCCTTCGAAGGGAAAGTGAATTTGAGCAACGGCAGCTTGACGGTCGGACCGAATGGTGAGGTCAAGGCCGACATTTTTGCGCGCGAAGTGATCGTGCGCGGCCGCGTTGACGGAAAAATCGTAGGCCGCGAAAAGATTCAGCTTTGGAGCACAGGGAACGTCGCCGGAGACCTGCAAACGGAACGCCTGATGATTGAAGATGGCGCCGTGCTGCGCGGCCGCGTTGAAATCGAAACCGGAAGGCCTATCGATAAGCGTGATGAGGCGCGTGGCGTAGCCGCTGGGAGCTCAAAAGGCGGTGCGACTTCTGTGAGCTCCGGATCGGCGGCAAATTGATGGGCTTCCTCAACAAGTTAGGCATTGGCCTAGGCGCCGGAGCGGGCAGCAGCCGGGAAGTGCCCCGGACGATGAGTGGGCCTGGCAGGCCGCGCAACAATAGTCCTGCTCCTGGGGCGATGGGCGCAACTCGAGCACCGGAACTACGGGAATCCAACCGCGTTTCCAACGGGCTGAAGGAATTCTTGTGGAACCTTGAAGGGCTGGGCCGCGGCGCCCTTTTGGATCTCGGCCCTGCCTGGCAAACCACACTGAGTTTCTTCATCGAGCGCGGGTTTCGCGTTTCCTCCGAGGACCTTCTCCGTGCATGGAAGGAGTTTTTGGTGGAGGAGGAAGGAAAACTGCGCGAAGCAGCTGGACGCGCGGCTCAGCACGCTCTGGATGTGAGTCCTTTGGCGCGCGCTGCACGTTTCCTCGAGGCCAACTTGCAATATCCGAACTCTTCATTTGACGCCATCCTGCTTTGGGATTTGCTCGACTACGTCGAACCGGTGGTAGCGAAGCAAATGGTCGCAAATCTGACGGAACTGCTACGGCCGGGGGGCGTGGTTTTCGCCATGTTTCACAGCAAGAAGCCGGAAGGTTTCCAGCGTTATCGCGTCGTGGATTCGACTTCGCTGCAAGTGATTTCCTCGCCGGTCTTGTGTCCAGCGCAGCGCGTCTATCAAAATCGTGAGATTCAGGATCTCTTCGGCCGCTACCGAACCATGAAGTCGTTTGTCGGGCGCGACCAGCTTCGCGAATCGCTGTTTATCAAGTAGCTGACCGCGGTTTAACCCGCCTTTGCATTTCTCCATCTCTTCGCTTGCACTCCGGGCTTCGTAGGAGTAAATGAGAAGCGTGAGCTCATCAGGCTCTGGAGGGAGCATGACTCCACCGGGCTTAGAGCTAAACCAAAGCTAAACACACCGCTCTTGCGGTGCGCGTCGCCCGAAAACATGCGCGCAGTCAGCGTCGCTTCCGAGACGACACAGCAAACGAAGAATGGGGAGCCGTCAGGCTCCCCATTTCATTTTACGAATTGTGGCTCTTCGCCGTCATGCGGGGGCGGTGATGGCGGTTGCCGGCGCGATGGTTGCGAACATGGCGGTCGTGTGAAGGGCCTTTGCCGGAAGTGGAACGGGCACTATCGCTGTTGGCTTGCGGAACAGGTTCAGCGGGCGTAGTCTGCCTCGGCGCGGCAAAGACCGCCGGCGCCAGAACCAACACCAAGACACTGACGATTTGTTTCATCGCGAAACTCCACGGATTGATTCCCACCGTGGGGGTATTGAATCACACTAACTGCGAAAAGTGTAGGAGTCTGGGAACGCACCCGGCGATTGCCACAGACGACCGTATCGGCTCCCGGCTAGCCAGGCATCCAATCCGTTCGATGATCGGGTAGGTCGGAGCCTTCAGAACTCAGCCGCCGAACTTTGCGGTTTCGAGCCAGCGAATGGCTTCTCGCTGGTGCGCGATAATCTCGGCTTGCCAAACAAGCCCTACGGCCATGATGCTCATCGCGACGACGCAGGCAGCAATAACAAAAGTTTTTTGTGTCTCTGAAGCGGGAATGTTAAGGCAGCGCGCGATCCATGCCATGGTAAGAGGTCTCCTAGTACTCGGCCGCCACGCTGTGAGCCCGCGCGAGAGTTGCCGGCAGACGCGACACCGCGCCGCGCTATAACACGGGCAACTAAAGGGCCAGTCCGGGATACATGAATACGCGGGTATCGTCTTAGAGAATCAACAAGTTGCAAGCGTCGGCGCCAAGTCGCGCAATTGTCTTCGTAGCTCGCTCTGCGCAAAACAGGCGATTCAACGATACATTTTTTCCGGTGACACTTAGGACTTGCCGCTCAAAGCCTCAACAATCCGCTCCCAAACGTCCGCCGAGCCGAGCTCAATCACTCTGAATCGCGCTGGTAGGCGTTCCCTTGTGTTATTGGAAGCGTCGGTCGAGGCGGTGGGATCCACCAACAGAAAGCCGCGATCGCACGCCTCCAGAAGTTCTGAGACGTCATCTTCGCAGGCAATCCCCACAATTTTTGGCTGCGAGCGCAAAGCCCGGGCGTATAGCTTGGAAAGCTCGCGCAGGCACTGTTTCAGGTTTGCTCCCACCGCGAGCGACAATAAGACACCGCGCTGACGCAACTGCCAATGCCGATTGGCGCTTTCCGCAACGAAACGCTTCACGTCGGCCTCCGCGGCGCCAGCAAAGAAGAAGAGCTCGTCGAAGTCACGGTGGCGCATCAATTCCGCCTGCTGCGCCGGCAGGCCGGAGTTTTGCGCCAATTCCCGAGGAGACAGAGAGCGCAGCGGTACCACCGCGACGCCGGTTTCCGCGGACAGCACTTCCAAAGCCTCCGCTGCCGCCGGCTGAGGCTCTGCGACAGGCAAGCACGTGAAGCGGCCAAGGCGCACGGTTTTCGCTGGACGCAAATGGAAATAGCCCTCAGGAAGGTAAACGCCGCAGCCTCCTTCCGCGATGAATGGGTGATTATGGCCCAGCTTTCGACGTGGGTCGTCAATCTGCAGCCGG
>WNFH01003983.1_pt1 | contig 10569 bp, 11 predicted proteins | sample 5400411 | NCBI WGS metagenome assembly WNFH01 (sample SAMN13153347, study PRJNA577476) | soil metagenome | isolation source: 200 cm saprolite under Douglas fir tree site 2 hole 3 | place: USA:California | collected 2015-04-18
ATTGGCAGGGGAGGTAATCCAACGTGTCGAAGAGAATCGGGCTACCCATCACGCTGAAGATGCGGCATGACGCGCATTATGTAGAATCGCTGACAAGTTACAGCGGTGCAGCGGTCGGGCGCATGATTCGCGTGGACCAAATCCGCCCGAATCCCGACCAGCCGCGCAAGGCCCTGGGCGACTTGCGCGAACTCACGGATTCTATTCGCGAGAAAGGCGTGCTGGAGCCGTTGCTGGTGCGCTACGTTCCGCGGGAGGACTGCTTCCACATTATCTCCGGCGAGCGGCGCTATCACGCATCGCGGGCAGCTGGGTTGCGCGAAGTCCCGTGCATCGAAAAGACCGCCGACGACGCGGAGACGCTCGAAATCGGGCTGATCGAAAATATTCAGCGGAAAGACCTTACGCCGTTTGAAGAAGCGGATGGATTGCACCGGCTGAGCACGCAATTTGAATACACGCACGAGGACGTAGCCAAAAAGATTGGGCGGGCGCGGTCTTCAGTGACCGAAACTTTGTCGCTGCGCAATATTCCCGAGTCGCTGCGCAAGAAGTGCATCGAGCACGGAATTCTTTCCAAGTCACTCCTGCTCCAGATTGCCCGGCAGCCCACCGAAAAGAGAATGATCGAGATGTTTCACCGAATCATGCAGGGCGGGCTGACCCGCGATGAGGCGCGCCGCGAACGCCGCGAAGAGCAAGCGGGACCGCAACGGCCACAGCCGTTCATCTTTCAATTCGAGCCGCCGGCCGAGACATTCAAGTTCCGGATTCAATTTAAAAAGAGCCACGTTTCGCGCGATGAGTTGATTTCGACGCTGCGCGAAATCCTTGCGCAGCTCGAGCGGTCATCTTCAGAAGCCGACTCGACGGCCGCGTAGCATTGTCACGAACGGGCGGAGCCTTTCGAAGAGACTTAGGGCAAGCAAGCTCCACCCCCACCACGCTGGTCCATGGTTGAACTCAGCCCACAGCAAATGCAAGTGATTGAGCGGTTGTTTTCCGCCGGTTTTCGGCCTATTGGGATTCCGCCCTACGAAAGTACCCTTTGCATGAAAAAAGGGAATTGCGCTGCCTTGCTTGCGCCGGTACCGAGCGCTGGAATTAAGTTGCTCGCGCCGCCATCGTACCTTGTTGACGGAAATTTGAGTGTGAAGCTAAAGAGAGGTTCAAGCGAAGTGTTCGTCTGGAAAAAGAAGGAAGTGGAAGCAACGCCGGAGAAATTGAAGGAACTCGAATCGTTCCGGCTTGAGATCACGGAGATTCTCGACCTGCTTCCAAAGCAGTAAAGTTGCGGCAATTTGCAATTCGTAAAAACTCCCGGCAAACTAAATTGCTCATGGGTATCTACGACATTATTTGCATTGGAGCGGGGCCGACGGGCTTGGCGACTGCGATTGAGGCCAAGCGCGCCGGAATGCGGCCGCTGGTCATCGACAAAGCCTGTCTCTGCAATTCAATCTTCCACTATCCAGTTAGCATGGTGTTCTTCACGACGCCGGAGCTGCTCGAAATTGGGGATCTTCCGCTGGTTTGCGGGGCGGAGAAGCCAACTCGCATCGAGGCGCTGAAGTACTACCGAAAGGCTGCGGAGCACTATGCCCTCGAATTGAGGCTGTACGAACGAGTACTGCGGGTCGATGGGCAGGATGGAAAATTCACGGTCGTAACGACGGCGGAGAAGGGAACCGAGCAGAAATATCAATGCAAGAAAATCGCGGTGGCGACAGGCTATTACGATTTGCCGAACCAACTGGGCGTGGCGGGCGAGGAGCTTCCCCATGTATCGCACTACTACACGGAGCCATACGAGTATTGGAATCGGGACGTGGTGGTGATCGGCGGGAAAAATTCCGCCGCCGAAGCCGCGCTCGACCTTTGGCGAAATGGGGCGCGGGTGACTCTCGTCCATCGCGGAGCCGAGATGGGCTATGGAGTCAAATACTGGGTTCGCCCGGACATTGAAAACCGCATCAAAGCAAATGAAATTCGGGCCTTGTTTGAAACTCGCGTCGTCGAGATTGAGTCGGATCACCTGGTAGTGGAAAACGGCGGCGGCAAGCGAGGAGTGCGAGCGTGCCGGGTCTTCGCGTTGACCGGATATCACCCGGACTATTCTTTCATCGAGAGCCTGGGAGTGCATCTTGATCCCGATAGCAAGAAGCCATCGATGGATGCACATACGCTCGAGAGCAATATTCCGGGCATTCACGTTGCAGGCGTAGTTACTGGGGGGCGGCATACCGGTGAGATCTTCATCGAGAACGGGCGCTTCCACGGGAAGCAGATCATTCAAGCATTGACAACATGAGTTCCGTGGGAACTGCTCCCTGGCCAGATTTGCCCGCCCCGGACTCGTTTGCTAGACTCCTAGTTTATGGCATCAATCATTCGGGAAGTGGGCGAGACGTTTAGCGCACTGGTAAGGGGTTTCAGCGTAACTTTCCGCAACATGTTTCGCAAAACGGTCACGGAAAACTATCCGTACGAGCCAGTTCATTTTCAACCACGCTACCGCGGGATTCACGTTTTGCACCGCGATGAAAGCGGTCTTGAAAAGTGTGTCGGCTGCTTCCTCTGCGCAGCCGCCTGCCCCGCAAATTGCATTTATATTGAAGCCGCCGAGAACGTCGATGCGAACCGCATCTCTGCTGGTGAACGCTACGCCAGCGTGTACAACATCGATTATTCACGATGTATTTTTTGCGGTTATTGCGTGGAAGCTTGCCCGACCGATGCCATCACGCACGGACATGGCTTCGAGCTAGCGACCTACGACATCAACTCGCTCGTTTACCGCAAAGAGCAACTCCTCGAAAAAGGACCGGCCGCTACGGTCTCATCTGCGCGGTAACCTGATACCGATCTAATCCCACTATTCTTTACCATTCACTTGCAAATGTGTCTGCGTTCCTCGCTGAACTGTCGCCGCAGTGTCTCTGAATAAGCGTCCTCTAATAAATATAAAGCAGCCAAGACGTAAGTCTCCGGTGAGGAGAATGGGCGTGAGGGCTGCAATGGAACATGAACAAAGAGGCCGAGCGCAGTGCTGCGAGGCGTTCGGGGGGAACGTTGGGGAGAGACAGTGGAAGCCGGCGGGGCACACGATGCTGGACACACCTCCGGGGCCGAGCGACCGCGGCTTCGTGATCGCAAGAACTACCGGCAAACTCCGGATTGAGCACCGAAAAATAGCCTTCACCTCAAGCGGGGCCGCGATTTGCGGGCGGCGCGACCGACCGATCCGCAAAACAATTATCGGACACGGAATGTCGATTTTTCGAGAGAGGTTCACCTGGTGGAGACTCTTCTTGCACATGCTGCGGGTGTTCCCGCTGCTCCATCAGCCAGCGAGCCAGCATGGCGGCAGAGTTTTCCTCCATCCACAGGTCGAGAAGAGCGCCGATCTCCTTGCGGAGATTAGCGGCATGACTGAGACGCGAGAGTTCATAGCTCTGCAGCGAGTTTCGCGAAGCCGAGAGAAGGAACTCCCACGGGGGTTGGGTCTTGTAGTGGTTCACGTACGCCTCCGAACACTATGCGTAAATTGACACTTAATTAATCATAGTCAAGAGTACGAACGGGGTAAGTAACTGTGGAAAAATCTGCAAAAGTTTGGCGGCAAGAACGGCTGACTGCTGCTCGGAACGAATCGCGAGGAACAGCGAACTCGGTCGCCTGCGCTACCGGGGTGCGTGAGATGCGTGCTTGCAGCGCTTGCGCCGGAGATTACGAAGATCCGGACCGTACGGCGTGGGCGCCGGACGGTACAGAAAACGAGGAGTGTGACGACGCGCCACGCACGACCACGGAAGAGTTTCCTGCCGAGGAATGAACGACGGCGGGAATGGAGGCGAAGATGCGGAAAACTCAGAGAAGGGAACTCATTCGGATTGCGCGCCGGAGGCAGCGCGACGCAAAGCAGCCGCTGTCCAGGCGCTCGACCCGGCCCTCGTCTGCGCCGTGGTCGAGCAGGAATCCGCGTGGAATCCCTGGGCCGTACGCTATGAGCCCGCGTTTTTCACCAAATACGTCGCGCCCTTATATACCAACAACAAGATTGCCGCGACAGAAGCTTACGCCCGCGGCTTCTCTTGGGGCTTGATGCAGGTGATGGGGCAGGTCGCGCGCGAAGCCGGCTTTGATGCCCTGTTTCTTTCGGCCCTGTGTGACCCCGAACAAGGCCTCGCCGTCGGCTGCAAAGTTCTGCGCAAGAAATTCGACGCCATGGCTGGCGACACCACGCGCGCGCTGCTCGCCTGGAATGGCGGCGCGAACCAGACTTATGCCGCGCAAGTCATTGCCCGCCGCGCTCATTATTTGTGATTCGTTCATGACCTTAAACTTTTGGCTTCGACTCGTTGCTCTACTCGTCTCGGCCGTTCTTGGTGTAGCTGTCGTGCAGGCCTGGCGCGCCGACCGCCGCGAGCGTTCGCAGCTCGAATCAGAACTCGCCGCCACGAAGCAGCTTCTTGCCGCGGCCGACACGCGCCAACACGACCGCGACGCTCAACTCGCACAAACCCTCGCTACGCTAGCCTCCGAGAAACGCACCATCGTGACGCCCGCGCAAATCGTCCGCGAGCTCCCAAGCCAGCTTCCCCTGCCATCCCCCCTCGTCCTGCAATCCGCATCAGCATCGCCAAGTTCGCCGTCTCCCCAAAGCAACGCCGTCATTCCCGCCGAAGACCTGAAGCCGCTCTACGACTTCACCATCGACTGCAAAGCCTGCCAAGCCAAGCTCGCCGCAGCCCAAGGCGACCTCACCGACGAACGCCAGAAAACTACCGCACTCACCCGCGAACGCGACGACGCCCTGCGCATCGCCCGCGGCGGCAGCACTTGGCGCCGCGTTGGCCGCGCCGCCAAATGGTTCCTCATCGGCGCCGCCGCCGGCGCAGTGGCCGCCAAAGCTGCTCACTAACACCGCGCTCTTGCGGACGTTACGCATTTCTGGGGTATAATCCGCGCACTGAATCGCTTCAATGTCGCCCCCTGACATTCCGGCAAGCGGAGCCTCGCCAGGTCCCAAAGGGTCACCCCTTCCTGACAGAAAACTTGTTTCCTGGAAAGAAATCGCCTCGTACCTTGGCCGCGAAGTGCGAACCGTGCAGCGCTGGGAGGGGACCGAAGGCCTTCCCGTCCATCGCCACGAGCACCAGAAAAAATCCACCGTCTACGCCTACACCAGCGAGCTGGATGAGTGGTTTAAGAGGCGCCAACCGGCGGACGACCCCGAAGCCGACGCCGCGTTCATCCCCGAGCCAGAGATCAGCGAGGCAAACGCCGACACCGAGCCCGTCCCTACTCCTCTCCCCATTGTCGATCCCGCTAAACCGGTTCCTCCTCCGGTAGGGAAGCGCGTCATCATCGCTTTGTTCGCTCTCGGGATTCTTTGCGCCCTCTCCCTTGGCGTGTACCGCTGGCTTCACCCCATTGATTCCACGGTCGAAAAAGTTCGCATCGCCGTTCTTCCCTTTACGTACTTGAGCGGCGATTCCAAGCCCGACTACATCACCGCCGGCCTCACCGATGTCATCCGCACCAAACTCGGCCAGCTCGATCCCTCGCACCTCGGGGTGATCGCCGCAACCTCCTCAAAAATTGTCTCCACCCAGCCGATCACTGAAATCGGCCGGACCCTTAACGTTAAGTACGTGCTGGAAGGCAGCGTGCAACGCGCTGGCAACCAGGTGCGCATTGACGTCCAATTGATTCAGGTCAGCGATGAGACGCATCTATGGGCCGATTCTTTTACCCGCGAACTTTCCGATGTCCTGCAAGTGGAATCGGACGTCTCCGCCGCGATCGCACGGCAGATTCTGGCGACTCTTCCCCTGCCACCACAACCTGCGCCCTCGCTGCAGCCTGGAACCGTTCACGCCGCCACGCCCGAGATTGCTGAATCCCGTCACGCCTACCATCAAGGAAAGTTTGCCCTGGGCAGCCGCTTCGACCTGCGAAGCAGCATTGCATTTTTTCAGGAAGCCATCCGCAAGGATCCCTCGTACGCGGAAGCCTACGCGGGTCTTGCGGGGGCGACGGCGATTCTGGGTCAGGTGCCCAATGACGGAATGCCCCCCGGCGATGCCAAACCAAAAGCGCGAGAGGCCGCCCAGCGGGCCTTGCAGCTCAATCCCAGGCTCGCTGAAGCCCATGCCGTTCTCGGCAACGTGGCCATGAGTTACGATTGGGACCTTGCCACCGCCGAAAAGGAATTGCGCCGCGCCATTGAACTGAATCCCAATGATCCCACTCCTCACGAGTGGTTTTGCCACCTGCTCATCGTGCAAGGACACAACTCTGAGGCGCTGGCTGAAGCCCACCACGCGTTAGATCTTGATCCCGTCAATCCGCTGTTTCACGACGTTGTGGCTGAGACGTACTACTTCGGCCGGTCGTATGACGCGGCGATTGATGAGGCGCTGCAAGTCGTCAAGCTTCATCCAGGCGATTTATCCGCGCAGTTCTGGCTCGGCTCCGCCTATCGCGAGAAGAAAATGTATCCGCAAGCCATCGAGACTTTCCAGCACGCGCGCCAGCTATCGGGCGACTATCCGTTCATGGTCATGGCTTATGGCCACACGCAAGCGCTGGCAGGAAATGCCGCAGAAGCGCGAGCGGCCCTCCAAAAGTTGCAGCAGCTTGCACGCACGAGGTTTGTCCCAAATCTGTACCCGGCGGCTATCCACGTCGGCCTGGGCGAACCCGACGAAGCCTTCCGTTTGCTCGATCTCGCGTACCAGGAAAAAGTCGATCGTCTCGTGTACTTAAACGTTGATCCCATGGCCGATCCGCTGCGCTCCGACCTTCGCTTTGCCCACCTTATGGTCAAGATAGGATTCCACTAGAAGAGCAGCCCCGCGCCTCGCCTTCGGAAGTCAGCAGGGAAGTGGTTCCCTTTTGGCTACATCTTTACGATACGCAAACTGTGCTCATCCAGAATGATCAGTGACACTCGAAAACAGACGTTCGGGAAGCTCAACCCATCGTTGTACCCTCATCCCGAAGCGCGCCATCTGGCGCGCTTCGGCGCAACCGGCTGGCGCACCCCCCGCGCCAGCCGGAACCAACCTCCCCCAAAGGGAGAGGCCTTATAACTCATAGGATCAAGCCGGATTTCCACAGAAAAGTTGCTAAGAGCCCCAGATTCCTCTTGACAATGCGTCCTATAAGTAATATTATGTTAACTAAGAAATCAGGCTCGATTTTGCGCGATTCTGGGTCCTTCGCCGGGGGGTACCCCGGGCTATTCCCTCTCTCTACTTCTTGTAGGTGGCTTTCCCGGATTTTTGCTGATCGAGTTCGTACTTGATGTACTGCTCGAGCAGATGAGCATCGGCGCCCACCATTCGGCGTCCGTTCACGAAGACCGTCGGTGTGCTGGTCACGTCGAGTTGCTGACCGTTTCCGCGGCTGGCGTTGACGGCATCGCCGGCCTCCGGGCTTGCCATGCATGCCTTAAACGTATCGGTTTCCAAGCCGGACTGGCCAGCGTAGTCCAGCATCATGGTCCAAGCGTTCGCGGCGGAAATGATCTCCTGATTGTCGTAAATGAAGTCATACATCTTCCAGAAAGCCATGGGGTTCTGCTGGTAGGCGCAACGGCCGGCGATAGCTGCGGTTCGCGCCCACGGATGAAGCTGCTCGATCGGAAAGTCCTTGAAAATGACGCGCACCTTTCCCGGATACTTCGGTAGCATGTCACGCAAGACGTCGTGGAGATTGCGGCAGACCGGGCACTCAAAGTCCGAATATTCCACCAAGGTTACAACCGCCTTGGAGTCGCCCAGCGAGGGAGCATCTTGCATCTGAATCTGTGACCGGCTTTCGACGAGCGGGTCTTTCGTCATGTCCGACATCTCGCCACGGAAGAGAAACTTCCCGTCCTTGCTTACGTAAAATTTGACAGTTTCCTTATTCTCTCCGATGGTGAGGTTGATCGTTGTCTCAAGCAGCCCTTCGACGGCGGTTTCCTTGGGAGGTCCTACCACCAGCAGGACGTCGGGACCAAAGGCATACAAATGGCGAAGGTAGGCTTCGATATTCTTCTGTGTTGGCGTCTGAGTAGCGGATACCGGTGTTGCGGTCGCCGATTGTGCCTGCCGTGCGCGTGCTCCGGGCGCAAACGTAGAGAAGAGAAGAATCAGGAAAACACTTAGAGCTGTTTTCACGAGGGCCTCATGAGTTTAGGGGATAAACTTCTGCGCGATCGGAAATGGTCTGCCAAAGCCAAAGGAGCGCGAGGTAATCTTCAAACCTGGAGCCGCTTGCTTGCGTTTGTACTCGTTGCGATCTACGAGCAGTGCGATGTCGCGAACGAGTTTTAGATCAAAGCCGTAATGATCGGCAATCTCCCGGGGGCTGCGCAAGTCTTCGATGTAGGCCTTGAGAATTCGGTCTAGCACGTCGTAGGGCGGCAAACTGTCCTCGTCCTTCTGGTCGGGACGCAATTCCGCCGAAGGGGCCTTTTCGATGGTCGACCGGGGAATCAGTTCCCTCTCGCGGTTAATCCAGTTCGCCAGTTCGTACACCATCAATTTTGGCACATCGGAAATGACGGCAAGACCTCCTGCCATATCCCCGTACAGTGTGCAGTATCCGACGGCAAGTTCAGATTTGTTGCCGGTGCTCAGAACCATAGATCCAAATTTGTTGGAGAGCGCCATCAGATAATTTCCGCGGATGCGAGCTTGAATGTTTTCTTCCGTTACGTCAACAGGCCGGTCGCCGAACGCAGGAGCCAGCGCCCGCTTGTATTCTTCAAAGACAGCCGTGATCGGCAAGGTCATGAACTGGATGCCAAGATTCTTGGCCAAGGTTGCCGCGTCACTTTTGCTTCCTGCAGAAGAAAAAGGTCCCGGCATGGAAACCCCGAGGACATTTTCGGCCCCTAGCGCGTCCACGGCAATCGAGGCAACTACAGCTGAGTCAATACCGCCGCTCAAGCCGACGAGAACCTTCTTGAATCCGCATTTGCGTACATAGTCCGACGTGCCGGTCAGGAGCGCTTCGTAGGCGTAAGCGATTTCGGTGGGTGGCTGTTCGTGAATCTCACCCTGCCCTGTGACCGTATCAAACAGGACCAGATCCTCCTGGAACGCCAGCGCTTGCGCAGCCACGCGCCCCTCGGCGGTAATCGCCATGCTCGCGCCGTCAAAAATCAGATTGTCGTCGCCGCCAAATTGATTGACGTAGACCACTGGACACTGCTGCTTCATGGCGATGGCGCGCAGCATCTCAATGCGCAGATTTCTTTTATCGATTGTGTAGGGCGAAGCAGAAAGATTCAGCAGAACGCTAGTTCCCTGCTCGCCAAGCTCCACTACCGGATCGCGCTCGTACAAGCGCGTCGGCCAGAAGTTCGGATCGTTCCACACATCCTCACAAATGGTGATGCCAAGTGTCTCGTCCTGGAAGCTGTAAACCATTTGCTTATCGGCAGGCTGAAAGTACCGCGACTCGTCGAATACATCGTACGTCGGCAACAGCATCTTGCTCTGCTCAAAGACAACTCGCCCTCCGCACAGCAGTGCCGCCTTGTTGGCCACCGATTTGCCTGAGCTATTCTTAACGCGCCCCGCGTAACCAACCAGGGTCGGCAGAGGGATTTTGGCTGCAAGGTCTTTCAGTTCATCCATGTTCCGGTCGAGAAACGCCGGACGCTCCAGAAGATCCTGAGGGGGATAACCGCAGAGGCAAAGCTCAGTAAAAACGGCAAGGTCCGCTCCTCGCTGATTGGCTTGCTTCGCCAAAGTCAAGATACGAGCGGCATTCCCTGCGAAGTCGCCAACGGTAGGATTAAACTGCGCGAGCGCTATTTTCATGCCCGGACTTTAGGATACGGATGGAAGCTGCAGATTGCAAACGTTGGCGCACCGCTCTTTGGCTTGCTGAATGACAATTTGGCTTCAATCCCGCTTGTCCCGCTTCTTCGCAACCAGGCTGGCAATCCCCACACCGGCGCGCAACTCGCGGTAAAACAAAACGCACAGCTCCGGAAACGTTTCGCGGAGTTCACCGGGTTCGAGCAGGTACGCCGGATTCCGTGGGCCACCCGGAAACTCCAGTTGCGCGCGCGTGAAAGTTTCAACCAGCAGAACGCCATCCGGACGAAGCGCGCGCGCTATCTGCGGAAAGAGCGATCGCTGCAGATATTGAATGCACAAGATCAGATCGTAGCGGCGCACCGGAAGATCAGTCCCCTCCAAATTCGCTTGGATCAATTCAAGACCGCCGTACAAAGGCCGTTCGGCCGCGTGAATGCTCTTGCTGCGCCGCACTGGCGTGTGCATGCTGCGGGCCCGAACTTCTAATGTGTCCAGTGCGACGCTGGAAAAATCCATTGCCGTGACGTGTTGGCCGCGCGCTGCAAGAAACAGTGCATGCCTTCCCGTGCCGCAGGCGATATCCAGCGCCGGGCCGGAAGGCAGAAGCGGCAAGAGTTCGCAGACTATGCTCGCGGGCTCAGAGGGCGGCGCCTCGGCGGCGAGCCTGTGTTTGGCATCCCAGTCGGATTGGCTAGAGGGCATAAAAAAGGCTCCTGAACATACCGCTCAGGAGCCCAAA
>WNFH01003984.1_pt1 | contig 10569 bp, 10 predicted proteins | sample 5400411 | NCBI WGS metagenome assembly WNFH01 (sample SAMN13153347, study PRJNA577476) | soil metagenome | isolation source: 200 cm saprolite under Douglas fir tree site 2 hole 3 | place: USA:California | collected 2015-04-18
CAGGACGATATTCCTGCAAGATTCTTCTGTATAAAGAGAGAGTGATGGCAGCGCTGAAACGCAGCACACTCTCAAAGCCTTCGACGGAGCGGATCGGCTGGAAAGTCACCTGTTTACCCCCAAATTTGACATGATGCTCATAGCTGGATGTATGCATCACTTCGGAGGCCCCTGAGTACACGAAAACGTACTGAGCTACTTTGTCGACTGTTCGCGACATGGTTCTGAGGCTGTGCTCGCCCAGAGGAACATACCAAGCGGGATCAAATCGTCTGCCTTTGCGATGGCTTTCGATGTTGTGGCTAATTGTGGCGAACTTAGGCTGTGAAAGGATTCGGTCGATTTCTTGAATTTGCTGCTTCGCAGATTGTCTGAGATTGTCAGTTATCGGCACCCCTGCTTTACTCATCATCGTGGCGTACTCTTGAGACTCGGTGGAGCCGGGTTGCGTTCTGCTCGCCCAGAGACGCTTCCGTCGAAGGTTATGTACGTAATAGTAGGAAGCTTTGTTTTCTGAATCGCCTTGGAGTATCCAATCGATATAAACGGAAACCTCGAAAAGCGCTCTCATCTCAAGATGCGCAATGTGGACTGCTCCCTTTGAAAGAAGAATTTCAACTCCGTCAAGCATTGCAACAGCTTGCCGCAAGAGAATTGCTATAATGACCACATCTTTCATGCCTCTGTCGCTCGATGAGAAACAGCGCGGGATCAAATTGGTTCCGTAGTTCGTGAGGTCGCGCAAGAGATCGGTCCACGGACCCAGATGTGTCTTAATCTCCACAACAACCTTATCGTTATCGAGCAGCGGCTTGAATTCGCTCTCGCGCACTTTGATCAGCAGGTTAGATTTTTCCATAGTGATAGCACTCTGGGCGGGTGGCCCACCTTTTGAAATCCAGTTCTAACCTGGGTGGCCCATCCTTTCGCGCAGTCTGCGAAAGGGTGGGCATACCACAAGTCCCGCTGATCTTGTTTTTGCAAGGCCAAGCTCGGCCAGCCCGACATCGGAGAAAATGTTCATAGGGTTTCTTTCGAGCAAGAAGGGCGGGTAGGTGTTTGCGTGCCTAGCTGCCCGGAGCCCGAGTGGTTTCAGTTGTTGCAGCAACTTTTTTATTGGCTCTAGTCAGAAGCACGTAGTACTCAAAAGTAATCCGCTGTGTCCAGCTTACCAAGGATGCAAATCGGTGCCCTGAAAGCAGCACAAGAACTGCCGAGACAACCATGTGGCGAGCGTCATTTGCTGCAAGCGCAAATCCGAAATCGATCAGAAAAACAATGGTGAGGGCCCGGAATAGCTTGTACTCTGCAACTTGGCGATCTATTTCGGAGATTCCTGCTGGACAATTTAGTCGAATGAATGCGTAGGCGCGATGGAATGCGTCTTTCCTATTTTTCGGTTCGGGAAGCGAAATCTCTGGCTCGGCCTCTTTGTAGTATTGATCCACACTTCCTATCGCCAATCCATAGACCCAATCGAGGAGCAGTACTCCCAGACTGGTCAAGAAGTGGCCTAACAGAAACGAGACGATGACAAAACTAGTCCAATAGAAAATTTTGTCATCGGGTGCGCGGTGCATTCCCAAAAGATCGAAAATCTGGTCGCCGTGCAGGAACACAAGGACAGCGCCCGGAACCAGAATTCCGAAAAAGTCAATCACGCCCACGAACAGGTCGCTTGGCTTGTATTCCATGCCGCCGCCCTCCTTTGCCTGAGCCGGGTTCATGATCTGCAAGAGCCTACGCGAAAATGGGCAACGCGAGCAAGGGCTCGTCCTTCGGGATAATTATCCGCTTTTCGGCGGGCGGGTGGCCCACCCCTTGAAAACCAGCCCTAACCTGGGTGGCCCATCCTTTCGCGTAGTTTGCGAAAGGGCGGTTCCGCGTGACGGATGAGTGGATAACTTCCGGATGGCCGACGGCCCGGAAGTATTATTAGGTCAAGGAGTAGAGAGCCGTGACCACGCGTCAACGCAAGGTTCACACTCAACTCGGCCGAGCCGCAGTCCAGATCTTTGCCGCCAATGATCGCATGAACCAGATGCTTATCGAACATCTTGACCCTGCCGCCTGGAAAGCCAAACCACCCGGCAAAAACAAGGTCCGCACCATTGCGGCGATCTTCACGCACATGCACAATGTCCGCTGCAAGTGGGTCAGGCTTACCGCTCCGCATTTGAAAGTTCTACGACAGCTCAACCGCGCGCACTGCACGCCGCAGCAGGCCCGCGCGGGATTGGCCGAGAGCGCCGCTCGCTGCTCGGAGATGCTCGCGGAAGCGCTCGGCGGTGGTGGGGGCCGCGTCGAGAAGTTTCGCCGAGCGAAATTTCTGGCGCGCCAAGATTCGCGGACCATCACCATTTGTGGTTGCGGAAATCAGGGACGTATTCAGCTCAAGGCGCTGTCACGTGTCCGCCGCCTCGAAACTGCTTTCGCTTACGACAGGGACGGCGAGCAAGCGTTGCGGTTTTCGCAGGACCTCACATCGGACCTAAGGATCTCTGTAAAGCCTGTGTCCGATCTCCCTGCTGCAGTTCGACAGAGTGATATTTGTGTGACGTGCACCACGTCAACGCAGCCGTTGCTGGGCTCCGACGATGTCTCACCCGGAACGTTCATCGCCGCCGTCGGCGCGGACAACCCTCAGAAACAAGAACTCCACCCAAGCTTGATGGCAAGAGGCAAGATCGTATGCGACATCCTCGAACAATGTGCGGTGATGGGAGACTTGCATCATGCTTTGGACGCGGGTGTCGTCACTCTAGCGAGTGTGTACGCAGAACTGGGTGAGGTCGTAGCTGGAAATAAGCCAGGCCGCGAATCAAAAGAAGAAATCACCATCTTCGACAGTACGGGCACGGCGCTGCAAGACGTTGCGGCTGCGGCCTTCCTGTACGAAAAGGCCCAGCGGGACGGGTGCGGTGTTCGATTAGATTTCGCAGCCTAAAGAAAAGGGAGAAAGTGATCATGCATGGCATCGTTCGTCAAAATCTATCAGTCCGAATCTCAACAATTCTTGTGATGGCTTGCCTGTTTTGCGGACCTTTGGCTTCGGCGCAAGCAGCCAGTTCCACTTCTGCAAGTGCTCCTGCCAGTAACTGGAAGCAGGTCGAGGAAGCGATGGGCCGTCCCGGCCAAATGCAGCCTGGTGACGTGATCAAGTTTGGAATGCCGCGAAAAGACCTTCATGTCGTGCTCGAAAGCGTCGATATCAAGCCGGGACTCGCGTTAGGTTCGTGGGCAGCATTCAAGCGAGACGGCGGCGGAGCGATGGTCATGGGCGACTTGGTTCTCACTGAGGACGAGGTCGAACCCGTTATGATGAAGCTTCAGGAGGGCGGCATACACGAATCAGCTGTCCATAACCACTTGATCGGTGAATCGCCACAGGTGATGTACATGCACATCGCCAGCCACGGCGATGCCATACAGATGGCGAAGGCAATTCACGATGCACTGGCATTGACTAAGACTCCCGGCCCGGACGCTGCTTCCGCAGCCCAACCCGCAGCCGACTTGGGATTTGACCAAAAGCAGGTAGAGCAGATTCTCGGCCACTCTGGAAAGATCAATGGTGGGGTTCTTCAGATCGGAGTGCCGAGAGCCGAAGCAATTACCGACTCGGGTATGGCCGTTCCCTCGTCGATGGGCGTGGCGACAGCCTTGAATTTCCAACCGACAGGCAACGGAAAAGCTGCGATCACAGGAGATTTTGTGCTCCTTGGAACCGAAGTCAATCCAGTCATCAAAGCGCTGCGACAAAACGGGATTGCAGTGACAGCGCTGCACAGCCACATGCTGATGGAAGAGCCGCGCCTCTTCTTCATGCACTTCTGGGCAAATGATGATGCAGTCAAACTAGCGAAGGGACTGCGAGCAGCTCTCGACAATACAAACTCCGCAAAATGAACCCAGAAACCAACTCGACAGTGGCCGAGCCAACGAGAGTGTCACTCACTCAATTCGTTGGATATTTCCTGCGACTGGGAACGGTCGGCTTCGGCGGGCCGATTGCGCTAGCAGGACATATGCAGCAGGACCTCGTGGACGACCGCGGCTGGGTCCGCAAAGAAGACTACCTGGAGGGGCTGGCACTGGCGCAGCTCGCGCCCGGCCCTCTGGCTGCCCAACTCGCAATTTATCTCGGCTACCTTCGCGCAGGGGTGCTCGGAGCTACAGCCGTTGGGGTGGCGTTCGTCTTGCCATCGTTCCTGATGGTGCTGGGGCTCTCGGCAGCCTACGTTCGCTTCGGTGGGCTGCCCTGGATGCAGGGAATGTTCTACGGCATCGGTGCCGCCGTGATCGGCATTATTGCCCGTTCCGCGTTCAAACTCACGAAGCTCACGCTCGGCAAAGACAAGCTGCTGTGGGGAACATTCGCGGTTCTGGCACTCTCAACTGCATGGACGTCACAGGAGATCATTTGGCTCTTTCTGCTGGGCGGAGTAGTGAACTTGTTTGCCAAGGCCTTTCCCAGCCGTTTGCCGGCCAGAAGCTCGGTGTCGTTGCTTTTCGCACCAGGAACATTCGCGACACTTGGCGCAAGTGGCCCTTTGGTGCGGATCTTTGTGTACTTTGCCAAGGCTGGGATGTTCGTGTTCGGAAGCGGGCTCGCTGTTGTGCCCTTTCTCTATGGTGGTGTGGTGCAAGGACATCATTGGCTCACTGACCACCAGTTCGTGGACGCGGTCGCAGTGGCAATGATCACGCCGGGACCTGTGGTCATCACAGTCGCCTTTATCGGCTATCTGGTCGCGGGTGTCGCAGGAGCGACGGCGGCGGCCCTGGGCATCTTCCTTCCTGTCTACCTGGTTGTGGTTTTGCTCGCGCCATCCTACAAACGATGGGCGAAGAACCAGCAGTTGAATGCTTTTGTGCGAGGCGTCACCGCAGCGGCCACGGGTGCAATTGCGGGCGCGGTGGTGGTTCTCGCCCGACGTTCTGTCTACGATCTGCCCACGATTCTGATCTGTGCTGTGAGCCTAGCTGTGCTATTTCGCTGGAAAGTACCCGAGCCGGTTGTTATAGGGTGTGCCGCCGTTGTGGGTTTACTTTTACGCCATAGGTGACCACTCACAGCGTCAATGGATTTCGCTTGGCTCCATGATCCGCAAAAGAGGATGGCCATCGATATTTTGCAGGGGGAAATAGACTAAATGGGTTTCCGGATCAACGCAAACCGTGTGCGCGTGAGGCATGGAAAATGCTCCCTCCAGAACCAGGGTCTTTCCATTCTCGCGAAAAACGGTCACATTCCCGGATTCTGCCGAGACATACAGCCGATGGAGTCCCGGGTCGAACGCGAGTACGTCCGGGTCTTTTCCTACTGGGTACGTGGCCAGTACCTGCATGTTGGTGAGATCGACCACTGCAAGCTTGTTGTTATCCTCTCCCGCTACAAAGGCCAGTCTAGCGGTCATGTCGAGGGCAATCCCGTGCGGGCTCTCTATTCCAGTCACTGCATAGCGCCCGATAATCTTGGCGGTTGCCGGGTCAATCGCCACAAGTTCGTTCTTTTCGTGGACGGCAACGAGGATGTGGCCGGAGCCAGGATCATAGACGGTGTTGCCCGCACCGCCGCCGAGCGGGATTGTGGTGACAAGAGAGTTGGTCGTCGCATCGATCACCGCATCCGCGTCTCCGTGCTCGTCGGACACGAAGACTCGCTTCGCGCCGGGAGCGTAGGCGATTCCGTCCGGATATTTGACTGGTCCGGTCTTAGCGATAGTCTTGAGGGTTTGCATATCGACAACGGCAACTTTGTGTTCCCCAGTGGCCGACGCGTACACTCTGCCCAAGTCCGGAACCGCCCAAACACCATGAACGTTGGGGAAGCCGTCGAGATTTGCTACAACCTCCCGTTTCTTCGTGTCGAAAACCACGAGTTGATCAGCGTTCATGTGGGCGATGTAGAGACGACCGTGAGAGGCGTCGAGACTCTGATAGTCGAAGCGAACCGCTGGGCCTGGCAGCGGCACGTCCGCGACCTTCTTCAATGGTGTCGATTCTGGGTTCTCGGAGGGAACCGCGCCTGTTGCGCAGCCGAGTATCAAAAGCAATATTGCTAACGCCCCAAAATGACCCAAACCGCACCGTCGTTTTCGCATGGGAAGCCTCTGAGTGGATCCACATTCACCTGGTCTTCAGGCAGACCTCAGTATATTGCCTCCATGCAGCGCCGAATGAGAGCTCGTGCCCGACTCGGGTGGATTCTCCCGTTCCTCTGTGTTTTGAATCAAGTGACGTTCGGGCAAAAGTCAGAACCTGTCGGCACCGTCAACGCGGACCTTGCGGAACGTATTGCCGAAGCCGTCCGGGTCGAACGTTCGCCTCGACTCGACGGCACGCTTGGCGATCCTGTCTGGATACAAGCGTCACCGATCACCGACTTCAGGCAGAGAGAACCGTACGAAGGACAGCCCGCGACGGAACGAACGGAAGTAAGAGTGCTGTATACGCGGAATGAAATTTACTTTGGAATTGCGTGCCACGATTCTGCTGTCAACGGTCCGGTCGCCACCCAACTGCGCCGGGATGTGACTCAGGAATTGGACGACTATTTTGAGATCGTGATCGACTCCCGGCGTGACCGGCGGAATGCCTATGTCTTCCAGATCAACCCGCTGGGCACGCAGAGAGACGCTCTAATCACCGACGAGCAGGCTGGGGATACACAGGACGGTGATCCCGGCTGGGACGGAATCTGGACTTCGGAGGCGCGGATTACCTCCGATGGCTGGACGGCGACGGTTGCAATTCCCTTTTCCACGCTGAATTTCATGCGGTCTCGTGACGTTGTTTGGGGAGTCAACTTCAAGCGGTTCATTCGTCGCAAGAACGAGGAAGACCTCTGGAGCGGCTGGCGGAGAACGTTTGGGGCAACCAAGATCAGCCAAGCGGGAGAGTTGCATGGGATCGACGAAATCGGCAGTGGCCGGCTGTTCATCGTCAAGCCTTATGTTCTAGGCGGCTTCAGTCACTTGCCTGCCAATGCCACCGCAAGCGGTCTGACTCCGGGTACGACCGCGCTGCACACTGGCGGTGTCGACATTAAGGTTGGGCTCCGTTCCAATCTGGTGGCCAATCTCACCGCGAATACGGACTTTGCCGATAGCGACGTCGATGTTCAACAGTTCAATCTCACTCCGTACAAATTGTTCTTTCCTGAGAAAAGGCAATTCTTCCTGGAGAACGCAGGCGTATTTGCCTTTCCCCTAGGCCTCGGAAATAACGCGGATCAGCTATTTTTCAGCCGCCAGATCGGGATTGATCCAATCACAGGACAGCAAGTCCCAATCAACGGAGGAGCCAAGATCACCGGTTCCCTCGATGGATTCGAGTTGGGAGTCATGGATGTCGATACCAGATCTTCTGGACCGAACCCCGGGGCGAACTACGCAGTGTTGCGTTTGAAGAGATCGTTGTGGGGCAGCGGGTCGTACATCGGAGTAATGGGAATCGACAAGCGATCCGGGAGTGTGGCGTCCATGGCGTCCAGCTTCAATCAAACCTCAGGCGCGGATGGCAGATTTGTTCTCTTCAAAGACCTTGTTGTGAACGGTTACGCCGCACAGACCCGCACGCCGGGTTTTTCCAGCGGGCAATCCAATCTCGGTGCCGGATTGAACTTCCGTTCCAACTGGCTCGACTTTGAAGCGGAACACAGAAAGATCGGCCCCAACTTCAACCCGCAGGTCGGCTTTCTTGAGCGTACCGACTGCGTCTGCGATTTTGCGGACGCCACTTTCAAGGCTCGGCCAGAATTCGCGGCTCTCCGGGAACTGCAATTCGAGGGTTTCATCTTCCACGCTCCGGATACGCACGGCTTTGTTCAGACACAGGAATGGCAGACCACTTTTCGGGCGGATTTTCACAACGGCTCCTACACCGACAACGACATCGTTGACGTGTTTGCCCAGCGGCTCATCACGCCCTTCAACATTTACAAAAACGTCAATATTCCAGTGGGCGTTTACAACTGGACCAGGCACCAGCTCACCTACGGCTCTCCGCAAGATCGCCGGCTGACGGTGCGGTTTTTCGAGCGCTTCGGGAGTTACTACAACGGAAGACTGAACGAATTCCGCGTGCGCGCCACCTATCGTGCAAACGAACGACTGTCCTTCAGTGTTGGGCCGCAGTGGAACCGTTTTCACTTGCCCCTGGCCAACGGCAACTTTTCAGTTGTCTTCGGCGCTCTGGAGACTGACTACGCTTTCTCCAGGTTCCTTTCTCTTTCGACAATTCTTCAGGTTGATACCGCCAACGCACAAGCTGCCAGCGCCAATATCCGGCTGCGATGGAACTATCGTCCCGATAGTGACCTGTACGTCATCTACACTGCGGGCCAGAAGTTCGCCAGCCTGGCAGTCGTCAACCCAGTTCAGTTTTATGAGAACCGATTCGTCGTCAAGTACACCTATTCTTTCCGGCCGTAATATCGTCCTGTGAGTCACGGGATCTGACGTGGATGCTGTGGACTCGTGGCTTCAAGCAAACGGGTTTTCATCCGCGCTGCGGCCGTAGATCACTGGGACCGGCACTTCCAGCAACCGGAGGTACACCGACAGCTGGCCGCGATGGTGGTACCAGTGGTTGAGCATTATGGACCGGAACACTCCGACACGCGGCTTGGTGAAGACCTCTTTTCCGCCAAAGGTCAGTCGCCAGTTCCCCTGTGCCGCCTGTTCACTCATGCCGCTAAGGCAATCCTCCGCCGATCGAACACTGTGATCGAGAGCGGCATGGATCTCTTTCACATCGCCCGGAGCCGGAGGGTCAAAACTCGCCTTGGCCGCGTCAAACTCCTCAAGCTGCGCAATCCTTGCTAAAGCGCCCGGAATGCTCGCCACGTGAAGATTAAGTTGGCCGAGCGACATTGATTTGGGATGAGGCCTCCACGACAGTTTATCTGCGGGAACTCGTTCGAGGACTCGCCTGCTAATGGCTGTTTCCTCGCGGAACTCACTCAGCATTGGTTCAATCATTTGGTCATTTTTGTATCTCCTCAGAGAGTTGAACAATTTTGTCGGCCTTGGAGTTCAGGCTTACCCGCAAGTCCTATGGAACTACATCTGGTAGCTCGCATGGCGAGAGCGCGATGCCGCCAGCTGCGCGATGAAGCGGCGCCCGCGACTCGCGGCAAAATATGACAGCGACGCCACGCACAGCGTCACCAGTGCCATGCGAAGGTACATCGCGGTTGCCACGGATATCCCGATTCCGGTTCCGATCGCAAAGTAGGCGGCCAGACATGCGGGGCACTTTGGCAACAGCGCCAGGACCCCGCTGGGAATTATCCATCTGGCGATGTCGAGACAACGCCGAACTAGCGACCGCGGATGCGGACCGCCGCTGGCGATCCGCGCTCCGGTTGTTCTAGGGCTCGAACTGGTCGAAACACCTTCGCAGCAACCATGACCGCTCACGAGTGGTGCCCCTCCGAACAGCATGATGACCCTGACCCTTTCGGGGCGACATACTGTGCCTTTGGGTCCACGGAATAGCCCTCCGCGTATCGATCGTGATGTCGGACCCACGACATGCTGAAGGCTAAGCCATCCTCGTCTCGACCTTTCGGCGTGAGGTCGAGGAAATTGTAGGCGCCCAGTAAGATGTCGAGCCCGCGCGCGTAGGTGGAATAAGTGTGGAAGATCTCCTTGCCGTTCTTATAGAAGACACTTGCGCCAGGTCCTTCCTCGCTCCCGAACTCGACCATGTCGTAGTTGTAGGGGACCTTGCCTTTCGCCATTTCATCTTTGGTGAATGACACGTGGTAGTCGCGATTAAAGTCGTTCGCGAAAGACGATATCCACTTGAAGTGCCATCCCATGCGCCTTTCGAAGGCTTCGATCTGGTCCAGGGGCGCGCGCGAAACCACGACCAGCGTGGTGTCGCGATTCGCCAGGTGAACCACGCTGCCGTCGAAATGATCGGCCAGGAACGAGCAGCTCGGGCAACCCTCCGCCCACCCCGGACCAAACATGAAGTGGTACACGATCAGCTGGCTTCTGCCGTCGAAGAGGTCGGCCAGCGTTTCCTTACCGTTCGGTCCATCGAAGACATATTGTTTCTCCACCCTCTCCCAGGGCAGTTCGCGGCGTTGCCGGCTCAATTCATCTCGTTGTTTGTTGAACTCCTTTTCCTTCCGGAGCAGCTCTTTTCGACTCGCAATCCATTCTTTTGGCGAAACTACTTCGTGCTCTTGAATCCCTGTGCTGGTGAGTTGTGTAGCCATTGTGTATCCTCCCGTTCTGTGTCTGTCTTGCTGTCCTCGGTTGCAGACCGCCGGTGGCGGCCTAGTTTTTTTTTCGCCGGCGCGAGGTTCCTCGTCTTCCGTGAACGCTCCCGTTTTCGGCCAAATCCTTGATCCGAAGCAAATCGCTCGACCAAAGCTCCTGGAACGGGCCGACCCATCTCTCATAGATCTGCCGAATGGGTACGACGTTTAGCGAGTTCACCCGCTGCCTCCCCGCTGCGCGCGTGTGGACCAGTCGCGCCTGGCGCAGCACCTCGAGATGTTTCATCACACCAAAGCGAGTCAAATACGGAAATGACTCCACGATCTCG
>WNFH01003986.1_pt1 | contig 10567 bp, 10 predicted proteins | sample 5400411 | NCBI WGS metagenome assembly WNFH01 (sample SAMN13153347, study PRJNA577476) | soil metagenome | isolation source: 200 cm saprolite under Douglas fir tree site 2 hole 3 | place: USA:California | collected 2015-04-18
GGATACTCCAGATTGTGAAGCGATTCAGAGGTGATATCCACGTCGCTGGGATAACCCTTCTGCGGGAGAAGCACCGTCTTGGGAATCGCAATTCCGAGCTTCGCGGCCACTGAGTAGTTGAAATATTTGTCGTCGGCGGTCCACCAGAAGGGATTATTGATGACGTAGGTTCCCTGAAGAACGGCGTGCTTCAGGTAGCCGCGGTAATACTCGACTTCATGCGAGATGCGGTCGACGATGACGCTGTATCGCGCCGGTTCGCCCATCCGCGTTCCGCCCAGCTTCACAAATTCGGCGGCCACCCCATCTCTCTTCCCAAGCTCGTTCACACGTACGATAAAAGCCGGAGGAAAGCTGTATTCCCGCCCGCAGAGAAGGCCAACTTTTTTCATGTTCGAGCTCCTGTCCGGGTCCTGTGGAACTGCTTCTCTTGCGATCACCGTCAATTCACAGCGTGTGCTGAAGAGGTGCGCGGCTCGTTGACGCCTCCGCGAGTTTCGGCAACCAGGTGCCGGACCACTGCTTTCAGATCGCCAGTCTCCTGGTAGACGCGCAACTGCCGGTCCGCGCTGGTGCCTTCATTCATGATGGTATGCACGTATTCGACGGCGCCGCGGCTGCCCAAGTCATCAACAACGTCATCCACCAATTCCAGCAATTCGGGAATCAACTGACGCATGGGCACTTCGGCTTCCTTGCCGAAGTCGATCAGTTTTCCATCGATTCCGTAGCGCGCCGCACGCCATTTGTTCTCTTCGATCAGCGCGCGCCGGTACAGCCGGAAACTCTGGTTGCGCTGGTACAACCGGTGTAGCTTCACGATGATGGCCTGGGTGAGGGCGGCGATCGCGACCGCTTCCTCGACCTTTGTGGTTACGTCGCACATCCGGAATTCCAGCGTCCCGAACATCGGATGGGGCCGCACATCCCACCAGATTTTCTTTCCGTTGTCGATGCAATTCAACCTAACCAGCAGGTTCACGAAATTTTCGTACGCGCTCCACGATTCAAACTGCTCGGGCACTCCTGTCCGCGGGAACCGCCGGAACACCGTGGTGCGGAAGGATTTGAGTCCCGTGTTGCGTCCCATCCAAAAAGGCGAGCTCGTCGAAAGCGCCAGCAGGTGCGGGAGGAAATACCGCACCATGTTCATCATGTCGATGGTCGTTTGTTTATCCGGCATAGCTACGTGAACGTGCATCCCGAAAATCAAGAGAGACCTCGCCAGTTGCTGGAGCTCCTCGATAATGTTCTGGTAACGCTCGCCGGGCGAAATGACCTGGTCGATCCAGCTCGAAAACGGGTGCGTTCCCGCGGCTGCCACTTGCAAGCCGGCGCGCTCTGCCGCCGCCACCAATTCGCCGCGCGTGCGGTGCATCTCGATGCGCAGCTCGGCCACGTTCTCGCAGATCCGCGTACCCGTCTCCACGATCGATTGATGCAACTCGTGCTTCACCTGCTCCGCAATGTCCGGGGAAGCCGCCGAGACAAGCTGGCTCACGTGCGAACGCAATTCGCATGTCGCGGGGTCGATGATTTGGAATTCCTCTTCGACGCCAATAGTAAAACGGTGAGCCATGGGATGGCCTTCCGGGTCGCCTAGGTCTTGCAGGGGACTTCTAAGCGGGTATCATACGCCGCTGCCCAAAATATTACACCTTTCGCCGGCGCATCCTCTCCTTGAAACGGCCGGGCACAACGCCGCCCAGTTGACCGCATTCTTTGGTAAAGACAAAAGACATTGGTGAGGAAGTTTCTGCCTTGTCGCTATGCGGGCATCACTAGCGCCGAATGGTTTCTTGAAAAGTTTCCATCTTCCAACTTCGAACTTTCAGTCTCTAAATCACGCTGCGCCCATGGCCCGGCGCTGCTGGAAGCACTCCCGGCAGAAAACCGGCCGCCCTTGCGTGGGCCGGAAGGGAACGGTGGTTTCCTTTCCGCATTGCGAGCACGTTGTCTTCGTTTCCGAACGCATAGGTGAGGCACCGCCGCCTACCCCCTCTGCGCGCTTGGCCTTGCAGGTTTTGCACCTCTTCGGTTCGTTCTTGAAGCCCTTGTCGGCGAAAAACATCTGTTCGCCGGCAGTAAATACAAACTCAGCGCCACACTCCGCACACTTCAACACCTTATCGTGGTATTCCATGAGCCGCTCTCCCCTTGCCCCGGTTCGGACAGGGGAATGGGCATGTTTCGCACTTTTGGCCGGGTATTGTGGGGAAACCTGTAGTCCGGGGGTACCGGGCTGGGGTCCCTTGGGCCTGCGGGCGCGAAGTTGCAATTGCAACCCAAACGTCTCTGCCTTACCGGGGGCCTAAATCACGGAAGTGCGGCGCCGAGCTGCAACGGGATGGGACCGTCGACCCCGACCTGGTGGGGTCGCTCTCGACTTAGTCCGCTTCCCGCCGCTGCTTTTTGCGCAGTCGCTTCCGCGAAAGCGCTTCTTTGGCCCGGCGTTTCTCGCCGGGCTTCATGTAGAAGCTATGCTTCTTGATTTCCTTGATGATGTCTTCTTGTTGCACCTTGCGCTTAAATCGGCGCAAGGCATTTTCCAGAGATTCACTCTCTTGGATAATGACTTCGGCCACTTTTCATTCACCCCCAATCCGGTTCGGATTGGTTACTTGCGGTGCCACTCTCTAGCTTTGAGCACCGCCCTCGTTCATTATCGCATGTTGAGCGCTTCGCGGTCACACTCCCCATTGACCGCTCAACGGTCACACTACAATGGACCTCTTGGCGGTCTCCAATGCTAGTGACCGCCCTTCGGTCCTGCTTAATCTGGTCGCTCTGGGGCACCTTGATGAGGTAGCTGGCCTCTTCTAATCAATTGCGGGCATCGAAGTCAAGGAATCTTTCTGGACGGCAGGGCCAGAACGCGCCCAGGTATCCCTGTAGTTACGGAGTTATTTTATAAGTACTCTTTCTCGCGGCCCCGCCGCGTTTCTCCCTTCCGCTTTCCTCTTCCCATCCGCCCGCTTTGCGTGTACTCCCGCGCGTCTCTGCTGATAGAATGAGCCGCTTCTCACCAGCGCGCCCCGGAGGCCAGCCATGTCCGCAATGCGCGACGCCATCGGAGTCCTCCTCGCGGGAGGCCAGGGTGAACGGCTATGGCCGCTTACGCGCGACCGCGCCAAGCCCGCCGTTCCTTTCGGCGCTCTCTACCGCATCATCGATATAACGCTTTCCAATTGCCTCAACTCCGACCTGCGCCGCGTCTTCGTCCTCACCCAGTACAAAGCCCTCAGCCTGAACCGTCACATCCGCGCCGGATGGTCGCCTCTCGCAGGCCTGGGGGATTACATCGAAGTTCTCCCGCCACAAATGCGCGTCTCGAAGGAGTGGTATCAAGGCACCGCCGACGCCGTGTACCAGAACATCTACTCCATCGGCAGCGAGCGCTCCAAATACGTCTTCATCCTTTCCGGCGACCACATCTACAAAATGAACTACGCGAAAATGCTCCAGCAGCACGTCGACTCAGGTGCAGAAGTTACCGTCGCCACGATTCAGATTCCCGTCGAACAAGCTGCTCGCCAGTTCGGCGTCATAGAAACCGACAAAGACTGGCGCATCGTTGGCTTTGAGGAAAAGCCCGCCGCGCCGAAGCAGTCGCCCCACCGTCCCGGGCACTGCAACGCCTCCATGGGCATCTACATCTTCGACACCCAGCTCATGATCCCCATCCTGCTTGCTGATTCCGAGGACCCCAAGTCCAGTCACGACTTCGGCAAAGACATCCTGCCCCGCATCATCTCCCGGCACCGCGTCTTTGCGTACAACTTCGTCGACGAAAATCAGAAGGACGCACTCTACTGGCGCGACGTCGGCACCCTCGATGCCTACTACGAAGCCAACATGGACCTCGTCAGCGTCTCACCGGTATTCAATCTGTACGACGACAATTGGCCGCTGCGCACCTGGCAGCATCAGTATCCGCCCGCGAAATTCGTCTTCGCCGATCCCGAGCGCATGGGCGTGGCTCTCGATTCCATCGTCGCTGGCGGATCGGTCATCTCCGGTGGGCGCGTTCAGCGCTGCGTCATCGGCAACAATGTCCGCGTCAACAGCTACTGCGAAGTCTCCGAATCCATCATCTATAACCACGTCAACATCGGCCGCCATTCGCGAATCCGGCGCGCCATCATCGACCGCCACGTCAGCCTCTCGGAGCGCACCGAAATCGGCTACGACACCGAGGCCGACCGCCGCCGGTTCCACGTCACCGATTCCGGCATCGTCGTCGTGGTCCGGCAGGAATCCCTCATCGAAGAGCCCGAAACCGCATAGACGCTTACTCGTGCCTGTCATTCAGTGGGGAACAAGCCGACTTTTTCTTCGTAGCGTGGTCCGAGCGATTGCAGCCGCGTGCGGCGCGTTCTCAGATTCGGTTTTAGGAAGAACGCGAGGTCCAGTTTTGGAACTTGAGACCGGGGACGCGCCGGAATTCCCGTTCGTTGTTCGTGACCAGAATCAGCCCGGCCGCCTTGGCATGAGCGGCAATCCAGAGGTCGTTGCCGCCGATCATTTCTCCGCGTGGTTCAAGCGCCGCGCGAATCTCTCCGTAAGCGGCGCCCGCATCCTCCGGTAAGGGAAGCACCGGCAACAACGACACAAGTCTCGCCAGGGATTCCAGGGCCTGCCTGCGCTGCCGGCTTGGTTCCGCGCCATAAGCCAGCTCTCCATACGTGATGACGGACAGCACGGCGTCGCCGGGTTGCAGCCGCTGGAATCGCGCGGTCACTTCCGGAGGCCGGTTCTGCCGCAAATAGATGCAGATATTAGTGTCCAGCAGGTAGCGAGCGCTCATTACAGGCCTTTGCGCCGCTGCGGCCGTGGATCCTTCCGCTTCTTTGGGAACATGTCGCGCGGCATCTCTGCCAGCAAATCCAGCGCGCGGACCATCCCTCCCGCCTTTTCCTTCAACACAATTTCATCGCCCCGCCGAAAGATCTCTACTTCCTGGCTTTTTACCCGGAACTTCTTCGGCAGCCTCACCGCCTGGCTGTTTCCCGACCTGAAGACGCGTGCCGTCGCCATGATCCTCCTCCTCATTCATATATACACCTATGTATATACATCCGCAAGCGATTGTGCGCCGCATGTATTCTTGGACTGTGCCGCTCGTCTCCTCCCCAGGCGCCACACCCGCCATTGGTTTCGTCCGCGCCGGCAGGAATCGCTCTTCCATCGGGCACGTCCGCCCTCTGCTACAATCTCCATTTCAATTCCCGCTTAGGAGATCATCGCCTCATGTCCACCAAGATCACACGCGTCCGCGCCCGCCAGATTATCGATTCCCGCGGCAATCCCACCGTCGAAGCCGACGTCTACGTTGGTGCTGGCGCGCGCGGCCGCGCTGCGGTTCCCTCCGGCGCTTCCACCGGCGAGCACGAAGCTCTCGAGCTGCGGGACGCTGATAAGTCGCGCTACCTCGGCAAAGGCGTCCTCAAAGCCGTCGCCAACGTTAACAATGAGATCGCCAAGGCCGTCGTGAGCCTCGATGCCGCTGACCAGCGCGCTCTTGACAAGCGGATGATCGAGCTCGACGGTACGCCCACCAAGTCCCGCCTCGGCGCCAACGCGATTCTCGCCGTCTCCATGGCTGCTGCTCGTGCCGCCGCCGCCACGCAAAATCTTCCGCTCTACAAGTATCTCGCGCGCTACTCCACCGATACGTCCGCCAATCTTCTCCCCGTCCCGATGATGAACATTCTCAATGGCGGCGCGCACGCCGACAGCTCCGTCGACTTCCAGGAATTCATGGTCATGCCCGTGGGCGCGCCCACCTTTTCCGAAGCGCTGCGCTGGGGAATTGAAATTTTTCATTCGCTGAAATCCGCGCTCAAGAAGCGCGGCTACTCCACCGCCGTCGGCGATGAAGGGGGCTTCGCGCCCAGTTGCAAGTCCAATGAAGAAGCCATCCAGATCGTTCTCGAAGCCATCTCCGCCGCCGGCTACAAACCCGGCGAACAGGTGAGCGTCGCGCTCGATCCCGCCTCCAGCGAGTTCTACGACAAGCCCAGCGGAAAATATGTCTTCAAGAAGTCGGACAAATCCGCGCATTCGCCAGAAGCGATGATCGAATATTGGGGGAAATGGATCGAGAATTACCCCATCGTCTCGCTCGAGGACGGCATGGCCGAAGACGACTGGGCCGGCTGGAAATTGCTCACGCAATCCATCCGCGGCAGTGCTTCGTCGCAGACCGCCGCTGCTTCTGGCCCCAAAGAAACGTACCAGGTGAGTGGCTTTCCAAACCCCTACGTCATTCCGAGCGGGAAGGGCGTCTCAGCTTCTCCATCCTCAATGGGCATTCAACTCGTCGGTGACGATCTCTTCGTCACCAATACCGCGCGCCTCTCCCGCGGCATCAACGAAGGTATCGCCAACGCCATTCTCATCAAGCTCAATCAAATCGGCACGGTCACCGAAACCATCGACGCCATCGAGCTGGCCCGCAAAGCCGGCTACAACTCCATCATTTCTCACCGCTCCGGCGAAACCGAAGACACCTTCATCGCTGATCTAGCCGTCGCCACCGCCGCCGGCCAGATCAAAACCGGCTCTGCATCGCGCACCGACCGCATCGCCAAATACAACCAGCTCCTCCGCATCGAAGAAGAGCTCGGCTCCGCCGCCCGCTTCCACGGATATGCGCCACTCTCGAGATAAAGTGCTCCATCTTTACCGCCGACGCGCATTTCTGGCGTGTCTTTTTCGCCCGCGCTTTCGAATCGTCAACTCAATCGCTCAATGACAGACGCAACAAATCCGTCGGCTATCCTTGGTAGCGTGCGTATCCGCCCCGCCGTTCACGATGACATCGGCGCCCTCACCCAGCTGATCAACTCTGCTTTCCGCGTCGAGCAACCCTTCATAGATGGCGATCGTGTCGACTCAGAAAAAGTTCGCATGTATATGACCACCGGCGACTTTTTATTGGCCGAAGATTCTGCCGGGCTCGCCGGGTGCGTCTACGCAGAAATCCGCGAAGACCGCGGCTACGTAGGTTTGCTCTCCGTCGATCCCCGGCGCCAGAGCACAGGCTTGGGCCGCAAGTTGATGGACGCAGTAGAAAATTTCTTTCGCGAGGCGGGTTGTTGTGGAGTTGACTTGCGTGTTGTCAGCGCCCGCACGCCGCTTCCGTCGTTTTATCGCCATCTCGGATACTTGGAAACCGGCACCGCTCCATTTCAACCCGGCGTAAAAACAAAAACCCCCTGCCACTACATCCTGATGTCCAAGCCGCTCGTCTGACCGCAGTACCATTGACACCCCACGCTGATGTTCTTACGATGCAGAGGACTTCCCGCCCGCAATTCCATCCTTGAAGGAGAAACTGCATGGCAAAGGTCCTATATTGCAACGACCTCGTTCCGGGCTGCAGGTTTGAAGCACGCGGCGATTCGGAAGAAGAGATCCTGGCGGAGGCTGCTGATCACGTCGCCACCGCTCACAACATGACAGAAATCTCAGATGAGATATTTTCCATGGTGCGTGCCGCAATCCGCGAAGATATAAGAGTTCGCACGCGCGCTGCGGGCGCGTAATTCCTCGAGCCTGCACTCCTCTCCGTCTTCGCGAAAACCTGAGAATCAGCTTAGCGCCGCAAGGAGTGTCTCGATCGGCGCATTGTCACCAAAAGTCTTGCTGATGTGCGCGAAGCGGTCGATATTTCCGGGACCGAACACGAAGCTTCCCCCAAGCTGAAACGGATTTTGCCCCAGCTTGTGCTGATAATGTCCCGCGGCATGCGCGCGCTTTCGCGCTTCGGCGTTGTCGCGGCGAAGCAAATGCAGCAGGTTGGCCGATCTGAGTCCTGCCACTCGATACGCTTGCCGCCCCTCGTCAATCAGCAGCGGGAACGTGATCCCCGTCTCCTCGCGGAACATCCGCGCATAATGCCGGTCCCCGAGTCCAATCGCGGCTATAGACGCTCGCTTGGCGCGGAAGGCCTCTTGGTGTTCGCGCAACTGCGCGACGTGTTCACGGCAAAAGAGTCAGCCGTAGTGCCGCAGAAAAACCAGTACCGCCGCTTGTTTGGCCCACAATGAGCCGAGCTGTACTTCCCGCCCTCCGCTGTCGGGAAGTGTGATATCCGCGAGCTTGCCGCTAAGTGTCTGCTTCATGACTCGTCAATCTTGTGCAGCGCATCCTCCGCTGTCAAGCCGCGATCCCACTTCATCCGCTTTGCCTTCTTGCGCGCCGCGAGAAGATGCCGGTAATAAGTCCACGGAAACACGGCGGCATGCTAATCGCTTGTCCCACAGTCAGTTTCTTCGTGGAAACCGACTCTCGCCAGGCGCCGATGTCCAGCCTGAATCTTTCGTACGCACACGCGTTCCAGAGCGGTATGATGGGGTCACTCGCCGGCGGTGTTTATGCCTCGATCCGCATCTCGAATTCTTCTCCTCGGTGTCATTTATTTAGCGTGTGGCCCCTGCCCGGCAGCGGGCCAGGGAGGCCGCGGCCCCGGTGCAAATCGCGTCTACAGCATCGATGGATATGTGCGTGCCGAGGACAACGATCAGCCGTTGTCCGGAGTGCACGTCGAGCTGAGGACCATCACCGGGGCCATCTCTCATCCGGTCACCACGACAACTAATTCAGGGGAGTTCCGGTTCACCGGCTGTTCACCCGGCGCATACGAAATTCTGGCGGAGCAGGCCGGCTTTGGGTCGGAGCGCATGCGCGTGGAGGTCACGCGCGCCGACCAATCGAACGTCATCGTCCGCTTGCGCAAACTGTCCTCCGGCCCCGTTCCTCCGGGCGACATTACAAGCGCTCATCAATTGAGCGTCCCATCCAAAGCCCGCAACGCCTACGACAAGGGCGTCGCGAAAATGGACGTGAAGCCGGGCCCAAATTCCAACTCTCCGGCAAATTACAAAGAAGCTGTCGCGCATTTCGAGCGCGCCATCAAAGAGTTCCCGGGCTATTACGAGGCCTACGCCCAGCTGGGCGTGGCCTATGTGCACCTTAATGATTTCAACGCCGGTGAAATTGCGCTGCGCAAGTCCGTCGAACTGAGTTCCGGCAAGTATCCTCCGGCTATCAAGCTCCTTTCGATTCTACTCAACGATCAAAATCGTTTTGCCGACGCCGAAGTGATGGCCCGTCAAGCCGTCGAGGCCGATCCCTCCGCGTGGCGCGGCCCCTATGAGCTTTCGCGCGCTCTGCTCGGCCTGCGCCGTCTTCCGGAAGCGGAAGCGAGCGCCTTCAAGGCCCGCGACCTCCGGCCCGACAACGCCGAAGTCTATATTCTCCTGATCAGAGTCCACCTGAGCACGCAAAACACGGCAGCGCTCATGCAGGACGCGGATACTTATTTGAAGTATGCCCCTGAGGGTCCCGCCGCTCCCCAGGTTCGCGAACTACGTGAACAGCTCCTGCAACGCATGCAATCCCAGTCGAATCCCACTCCGCAATCGTGATGCGCCGCAACACAGACGTTCGTTTTTCTCCTTTCCTTGCTCGGCCTTCGTTTCTTGCGCGTGTATAATCCTGCTCCATTATGGAGAATCCGAGCGCGCCCCTTTCCAAACAGTCAGGACTCGATCGCGAGCAGCAGATCTATGCGCTGGGTCTAACCGGTGGAAAACTTTCCATCCCAGTTGCTCTTTCCCTTCTGGAGCAGAAGGCCAAAGAGATTCTTCCGCAGCGCGCGTACGACTACGTCGCCGGGGGAGCCAGCGGCGAAGACACCGTGCGGGCAAATGGCGAGGCGTTCTATCGCTGGCGCATCGTGCCGCGTATGCTGCGCAACGTCTCGCAACGCGACCTCAGCGTCGAAATTCTCGGCACGCGCATTGCCGCGCCAGTGATTCTGGGGCCGGTTGGGGTGCAGGGCATCGTGCACAAAGAATCGGACGTGGCCAGCGCGCGCGCCGCCGTTGCGCTGGGCTTGCCGTTTGTGCTCAGCACTGTCTCCAGCCGCACAATCGAAGAAGTGGCGCAGTCCGCTGAGAAGGCGGGGAACGGAGTCCGCTGGTTCCAGCTTTATTGGGGCAAGAATCCGGAATTGACCGCCAGCATGCTGCAGCGGGCCGAACGCGCCGGATACAAGGCGCTGGTTGTGACGCTCGATACCTCGATGCTGGCTTGGCGCGAGCGCGACCTTCAAAACACTTACCTCCCGATGATTTTCGGAGACGGGCTGGCGAACTATTTCAGCGACCCGGTCTTTCGCGGGCTTCTGCCGCAGCCGCCGGAGCAGAATCCCGCGGCGGCCATTCAGCTTTGGGCCAGCCTTTTTTCCAACACCACTCTCACCTGGAACGACATTCCTTTTCTACGCAAGCAGACGCGCGTGCCGATACTCCTCAAAGGCATCCTGCATCCTGCGGATGCGGCGCGTGCGATCGACGCCGGAGTCGATGCCATCATCGTGTCCAACCACGGCGGCCGGCAAGTCGATGGGGCCATCGGCGCGCTGGATGCGCTTCCGGCGGTCGTCAAGGAAGTGAACGGCCGGGTGCCGGTCCTTTTCGACAGCGGGATCCGCCGCGGCGCGGATATTTTCAAGGCGCTGGCGCTCGGCGCGAGAGCCGTTCTGCTCGGCCGGGTG
>WNFH01003988.1_pt1 | contig 10566 bp, 6 predicted proteins | sample 5400411 | NCBI WGS metagenome assembly WNFH01 (sample SAMN13153347, study PRJNA577476) | soil metagenome | isolation source: 200 cm saprolite under Douglas fir tree site 2 hole 3 | place: USA:California | collected 2015-04-18
ACCAGTTTGATGTGGCGATAACGCCATTCCTGCAGTCCCTCATCGAAATCGGTCATGAGCTCGAACAAGATCGAGACTTCGGGTAAACTTTTGTAGAGCCGCAAAATTTCTTTCTGGACCTGCTCGTTCGGTCCGTTCGGTTGCGAAAGGTTCCGGTTTTTCAATTCGGCGGGAATTTTCGCGCCGCGCTTTTCCAGAAAATCGTAGAAATGATCGATCACCGTTCGTTCGCGTAGCCGTTGTTGCAGCCGATCCGCTCCCGGAAAATCCGGCTTCACGTATTTCAAGGTCGATTCGCGCTTGTAACCGAGCACGAACTCGATTTGGCGAAATTGCACAGATTGAAACCCGGACGCCGTCTCGAGCCGGTCGCGAAAACTCGAGAACGACGACGGCGTCATCGTTTCGAGGATGTCGATCTGCGCCACCAGCACTTTCATGATGGTCCGGACGCGCTTGAACGAGTGAATCGCGCCGAACAGATCCCCTGCGGAAAAATCCTTTTTTATTTTCTCAAACTCGTGAAGCAACTCCTTGAACCAAAGCTCGTAGGTTTGATGAATGATGATGAACAACATCTCATCGTGCTCCGCCGGGGTTGACCGCGGCTTCTGAAGTGTCAGCAGCTTTTCGAGATCCAAATAATTCGCGTAAGTCAGCGGCGGCATTTCTGAATGCTCTACGCCGCATGCGCGCACGTCAACACGCGCGACAGCCTAAGCTCAGCAGTTGAGGTTACGTCCGCAGGGCGCGGACAGGATCGACGCGGGTGGCGCGGCGGGCCGGAAGAAACAGGCGATCATATTAAGATAGCCGCTGAAGTCGGGCTTCGGCCAGATCGATATCGCGTTGGATTCGGCGAAAGGCCTGGTCGCTGATGGTTTCTTCGTTGCGCAGTGTGATCACTGTCTCGCGTTCGGTTTCCAATGCTTCCCGGGCCAATTCTTCAAAGTCAGGCGAGAATAATCGGCGCACGCGCTTTTCCTCGGCGCCTTCGCTGCGCAGTTGTTGGATGCGGTCGAGGTACTCCGCACGAAGATGTTCGATCGTCTTGGGCTGGGCTTGCTTCAGCGATTCCATCGCCTCAAGGCGAGCGAGTGCTGCTTCGTTGGCTTTCAAGCGCGCAAGTCTCTCTTCTTGTTCGGTGACGTGATCGTCCACAACTCCGAGCCAACGGGCGAGCGGCGTGAGTGTGAGTCCCTGGAGCACTAGTGTTCCGAAAATAACGCAGAAGGTGAGCAACAGAATGAGATCGCGTCCGGGAAACGGCTCGCCACTTGGCAATACAAACGGAATCGCCAGCGCACCGGCGAGCGAATCGGCGCCGCGCATTCCGGTCCATGCGATCAACGCAGTGTGTTGCCACGGAACGCGCTTCTTGGGACGAAGCGTAAACAACCGCGGCAAATAAGTGGTGCCGAACAGCCAGACAAAACGCACCAGCACAATCACCGCAAGAACGGACAGCGCCAGCTTCGCGACTCGAAACGCTGAACCCGGCTCGAGCGCGTGAATGACCTGCGGCAGTTGCAGGCCAACGAGCATAAAAAGAATTCCATTGAGACCGAACAAAACCATTTCCCAAACGGGGACCGCCTGTAGTCGCATTCGGCCGCTCAAGACCCGCGGAGCGCGCCACCCGTAATACATGCCTGCGATCACCACCGCGAGAATGCCGGAGACGTGTAACTTTTCGCCGCTGAAATAGGCAACGTACGGAGTCAGCAGGGAGAACATTGTTTGCACGGGCGGATCGTCGAGACGCTTTTGCAATTGCGTTGCCAACCAACCAACGGCGAGACCGACGCAGATTCCGCCGGCGGCCACAAAAAGAAATTGCAAGCTCGCGTGCCCGATCGAAAAGCTCCCGGTCATCGCGGCCGCTACGGCGAAACGGAAGGCGATGAACGAAGTGGCGTCGTTGACCAGACTTTCTCCTTCCAGAATGACAATGATTTTGCGCGGCACCCGCAAATTTTGAGTTACCGACAACGCGGCGACCGCGTCCGGCGGCGAGATGAGGGCGCCAAAGACAAAACAAACAGCCAAAGGCAATCCAGCCGTGGAATGAAAAACAGCGGCCGTTGCCGTCATCGTTATTAAGACCAAAACGGTTGCGAGCAAAAGAATGGGCCAAAGGTTCGCTCGGAAATCTCTCCAGGACGTCCAGACGGCCGCGGGATAGATCAACGGCGGAAGAAACAAATTAAATACCAGCTGCGGATCTAGATGAATCGCCGGAAGTCCCGGGACCAGCGCGAGGAGTACGCCACCGATAGTGAGCAGGATCGGATAGGGGATCCGGATTTTGCGGGCAACGATCGCCAGCAAGGCGACGACAACGAGACAAATCAGAATTAATTCGGTTTTGCCCAACATGGTTCCGGTTGGGCCCAAGGATTGCCGTAATTGATCAGACTTCCAAAACTAAAAATCGGACCGTGAACTCTGTCGGCTCAGAGTCAAAGCGATCGACCGTTTAGGATGCGAAAACTGCCGCGATCAAACCCGCAACGCCTGCACTGGATCGATGCGGGTGGCGCGGCGGGCTGGGAGAAAGCAGGCGACCAGCGCAACGGCGATCAAAATTATTAGAGCGGCGCCGAACGCGATTGGATCGCGCGGACTTACTTTATAAAGCAGGTTGCCCATCAAACGCGTAAGCATCAACGCCGCCGCAAGGCCGATCGCGACTCCGGCGATGGTCAATCTCAAGCCGCGCGAAATGACCAAGCGCAAAAGATCGCGCACGGTCGCGCCAAGCGCCATGCGGACGCCGAGCTCGCGCGTGCTTTGCGAAACCGAATACGACATGACGCCGTAAAGTCCGATTGCGGCCAGAAAGAGCGCCATCCCGCCAAAAATAGCGAGCAATGTGGCCGCGAGTCGCTGAGTGTAGCCCCGTCCGTCCACTTGCTCTTGCAAACGATCGGCGGCGTACGGCGCCAGGGTCGGATCGAGCGCGTGGACTTCGCGCGCCAGCGCGTTCGTGATCGCGCCCGGAGTTTCCCGCGTTCGAATGAGCAAGGCGTTCCCGACAAAGAAATTCTGGCGCACCGGCACGTAAAAGAACGATCTCGGCGGCTCGAGCTTCGTTTCGATCTTCACGTTTTTCGCGACACCGACGATCTGCATCCAATTGTCTTTAACTCTGAGCCGCTGGCCGATCGGATCTTTTCCCGGCCAATATTTCGCGGCCATCGTTTCATTGATGATCGCCACGCGCGGCGAGTTCTCGTCGTCGTTCTTCGTAAACTCGCGGCCGCCGACAAGCGGGATACCAAGCGTGGAAAAATAATCCTCGCTGACTTGAAGATAATCCGCGTTCGGTTGCTCATCGGGCGCGGACTGGTAACCGTCGATCTCGATCGGCGCGGACGAAGGAGGGTTGTAACTGAACGGGGTGACTCGCGTTAAAGCCGCGGATTCTACGCCGGGAAGCGCGCGAACGCGATCGAGCAACTGGGTGTGAAAAAGTTTCGCGCGATCGAGTTTGTAACCAGCTGAAAACAAATCGACTACGGAGATAATTACATTGTTCGCGGAGAACCCTGGACTGGCGTTTTGCATTCGTTGCAGGCTTTGCAAAAGCAGCCCGGTGCCGGCGAGGAGAACAAAACTAAGCGAGACCTGCACGAGCACCAAAGCCGAGCGCAATCGCGATCGCCCGCTGCCGCCAATCACTCCGGCACCCTCACTTTTGAGCGCACCGGATAGATCGACATGGCTCGCCTGGACGGCGGGCATAAGCGCGAAAAGCATTGTCGATCCAATGCAGATCGCGACGCTGAGCAGGAGGACGCGCCAATCCATCTGTCCGGGATAATCAATCGTGATCCCGGGCACCGATGGCGGAAACGCGAGCACGAGCGCGTTGCGGCTCCAATAAGCGACCCCGATTCCGCCGAGCGCGGCGATCAACGAGAGGAGCAAGCCTTCGGTGAAGAGTTGCTTTATCAAACGACGTCGCCCGGCGCCGAGCGCGAGCCGCATCGTCATTTCATGTCGGCGCAAGAGCGATCGCGCGAGCAAGAGATTGCTCACGTTGGCGCAAGCGATGAGTAGGACAAAGAAAACAACGGCCGCGGTGATGCCGAGCGTCGGTGAAATTCCGGCCGCGCCGTTGAACGGCGTTTTCCAGAGTGGAAAGATCTCGATGCCGTGGCCGCGATTTGTTTCGGGAAAATCGTTCTCCAGCCGTTTCGCGATCGCGGAAAGCTCCGCCTGTCCTTGCTGCCGCGTGACGCCCGGTTTTAAAAACGCGTACCCTTCAATCCAGCGCGCGCCGCGGTCCTCGAGTTTGTAGCCGGTGTTATCGAACGTCTCCTGCATCGACGTCGGCACCCAGAAGTTGAACGAGTAGCCAACGAACGTGCCGTGGAATTTTTCGGGCGCCACGCCGACGATGGTGTGCTGAACGCCGTTCATGAACTGCGTTTTGCCCACGATGTCGGGATCACCTTTGTAACGGTCCTTCCACGTCATGTAACTTATGACTGTGACCGGATGCGCGTTGCGTCCCGTGCCCTCTTCGGGTCGAAAGCCGCGGCCGAGAATTGGCCGCACGCCGAGGGCGTCAAAATAATTCGCGGACACTATTCCTCCGGCCGAACGCTCGGCGCGGTCGCCAACGCTCAGCGTTGTGCCCATGATCCGATCGACGATGAACGATTCGAAGAGCGTGGAATTCTTTTCGAAATCGCGAAAGTCGGGATAAGAAAGTCCGTTACCCCTTTCCGCGCCGCGGGTCGTGCCGCTGAGCGCGACCATCCGGTCCTGGTGCGCGACGAGCGGATAGGGGCGGATGAGAATGCCTTCGATCCAACTTAAGGCGGCCGCGTTGGTCCCGATGCCGAGGGTCAGACAAAGGATTGCCAGAATTGAAAATCCCGGAGTGCGCCAAAGCATTCGCGCGCCATAGCGAACGTCCTGCACAAATTCATCGGCCCAGCGCCAAACGCGCTGTTCGCGCGCGACTTCTTTAACCTGCTCGACTCCACCGAACTGCCGCAGCGCTGCGTTTCGGGCTTCGTGGGGTAACATTCCTGAGGCAATATTTCGTTCGGTCAAAAGATCGACATGCGCCTGAATCTCTTCTGCCATCTCCGCGTCGCGGCGGCTTTTTTGAAACAAGCCGAGCAATCGAGAGAACCAGGCGCGAAGTCGCGGCATAATTTGTTAGCCTCCGGCGAGAACGAGATCGATTCCTTTGGTGATTCGGACCCAATGTTCCTCTTCCGCCGAGAGCTGTTTGCGGCCGGCCGCGGTCAGTTTGTAATAACGCGCTTTCCGATTGTTATCGGACACGCCCCACTCAGCCTTGATCCAACCTTGCGCTTCCAAACGATAAAGCGCCGGATAAAGCGAACCCTGCTCGACATGCAAAATGTCTTTCGACATCTGCTGGATCCGATCCGCGATCCCCAGCCCATGCCGCGGATCATGCTGAAGCGCTTTCAAGATCAACATGTCGAGCGTGCCGTAAACGAGGTCCGGTTTCTCTTTCGCCATAAAATGTTTTAAGCCTAGACAGTCTTGGTAAAGGATTGTTCAATCTTTCCCTAGACTGTCAAGGAAAGCCACGGCGCCAGAGGCATCGCTCGGCCTTATTCGATATCCGGCTGCGCAAAAAATTGCGTGACCATTCCGCTTCTGAACGGTCACGTCAGTTATGTACCGATCTCTTTTGTTCGGCTTGCGAAAAGAAAAACTCCGATTGCTTCTCTTTGCCTGTGCATTGCTTGCCGTTGGGTGTGCGCATGAGGGCTCCGATACTTCCGAGGATCATCCACACCATCACCACGGACACCGAGGCGGTGGAGGGGAACAAAGCTTCACCAGTCCGTCCCCGTCGCCGGGAGGCTTCTGATTCAACCTGCGAACCGAAGAAGGATCCCAATCAGTAATGCCGCGATGGCGATCAGACCGGCGTAGATGGCGCTCTCTTGGAAGCGTGCCCGCCGCGCGGCTTGCGCATACGGGATTCGTGTGAATGTCACCATTCGCCTTCGCCAAGGCTTCGGCGTGACGGGTGGTGTAGGCGGCGGTTCATTTGAGTGCAATTGCGGCCGCCCCCAAAAGCATCAGCGTCAGAGCGGCAAGGCTTGCATAGACAATGAAGTCTTGAATGCGAGCACGTTTGGCTGCCCGGGAGTATGGAATCCTTGTAAAGGTCACCATTGTATACAAAGGAATGTAAATTCCCGGCAGCGCCGCTTCCAGGAAATGATCGAGCTTTTTCTTCGCGCGGAATGCGCGCGACGCGGTTTTGTCGCGCATCTCGATAAAATTTTCCAAGGCGAGGTCGGCGAGCGCGTCGGCGTTTACTTTTCGGCGCTCGAAATATTCCGCGAACGCGCGATGTCGATCGTGCGGAAACTTTTCCAGGCATTCGTCGAGCACGACGCAATCCTCGAATGCCGCGTTCATGCCCTGGCCGTAGAACGGCACGACCGCGTGAGCGGCGTCGCCGACCAGCGCAACCCTGTCTTTGTAGAACCACGGCGCGCAACGAATCGTGACCAGCGAGCCGGTTGGATTGTTTCTAAAATCGTCGAGCAGATTTGGCATCAGCGGCACAGCGTCCGGAAATTCTTCTTCAAAGAAGCGACGGATATCGTCGTCGGTTTTGGTCGTCGCGAAGCTGCGCGGCCCTTCAAATTCCCAAAACAACGTGCAGGTGAACGAGCCATCGGGGTTCGGAAGCGCGATCATCATGAAACTTTTGCGCGGCCAGATGTGGAGCGCGTTCTTTTCCATTTGCCACGAACCATTCGGTCCGGGCGGAATCGTCAACTCTTTGTAGCCGTGGGCGAGATAACTCTCGTCGTACTGGAAATTGTCGATCTTGAGCTGCATCGACGCGCGCACTGCGGAAAACGCGCCATCGACTCCGATGATGCTGTCGGCTGACGCCGACAGCGGTTGATTGGTTGAGGTGTTGAAAAGGTGGGCGGTTGCCGAGTCAATGTCGACGCCGATGCACTTGTGATTGAAGTGGACGCGCACGTTTGGATAACGCTGCGCGGCTTCGATCACCGTCGTGTTCAGCGCCGCGCGCCCGATCGAATTGATGTGCTTGTTTGGATCGACATCGTAGCGAACAAAAATCGGCGCCGATCCCGCGGCTGCGGGATGGATCATCCGGCCGCGCATCGGGATCGCGTCCTTAAGTACTGCGTCGGCGATTCCGATTTGTTCGAGCGCGTGGATTCCGCGGGTTGAAAGCGCGAGATTGATCGAGCGTCCGCCGACCATGTTGCCTTCGCGCGGATCGGCCCGGCGCTCGTAGAGATCGACATCGTACCCGCGCCGTCCTAAATAAGCCGTGAGTAAACCGCCGGCAAGACCGGAACCGATCAGGACGAATTTCGTCGTGGGCATGCGTCACTTTCGTTGCGCATGGCATACTTGCACAGCAAACGTCCAACGCTCAACGTCCAACGCCCAATATTGAATTCAGAAGGGGTAGGAATACGCTGGATGGTCCGATTAGATTTCCGGAAACTCACAACTGAGGTCGAATAGAGACTCATGAAAATTTTGTCGCTGAATGTTGGATTGCCGAGGGAAGTGGCCTGGCAAGGCAAGGTCGTCACGACAGGAATTTTCAAGGAGCCGGTCGAAGGGCCAACCATGATGCGCAAATTGAATCTCGATGGCGATCGACAAGCCGATCTCACCGTTCACGGCGGCGTGAGCAAAGCGGTTTATGCTTATCCGTCGGAGCACTACGACTATTGGCGAACGGAGTTGCCCGGAGTCGATCTGCCTTGGGGCATGTTCGGAGAAAATCTCACGACCGAGGGATTGCTTGAGGACGCCGTTTACATCGGGGACAGATTTCGAGTCGGGGAAACGGAACTCATGGTCACGGAACCGCGAATGCCCTGTTACAAGTTAGGCATCAAGTTTGGCCGCGCCGATATCATCAAACGCTTTCTCGCCAGCCGTCGCTCCGGTTTCTATTTTGCCATCGTCCAGGAAGGAATGGTTATCGCCGGAGATTCGATCGAATTAATCGGGCATGAGCAAAAAGAGATCAGCGTCGCCGACATCACTCGTCTTTATGCTTTTGAGAAAGACGATGTGAAAGCGCTGCGACGCGCCATCGAAGTGAAGGCGTTGCCAGAAAATTGGAAAGGGTATTTTCGACACCAGCTCGAAAAGCAATCCGGTTAGCGACCGCGGATTCTGCGGATCTCACGGATAAATCTGGGATTTAAAGTGTGACCTCCGACATCTGACTTCTGGAATCAGATTGGCACTTCGCCTGCTTAAGCAGCAGCGGCACGATGAGAAGATTCGATCCCCAGCCTCAGCCTCTTGAGCCTCTCGTCCACAGCTTGGAGCTGAAAGCGGTTCTCGTGGTGGACGATGATCAGCAACTCGCCTCCGCTTTATAGTGGATCCTGGCGGATGAAAATTTTCTGGTCGACGTCGCGTTTGACGGCGAACAAGCGATGATGAAGGTCAAGGCGCACGAGTACGACGTCGTGATCTGCGATTTGAAAATGCCGAAGCTCCGCGGCGACGAATTTATCTAAAGGCGAAAGATCTGCAGCCGTCTCTGGCCGATCGGTTCATATTCATCACCGGTTTCGCGGCCGATCCGTCGATCGCGCTCTTCTTCAACAGGCACGAAGTGAAATATTTGGTCAAACCGTTTCCCATCGGGGTGCTGATTGATTGCGTCAAACAACTGCTCTGCTGAGTCCGAGCCGGACTGACATCTAACAGAAACACGTTTACCGATGCTTCGAAAGAATCTCCGCAAAGCGCCAGACTTCGTGGAACGTATTGTAAAGCGGCGCTGGCGCGACGCGGATGACGTCCGGTTCGCGGAAATCGCATTTCACGCCGGCGGCTTGGAGTTCCTGGAAGAGTTCTTTTGGATGTTCGTGCGCCAGGATCGACAACTGGCACCCGCGCGCGTCCGCGTCGCGCGGTGTGATCACCGTGAATTTTTTCGACCCGATCTGTTCAAGTAAAAACTCAAGATAGCCGGTCAACTTGACCGATTTCGCGCGCAACGGTTTCATTCCGCCCGCTTCATCGAAGATCGACAACGATGCGCGCAGCGGCGCCATGGAAAAAATCGGTGGGTTGCTGATCTGCCAACCATCGGCCGAAGGGACCGGGATAAAGTCCGGCTCGAGATGTAATCGGAAACGCGTGTTCGGATCGTTTCCAAACCAACCGGCGAGGCGCGGCAATTTCGCGTTGGTTGCGTGGCGCTCATGCACAAACGCGCCCGCGACCGCGCCGGGCCCGGCGTTGAGATATTTGTAGGAACACCAGACGGCGAAATCGACGTTCCAATCGTGCAGCGACAACGGCACATTGCCGATCGCGTGCGCAAGATCGACACCGACCGTGATGCCGCGCTTCCGCGCCGTTTTCGTGATCGTCGGAATGTCGAACAACTGGCCGGTGAAAAAATTCACGCCGGCAATCATCACGACGGCGAGTTGGTCGGCGTTTTTCTCGATAAGATCGACAATGTCCTCCGTTCGAACCGTGAACTCGCCTTTGCGCGGACTTGCCAGAATCAGCGCATCCTTCGGGTTGAGTCCATGGTGCACGATCTGCGTTTTGATCGCGTAGGTGTCGGAAGGAAACGCCGGATCTTCCATTAAAATTTTGAAGCGAGATTTCGTAGGGCGATAAAACGTCGCCATCATCAAGTGCAAATTCACCGTCAGACTGTTCATGGAGATCACTTCGACCGGCTTTGCGCCGACCATTCGCGCGGTCGGTTCGCGCAACGTTTCGTGATACGAATACCACGGCGTCTTCGCCTCGAGATGTGCGTCAACGCCAAGCTTGGCCCAATCGCCCAGTTCTTGATCGACAACTTGCCGCGCCGACTTCGGCATAAGGCCGAGTGAATTACCGGCAAAATAGATCAGTGGCCTGCCGTCTTTGCCGAGCGGAAGATGAAATTTTTCCCGGAAATGACGCAACGGATCCTCGGCATCAAGTTGCTTAGCGAAATCTTCGTCTGCGGAAAACTGCATAAGGGAATCCTACTTCTTAATTCTTGCTTCTCACTTTGCCAGCGGCATCTCCATGAACTCGATGGTGGTACCGTCGGGATCTCGGACGTAGACGACGCGCTTGCCCGCGTTCGGACCGGTTTTGAGAGTTTGAGGTTTGCCGGCGGCTTTCCAACCGGACGCGGCAATCTTTTCTAAAACGGCGTCGAGATTATCTACGGCGAGCGCGACATGGACCGATCCGACATCGCACGGCCGAAGATCGACATCTTTCGTTCGAGCGGCCGGCGCCAGATATTCGAGCAATTCTATTTTAAGACCCCCGGGCGCTTTCACAACCGCGAGCTTGAGCTCAGCGCCTTTTACACCGGTAATCTCCTCCGCCATCTCGCCCGATTGATGTGCGCGATGCGAAAACTCAAAACCGAGAACGTTTTGCCAGAAGTGGAGCGAGCGCTCGAGATTCGAAACTGTGATGCCCGTATGGTCCGCGGCCGTGATGCGAAATTTGCTCATGCTTTAAAAGGTGGAACGCGCAGTCCCTTGCGCGTTGCTAAACTTTACTCGG
>WNFH01003992.1_pt1 | contig 10563 bp, 7 predicted proteins | sample 5400411 | NCBI WGS metagenome assembly WNFH01 (sample SAMN13153347, study PRJNA577476) | soil metagenome | isolation source: 200 cm saprolite under Douglas fir tree site 2 hole 3 | place: USA:California | collected 2015-04-18
TTGCCTATAGAAAACTTACAGGTATTGTGACTGCGGTGGCGTGGTCGCCTGACGGCACGTGGATCGCCTCAGGTTCCGATGATCACACGGTACAGGTCTGGGATGCGACGAATGGCGGGCATGTTTTCACCTATCGTGGGCATAAAGATAGTGTGACTGCGGTGGCGTGGTCGCGCGATGGCAAACGCATCGCCTCAGCCTCCTGGGATCACACGATACAGGTCTGGGATGCGGCGAATGGCGGCCATGTTTTCACCTACCGAGGACATTCAGGGGCGGTGACTGCGGTGGCGTGGTCGCCTGACGGTAGGTGGATCGCCTCGGGTTCCAGTGATCATACGATGCAGGTCTGGGATGCGACCAATGCCGAGCATGCCTTGATCTATCGAGGACATTCAGCATCTGTAAATGCGGTGGCGTGGTCGCCTGACAGCAGGTGGATCGCCTCGGGTTCCAGTGATCATACGATGCGGGTTTGGGATGCGACCAATGGCGGGCATGTTTTTATTGTTTATCCGGGTTATACAGAGGCTGTGACTGCGGTGGCGTGGTCGCCCGATGGCACGCGCATCGCCTCGGGTTCCGATGATCACACGGTGCGGGTCTGGCATGCGCCATAGAGGACGTGGGGAGCTCTTTCTATACCTATCTGCTGTCTGCTTCTTAGTGAGTGAGCCGGCTAGCGCAGCGAGAGGCGTCTCTTGAAAAACTTTGCATATGAAGACCCCGTGAACGATACCGGGGTCGAGATTATCGACCTCGATCCACCTCGCAAGAGGAGCAACTGGTTCTTAATCGGCCAGCGTCTCTCGTCTCGCGCACGACTGTGTATGGCCCTCTTCACCCTCTTAAGCGTAATAGTGCTGGGTGTAATCGTTCTTTCCCCGCTTCTGGTACACTCATCTGGTGTCCCTGGAAAAGCACCAGAAGCATCCGCGCCGATCACATCAGGAAATGATCTACCGATCATATCAGGGAGAGAACCAGGAATAGTCTGTATCAAAACCACAGCAGGAACCTCGTCTACCAGCCCCGCTATCTCCTTCTCCTACTGGGTAGCAAACCAGCAGATCAACACAAACAATCGCGTCATTCTTCAACTGCGTAAATGGATTTTTGACGATAAGATGACCTGTTCTGTATCATCGATAGGGAACTTGCATGTCATCTTTTTTCGGAGCAACAGAAGAGTAAAATAACCGGGCTTTCTTGACTAATATGCTATGGTGTACAATAACTTCAGTCAAATGTCCCTGTTCATGGGGTTCGTGGTCGGTCGTGGCCTGGTTAGAGCTATCCGCTGGAGAACACATGCCTACCGCGTCCAGTTGGATCCTATATTCCAGGCAAGGAGGCTCCCGGTGGTATCAAACCTGCGCTTGCACCTGCTGGGCGAATTCCTGCTGCTCTCGGGTGAGACGCCTCTGACCGGCATCGATGTGCCCCGCCTTCAATCCCTGCTGGCCTACCTCGTGCTTCATCACACCGCTCCTCAATCACGTTCACACCTGGCCTACCTGCTCTGGCCTGACTCGACTGAATCGCAGGCCCATACCAATCTACGCAATGTGATCCACAAATTGCGCCAGACCCTGCCCGATGCCGATACTTTCCTGCAGGCTCAACGGCAGGGGCTGCAGTGGCAGCCGAATGGGCACTGGACGGTCGATGTGCTGGACTTTGAACAGGCGCTGGCCAGGTCGGAGGAGGCAGAACGGGCAAAGAACATGATCGCGGCGCGCCACGCCCTGTCGGAAGCGGTGGACCTGTACCGGGGTGATTTGCTGCCAAGTTGTTACGATGAATGGATCCTGCCAGAGCGCGACCGCCTGCGCCAACAATTTCTCAAGGCGCTGGAACGGCTGATCGACTTGCTGGAACAAGAGCGTAACTACGAGGCTGCAATCAGCGCTGCTCAGCGCCTGCTGCGCCATGATCCGCTGCACGAGGCGGTCTATCGCCACCTGATGCGCCTGTATGCCGTCAGTGGTGATCGCGTCGCCGCTTTACGTACTTATCACGCCTGTACCACCGTCCTTGAACGCGAGCTAGGGGTAGCGCCCAGCCATGCTACCCGCGAGGTCTATGAGCGCCTCGTGCAGGCGGATTCAACTTCGTTAGAAAAGCAAGTCTCTACCACGACCTTACTTGCCACTGTACCGCTGGTGGGTCGCCAGCGTGAGTGGGCGCAGCTTCAATCCGCCTGGCACAAGGCTGTCAATGGACAGCCACACCTCGTGGTGCTTTCAGGTGAAGCAGGCATAGGCAAAACGCGACTCGCCGAAGAGTTGCAGACCTGGGTTGGACGGCAAGGCATTCTCACAGCAGAGGCTCACTGTTACGCTGTGGAAGGAGGGCTGGCCTATGCCCCGATAGCGGCATGGCTGCGTACGGATACCTTGCGTGCGGGCCTGCAGAAACTCTCAGAGGTCTGGCTCACGGAAGTAGCGCGGCTGCTGCCCGAGCTTCTAGTAGAACATCCTGCTTTACCCCGTCCCGGTCCACTCACAGAAAGCTGGCAGCACAGGCATTTGTTTGAAGCTCTCGCCAGGGCTGTTCTAAGCGACAACCATCCCTTGTTGCTGCTGGATGATGTCCAGTGGTGCGACCGCGAGACCATCGAGCGGTTGTACTATCTGCTGCGTTTCGATAAACACACGCGGCTGCTGCTCGTTGGAACCGTACGCACAGAAGAAATCACGGACGAGCATCCCCTGGAGTCTTTGTTGATACGCCTGCGCCGCGATGGATTGGTGACTGAGATTGCGCTCGGAGCGCTGGATGCTTCCGAGACAGCCTACCTGGCCGCTCACCTGGCAGGGCGTACCCTCGACTCGGCCATGACGAGCAGCCTGTTCCGGGAAACCGAAGGCAACCCCTTGTTCGTGGTAGAAATCGTGCGCGCGGGAGCCTTGGAGAAAAATGGCGCCGGGCAAGCACAGGCAGATAGCCCAGGCGCTCAATATGGCTCTATGCTGCCGCCAACGGTTCAGGCGGTGATCACAGCGCGGCTGACGCAACTCTCTCCTGCGGCACGCGAGGTGGGAGCTGTAGCTGCCGTCATTGGCCGTGCATTCACCTTTGATGTGCTGGCAAAAGCCTGCGCAAGTGATGAAGATACACTGGTGCGGGGATTAGACGAATTGTGGCAGCGACGTGTTGTGCGCGAACAGGGTGAAGATGCTTACGACTTCAGCCACGACAAATTGCGCGAGGGAGCCTACACGGCTTTAAGCCGCGCTCGGCGGCGGCTGCTGCATCGACGTGTGGCCGAGGCTCTTGAAAGCGTGCATGCGAGTAACCTGGATGCGGTCAGTGGACAGGTCGCGGTCCACTACGAGTACGCCGGGTTGCCACAGCAGGCGATCTCATACTATCACCGGGCAGGTAGTGAAGCCCTGAGGGTCTATGCCAATACGGAGGCGATTGCTTTATTCCGGCGCGCATTATTGCTCCTGGAAACAACTTCACCCGCTAGCTCGCAGCCAGAATTGAGCGCTCACCTCTACGAGCATGTGGCAGATGTTCTCTGCTTGACCGGGCAGAGTGACACAGCAAGAGACGCCTATCAGCAAGCTCTCGCCCAGGTGCCGGTGCAGGCATCCGTCTGGCAAGCGCGCCTGCAGCGCAAGACAGCAAAAACCTGGGAGACGCAGCGCAGGTACCAGGAAGCGTTGCACGCCTACAAAATGGCCGAAGATGCCCTTGGTCTCCAACCTGCTGAGACGGCTCTGGACTGGTGGCGGGAATGGATAGAGATTCAAGATGGCAGGATAGAAGTTTATTACTGGCTGGCCCAGTTGCACGAGATGACCGGGCTCATCGAGAAAACCTGGGTAGCCGTGGAGGAGTATGGAACGCCGGCTCAACGCGCTGCATTCTTCCTTTCCCTGGCAGGTGCTAACCTTAAACGCGATCGCTATGTAGTATCGGAAGATACACTCAGGTATGCACGCATCGCTCTAGAAGCATACCGGGAAACCGGCAACTTGATCAAGATAGCCTGGGCTCAATATAATCTTGGTTTCTATCACTTATTGCTTGGCAACCTCGATGAGGCCGAGCAGCTGATGCAGGCTGCCCTGGCAATCGCGGAGCGAACCGGGGATGTGACGGTTCAATCATATTGCTGGACCTACCTGACTATCGGGAGGCGCATACGTGGACAGGTTGAGAAGACGCCGCTCGTCTACCCTTTCTATTCGGCTGCGCTCTTCCCCTTGATCGCTGTAGCACTGGCCCGGCATCAAATCGTCGAAGCGGTTAGCCATGCGCGGGCGCTGCTTGCTCCTGAGCAACGACGCCTGCCTGCTGCATTGACAGCAGCCCTGCAAGCAGCAATCCAGGCATGGGAGGCGGGTCAGCCTGAAACTGCGCGTGCGCATCTCGAGCAGGCGCTCGCCTTAGCCCAGGAAATAGGCTATCTCTGATACGGAATATAAGCCGCTTTCCCCTGTTTCCTCTTTTTTGATTGTCCGGGAGATACCTCCGAATGGCTCAAACATGAAGACCAGGAGGCAACCGAGGATGATGAGAAGCGCTAAGTGGCAAGTTATCTGGATTGCGTCTTCAGGTTAGCGCCTAAAGATTGTATTTGTGGAAATTTTACAGGCATACAATCTTTAGGCGCTAACCTAAAGATTGTATTTGTGGAAATTTTACAGGCATACAATCTTGGCGGTGCGAACCTGAAGGCTGCTTACGCGCCGGAGCAGCCTCGATAACCAGAGCGGAAATCCTACCCGGCGAGGAATCACGCTTGCAGCGGTGGCTGTCCACCATAGAATGTCTTCAATTGCTCGTCCTGGTTGATCATCTCGGTCAGGTAGTCTGAAAGGGCGAGCATTGCCTCGTCTCTCATCTCGCCTTCTGGAGCCCGGGGGAGCCAGAAGATGTTGATGTGTGTGGGGGCCGGTTCTCTGATACGAAGCTCGGTGTACTCCGTTCCTTCGACTGGCTCGGAGATAGACTCGATCAGGATCTCGGTATCGCCATCTTGTTCCGTGAGTGTGATTTTCACCCCAAATTCGACGGGAGCCATCGGCTCTGTGTCGGTTTCCTGAATAGAGCCCTCCTGGATCTGTGCCCACAGGCCATGGCTTTCGTCCTCTGCCAGTCGCTCTCGTTCGACCTGCTCCTGGAGCAGTTGTTTGTAGCTCTTCTTAGGAGTTGGCAGAAGTTCAGGGGTAGGGACTCCAGCGTTGCGGAGCATCGTCCGTACGTGATTGCCTGCCTCATAATGGGTGCCATAGGCGGTATCCGGGTCGGCAACCTGGCGGGCAATCATCATATCCCGTGCAAGGCTGGCCTTCATGATGTTCTGGGCAAGCTCAGAGCTGGAAGCGTAATCGCCGATGTCCTGGCGGGCGGTAATGCCCTTGCGTGCCCGAATCTGCCGGGCCGTTTCACGATAGAGCCCCATATACCCACTATTCCAAAATGTAATATACTGCTCGTTTGTTACTACTCCTGCCTGTAGTGCCTGGGTTGCGAGAGCCTTGTTGTGCTCTCGAAGGAGTTCCCTCCACTCCAGACGCAGCCTGTCCTCTTCTGTTGGGGTGATCTCGTACAGGCGGGTGGTCACAGCGAAGTAGCTCTTGGCCAGGGCAATTACAGGCTTGGATCCATCAGACGAGAGCACGGCTAAATAGCAGGCATGGCGCGAAAGATGGAAGTCGGTCGTCGTGTATGGCCTGCCTGTCTTGCGGGTGCTGATTTTCGGGACTTCCCGAAAGATGGAAGAGGGGTCTCCTCCACTCTCGCGATACACAGTCATCGCTTCCTTGAGCACGTTGTAGAAGTCCTGCCAGTACTTGTAGTCGAGGATTGAATAAAGTTCCCTTGCCGACCAGTATTCCTGCCCGTTTTCGTCGATGTGCTTGATGGCCTCAAATGCGGATCCATGTGGTGCAGGCGGCTGCGCTGTGCTCATTGTCTTATCCTCTCCTGTACAAGCTGTGTGTATCATTACCCGTACGCAGGGTGCTTACACGTGATCGAGCATGCCTTCCGGTAATAAAGGCTCCTCTGGGCTTCCTTCGATGAGAAAGCAATATCAGATGTATGGAACAGGCGCTTCACATTGTGTGTGCTCGAATCGCGCGATACGTATCGCTGTAGGTACTGCCCCCGTCGTGAGCTGTTTCTCTTTCCCAGCTATTTTAGCCCGTCGTGAATTCACTGTCAACGATGGAGGAGTGCTCACGTAGGTAGTACTGGTGCTGAGGAGCCCTCCACCTGACGATGAGTCCCAGTGACAACCTCAGCAGGAACCTTGCCACGCATGGTTTACATATCCCGGCAGGGACGCTGTCAGAATCTATCGTCGTTCCTAACCATTTGCAGGCCTTACAAAAAACTCTACTGTCATGTCCGACACTATTGTGATAAACTTTGTCGGTGAGGTGAGCGGCATAATTTTGTTTGCCCTGACCCAGCCCTTGAAACTAAACAAATGCCTGCGAAGGAAGTAAGATATTCATGAAACTTGGTCTCTACTGGTCGTATGCCACGCGCTCACTGATCCGGGGTGGGCAGCGAACCGTGCTTGCCATCTTTTGCGTTGCAGTAGGCGTCATGGCCATCGTCGCGTTGCAACTGGTCGGCCTCAGCGTCAATCAGGCCCTGATCGGCAACATCGTCGAGGCCAATGGCGGTGATATTCGACTGAGCGCTGACCTGGCGCCTTTACGCCAGCGCGACCTGGCTTTCTTTGATCGGCTCAAGCAGCAGGGGAGCATCACCGATTATGCGACAGCCTATGATCCGGGCGGCACTATTACCCTTCCAACAGGCGAGGAGGAAACCTTTTCCTTCATTGTCGTCTCGAGCAACTTTCCCCTGGTAGGCCAGGCGAACTTCATCGCCCCGTCGCACAACCTGACATTTCAAAGTATTGTCACAGGCAATCATGTTGCCATGAGTTCGACCGTCTTCAATGCTCTCAATGCTCATATCGGCAGTACCTACCGCGTAAAGACGCTGGATGGACGCTTTGTGCCCATTACCGTTGCCGCCGAGTTTCAGGAGGATGGTGTCTTTCGTGGTCCCCAAATCTTCATTTCTCAGGCTGCGTTGAACGCCACTCCTGGCCCCAGGGGTCTCACCGAACCGGCTCAATATGGCACGATCTACATGACCGTGCCCGCCTCGAATCTCAATTCAGTGAAGGCGCAGTTGAGCCAGCAGTTTCCGTCTGCCCGTGTCATCACTGCTACTGACCTGCTCAAGCAGCGCCAGACCCAGGTTGACCAGATTCGCCTCTTTTTACACATCGTCGGCTTATTAGCGCTCTTCATCGGGGGTATCGGCATCATCAACACCATGCAGGTGCTACTGCGCCGTCGTCAAATTGAAATCGCTATGCTCAAAACTACTGGCTATCGCCAGGTCGACCTCTATACCCTCTTCGGGCTGGAAGCTGCCCTCCTGGGTATTGTGGGAGGTATCGTCGGCACGCTGGTGGGATTGGGTATCAGCTACCTCGTGCGCAGTGTCGTTGAGCGTGCATTTTTCATCAACCTGCCAATCGTCCTTGACGCACTCACGCTTGCATCCGGCCTGCTTATCGGGCTGGCAACAGCGCTGATCTTCGGGCTGCTGCCGATTGTGCAGGCCAGCCAGGTGCGTCCACTGTCCGTGTTACGCGAGCTTAATGAACGCAGGCAGATCTCCTCGTGGCTCATCACTATTGTATTGCTCGTCATCTTGTCGTTGCTCTTCGTCGCGCTGGCTGCGGTCATCCTGGGCGACGTGGTAACGGCGGTAATAGCCGTCTACGGTGGCGCTGGCGTAATTTTTTCACTTGCGCTCGGATTTGGCCTGCTGGTGCTGGCCGTCTCCAGGCTGCCGGTCTATGAGAGGCCCAGGCCGCGCATGCTCCTGTGGATACTCCTGGCCATTGGTATCACTCTTCTATCGGTACTCGCTCTCGTTGCTCTCTTCTTGCTGGGTCAGGCGGCCAGCGCTTTAGCAACCAGGGCTGGCAATAGTCTGATTGGTACGTACGTGCTGGTTGTGTTAGGTGGTATGGGTATTGTGCTTGTAGGCGGAGCGCTCGTCTACTTACTCGCAACTATCGTCAACGGCGTGGTTGTATTCACACCACGTTCATGGAAAACCGCCGTCATGCTGGCTTATCGCAACCTGGGAAGGCAGCGTGTACGCACCACAACCACCCTGACGGCTCTTTTCGTCGGCGTCTTTGCTATCGGCCTCGTCCTGATCCTGGGCCAGGGCATCAAAGATGCCATCAATACTACACTGAGCACGCTTTTCACCCATAACGTCTTCGTCGTCGTATCGCCCAACCAGAAGCAAGCGGTGCAGGATCAACTCGTGAGCCTGAGAGGTATCGATTCCAGTAAAACACAGGTGAATCCGGTGGTGCCACAAGTCTACCCGATCCTTGTTGCGGGTCGGGATATCAATACCATCCTCAGAAGTGTGCGTAAGACCGATAAAATTGACAAAGGAGATATTGTTGGCGATCTGACCAATATCGAAGGCTTCGACGTAGGCGGGGGCAAAAGCAATCTACCCACGATTACGCTTAAGGTTGGTCGCAATCTACAGCTAACGGACGCCGGCACCAATGCTGTTGTCCTGAGTTCAGAACTCGAACAGTCCCCGGTAAAATTGCGCGTTGGTGATACGATCGTAGTGCAGAGCGTGGATGGTTCCGTTACCAGGATTCTCAAAGTAGTGGGCTTCTTTGACAGCTCAATGCCCATGGGCAATCCAAACTTCTCCGGGATATTGGCTGATACGACTGTTGCAGAGCAGCTTGGAGGATCGCAAGCGCTGGAAGTCTTCTCGCTCAAGGTTGATCCGGCACAGGTGCCCACGCTGCGCAAGCATCTGAACCAGGCTGTGCCGAACGCCATTATTCTCAGCGTTGTGGATATCGATACCCTCGTCAACCAGGTGCTTAATAACCTGATTATTATGCTGACAACGCTCGCTTCACTGGCGATGGTCGCCGGGTTGATCATCATCGCGAACGCCGTGGCGCTGGCGATGCTGGAGCGGCGGCGCGAAATCGGCATCTTGAAATCCGTCGGCCATACGAGCCGGTCGATACTCGCCACTGTGTTGATTGAAAATGGCCTGGTGGGCCTGCTTGGTTCGCTTGTCGCCATGCTCCTTGCGGTGGGTGCAATCACCGCTCTCAGCAGGTTTGTCTTCCATACAGAACTGGCTATCGGCCTATCGCTGGTGGCGCTCATCATCGCCCTTACTTCGCTCGTTACCATGGTTGTAGCAACGCTCGTCGCCTGGAGTGCTGTGCGCGTGCGCCCGCTGGATGTGCTGCGTTATGAATGAAGATCCCCCCTCCACAACCTTTGCATCTCCTCGCAGTTGCCCAGCAGGTATTCCAGCGTCCCCTCCGCCTCTACTCTCCCCTCCTTGAGGACAATTAATGGAGTTCCCTATTTCTATATCCCTGCGACTTGGCTGCGCTGATGATATCGACGATAAAAGAGCCACGGGGCAAAAGCGCGCTCGTGGCCACTAGAATCAAAAGAGCCACGGGCACACTCTCGCCCGCGGCTGCTGCCTTTGCCACTTCACGGACCCCATAGGTATGGAACAGATACTGGATCAGGCGTATTCTGGTCGTTGTATGCCGGAATGCCTTCTTGAATCTTACGGATTGGGCGACGTATGTCGATTGCTACCTCTGAGAGTATCGTAAAGGTTCCTTCTAGTTTATCTTTGTGTTTCCGAAGCATATTGACTACAATTCGTGCCCTGTGCTCCATCGGTATTCGTGTCGCCATCCGTAACAAGATCACTCCTGCGGTTGGCCTACGCTCATCAAGAACTAACCGTTCGAAGTCTTTGTCCGAGGTGATCAGCAACGCCTTCTGCTTACGCGCGATCTCCAATATCTCTCTATCCTCAACACTACGTGAGACATACTCCACCTGGTAGCCCTCTACTCTCAACCGCGTGGCGATCTTTAGTGGCACGTTCTCATCAACGTAAATAATCATGATGCGGCCTGGTCAAGAGGGTAGACAACCTCTGCTCGTAATGTATCTGCGGCAAATGCGAGTGCTGCATAGATAGCTTCGCGAGTGAGACGGGGATACTCCTCTAGAAGCTCTTCAATGGTTCTTCCCCCGGCCAGTTCATCAAGGATTTGCTCGACAGCGATACGGGTATCTTTAATAGCAGGTTTCCCAAACAGTATGTTGGGGTTCGAGGTGATGTATTGTCGATAGTCTTGCATGGTATATCCCTCGTATTCACAGATATTCTTCCTCAATTAAGTACATTGATCCGATGTGAAATCCCTGGTAATTGTATCCTACCCTTTCGCATTCCACAATGTTGTGCGTGCATCGGTACTTGAACTATGCCCCGCTTCAATCAGCGTGCGGCGCAAAAAATAGCCTCCCATGAGTACCAGCAACGATATGACGATCCCCCTGCCACTCCTGCGCTTCTCAGAACGTCTCCCCAGCAGCGACAACGTCTGGAGCAGCCATGGCAGCGCTAATCCGCCTCCAAAGACAAAGCGCCAGAATGTGCGTCCATGCTCAGTTGGCCCGGTTC
>WNFH01004976.1_pt1 | contig 10560 bp, 11 predicted proteins | sample 5400411 | NCBI WGS metagenome assembly WNFH01 (sample SAMN13153347, study PRJNA577476) | soil metagenome | isolation source: 200 cm saprolite under Douglas fir tree site 2 hole 3 | place: USA:California | collected 2015-04-18
CGAATCTGCCGACCGCGCTCGAGCAGGGAATGGCCGACGTCGACGCCGACGGGTGGAATGCCCTGTTCTTGCCGCCGGGAACGCCGGCGCCGATCGTCCGGGCGCTCAATGCCGCCGCCGGCGCGGCGCTCGACAATCCGGCGCTGGCGCACCGCATGGAGGAGCTCGGGCTGGCCGTGCCGCCGCCGGAGCGACGCACGCCCGAGCACCTCGCCAGGCTGGTCCGGATCGAGATCGAGAAATGGGCGTTGCCGATCAAGGCGAGCGGCATCAGCGCGGATTGATGCTCAGGCGCGGTGGCGCAGGAGGATGAGCGCGCTGTCGTCGTAGCGGCGCCGCTCGAGCTCGTCGAAACCTTCAGGCGCGGCGAAGTCGACGGTCGCCGCCTCCTCGACCACGATCAAGGCATTGGGCGCGAGCCACTGGCCTGCGCGCGCCGCCGCGAGCGCCTGCTGCGCCAAGCCTTGGCCGTAAGGCGGATCGAGAAAGACGAGCGTGAACGGCGCGAGCGGATGCGCCGAGCCGAGCCGGGTCGCGTCGCGCCGGAAGATGCGGCTGACGCCGCCCAAGCCCAGCGCCGCGATGTTCTCGCGGATCAGCGCGCGCGCCTCCGCCCCCTCGTCGACGAACAGCGCGAACGCCGCGCCGCGCGAGAGCGCCTCGAGCCCGAGCGCGCCGGTGCCGGCGAACAGGTCGAGCACGCGCGCGTCGGTGACGGGATCGCCGTAGGCGTGGGCGAGAACGTTGAACACCGTCTCGCGCAGCCGGTCGGCGGTCGGCCGGATCGCCGCCGACCTCGGCGCGGCGAGCGCGCGGCCGCGCAGGCGTCCGCCGACGATGCGCATCAGCGCCGCGGGCGGCGCGCGGACCGCCGGCGGCGCCGCTTCTCCCGCCGCGCCCGTTCCGGCTCGCCGATGCGCTCGGAATCGCGCGGCTTTCGTTTCGCGGCGGCCTGCTGGGGCTCCGCCCCGCCCTGCCGGCCGCGATGCCGCGGCGGGCGCCCCTCGCGCGCCGGTTCCCCGCGTCCGTTCGGCCGCGCTTGGCGCGGCGCCTCGGAAGCCGTCGCCGCCGCCGCGCGCTCGATCCGGGGTCCCGCGAAGTCCGCCCCGGCGAGCGCCGCGAGCCGCTCGCCGAGCTGGTCGCGCGTCCTCACCTCCTCGATCGCGCCCGGCGGCAGCTCGCCGAGCCGGAACGGGCCGAACGACACCCGGATCAGGCGGTTGACCGCGAGGCCGAGGTGGCCGAGCACGTTCTTCACCTCGCGGTTCTTGCCTTCCCGGATCGCGACGGTGAGCCAGACGTTGCCGCCCTGCACGCGATCGACCGTTGCCTCGATCGGTCCATAGCGCATGCCGTCGATGGTGACGCCGCGGCGCAGCCGATCGAGCGCGGCCTGCTCGACGCGGCCGCGGGCGCGCACCCGATAGCGGCGCAGCCATCCCGTCGCCGGCAGCTCGAGCGCGCGCGCGAGCCCGCCGTCGTTGGTGAGCAGCAGCAGCCCTTCGGTGTCGAGGTCGAGCCGGCCGACGCTGATCAGGCGCGGCAAGCCCTTGGGTAGGGCGGCGAAGACGGTCGGACGGCCGCCGGGATCGGCATGCGAGGTCACGCGCCCGCGCGGCTTGTGATGGAGGAACAGCCGGGTGCGCTCGCGCACCGGCAAGGGCTTGCCGTCGACCGCGACCGCGTCGGCGGCGGTGACGTTGCGCGCCGGCGAGCTGATCGCGCTGCCGTTGACGCTGACCCGCCCGGCCGCGATCCATGCCTCGGCCTCGCGGCGCGAGGCGAGCCCCGCCCGCGCGATGACCTTGGCGATGCGCTCGCCCGGCTGACCGCTTTCGCTGCTCATTGCCTGCTCGTTGGGCTCGCTGCCCGGATCGCGGCGTGATAGCAAAGTCGGGGACCTTCGACGAGCCATGCCGACGCACACCTTCATGGACCTCGCGCTCGACGAGGCGCACGCCGCGGCCGGCGCCGGCGAGGTGCCGATCGGCTGCGTCATCGTCTGCGACGGCGATCTGATCGCGCAGGCCGGCAATCGCACGCTCGCCGAGCGCGACCCGACCGCCCACGCCGAGATGGTGGCGATCCGCCGGGCGGCGGCGGCGCTCGGCAGCGAGCGGCTCACCGACTGCGATCTCTACGTCACGCTCGAGCCCTGCACGATGTGCGCGGCGGCGATCGCGTTCGCGCGCATCCGGCGGCTCTATTACGGCGCCGCCGACCCCAAGGGCGGCGCGGTCGAGAGCGGGGTGCGCTTCTTCGCCGCCGCGACCTGCCAGCACCGCCCGGAAATCTACGGCGGCATCGGCGAGACCGAGGCGGCCGGGCTGCTGCAGAATTTTTTCCGGGCGCGGCGCTGAGCAACGGATCTCTGATTCTGTAGGGTGGGCAAAGGCGCGGACCAAAGCTCGGTTCTCTCGAGCGCAAGGCAGCAGCGCCGTGCCCACGCGCAGCAGTATCCCGCCGCCAACGAGACGCTTGGGCAAAGGCGCGCCAGACCTGTCATGTATCCCGAGTCCCCTTCCGCGCCTTTGCCCACCCTACGCTCATCCTACTCGGGCATTATCCACAAGTGGGTGACGGCGCCCCGCGTCCCCCTCTAATATCCGCCCGCCGACGCGGGGGACGACCCGCATTGTGGAGGAGAGAGATCGTGAAGACATTCTATGCAATTGCGGTGGCGTTAGCGGCTTTCGCGGGCGCGGCGGCGGCCCAGGAGCAGCAATCGTTCAAGACCATCATCGGCAAGGGCTACGAGATCAAGAGCGTCACCTTCGCGCGCGGCGAATCGACCGACAACCGGGAAATCTTCCTGGTGACGCTGCAGAAGGAGAAGTCGGTCGCGGTCTGCTATTTTGCCGCTCCCAATTGGATCAATCTGAGCCCGGCCACGCTCGACGATTCCAAGCGCTGCGACGTGCGCTGAGCTTGCGTCGTTCCCCGCGCGACGGCAGAGCAACCCTCAGGTGCCGATGAGCGCGGCAAGCTTCTCCTTCAGCTCGGCCTTGGCCGGCTCCGCCGCCCGCAGGATCGCGCTCGCCTTCAGGAAGTCGAGCGCGCGGAACGAGCCGACCTTGGGACGCACGATGAGGTCGGGCGCGACGTGCTTGACCTTCTCGGCGGTGATGGCGCTGCCCATGACCAGCACGGTGGCGAGCAGGCACTCCCAGGGATTGGGGACGTCGCGCCGCTTCTCGCTTGGCACGCCCGATATGTCGACCGCGATCACGAGATCGGCGCGCCCGCGCAGCACGTCGAACGGCAGCGGATTGGTCGCCCCGCCGTCGATCAGGACCCGGCCCTCGACCACCATCGGCCGCATCAGGGGCGGCAGCGCGATCGAGGCCGCGAGCGCGGGCTTGAGCGCGCCGGACGAGAACAGCGCCTGCTGGCGCCGGTGCAGATCGCTGGCGACGACGATGAGCGGGATGGCGAGTGCGGCGAAATCGTCGGGGACCTGATCCGGCAGGAATTTTTGGCAGAATTTCTCCGGATCGACCAGCGTGGCGCTGCCGAAGCCGGCCCGGAGCAGATCGGTAAAGCTGCCGGCGCGCGCCGCGATCAGCCGGCGCCACACCTTGCCGGGGTCGTGCGCAAGCTTAACGACGAAGCGGCGGAGGTCCTTGCCGGACATGCCCGCCGCATAGGCCGCCCCGATCAGCGCGCCGATCGAGGTGCCGGCGATGGCGGCGGGCTTGCGGCCGATGTCGTCGAGCGCCTCGAGCACCGCGATATGGGCGAGCCCGCGCGCTCCGCCGCCGCCGAGCGCGAGCGCAAAGCTCTTCGTCATCGCGCGCCCGCTTCCGCCGCGAAGCCCCAGGCCTTGACCGCGAGCGGGCGCACCAGCGGCGCCATGGCGGCGGCGTTCTCGCTCGTCGCCGTGCCGTCGCGCACCCGCCCGACGATGCCCTGCAGGATCGCCGCCAGGCGAAAGAAGTTGTAGGCGAGATAGACCGCGAGCTGCGGCCGCGGATCGAGCCCGGTGCGCGCCACGTAGGCGTCGACATAGGCGGCGCGCGCGGGAATGCCGAGCGCGCCGAGATCGTGACCCGCGAGCGTGCCGACCCCGGCGCCGGTCTCCGACGGCGGCATGTCCCATTGCATGAGGTGGTAGGCGAGGTCGGCGAGCGGATCGCCCAAGGTCGAGAGCTCCCAGTCGAGCACGGCGAGGATCGTCGGCCCGGATGGCGAAAGGATGATGTTGTCGAGGCGATAGTCGCCGTGCACCAGCCGCACCGGGGCGGGCGGCGGCAGATGCGACGGCAGCCAGCCGATCAGCCGCTCCATCTCGTCGATCCGCTCGGTCTCCGAGGCGCGGTACTGCTTCGACCAGCGCTCGACCTGGCGCGCCACATAGTTGTCGCCGCGGCCGAAGTCCGCTAGCCCGAGCGCCGCCGGCTCGAAGGCGTGCAGCCGCGCGAGCGTCGCGTTCATGGCGTCGTAGACCGCCGCCCGCTCGGCGGGGTCGGCAGCCGGCATGTGCGGCTCCCAGACGACGCGGCCCTCGATATGGGCCATCACGTAGAACGGCGTGCCGGCGACGCTCGAGTCGTCGCAATAGACGAGCGGCGCGGCGACCGGAAAGCCTTGCGCGGCAAGCGCGCTGATCACCCGGAACTCGCGGTCGACCGCGTGGGCGGAGGGCAGCAGCTTGCCCGGGGGCTTGCGCCGCAGCACGTAGCGGCGCGCCGGCGTCTCGAGGAGATAGGTCGGGTTCGACTGGCCGCCCTTGAACTGGCGCACGGCGAGCGGGCCCTCGAAGTCGGGCAGGCGCGATCGCAGATAGCCCTCGAGCCGCGCGAGGTCGAAGGCGAGCGCGGAGGCGACCTCCCTGGTGCCGGAGAAGCTCGCCTGGCGGTCGATCGGGCTCACGTCACGTGATCCAGCATGGTGTCGTCCCCGCGAAGCATGTCCCCGCGAAAGCGGGGAGCGGGGACCCAGTATCCACTGACTTGGGCGCGCGGCACCAGAATGCCTCATCGTCGGCGCGAGTCTACTGGATGCCCGCCTACGCGGGCATGACAACGGCGAGGTGTGCCTTGGCGTTAGCGGGCACACAGCGGCGGGTTATGCCAAGCTCCCGCGCTCATGCCGGCGTGAAAAACTCGAGCAGCGCCGCGGCGGTCGCGTCGGGCGCCTCCTCGGCGAGATAGTGCCCGCAATCGATCGCAAAGCCGCGCACGTCAATCGCCCATTCCCGCCAGGTCGCGAGCGGGCCGTCGGTCTCGGCCGGGATGCCGCCCGAGCCGCCCCAGATCGCCAAGAGCGGCGCGGCGATCTTGTTGCCGGCGGCGCGGTCGGCCTCGTCGTGCGCGAGATCGGTGGTGCGGCCGGCGCGGTAATCCTCGCAGGTGGCGTGGATGCGGACCGGATCCTCGAAGCAGGCGTGGTAGTGGGCGAGCGCGCGCGGGTCGAACGCGGCGAGGCTCTTGACCTTGGTCCCGGCGGCGGCGCGCGTGTCGAAGAAGAAGCGCGGATCCTTGCCGATCATGGTCTCCGGAAACGGCTCCGGCAGCGCGAGGAACATCCAGTGCCAGGCCCGGTTGGCGAGGCGGGCGTCCATGCGGTGCCACATCGCCCAGGTCGGCACGATGTCGAGCACGGCGAGCCGCTCGAGCCGGCCGGGATGGTCGAGCGCCAGCCGATAGGCGACGCGCCCGCCGCGGTCGTGGCCGGCGAGATGGAAGCGGGCGTGGCCGAGCGCCGCCATCACCTCGATCATCGCATTCGCCATCGCGCGCTTGGTATAGGGCGCGTGCGCGGCATCGGCGGCCGGCGCGTCCGACCAGCCGTACCCCGGCAGGTCGGGAATGACCAGGCTGAAATGCTGCGCCAGCGCCGGCGCGATCCGGTGCCACATCACGTTGGTCTGGGGATAGCCGTGCAGCAGCAGGAGCGGCGGGCCCGCCCCGCCGGTGCGCGCGAAGACGCGACCAGAGGCGGTCGCAAGCCACTTCGAGGCGAAGCCGGGATAAAGGTCGACGAGATCGGGCATCACGGGTCTGCCTGTGGAGCATCGATGCTGGTTACAGTGTGTGCCTTCAATCAAGGGATACCGACCGCCGGGTTTTTTTCCCGTTCCACCGCCCGGAACCCGATATCCCGCCGGCAGAAGCCGCCGTCCCACGCGATGCGGTCGACCGCCGCATAGGCGCGCGCCTGCGCCTCGGCCACCGTCTTGCCGAGCGCCGACACGTCGAGCACGCGGCCGCCGTTCGCGAGGATGCGACCGCCCTCGGCCCGGGTGCCGGCGTGGAAGATTTCCACGCCCTCGACCGCGGCGGCGGCCGCGAGCCCCTCGATCACCGAGCCCTTGGCGTAACCGCCGGGATAGCCCTTGGCGGCCATCACCACCGTCAGCGCGGCGTCCGGATACCAGCGCAGGTCGAAATTCCCGAGCATGCCGTCGCAGCACGCCAGCAGGGCCGGTACGAGGTCCGACATCAGGCGCAGCATCAGCACCTGGCATTCCGGATCGCCGAATCGGACGTTGTACTCGATCAGCTTCGGCCCGGCGGCGGTGATCATCAGCCCGGCATAGAGCACGCCCTGGTAGGGCGCGCCCATCGCCTTCATGGCGGCGACCGTCGGCAGCACGATCTCGTCCATGGCGCGGCGCGCGATCTGCGGCGTCATCACCGGGGCCGGCGAATAGGCGCCCATGCCGCCGGTATTGGGTCCGCGGTCGCCGTCGAACGCCCGCTTGTGGTCCTGCGCCGAGGCGAGCGGGATCGCGGTCTCGCCGTCGCAGAGCGCGAAGAAGGAGGCTTCCTCGCCCTCCAGGAGCTCCTCGACGACGACCTCGGCGCCGGCCTCGCCGAGGCCGCCGCCGAGCATCATGTCGATCGCGCCCTCCGCCTCGGCGACGCTCGCCGCGACCACCACGCCCTTGCCGGCGGCGAGCCCGTCGGCCTTGATCACGATCGGCGCGCCGCGCGCGCGCACGTAGGCCTTCGCCGGCGCCGGCGCGGTGAAGCGCTGGTAGGCGGCGGTCGGAATCCGGTTCGCCCTGCACAGGTCCTTGGTGAAGCCCTTGGAGCCCTCGAGCCGCGCCGCGGCCTTGCCCGGGCCGAAGGCCTTGATGCCGGCGGCGGCGAGATCGTCGACGATGCCGGCGCAAAGCGGCGCCTCCGGGCCGACCACCACGAGGTCGATCCGGTTCGCCCGGCAGAACGCGATCACGGCGGCGTGGTCGGCGAGATCGAGCGCGGTGACCTCGCATTCCCGCGCGATGCCGGCATTGCCGGGAGCGCAGACGAGCCGCTCGGTGAGCGGGCTTGCCGCGATCTTCCAGGCGAGCGCGTGCTCGCGCCCGCCCGAGCCGAGGAGGAGGATGTTCATGGGATGGCCGCCGGATCGCTGGGAGCAGGTTTTAGGGCTGGTGTAGCATGGTCCGACCGCCTCTCTCAGTTTGAATTTTCCGGCGGTAGTCGAAGGGACCGTGATCGGGCATATTGGGCGGGCCAGGAAAGGACTGCGCGATGAGCATTCAGCACCCGAACGTCAAGAACGCATATGTCACGCATGAGGGTCGGTTCTTCGAACATCCGCAACGAATGGTTTTGGTCATCGAGACCGACCTGCCTACGAACCCTCAGCACCCGAATTTCGACGCGCATGCGATTTCGCGCCTGATTGATGCGGTCCAGGGGTATGTAACCGCGCAGAACCGGCAGATATTGGAATTTCGGATCGTCCCGACGAGCGACCGGATTTAGCGATGCAGCTCATCGAAACGTGCTCTACGACCGCCATCGAGCGAGACGTTCACCGAGCGGAGGACATGCAGCCATGGAGATCAAGCCGTTGGGCGCCACGCCCTCGCGCCGCGGACCGGCGCAATCGTTCACCGGCACGGTGTGGCAGGAGCCGATCATCGAGGCGCCGGCGCCGGCGCGGATCCGCGGCGCCTTCGTGCGGTTCGAGCCGAAGGCCCGCACCGCCTGGCACACCCATCCGCTCGGCCAGACGCTGCACGTCGTCTCCGGGGTCGGCCGCGTGCAGGTATGGGGGACGCCGGTGCGCGAGATCCGTCCCGGCGACACCGTCTGGATCGCGCCCGGCGAGAAGCACTGGCACGGCGCTGGCCCCGACACCAACATGGTGCACATCGCGCTGCAGGAGCACCTCGACGGCAACCACGTCACCTGGCTCGAGCACGTCAGCGACGAGCAATACGGCGCCAAGGTCGGCGGCTAGCGAACGTCCATCCGGACTTGCCCAATTGTCGACAGACATCGAATGACAGAGTTCCGGTCGGGCTATCTGCGCTAGACTGGGCTTCATGAGCGGGTCGGACCTTTTTCTGTTCGTCAGCCATGTGAGCGAGGATCGCGCCGCCGCGCTGCAGGTGGTCGCCGAGCTCGAACGTCGCAGCGTGCGCTGCTGGATCGCGCCGCGCAACGTGCGGGCAGGCAGGCCGTTCGATGACGAGATCGCCAATGCCATCGACGGCTGCCGGGCGATGCTGCTGATCTTCTCCGAGCGGTGCAACGACAGCGAATACATCCGCCGCGAAGTCACCGTCGCCGGCGAGGCCAACAAGATCGTCATCCCGTTTCGGATCGAGAATGCACAGCCGAAACGGGGCCTGCGAGTTCGGCTTGCGGACCTGCACTGGATCGACGCTTTCGTTGCACGCGAGCAGGCGATCGACGAGGCAATGCTCGCCAAGGTCCGAGCGCAGGCGGTCGAGGAGCTGATCCAGACCTTGGGGCCGGACGAGAACATGTGGGCTCGTCCCCTCCCCGGTGGCGATCAACCGCCGCCTGCCGCACCCGCTCGGGCCGAACAGGCTCCGGTCGAGAAAACCGCCGCTCGGGTCGTTCCGGCTGCCGAGCTCGGGCCGGCATCGACGCCATCGGAGGCAAGCGTCACCCGCGAGATCGGGGACCAGGTGCATGTGCCGCCACCCGCTCCTGACCAGCAAGACAAAAAGACCGGCTCGCCGAGCCGCCGGATCGTGGTGATCGGCGGCGGTGCTGTCGCAGCTGCCGGACTCGGCGGGCTCGCCCTTTGGCTGCGCTCGCTACTGCCCTCGCCCGAGCTCATCCGCACTTTTTCGGGAAATTTCGGGTCGCTCCATTCGGTTGCTTTTTCGCCGGACGGCCGCACGGCGCTATCCGGCAGTGGGGATCACACGCTCCAGCTTTGGAACATTGCAACCGGCGATGCGATCCGCACCCTGTCCGGGCATTCGGGTGCGGTCTGGTCGGTCGCGTTCTCGCCGGACGGCCGCACCGCGCTGTCCGGCAGTGGCGACGAAACGCTCAAGCTTTGGGACATTGCAACCGGCGATGCGATCCGCACATTGTCCGGGCATTCGGGTGCGGTCAATTCGGTTGCCTTCTCGCCAAACGGCTCCGGGGCGCTGTCCGGCAGTGAGGATCACACGCTCAAGCTTTGGGATATTGCAACCGGCAATGCGGTCGACACGTTCTCCGGGCATTCGGATGTGGTCCGTTCGGTTGCAGTTTCGCGGGACGGCCGCAGGGTGCTGTCCGGCAGTGACGACAGAATGCTCAGACTTTGGAACGCACCCGGCGATACCCTCACCTTGTCCGGGCATTCGGGCTCGGTTTTCTCGGTTGCGTTCTCGCCGGATGGCCGCACCGCGCTGTCCGGCAGTGCAGATCACACGCTCAAGCTTTGGAACGTTCCAACCGGCGATCCGATCCGCACCTTTATCGGGCATTCGGGTTCGGTCGATTCGGTGGCCTTCTCGCCGGACGGCCGCATGGCGCTGTCCGGCAGTGCAGATCACACGCTCAAGCTTTGGAACATTGCAACCGGCGATGCGATCCGCACCTTGTCCGGGCATTCGGATTCGGTCGTTTCGGTGGCCTTTTCGCCGGACGGCCGCATGGCACTATCGTGCAGCCCTTTGGTGAACCCGACGCTCAAGCTGTGGGACCTCACAAAGGTGTAACGTACGTCATTCGAAATTGAACAAGTGCGATTTCTCGGGCATAGCAGGCCGCTGAACGGAGTTCCGGCCAAATGAACGAGCCCGCTCGCCTCAACATCCCGGAATGGACGGTCTCCGAGCTCTCGGCGGCGCTGAAGAAGACCGTCGAGGACGCCTTCGGCCAGGTGCGGGTGCGCGGCGAGATCTCGGGCTATCGCGGGCCGCATGCCTCCGGCCACTGCTATTTCGCGCTCAAGGACGACAGCGCCAAGATCGACGCGGTGATCTGGCGGAGCGCGCTCGCCCGCCTGCGCATGAAGCCCGAGGAAGGGCTCGAGGTCTTCGTCACCGGCCGCCTCACCACCTATCCCGGCAAGTCGACGTATCAGATCGTGATCGAGACGCTCGAGCCCGCCGGGCTCGGCGCGCTGATAGCGCTGCTCGAGGAGCGCAAGAAGCGGCTCGCCGCCGAGGGCCTGTTCGACGCCGCGCGCAAGCGGCCGCTGCCGTTCCTGCCGGAGGTCGTCGGGGTCGTCACCTCGCCGACCGGCGCGGTGATCCGCGACATCCTGCATCGGCTCGCCGACCGGTTTCCGCGCCACGTGGTGGTCTGGCCGGTGCGGGTGCAGGGCGACGGCTCGGCCGAGGCGGTC
>WNFH01003999.1_pt1 | contig 10559 bp, 9 predicted proteins | sample 5400411 | NCBI WGS metagenome assembly WNFH01 (sample SAMN13153347, study PRJNA577476) | soil metagenome | isolation source: 200 cm saprolite under Douglas fir tree site 2 hole 3 | place: USA:California | collected 2015-04-18
TGAGACCGCTCTACGGGTTGGGATCTCGGCGGTTCGCAAGGCTTTGGGTCCTGGCGGGGACCGCTACATCGCTACCGTCCCCGGCCGCGGCTATTGCTTTGTTCTCGACGTTGAGACTACGCCAGCGAAGCCTGCGCCTGAGCCCCCTCAAATCGAGCGGCTGAAGCCGCAGCGTCTCCCCGCTCAGATCGTCCGGGTTGTTGGCCGCGACGAAGTCATCGCCACCCTCGCAGCGGAAGGGACCCGGCGCCGCCTGCTGTCGTTGGTCGGCCCAGGCGGCATCGGCAAGACAACTGTGGCCGTTGCTGTGGCGGATCGCCTACGCGCGGCCTTCGACGCGGTTGCGTTTGTGGATCTTGCTCCGATCAAGAACGGGACCCAGATGTCGGCAGCCGCCGCTGCCGCTCTGGGTCTCAATCTCCGCCTGCAAGAGAATCCGGTCGACGAGATCGCCGTGGCTGTCGAGGATCGTCGAGTTCTCATCGTACTCGACAATTGCGAGCATTTAGTGGACCTTGCGGCGGTTTTCGTCGAAGCCCTGCTGAGCAGCGCGCCGGGCGTAACGATCCTCGCCACTTCTCGCGAGCGGCTCCGCGCTGCGGGTGAATGGGTCCATCAGCTTTCTCCTCTGGAGGCGCCACCGGAGTCCTCCACCCTGTCGGCGGAAGAGGTGCGGGGCTATCCGGCGGTGGAGCTGTTCGAGGAACGGGCCGCCTTCGCCCTTGGGGGCTACCAAATCAGCGACACAGATGCGCCTTACGTCGCCGAGATCTGCCGGCGGCTGGATGGTATCGCCCTGGCAATCGAGCTGGCCGCCGGCCGGCTGGCGGGGCTTGGCGTGCAAGGGCTTGCCAATTCACTTGGGGATTGTTTCTCGATCCTCACGCATGGGCGACGCGCAGCTGTCCCGCGCCACCAAACGCTGCGGGCCACGCTCGATTGGAGCTACCAGCTCCTGTCGCCCGAAGACCAAGCGGCGCTGAGATGCCTGTCTGTATTTAACGGCAGCTTCACGCTGGAGGATGCTGCCTTTGTGATGGGCCGCTTAATCCGCTTCGGCGAGGCTGACGACCGCCTGACAAGTCTTCTCGACAAGTCGTTGGTGGTCGCAAAACTCGAGGAGGAGTCGTTCCGCTATCACCTGCTCGACACCACCCGGGTGTATGGGCAAGGCAAGTTGGAGGAAGGCGGCGAGGCCAATTCTCAGCGCCGCCGTCACGCCGAACATGTAAGGGTCGTCTTCGACCGGGCCAAGGCGGAATTCGACCAGGGCCCGACAGCGGACTGGCTTCATGCTTATGGATGCGAGCTCGGTAACTTGCGTGCAGCCCTTGATTGGGCCTTCTCCGAGGAAGGCGACGGCGCCATGGGCGCCGCGATAACCGCCGCTGCGGCACCGATTTGGTTTCATCTTTCGCTGCTTGACGAAGGGTTGTCGCGGGTCGAGCGTGCGATCGCCTGGCTCAGGGACCAGCCGACCCCGGATCGCCGCCTGATGATGCAGCTTTATGCAATTTCAGGCTGGCCCCAGATGCGCGCGATCAAGGGCATTCCCAGTGGGGCGGCGGCTTGGCGGGAGGCCCTCGTCCTGGCCATCGAACTCGACGATGTCGACTACCAGCTCCGGGCGATCTGGGCGCTCTGGGTCGACCGCACCAACAATGGCGAGGCTGCGGAGGCTCTCACTCTCGCCGACCGCTTTGCCATCGTCGCGGAACGCGCTGGGGATTCACAGGATCGGATGATCGGACAGCGGATGCGCGGGAAATCCTTGCACTGCTTGGGGGATCTCGTCGGATCACGCCGAGAGATCGAGCAGATGCTGGAGCGCTACGCGCCACCGCCGCAACGGTCGCACCTAATCCGTTTTCAATACGACCAACGACTGGTCGCGCAGATCACCCTGGTTCGCGGGCTTTGGCTTCAAGGCCACGCCGATCAAGCGTTGGTTTTGGTCGAGCAGATGATCGCCGAAGGCCTCGCCCTCGAGCATATACTAACACTGGCGCACATTCTCTCGGATGCGGCGTGCTTCATAGCGTTGTGGGCTGGCGACCTGCCGCTCGCCGCACGGTACGAAAATGTTGCGGGAACAGACAACATTGCACGCGCTCGACGTTTGGCACACTTACGCCGATGCTTTCGAAGGCGAAATTCTAATCCGACAGGAGAATGCGCCCGACGGCATCGTGGCATTGCAGCGGACGATCCGATCGCTCGAGGCGGCCGGGTTCGTGCTCTACAACGCGGCCTTCGAAGGGGTTCTCGCAGAGGGCCTGATGGCGTGCGGCCGTCACGACGAAGCGGACACAATTGTGTCGAGCGCCCTTGCACGTTGTCAAGCTTCAGGAGAGGCTTGGTGCGTGCCCGAGCTCATGCGTGTACGCGCGTTTAGCCTAGCTATGCGTAAACGAACGGAAGAGGCGATCGGTCTCGTGGTTGAAGGCCTCGAGATCGCTCGCTCCCAGGGCGCGCTCGCTTGGGAACTCAAGCTCGCTTCAACTCTCGTAGGGATCGATGATAGGGACAGTGCCAGGGATATGCTGTGCGAGATCTTGAACCGCACCACCGAAGGCTTCGGCACGCGGGACTATCGTGACGCCGTCGACAGGCTCGGGCAGTGATCGCAAACGATGAAATAGTGCCACGAGCATTAAATCCCCGGTAATATTGGCCACCGTTCGAAACGCATCTGCTATTGGATCGGCGATCATGAGGTGCGCCAAGCTTTCGAGCGGCGCCCCCATGGCTACGCATAGCGGGCTGACCAAGGGCGCGTGCACAGAAAAGACCGGCTTGAGTCGCTGAGCAAAATACTGGTTTTGCTGCACTGCATGAGTCCGGAAGGAAGTGGCACTTACCCGACATTGGCAACTTGCGAATGTCCGCTTCGCGCCAATAGCAGTCATTCGCGAGACGTCAACTTCTGACCGAGGCTGTCACTTGATCCAGTATGGTCTACTCCTCGATTACCGAGCAGGAGAGCATGTGCCACTGGTTAGGCATCCGTGACCCGACCAATCTGCTGCTTTTGCGTAAGTCGTGTATCTTTAGCAGCCGAGAAGCTCATCCATAAAATCATCTTTGAAGGGTTCGTGGCCGTGGTCCGTAGCAAGAATGCGTCACCAACTTGGGGCGACGTTAAGACCGCACTCCTAGACTTCGATCGCGCGGGCCTTCGGGGGTTAGTGCAAGACCTCTACACTGCGAGCAAAGACAACCAGGCATTCTTGCATGCCCGTTTGGGCTTGGGTCATGATCAGCTCCAGCCCTTCAAGGCGAGTATTTCCAAATGGATATCCCCGGACCTAATGAAAGGCCAATCCATATCGGCTTCAAAAGCCAAGAAGGCGATTGCGGATTATAAAAAAGCCATTGGGCGACCGGATGGGATGACGGAGCTATCGATATTTTATTGCGAGGAGGCATTCGGCTTTCTCGAATCCTGCAGCATAGAAGTTGAAAGCTACTTTACTGCTCTGATCCGCATGTACGGACGGTCCATCGAATTTGTATCAAGGCTACCTCCTGCCGAGCGCGCCACCTACCTCGAGCGTCTCGACAAGCTTAGGTCACGCGGGAGGAACGTCGGCTGGGCGGTCGAAGAAGAATTCAATAGCCTTTGGTATGCTGCCGCTCTGGACGAGCACCAGAGTGAATGAAGGCTCACTCTGTCGGACGAGAAGCAGCTGGGTCGCCGGAAGTGGAGCCTGCGCAGGGAGCAGGCCGCCACCGGATTAGGTTTTGGAATCAGTTCGGTTTTTGGGTCAAAGCGGACTTCGTATCCGGCTCGGCGGCAAAGGACCTGTAACGATTGACCCATTAGCGGCCGTGCGTCCCGCCGAATAGCTGCTTGCAAATTTGGGGACTGACGCGCGCCCACACTAAGCGCACATTCGCCGAGCTCAACTCGCGGGCTGCGCCTCTGGGAATTTCCATGTGCCATCGAGGATTTCGGGTCGCGGGCGAAACAGGCGCACCGTGTAGTTCCAGCCCTTCATGATCGGCAGGCAATTGGGAATTTCGCTCTCGCAGCCGCCGAGCTGGACGGCAACCGACCCGTCCGCTCCCCTTTTCGCGGTGATATTGTTCACAGAATAGGCGTTGTAGTGGTTCGGCTCGAAATAGCCCTCGGCGTTGTAGACGGTGATTGACCAGAAGCCGTCGACTGGTACGTCCTTGACCGTGAGCTTGTGGACGGTGGTGCCATCATTCCGGGCCGGCGTGACCGGAAGGTAGACGCCGTCCTTCTCGGGAAGGCCGCCCCAAACCAATGCGGTTCCGACCAGGTGGCGCACCGGATCAACCTGATCCTTGTTGGCACCGAACATGCGCTTGGTATCGGAGATCGTCTCCCCGAGCTGCAACAGCGCGACACGTACTTTCTTGAGGCTCGGCTCGTCCCAATTGGGAATGTCGAATGTACCGGGATTTTGCTGGCTCACCTTGAGCGCATCCTGCAAGGCGTGGACCTGCTGGACATCTTGCGGGTTTGCCGGATCGACCAGCGCGCGCACCACGACAATGCCATATCGCGTACCGACCCCCTCCTTGGTCAGGGTATGGCTGCCAGCGCCGTAATAGACCGCCCGGGTGTACTGGTCCTCATTGGTTAGCTGCATCACCATGAAACGCTTGCCGGCGTCGGGCAGCATGACCGTCACCGGACCGGCATCGAAGTCGAAAACCGCAAGCGAGTAGAGCGTGTCGCGGTTGGGCCGAATGATCAGCCGCCTGTCGATCGGCGCCAGCTCGCGGCCATGCCGGAATTTGCCGAAGGCGCCCGCTTTGACCGTTTGGCCAAAATAGATTTCTGACTGGGCGCGGATGTAGTTGTCGACGGTCACTGGGACAGCGGGGCTGGACGGCGCTTGCGCCAGCGCGACCGAGCTCGTTGCCGCCAGCGACAAGGCGACGCAGATTTGCGGCCGGAAATTTCTCATGGCTTCGCTCTCCTCGTTCATGTCAAGCCGGCACTCCTGCGGCGCTGTCCTGATCGCGGCACATGGGATCTATCCGACGGCGCAGCCGAGCAGTAGCCGTTGAAGCCGGGAAAGATATTCCCATATTTGGGACAATCGTACGCCTCGGGGATGAGTTTCAACCGAAAGATGGAATGGAAGTGGCTGATCTGAATTCACTGGCGATCTTCTCCAAAGTCGTTGAGGCGAAGGGCTTCTCGGAAGCGGCGCGGCGCCTCAAGATACCGATCTCCACCGTGAGTCGCCGCGTTGCCGAACTGGAGGATCAGCTCGGCGTGCGCCTGCTCGAACGGTCGACCCGCAATTTGCGGCTCACCGATATCGGGGCGGAGGTTTTGGAACATGCCCAGCGCAGTGCCGAGCTGAGCGAAGCCGTCGACAACCTTGTCTCGAACCAGTTGTCGACGGTCGCGGGTATTTTGCGGCTTTCCACGCCAATGAGCCTTTCAGAGACCCTGGTCGGACCGCTGCTTTGCGCATTCCAGGCATCGTACCCCAACGTCCGCGTACAGGTTTTGATCACCAATCGGTTTGTCGACCATATCGCTGAGGGGATCGATCTGGCGTTTCGCGTCGGCACACTTAGAGAGTCATCGCTGGTCGCTCGGAAAATCCTCACCTTTCGAAATCAGCTGGTTGCGAGCCCCGCTTACCTTGAAAGGGTCAAAGCTCCAAGATCTCCAAGGGATCTGGTCGATCACAAACTGCTCGCGTTCTCGCGGAGTCCCAACAAGAGCTGGACCTTTTGGCATCAAAACGGAAAGGATCAGGAAACGCTGTCGTTCGAACCATATCTAGCAATGAACGACTACACCGGACTTGCAACCGCTTCGTTGACCGGAGTGGGCATCGGCGATCTTCCGCCTGTGCAGCCTGATCTGATCCGCGACGGACGGCTTGTTGAGGTCATGCCCGAATGGCACTTTCCCACATTCGACTTGTCAGTCGTGCATTTGGGCAACCGCCAGATATCGCGTCCAGTACGACTATTTAAGGAGTTCGCAGTGGAAATGTCGCCAAGGCTTTTTCCGGGTCTTCCCATTTAACTTGCGCATCCATTGGGATCGCTCCGCAGCTCCGCGCTTGGACTACGGAACCTGGAGGGGCTGATTAGCGACGCTTGACCGCTCGCAGATCGAATGCCGAATTACCGACCATTCTCAGCCGCTGCGCGGGGTGGAGTTTTTGGGTCAACTGCAGCGGTTTTGGGCAGCCCCTGTGAACGACGGCTCTTGGCACTTTTCGGACCTCACCATTTCGGCCATGTCCGCTTTGCGCCAAAAGCGGTCGCCTGCATTTCTCAGGTTCTGCGTGAGCGCCGGTCGAAAGGATCGGACTGCCAGGCATCTAACTGTTGGTGCCGAAGACAAGGCGGTTACGCCTGCTCCCGCTGGTTCCGCTGGGGTGCGCACCCTACATTGCCTGCAAATGAGCAACGCCCTTCACGTTCCTGGCGACGCCGCGACCGTGCGAACAGCCGAAGGGACGCGTTCGCCCGCGTACCCTCGCCTCGTTATCGCGACGACGATCATAGCATCGAGCTTGGCGTTCATCGACGGTTCGGTCGTGAATGTTGGGCTACCGGCGATCAGTCGGAGCTTTCAAGCGGACGCCATCGGCCTGCAGTGGGTCGTCAATGCCTATCTGCTTCCCTTGAGCGCGTTCCTTTTGCTGGGAGGAGCAGCGGGAGACCGGTACGGCCGCCGTCGTCTCTTGATCGCGGGCGTTCTGCTGTTTGGCATGGCTTCTCTGGCTTGCGCGGTGGCACCGACCCTTATCCTGTTGCTGCTTGCTCGGTTCGTGCAGGGTGCGAGCGCCGCAATGCTGATGCCAAACAGCCTCGCGATCCTAGGCCAGAGTTTCTCTGGAGAGGCGAAAGGCCGCGCGATCGGCATATGGGCGGCGACCGGAGCCGCTGCGGGCGCAATCGGACCTGTCCTCGGCGGGTGGCTCATCGATGCCGGCAGTTGGCGCCTTGCCTTTCTGATCAACGTTCCGCTGTCTGCAGCTGCGATCGTGCTGGCGTCCCGCTACGTCGACAGGAACGTCGACGACACAGCCGGCAGTCTCGACTGGCTAGGTGGAGCGCTGGTCACGGCTGCTCTGGGCCTTGCGACCTGGGCGTTGACAGAAGGATCCGGGCGGGCCTGGTCGCCTTCCACCTTCGTCGTCCTCGGAACAGGCCTAATCTTCCTGCTCCTGTTCCTGTCTGCGGAGCGACGGCTCGGCGACAGGGCAATGATGCCGCTCTCGTTGTTCGGATCTCCGAGCTTCGTCGGCCTCACGCTTTTTACCCTACTGCTGTACGGCGCTCTCGGCGGGTTGTTCGTACTGGTGCCCTATGTGTTGATACAAGCGGGCGGGTACACCGCGACGCAGGCCGGCGCTGCGCTCCTGCCCCTGCCGCTGGTAATCGCTGGGGCATCGCCTGCCGCCGGTGCGTTGGCGGCCAAGGTGGGTCCACGATGGCTGTTGATCACAGGACCGGTCGTCATCGCGGCCGGCTTTCTCCTGGCGGTGAGAATCGGATCGGACACAAGCTATTGGCTCGGGGTATTTCCCGCGATGGTCTTGATTGCTTTGGGAATGGCTGGTGCGGTCGCCCCGCTCACGACAGCGGTGTTGATGTCCGTCGACAGCCACCACACGGGTGCAGCATCCGGGCTGAACAGCGCAGTAGCCCGCACTGGCGGATTGGTTGCTACAGCCCTTATCGGACCTGTGATAGCGTCATCCGGACCTGCGTTGCTTTCAGCTTTTGGCGTCGCCGCAGCGATGGGCGCAGTCATCTGCTCCGCAGCAGCGGCGAGCGCTTTTACGTTGATCGCCCCGTCGGGAAAACCCAACCATCGGTAGAACGATGATGACGGTTGCTCCTCCCCTCGTCCTGTTCTCAAATCCTGAGAATACCGATCCGACTTATTCTAGTTCGAGTCATCCCGTCAGCAGGACTCCCACATCCGCTGTCGACACATGCCGGCCGTGATGTCTTGGCGAATGTCCGCTTCGCGCCAACAGCGGTCGTTCGCTCAGAGACGCTTTTTTACCCACTCCAGAACGCCGGATATCGCTAGTGACGGTGAATGTGCCGAAGGCACCGGCGCCTTTGGCGTCATACGGCGCTCTGGGATGACCTCTCGATCGAAGTGGGCAAGCTTCTCGATCAACCAGACGTCTTGCAGAAGCGCCGGACCACGCGGGCCGGCGGTCTGGATGTTAAAGTTGTCGACGACGGCGACGCCGGTTGCGCGTGAGTCATGATAGGTCATTCGAATCTCCATAGACGTTGGCGCAATATCGGCGACAACATCCATACAGGCATCGCCGGATTGGCAGGGACGTCCGGCGCCGGCCACACATGTGTTTCCGGCGTCGGCGTCAGGGGTTGACGGTGGCCTTGCGTCGATGGCTCCTCCGCAAATCAGGGAGAGTTGACGCGGTTGCCGGTGATCAGCTACGGAGAAACGCCAGGAGATCGGTGTTGACCTGATCCTGATGCGTGGGCGTCATCGATCAGCTGTCCTATCGTTGGCTGAGGCGCCATCGACTTGAGGTGGGCCCAGCGCGCTTCCGGCGGCACCCAAAAAATGCTCACCGCGCGATATTCGTCCGGGTCTTCGGGGTCGGCGCCCTGAGCGCGCAATGCATCCAACTCCGTATGTTTGGCCTCGAACGCATCGGAGATGTATTTCAGGAAGATCAGGCCAAGGACGACATGCTTATACTCGGCCGCATCCATATTGTTGCGTAGCGCATCGGCGGTGGCCCACAGCTTGGCCTCAAACGCGCCGTTACCGTTGTTTTCGGCGTTTTGATTAGCCCCTGATTCCCGATTCTTTGCCGAACCTCGCGCCATTTCTTCTCTTCTTCCCGTGAGACGTGTGTTTACTAGTACGAGCTATGCTTGGGGCAGCCCCCCAATGCTTAGCTCTAGTTGCTGTGTTGATGGATCAGCGTGCCGAATCACTCAGCGGCGCAAAAACTTCGCCAGTTCTTTTTCAGAAGTTCATGCCGCGTCGTCCTCGCTAACTTCTTCCAAATCGGCTGCTTCCTTTATGCCCGTCAAGCGCTTGATCTTATTCCACAGTGTCACCTCGCGCCATGTTAGGTAGGTTTCGCAGTCGTCTGTCCAAAATGGCGAGTCCGGGCCGGCTGGCAGGCAATGTGAGGCTAAAACCGCGTCGAAGGGGAAACCTGGTGTCTCATGGATAGCACCTCTCCCGCTTCCCGGCGAGCGATTGCCTCTCTGCGCTGATGGCTGGTCAGCTTTGGCTTGCGATTCAATATGAGGTTCTGTCGTCTCGCGTCGACTAGCTTCGACCTACCGCCTCGGGGATCTAATCAAGCAATCATCGGCACTAGCAGCGCCTGTTCCTTTAGCCCTCTGGACATTATGTGGGTCGCTTCGTTTTAGTTCCTCAAAAATCCTCTTCCACGAGCGCGGGACTAGAAGACAAAGATTGTCTTTCCTGACGAATGCGCATTTCCCCTCAGTCCTGTTATTTTTACAGATGTTAGGGGTTGAATGCCGGCATCCAAACGTCTGGGTCTCGGTGTCCAGTTCGGACAATGGGCGCCACTGATCAATCTTCAAGTTGACACCTCGGGTCCTCTAAATATTCACTTGGACTTTGCACCGCACCGAGCAGTGTCAGGAGACGTGCTCGACCAACTTCACTAGTCGTCAACTCCATACTAATCACAACAGAACCGTCGACGTCGTCTACTGAGACGATCTCATAATCGGCTAATCGTGCTGTGACTAACGTTGTAAGACCGAGCGATGTCCGTTAGCACCTCTCCGGCCTCACGGCGAGCGACAGCCTCTCTGCGCTGATGGCCGGTGAGCTTGGGCTTGCGACCGAGGATGACACCCCTCGCCTTAGCGCGCTCGCGTCCCTCGCCTGTCCGTGACCGGATGAGTTCGCGCTCGAACTCGGCCAGACCGCCCAAAATGGTCAGCATCAAGCGACCATGCGCCGTCGTGGTGTCAGCCCAAGTATCTTTCAGAGATTTGAATCCCGCCCCTTTTTCGGCGATCGTCCCCAGCAGATTGAGGAGATCGCGAGTGGACCTCGCCAATCGATCGAGCCGGGTAACAATCAAAACGTCACCTTTTGCCAGAACCGCCATCAACCGTGCGAGCTGCTTGCGGTCGGAACGAGCACCACTGATCTTCTCCTGATATATCTTATCGCATTTCGCTGCCTTTAGCTCGGCTAATTGGGCGGATAGAGATTGACCCTCGGTGCTCACCCGCGCGTATCCATAAGCCGCCATGTCGGCCTCCATTTCGCACATATAATATGCACAGCATAAGACCGCGTTCTATATAGGTCAACAGGTTTGTGCATAAATCATGATTTTTGCACGGAGCCGATCAATGTCCGTTATGCGGGGCCGAACGGACTCTCTGCGAAGGCATCGCCACTTCTCAGTTTGGTAGAGTCGGAATGTGACGCGGTGGCTGTAGGCTGAACATATCTGTTTCCGCCTCTTTCGTCTGGCGGTGCCTTAGTGGTTCAACCATGACTCCGTTTTCACATCCCGCTCATCGAACCGGACATGCAGATCTCC
>WNFH01004000.1_pt1 | contig 10558 bp, 7 predicted proteins | sample 5400411 | NCBI WGS metagenome assembly WNFH01 (sample SAMN13153347, study PRJNA577476) | soil metagenome | isolation source: 200 cm saprolite under Douglas fir tree site 2 hole 3 | place: USA:California | collected 2015-04-18
CGCACGAGTTGTTGCTCGTGGCGCCGGTGTCCGGCTAAGCCGCGATTCTTCGACACGTGAAATTCGAGCTGCGATCGAGCGTGTGCTAGACGATGCGGCCTTCCGCGAATCGGCGCGGCGACTAGGAGGTGCGCTGACCCTCGAAAACGGTGCCGACAACGCCGCCGGCGAGTTGGAAGCACTCGTTCAAGCCAACTCGTGACGAAGCGCTCCGCGTTCTCGACATTTCCAGCATCCTCCGGATCGACGCGACCGACCTCTCCCAATCGTTAGAGGCATGGAGTTCAGCGCGAAGAGGTATGCCTGGGCGATTCAGCGGCCCGGAACAGACAGGCCCGGATGGTTCGCGTATATGCGCTCCGGCCCATCAACTATGGCTCCGAACGCCAGCGGGGTGGGTGTCAGATCCTTTGGGGCCTGTCGTTCGCGAGCCGGTAAATGAATTCAACCCGTGCTTTGGTACCCGGGGCCGAGGGTCCCGTCTCCCGCTCCAGTACGAATCTCTCAAAGATGGTTTCCAAGCTGCGCGTGGAACGGCCACCGCACGGATCGTGAGTGGGGAGTTTGGTGGGATGCTCGGCCCACCAGATTTCTGACTGCGCAGCATTTTCTCTAGACTCGTCGCTGAAGACGGCGCCGTTGTCGCTGAGAAAGGCAACCGAAGCCAGCGCGAATCTGGAATGGTGGTCGGGCAGGTTGAGAATCTCGCTCTTTTCCCCTTACCAGATGAAACCGTTTTCAATCACCTTGTGATCAGGCAAAACCTGCACGAACGCGGATTCGTAGCGGCCCAAAAGCGACATTGACCAAAGCGCGAAAGAGTTTCCAACGACAAATAGTGTTTCTCCCGGATAGAACAGCCAGTTCGGAAGCACGCCGATGCGCGCGTATGCGATTGCTATCCCTACTACGATTGCGAGCGCGTTCAATGGCAAGAAGTCTTGCCTCCTCTTCCCCTTTTTTTCGAATGCCTGACAGCCCAAATCAGGAAGGCAAGCACCCAAAGAACGAGGATTCCCCAGAAAACGACCGCCTCAAAGAGAGAAGGGAAGAGCGATGTCATCCACTGAAACTCCCATGCTGTCCGCAAGCCCCCAGGTCCCCCAGCTAGAGCCAGGCTCGTCGTGACCGTCCAAGGAGCGGGCCAAGACAGCGAATGAGGCCGCAATAACGAGTTCTTTCCGCCGGCTAGGCATGGCCGATGAGGGCGCCGAGGCCGGCCACCACGAAGCCGCCCATGGTGACCTGGATCAGCGAGCGGTGAAGCGGGACCTGGAGGAAGCGCCGGCGCACCCAGGCGATGGTGATGAGCTCTATCCCGACCACGACGTAGGCGACCTTCAGCGCTGTCTGGGTGTCGCTGATCAGGAAGGGGAGAGCGTGGAAAGTTCCGCCGACGAAGGTCGCCATCCCGGTCAGGGTGCCGCGGACCAAAGAGTTCCCCCGCCCGCTCAGCTCACCGTCGTCGGAAAGCGCCTCCGAGAGGCCCATGCTGATCGCGGCCCCCAGCGACGCCGCCAGGCCCACCAGGAGGGCGCCGTGTGAGCCGACGAGGAAGGCGGCCGCGAAGATCGGCGCCAGCGTCGAAATGGTGCCGTCGATCAGGCCGATGAGGGAGGGCTGGACGAAGCGCAGGATCTGGCTGCGCTCGCCCTGTCCCCTCCAGCTCTTGATGAGGCCGGCCGCCGTTCTGGAGACTGCCAGCTTGAGGTCGGTCCGGACCGCTTCGGCGGAGGCTACGGCCATTGCCAGGGGGGATCCGATCGCGGTCAGCATGACCAGCTCACCGTAGGCGGGCGTGCGACTCAGCCAAACCCTGAAGGCCGGAGATCTTGTGGGAAGCCAGCACGATCCAGGGGTGCATGCTGCCCTTACGAAATCGACATGCGTGCACGGTGGCAGCCACCCGCACGCCGTGGCGGTAGGTGTCACACCACGAGGGCGACGGATGGCGCTGATGCGGCCATCGGACCTCGGGCACGTCCCCTCGATGGACGAGCCGGCCGCGGTCGCCGTCATGATGGTTGACTCCTTCGGTGAAAGCCGGAACGGAGACAACGCCAAAAAGCGAGACGGCTCGGGCCATCCGATAATCCTTCTAGCGTGCCGATCCGAGTCGTCCTGGCAGAGGACAACCTGCTGGTCAGGGAAGGCCTGCGCCAGCTGCTCGCGACCGTCGAGGACATCGACGTCGTGGCAGTCTGCGAAGGCCGCGATGACCTGCTGGAAACCATCGAGCGGGAACGACCGGACGCCGTCCTCACAGATATTCGAATGCCACCGGGTCACTCCGCCGAGGGAATCGAGGTTGCTCACCAACTGCGCCGGAGTCGGCCGGCCATCGGCGTTGTCGCGCTGAGCCAGTTCGCCGACGCAGAGTACGCACTCCAGCTTTTCGAAGGCGGTTCGAGCGGGCGGGCCTACCTCTTAAAGGAGCGCGTGAATGACGTCGAGCAGATCGCCTCTGCGCTCCGAGCCGTCGTCGCTGGCGGATCGGTCGTGGATCCGAAGGTGGTCGAAGCGCTGATCGCCGCCCGGGCGGCAAGGCAGGAGTCGCCGCTTGGAGTCCTGACGGCGCGCGAACGCGACGTTCTCGCGGCGGTCGCAGAAGGCAAGAGCAACGCGGCCATCGCGCGCGCGCTCTTTCTGGCCGAATCATCAGTGGAGAAGCACATCAATTCGATCTTCTCCAAGCTCGGTCTCAGCGAGGAGCCCGAGATTCACCGGAGGGTGAGGGCAACGCTGCTTTTCCTCGCGGACAGGCGGGCCCCCGAACAGGCCTGAGGCCAACGGCGCCTTAACCCCGAGGTTGGCCGGGGGCTGGAAACACCAGCCAGCACGGTCGCCTGGACGGCCGGCATGCGACTAGGCTGCTGGCCAGGAGGTCTGGAAGTAAGATGCGCCAACTTCAAACGGCTTCGTTGGAGGACACCTCGATGGGGGGCGACGACTCGCAACCGATGGTCGTCGCGCAGCGGCTGCGCAAGGTCTACCGCGGCGCGACCGCCGTCGAAGCGCTGCGCGGCGTCGACCTCGAGGTCCGGCGTGGGGAGATGGTCGCGATCGTCGGGCCGTCCGGCTCCGGGAAGACGACCCTGCTGAACTGTCTCTCCGGGCTCGATCGCTTCGACGGAGGCCGGGTCGTGATCGACGGGGCTGACCTTACGACGATGTCCGACCGCGACCGCACGGCCTACAGGGCGCGGAACATGGGGTTTGTCTTCCAGGCCTTCAACCTGCTGCCCGTCCTCACCGCCGTCGAGAACACGGAGATCCCGCTCCTGCTGCAGGGCGTACCGGCTCGGGCAGCTCGCCGCCGGGCCGAGGAGATGCTGGAGACTCTTGGGCTCGCCCAGCGCGCACGACACCGGCCCGACCAGCTCTCGGGCGGCGAGCAGCAGCGGGTCGCCGTGGCCCGGGCCCTGGTCCATAAGCCGGCAGTCGTGTGGGCGGACGAACCGACCGGCAACCTCGACACCGAGGTCACCCACGTCATCACTGAGCTGCTGGTGAAGACGAACCGGGAGGGCCAGACGATCGTGCTCGTCACCCACAACCCTCAAGTTTCTGAACGCGCGAGCCGCGTCATCCGAATGCGCGACGGCCGCATCCAGGAGGCAGCGCGAGCCGGCGTCGAGGGTGCCGCGACATGAGCGCCTGGTCGTGGTTTGTGATCGGGACCTTCCTCGCGGTCTACGGAGTCCTTGCCTTACTGGCTCTCCGGCGCCCGCTGCTGGCGCGGCTCGCCTTCCGCGAGGCCTGGCGGGGCGGGCTTCAGCGCGGACTTGTCGTCGCCGGCCTGGCCCTGGCCGGCATGGGCATCACCGCTGGTCTGGTAGCGGCCGACTCGACCGAGGCCTCGGTCACGCAGAACGCGTACCTGTCGATGGGGGAGGTCGACCTGACCGTCACCGCCAACGGCGCTCTCTTCGACGCCTCGGTGGCCGACCGGCTGGCGGCCGACCGCAATCTGGCGACCGGCATTGACGGCGTGCAGGGCGGCCTCGACCTGGTCGGAGCGGTGGCCGACCTCGACCAGCGAGCGAGCGACACCGGCGTCCGCCTTTACGGCTTCGATGCCTCCCGGCAGCGGCCGTTCGGGGCCTTCCATCTCGTCGACGGCCGCCGAACGTACGGTGATGACCTGCCGCCAGCGGGCGTGCTGGTCAGCCGCGACCTGGCTGACGCCCTCCACGCCCAGGCCGGTGACCGGCTGCGGATCAGCGCCGGCGCCAGCTCCGCCGAGGTCCTGGTCGCCGGCGTCGTCAAGCTCGAGGGACCCGGTGCCTTCGGCCTCGGCCGGACCCTCTTCGCACCGCTGGGCTCGATCCCCTCGCTGGCCGCCGCTGGCAACCAGATCAACGTGGTCCGGCTGTCCACGCCAGGCGACGGGCTCGCCGGCATCGCGGCCGGTCGCCGCTCCCTGCCGGCGGTGAGGGAGGCCGTTGCCGGCCTTGGCGTCCCGGGCCTCGAAGTCAACGAGGCCAAGGCGGCCCAGGTGCGGCAAGCTGAGCGGTCCACGCAGTCGGCCCGAGCCACTCTGGTGACCATGAGCCTGCTGGTGGTCGGCGCCGCCGCGACCGTCGTCGTCCACCTGACCCTGATGCTGGCCGAGGAAAGGCGGCGGCGGCTGGGGACGCTGCGCGCGCTCGGCCTCAGCCGCTCGGGCCTGGTCTTCCTCTCCGTCCTCGAAAGCGCGCTCTACAGCCTGGCCGGGGCGGTGGTCGGCGTCCTCCCCGGCCTTGCTCTCGCCCGCTACCTCGGCCAGGTCGTGGCCGAAGCGGGCGCAGCGCTCTCTGGAAGCGAGAGCACCGGCTACCAGTTGGCGGTGCGGCCTGAGACGGTTGCCGTGGCGGTCTCGCTGGCAGCCATGCTGACCGTCGTCACCATGGCCGCCGCCGCCCTGCGGACGGCCCGGTTCGCCATCTCAGCGGCGATTCGCGACCTGCCGGAGCCGGCTTCGACAGGCGGACGGCGCTGGCGGCTGCTGGCGGCCGGCCTGCTGGCTGCCGCCGGTTTCGCGATCGCCCTCGCCGGAGGTGGTGCGGGCCGCGTGCTCGGCGCGACCCTGATGATCGTCGGCGCCACCTGGGCCGGCCGCAGCTGGATCGAGGATCGCGCTCGCTACACCCTGGCCGGGACACTCATCCTGGCCTGGGCTCTAGTCGTGCAGGCGACCACCCCGCTCTCTTCCGAGGACAACGCGGCCTTCGCCGTCTTCTTCGTCGGCATCGTCGTCTCCGTCTTCGGGCTCTCCCTGGTGGTGGCCGCCAATCTCGCCTTGGTCGACCGCTTTCTGGCCCTGGTAAGCCCCCGGCTGGGGGCGACGCTGCGTGCCCCGGTGGCCTACATGACCAGGCGTCCTCTTCGGACCGGCCTCACGACTGGAGCCTTCGGGATCGTGCTCGCAGCCATCACCGTCTTTGCCGTGGTTGGCGGGAGCTATCAGCCCGATTACGCGCGCGACTCGGCCGGCTTCGACGTCATCGTGCGCTCCGCCCAGCCGGCGATCACCCTGTCGCCGGCGCTTCAGGCTCAGATCGCCCGGGCGGAGGTCATCCCGACCCGGCTCTACCTGGGCCGCTTTCTGGCCCCCAACAGCACCGGCTACGCGGGTGGAGACTCGACCTACGTGCCGCTCTACACGCTGAGCGAGGCTCAGCTGGCCAACCCGCCCCTCCACCTGTCGACCCGCTCCCAGCGCTTCCCCGATGACGCGTCGGTCTGGCGCGCGATGCGGGAGGACCCCGGGCTCGTGGTCGCGGCCACGACACATGTCGACGACACGATCACCATGTGGACGCCGACCGGCCCTGTTCACTTCACGGTCGTCGCCCAGCCGGTCTACGCGATCTTCAACGGACTGATCGGATCGCCCCGCTCGTTCAGCGGGTTCAATCTCGCGGTCAGTGGTTCGACCTTGCTCGTGGCGGCTCGTCCGGGGGTGGATCGCGAAGGGCTGGCCCGTGCCATCGAGAGCGAGCTCTTCGAGCAGGGTGTGACCGCGCACACCTTCAGGTCCGAGGTCAGCGGCTACCTCGCCGCCATCAAGGCTATCCTGGCCGTCATCGACACGCTGATGCGTCTGGGCCTTGCCATCGGGCTGCTCACTCTCGGCATAGCCGGGCTGCGTGCAGTCGTCGAGCGTCGCCGGCCGATCGGCGTGCTGCGCGCTCTGGGCTTCTCGCCGCGCCGTGTCGTCGGGGGTCTGGTCGTCGAGGCGATCCTGACCGCGGCCATCGGGATCGCGGTCGGCGTCACCGCCGGCCTGCTGCTCGGCTACCTAGTAGTGACCTCAACCTACAATCGTGAGTTCAACGTGGACGGCGGCGCGCTGGCGAGTGCGATCGTCCTGGTGCTGGCGGCGACGCTCGCTGTCACAATCGGGCCTGCTATGCGCGCCTCGCGCCTGCCGGCCGCTGACGCCCTCCGGCTGATGGACTGAAACAGGTTCGTGCCTCAGCCGGACCCCTTCGGAGTGGGGGTGGTCGTGGCGCTGGCCGGCTTGGCTGCGGCAGCTCTGGTCGCCGCCTTCGTCTCGGACCGCCGTCGGAAGCGGCGTGGCGCGGCCACGTTGGAAGCGATCGACTTTGTCCGCGCATCGTTCACAAGCCGGATGGTCCGCGGCGACCCGATCGATGTGCTGCTACGGGAGGTCGTCGAGGCGCTCCGCAGTTTTCTGGCTCTGGACACGGCCGAGGTCTGGATCGTGGAGTCGGGAAGGCTTCGCCTCCAGGTCGCCGATCCGCCGACAGCCGCTCGCGCCTTGCCGATCTCAACTGAGCTCAAGGCGGTGATCCTCAACACGCCGGTCTCGGGTCCCGCCTGGGTGCGAACGTGGATGCCGGATTTGCTTGCTGGGCGGCCGGAAGGCGAATTTCTTCGGTTGGCGCCGGTCAGCCATGCCGGCGAATTACTCGGGAGTCTTGTTGTGGGCCGGGCCCGGCGGCCCAAGCGCCTCGCTGAGGAAGCGGACGGCCTGCTCGAAGAGCTGGCCCGTGATATCGGCGTCGGACTCTACCGGGGCGGCCTCGACGCCACCCTGCGGGCAACCCTCGGGCAGCTGCGCCGCCAGGCCGCCGAGCTTCAGGCATCGCGCGCCCGGTTGGTAGCGGCCGCTGACTCCGAACGGAAGCGGATCGAGCGCGACCTGCACGACGGAGCCCAGCAATACCTGCTCTCGGTCTCGGTCAAGGCGCGCCTGATCGAAAGGATTTCCGCCGCCGAGCCAGAGCGCGCGCGTCGCCTCCTCGAGGAGCTGGTCCAGGAGGTAGAGGCCGCCCTCGAAGAACTGCGTGCACTCGGCCACGGCATCTACCCGCCGCTGCTCTCCAGTGCCGGCCTTGGCGACGCGCTCGCCGCGGCGTGCCGGAAGCTCACCCCCCCTGCTGAGCTGGACGCCGACGGCCTCGGGCGCTTCCCGGCCGAGATCGAGTCCGCGGTGTACTTCTGCTGCGTCGAGGCGCTCCAGAATGCAGCCAAGCACGCCGGGCCAGAGGCGCGTACCGCGCTTCGTCTGCATCAGGACGACAACCGTCTCTACTTCGAAGTGCGCGACTCCGGGCGCGGCTTCGAGGTACCGGAGCAGGAAGGCGGGGGGCTGGCTAACATGCGCGACCGCCTTGGTGCTGCGGGTGGGATGCTGATGATCGAATCTCAGCCCGGCCGCGGCACGGTTGTAAGAGGCGACGTGCCGCTGCAGCTCCACGCGCCGCGCCGGTACTCAACAAGAAGCTGACAGCTATGCGCCGTGTTGCAGGTGGCAGCCTAAGAGCCCGGCTAATTGACGGCTAGCGCCGCGACCGACTGGGCACCGCTACATGCGGCGGACGGCGCCGAACTGAGAGCGCCGGCGCCCTTTCAATGCATCGAACGCAGACATCTCGAGTTGGATCATCGGCCCTGCGACTCGAGGTAGGTGTTCGCGTTCTGTAAACCTGGGTCCGCCGCATGACTGGATTTGTTGGCTAGGTCAGGGTCCGCCGCCGGGGCCCCGAACAGGCAGCCCGGGCGCATGGTTATTCGTCGTTCAAGCTGTCGTTCGCAAACCGGTAAATGAATTCGATGCGGTCCGTGGTACCGGGGATGAAGACCCCCGTCTCCTGCTCCAGTACCAACCTCTCAAAAAACGGTCTCCAAGCTTCGCGCGGAACAGCCACGACGCGAAGCGCGCCTTCTGGCAGCGCCTCTGCCTCGAGACAGCCTGGCTTTCGGTCGAACGCTGCGCGAGGCCGGACTGCTGGGGTCGATGGGACGCCGCGACGACGCCTACGACAACGCACTCGCCGAGAGCTTCTGGTCGACCCATCGATCGCGAGCTACTCGCCGACTCTGTCTTCATCGACCGGGCTTCCGCGCGGATGGCCATTTCGAATGCTGGTTCGTGCCCTGGCGTCGACACTCCTGGTTAGGCATGCTCTCGCCGGCCGAGTTCGAGCGTCAGTGGCGGGCCAATCGCAGCGCGGAGGAGGTGATGGCCTGACTTAAGATCGGATTGCCTTGACCCGGTTTCGTGGACGGGTCAAGGTCATACTGATCATCGGGCCCCGCCACCTCGAGCGTGTGTTGCAGGAGTTCATCGACCACTATCACAAGGCTCGCCCACCAAGGCTTACGGCAGCGGACGCCAATTCCAGGTCCTCAGCTGTCGAGCGAATCCAACAACTTTCAAATCATCCGGATCGATCGCTTCGGTGGTCTCGTTCACGAGTACGCTCGGGCAGCGTGACTCGAGTCGACGGACCATTGTTAACGGAACAGGGGTCCGCAGCCGGAGGGAGCTGTTGGCCCCCCTGGTGGCTACGCCCCCCACCGCCGACGCACCCTGACCACCACGGAGTCAAGGTCGCAACGCTCGGAGTGGGTCAGCTCGCCGAATAGGAGTGAAACATGAAGGACAACACGCTAAGCAAACTCGGCGGAACCTGTTCGATCCTCGTGGGTGTTTCGTATCTTGTGGCCGCAGCCGTTTATCTCCTGTCGCCAGTCAAAGTCCAAGACGCTGCCGGGATTCCTCCTGGGCAATTCTTGGAGACTTTGGCGCAAGACGCCACAGGGTACACCGTGTCATTGGGGATAGCCGCGCTGGACTCACTCTTGGCCATCGCGGTTATTCTGGCAATCTCAGGGAGCCTGCAATCCGCAAACCCAGGATGGGTGCGTTGGACCAGCAATCTTGCCATCGTTGGGTCTGCCATTAACGCGGTAGAGTTCTTGAACCGCATTGTTCTTAATCCCGCAAGGGCAGCGGCCTATGTGAAAGGCGACGCTGCCGTAAAAGCCGCCCTGACAGTACCGGGCGCACTAGCCGGTCTCGATCCACAAGCCTGGCTGCGCTTCGGTGCGGTTGGCGTGTGGATCCTGGTCGTCAGTGTTTTGGCGCTGCGCGGCAACACCTGGCCCAAGCCACTGGCCTACGTGGGCATCGGCCTCGCGATCGCGTACGGTCTCGTCGTGGCCACAAATTTGTTGCAGATCCAATTGTTCACGGCGATTGTCGGGGGAGTCGGTTTCGTCGTCTTAGCGCCGATCTGGTACATCTGGCTTGGGGTGAGACTACGCAGAGTGAATTAAAGGCGCGATGCAGGTGCCGTTAACCCGTCTCAGTCATCTCGCAGCGAGGGACAACCGGAACTGTGCGGTAGGTTGAACGGCTTCCCCCCCGGCCAGCGCCCATCCTGCCCTTGACACACACGCCAACGGCGTCGAAGTGAGTTGACGGGACCGGGTTAACGGCACACCATCTTCCAGCTCGTAGATCTCTCCGCTGCGCGCGAAGCAAGGGCCTGACACGGCTGTTGCATTGCGCCATTCGACTCGTCGGTGGGCGGTTGAAGAGCCGATGCGTGGGACAGGCGGCTTCGAGCCTCGAGTCTCTTTTCCTCGGGTTCCGTAGCGCCAACGCGGGTGACGCGCCCCTGTGGCCATTTCTGGCGGTCTCCGCGTTTCCCAGTCTTCATCGGCATCCTGGTTGTCGCACCTGCGAGCGTCAGGAGATACTTCGCGACACCGCAATCCGCTTAGCTTCAAGTGAGCGTGAGAGCCCCTAGATTCCCAACTAGTTTCGAAGGCGGTAGGTGAACTCGACCAGGGCATTGGTACTCGGGGTCTTAGGTCCCGTCTCCCGCTCCAGCTTCTCTTGTGCTACAAATAGCACATGGCAACGGTAGGTGTTCGTGAGCTCCGTCAGCGTGCCAGCGAACTTCTGCGCCGCGTCGAGGCCGGTGAAACCATTGAGGTCACAGATCGCGGGCGGCCGGTCGCCGTGCTCGCCCCGCTGCCCGAAGGTGGACCGCTAGAGCAACTCCGAGCTGCTGGCGAGGTGATGCCTGCTGGCGGTAGCCTCACCGACCTCCCCGAGCCCTTGCCGGTGCCGGCCGGAAAGGAATCACCTTCGGTGATACTGGCACGGCTCCGTCGCAATGAACGCTGAGCGCGCGATCTACCTGGACTCGTCTGCGATCGTGAAGCTCGCGGTCGCGGACAAAGAGTCACCTGCCCTCCGGCGTTACCTGCGCCGCCGCGCACCGGTCGTCGTGAGCGCACTCGCGCGGACGGA
>WNFH01014543.1_pt1 | contig 10556 bp, 7 predicted proteins | sample 5400411 | NCBI WGS metagenome assembly WNFH01 (sample SAMN13153347, study PRJNA577476) | soil metagenome | isolation source: 200 cm saprolite under Douglas fir tree site 2 hole 3 | place: USA:California | collected 2015-04-18
CGCGCACATGAATATGTATAATTGCGGCGCCTGCCTTATAACAATCTACCGCTGCCTCAATAATCTCTTGTGGAGTCGTGGGTAAATTCGGCTGCTGAGCCTTGGTTACTTCAGCACCGACTATAGCCGCTGTTATGATGACTGGCTGCATTTTAGTTGATCCTTTCTGGTTCATTTGCAATACTATGCCTACTTTATGTAGTAGCGCTTGACTTTGTCAAGCACTACCACGTAAAAAAGTGACAAACTATAAGCTTTCGGGTATACTATTGTAAGCTAATTCCGCTCGGTTAGTGTGAAAGTTCCTGAGTATTACCCTCTGAGATAGAAGAATGTCGGCACACGTGCCCGAATTACATATAAAGACCACCGCGACTGACAGGTTGACGCGGACCTACTTACAAAAGCTAAGCCGGCAAAGCTATTTTGCTGCGGCAAGCGCTGCCCTGATTGTCACCTTCAGCCTGTTCTGGTTGCTCTTTCACCTTGGTGGACGGCAAATAACCATTTATTTTGGCGATTCCATGTATGCAATAGCTGCGTGGATAGGCTCATTTTGGGTATGCCGGACAGCTTATCGAGCGCGTTATGGCCCCCTGCACCTTGAAACACGCTACCAGCTAGCCTGGCTTTTTATCGGCATTGCCTTGCTCACAAACGGCATCGGCGGAGCCTATTACACGTACCTTGAATGGAGAGGGCAGCTTAATCCTGTACCTTCCCTTTCTGATATCGGATTTACCCTTTTTTATATACTCACTTTCACAGGTCTGCTCCTCATGCCTACATCCACAAAACCCAGTAGATCTCATATTCTCATCGGACTAGATGCCCTCATCACAACACTCTGCATCCTGGGCATAAGCTGGTATTTTGTGATTGGGCCGATATTTGCGAATGTGAGCGATATACCTACCCTGGTTGTTGCAACCTCCTACCCTTTCTGGGACGTATTACTGATTCTGGCTATTTTGCTGCTGATCTACCAACGCACTGAGCCAGTATTATATTCATCGCTGCTCCTTTGTGGCCTGGGCGTTGTTTCGCAAATTAGCGCTGATACCGGCTATGCTCTGACTATTCCATTCGGCACTTATACGACTGGTACCTACTATATTGACACCTTCTGGTTTATTGGAGCTATGTTGATTGGGCTCTCAGCACCCTATCAGTATGCAGCAATTGCCCGCAGGGTCTTTCACGAACGCACGCAATCTGGACCGGAAACAAATGGCATTGAATATCCATCACTGGTTCGCGATAAAATACCGCAAAGCCGTATCCGCATTTTGCAAAACTTGCTCATATACGTTCCACTGATTATCCTGTTGGCACTCACCTTTTATAGCGCAATTACAAGGCATTCCATGGTTTTTCTCGTAGCACTCACTGCCATCGTTGGCTTACTCGTCACTGCTCGCTATTTGCTCGCTATCAATGAGAACCAAACACTACTCCAGGAACGAGAGCAACGAAGTGACATGGCCGAACGCCTGCGTATGCTCAGCGCTCAATTGAATGAAGAACTTCAGCTTGACAGTCTGCTTACTCGCATTGTTACGGTAGCAACAACTGCCCTGGGTTTTGATGCCACGATACTTCTACTGATAGAGGAATACGACCACCCGCTTGATGCAAAGTCTAGCCTGCTGATTCGTACAGCGACATCTAATTCACCAGAAGTGAATACCTGGAGATTCCAGGGAGAGCACCTCCCATTTCGGGCTGCTCTTGGCGGGAAACAAATCGAAATTTCCTGGACTCAACAGGTTATAGATTTACCTGCTGACATTCGGGCCTGGCAAAGGGAGGAGCAAATACAGCTAACGCTTTTTGTACCACTTATCTATAAAGGGAGAAAACAGGGCAGCCTGGGATTCTGCACGCGTGCATCCAGGCATTTCAGCGACCGTAACATGTATCTTGCCAGGGCTTTTACAGAGGAGGCAGCTACAGCAATTGAGCATACACGTCTTTACGAAGCGGCTCGCGAGCATGAATTATTTGCTCAAGCGCTGGCTAATATTGCGGCACGCTTAAACGCTGCTGCTGCTACAGGCACGCGGGTTGGGGCCGAGATCCTACAATTGATCTGTACGGAAGGCGCAAACGCGTTACAGGCTGATTACGCGATATTGTATGTTAATAGTAATAGTGGACAACTGCAACCCATTGCTACTTACGCAAGCGACTGGGAACCGCTAACGACACCTGGAGATTGGCCTCCCATTCGCAATAGCGAGTACGAGGCCAAAGCACTCAATTCGCTACAGCCGATACTGATTCAAATCGATAACCCACCACAAAGCGGTAAGCTGCCGGCTATAACGGGAAAGATCCCGGCTTTATCGGCTTCTTCGCCAGGGCAAATCTCTTCCGATACGCTTCCAATAAGAATTACAACAGGTGGTCTGCGCGGGCGACGACTTCCAACTATACGAGAAGTTCTGTTACGTCGCAATGTGCAGACCGCAATACTCACTCCACTGATTGCCGGGAATACACCCGTAGGTCTACTCATCCTGGCGCGCTCACTACAGGAGGGAATACAGCAGAAGAATGCTTTTTCGATATCAGACTTGTCGCAAGCCCAGGACTTCGGGGAACAGGCGGCTATTGCCTTTACTAACGCCCAACTCTATCAACAATTACGCAATGCACATAAGCAACTGCAAGAACTGGATCAGCTAAAAGATCAGTTCATGATAACCGCTTCTCATGAACTACGCACACCTTTAACAGCTGTGCAAGGCTATCTAGAACTCCTTGCAGAGTATGGAGAAAGCATTCCACCCCATCAGCAGCACGATTTTCTGCAAAAGGCACGCCGGGGCTGTGAAGAATTAGTGCTGCTTCTGAGTAATATAATGGATGCAAGCCGCCTGGAGATCGAAGCTGGCATACGCCCTGCACTTCTCCAACGAGTATCTGTTCAAGAGGAGGTACGTGGTGTTATTGACCTGGTCGAGCCACAGTTAACTCAGGATGATCGCGAGGTATACATGTACATTCCAAACAAACTCCATGTGAGAGCTGATCCGGTACGCCTGAGGCAGGTTTTGCTGAACATCAGCGTGAATGCTCTCAAATATTCGAGACCAGGGACACCTGTTACGTACTCCGCCCAGGTCGTTAACGCCCAGTTACCCACCGCCATTATCAGCATCACTGACAAGGGAAAAGGTATCAAGCCGCAGGACCAGACCCAACTTTTCCAACGTTTTGTGCGCCTGGAAAGTGATTTAAATAGCACAGTACGTGGATCGGGCCTCGGCTTATATATCTCTCGACGCCTCATTGAAGCAATGGATGGCAAAATTTGGGTTGAGAGCAGTGGCATACCGGGCGCGGGCTCTACATTCCATATCCAGTTACCCCTAGCCTGATCTTCCTATACTTTCCTACAATACCCCACTCATACGTTTTATCCGATATGAGTATCAAGGATTTCAACACTGCTCCATCAAAAGCAAAGCATTCGAGGCAATTATTAGACCCGCCTTCCCAGGAATATGCGCAGAAATCAGTAGCATGGTATCAACGTTGGCCGGCTAGCCGCAAGGGATCCTTTTCCTTCACTCCCAGACCTTCCTATCGGCCATTGTTGTTTTGTCTGCTGATTGCGTTTGTCCTGCGAGCGTGGCTCGTATTCCATACACAGGGTTTTATTGACGGAGACGAGGCACTTGTAGGTATCCAGGCAGAACATATTCTGCGCGGCGAACTTCCAATCTACTTCTACAACCAGCCGTATATGGGCAGCTTAGAAGCCTACATTATGGCGGCTATCTTCGCCATTGTTGGTCCCTCTGTATGGGCTCTCCGGGCTGAACCTATCCTGCTCTCACTGGTGATCGTCTGGCTCACATGGAATTTAGCCTCGGCCCTGGCCGACACCGCACACTTACCGCTGCACGCCAAACAGTGGTTTATGACTATTGCAGCGCTCCTGGCAGCCATACCACCGCTCTATGACACCGTCCTGGAACTCCACGCACTCGGCGGCTATGTCGAAATATTCATACTCATGCTCTTACTGCTGCTCTCTGTTCTGAAACTGACCAACCGTCGAGCAGCAGGAGCATCGAGACGCGAACTCGCACGGTGCTGGGCAGCTATCGGATTTATAGTTGGCTTCGGTTTCTGGATCAATCCCTTGATCATCTACGGCATTCTCGCCGCAGCCCTGTGGATAGCCTGGGATTGCGTAAAAGTATGGAGAGAAGCGAGAGGATCCCTCATCTCTGCTGCCCTCGCCAGCATCCCCAGCATACCCGCCTGCATCGCCGGGCTTGCGCCTGCGCTCTACTGGGGAGCCAGGAACCAGTGGCAGAATTTCACCTATATACTGAAATTAGGCGCAAGTCCTCCATTGCGTTCCGAAGTACAAGCCCACTACCCCACGCGACTGGACATATTTTTCGGGTTGACGCACCTGTATGCCACCTGCGTAGGACCACGAGTCATCAGCGGCACGCTTCCTGGAGAAGATCCGGTACTCAGATTTTTACACACCCCTACGCTTGTTTTAAATGGGTTATGCATCCTGGCTACTATCGCGCTCGTCGCGCTTTCATTTGTGAAACCCCACCCGCTACTACAGCGTATGCGATCTCTCGCCGCACTTCCAATCGTCTTTGCAAGCTCAGTGAGTATTATCTTCTGTGCCACGACAACCGCCGCCAGTGGTCTCTGCGCCACGACAACCGCCGCCAGTGGTCTCTGGTCATGTCAATATGATCTTGCGGGCCGCTACGCTACAGCATTGATGTTGGTAATCCCTTTCTTCGTCGCCATGATCTTTACGGCTGTGGTTATGTTAGAGCCAGATATTTACACGATTGGCACGGAAAAAGCTATAGAAGGAGGGCGAACCAGTATAGCACGAGGGGAAGTTGACGCAACGCCCCCAAAGGACATCACGTCAACTTCCCCTCGCCTGTCTTCGCTAGCTATGTTCGGTCTGCGTTCTCAAAGAGCTATACTGGGATTGCTGGTCGGATTTCTGATCTTGTCTGTCTATTTACAAGTCGGTTACTACGCGCGAAGCGACCCAGGGAGCACTTTCCAATCGCCCTTTTGTACCCTCGCGCCTGCGCATAACGACGACATTATTGCTTATATGCAGCGCGAACATATTCATTATGCCTGGGCAAACAACTGGATCGCTTATCCGATAGTTTTCAAGACGCATGAGAGTATCATCATCTCAGACCCGCTACCCATCATACGTCATATCCCTTTACTCGATCGCATCCCAGCCTATACTCAGGCTGTACGTCATGCTGATCGGCCCAGTTTCCTTATCTTTGTCAAACACAGCACCCCTTATCCAGCACTTTTAGAGTTACTCGATGCTGAGAAGGTGACCTATCGTGTAGCACGCTTTCCCTCTCAAGAAGGAAATGATGTACTGGTGGTCACACCCCTCAATCGAACTGTCTCACCATTCGATACAGATTATTTTTACAATATATTCTTTTGCAGTAGAGATGGCTAACTACTTCTTCTCTTTATTGGCGGCAGCAGCAGCTTCGGCTTGCTTTTTTACGAGCAAGGGGACATGCTGTTCACAAAAGCGGAAAGTGCGGCCACCTGGCAATAGCTGAGCATATGCTGCCGGCTCGCCACAACTATCACAGCGCCCGACATGCGTTTTTACGGCTTTCATACTCTAATATCCCTCCTCACTAGCTATTATTCTCTATCATATCACAAAAATGAACAGGTTACGCTCGCTCACATTGGCCCGCTCGCGGGCCGCATGTAAGGTGTGTGGAGGTGACGGCGTGATGGTGTGCAGGACTGGGCGGCGCCCAGTCCTGCACACCATCACGCCGTCACCTCCACACAGTTTTTAGGGCTTATGTTGTCTTATGTAAGATTTATAATCTTCATTATAAATCGGTCTAAACAGCAATAACTGAAATGGCTTCTCAAGTGCACCAGGCATACACTCTACATAAAAATAGCGATTTACGAGGCATTGAAGTGCAAAGTAAGGGAAAGTAAAGCGGTTATGCGTATACTGTTGTTAGTGGCGAGTGGTGATCGTTGGGGTGCCAATTTGCTCTGTTGAGCGCTGCTCCAGACAATGTCTGTCGAGCCTCGCTTCAGGCACACTGCGTTGAGCCTTGCTCTGAGCGTGCCTTGCTAAGCGTCGTTCCAGCCATTACTCCTGTTGAGCTATGCTCCAGACAAACTTCGATCATCGCTGCCACAAATTTCCCTTCTCGTTTGACCGATCAGGCAATACATTCTCAATCTCCTATCCTTGATGAATCTGGCTCATAATTCTTCGTGATTCTCCCACCAATCCGGGCCGTAGGGGCAGGGGTGGGGCTTTCGGGGATAGGTTTATTGGATGGTCATCGCCAGTCGCGTAGGGGTGGGAATACTCTCCCTGACCCTTTTTGGTTGTGGTTGACAGGGTATCGGAGAGGACAAAATCACGCACAAGCTATGCCCCCAGGGCGACCGCAAGGGTCCCCACCCCGCTCCCTGACTTGTACCCACAACTTTAGTCGTCGCGTGAGAGTTGAATCGCGAGTTGGGCCCCTTCCCACAGATCTTGCAGATGGAGCCATCCGTGCCAGAGCGTTTTCCATCCGGGGGGCCCATCGCTTTTGCGTCCCAGATAGCCTCCCAACTGGGCAATCTTTTTCCAACACTGCTCGATCGTCATCTCCTCGACGCTTCCTCCCGTCTTGAGCGCAACCAGGTGAACCAGCATCCTGGGAAGCACCTGCACGGCTGGCTGATCAGGGGTCTGACGAGCATGCCAGCGCACTTGTAAGAGCCGCACCGCCACAGGAGCCAGAAAGCCGAGCAAGCGACGCAACCCCTCATAGCTCTGCAGCTGACGGGCCTCGATGCGGCACCCGGTCTTGAGACCGTGATGATAGTCTTCCACCGTCCAGCGCTGCCGATACCACTGCACCCGTTGCCAGGCCTCCGACTCACTCTGGGTGGGCACCGAGGTCAGCAGGTACCATTCCAACGCCTCCACCCCCTCGGGTGGCTGTGCTTCCCACACATGCAGCACCCACACCACAATGGGACGCCGGTCGGGATCCTTGGAGTCTTGCGGCGGATGCAGCCGCACCTGTCCCCAACTCAGACGCAGCTTGGCTGTCCGAGCCTGCCGCTCATGCTCTGCTGGCACGTCCACCACCTGTGCTCCCATTACTGGCCAGCGTGCTACCACCTGCTTCAACGGCTCCGGTTGCTGCTCCTCGGGACGACGCGTGCGATGGGGACGCGGCTTCACCGGCTGCTGTCCGCGCTGCACCTCTTCATCCACCAAGCGATCCTGAGCGACGCGGATGAGAAAGTGCGTCCGCGTCGCTTCACAGGCCCGCATGAACGCAAAGTCATCACTGCCACGATCACCCACGTGAATCCAGTGCACTCCCGCAGGAGGCGAGCCAATCGCGGCCACCGCTCGCTCCCAGACTTGGGCTTCGTGGGCCCGCTGGGCCCGCTGCTGGCTGCGTTCTCCCTTGGGAGCGGGCTGACGCAGAAACGGTTCTTGATGCAGCACGCCTACCACCTCGTGGCTCATCGGCTCGATGGCCAGCACCGATTGCAGCAAGAACCCGTGATGCGTGCCATTGCCGATGGGACCCAGTCCCGTCGTCGTGGGGTGGGCCTGGTAATCCACCTGCGTCGTATCTTGCACCAACAACACCTGCTGGTAGCGGCTGGCATCCGTTCGCGTCTGCTGCCAATGCGGCTGCATCAACGCTTCATAGCTCACATGCGCATGCTCACAGAAGCGATAGACCGCCTTGGTGGCGGCCTGACTGTGCTGCTGAGCCGGGACCGAGCCTGCCGGTTCGGCTGCCATCGCCGCCGCAATCACCACCGCCCGGCGCGTGCGAGCCACATGTCCCAATTGAGCGGCTCCATAGGTCTGCTCCGCCCACTCTTGGGCGGAGACCACATCCTTCACTTCCATCATTTCTCGCTCTCCTCTGCTTTTCCTCTGCTTTCTTCCTCCTCTATTCTACCACATTTTCGCGACTATAGTTGTGGGTATAAGTCAGCCCTGCTCCTCACCTCCCCCGCCCCTACGCGACTGGCGATGACCATCCACTAAACCTACCCCCGAGAGCCACAAACTTCCCCCTCCGTTTGATCGATTCAGAACCATTCTTCGTACCGACCGGGCAAAAGGTCCCCCTATCGTATATAATAGGAGTCTAAGAAAGAACTCCGGCTTTTGGCAGAATAGGTACATTTGCATGCTTGTTTTCAAGCTGCTCCTGACCCCAGCACTAATCGGATTGGTAAGCCTTGCAGGTCGTCGTTGGGGTCCGGCAGTGAGCGGCTGGCTGGTTGGCCTTCCCCTGACATCAGGTCCCGTCGTGCTGTTCCTGGCTCTCGACCAGGGAACAACATTTGCGTCCCGCGCTGCTCAAGGCACATTGCTTGGAATAGCGTCCGTGGCAGTTTTTTGCCTGGCTTATAGCTGGCTCTCGAAGCGCATTAGTTGGTTAGGTAGTCTACTGGCAAGCTGGGCAGTTTTCTTCGCATTGACTGCCGTCTTTGAACTGATCACAGCTCCCCTGGTCATTTCATTCGTGGGAGCGATCGTCTGCCTCACTATCGTCTTGAATCTGTTACCCGCAAGTCAATCTGCAAGCGTCGCAGCAAATCCTCCCCAATGGGAAACACTGCTGCGTATGTTGACGGCAACAGCCTTCGTAGTAGGCCTGACAGCCATCGCCGCTCTTGTAGGTCCACAACTGAGTGGCCTGCTCACTCCGTTCCCCATATTTGCCAGCGTCCTGGGCGCCTTTACGTACCATTTCCAGGGTGCGAGCGCCGCTCGTCGGCTACTTCGTGGCGTCGTCACCGGTTCCTACACGTTCGCGGTCTTCTTTCTGATTATCGCTGGATTGATCGAACGATGGGGCATCGCCACCGCCTTTACCCTTGCTTTAGCAATTGCCCTTGTGACGCATGGGGGAACATTTCTGCTGATAAGACGATACAGAAAACACCCACGAAAAATTCCTATCTCTACCCCAAACCAAGATGATCTTCACACCACTTGATCGCCAGCCGTGCAACCCCCTCCCGCGTATTCGCATCCTCAAAGGGGTCCGTCACACCACCAATGGTTTCCAATTGCTTCTCTCCATGCAGCTGTTCAAGCGCTTCACGGCTCAAATCCTTGCCTCGTGTATCGTTCTCTCCAACTATGAAGAGTACAGGAGCAATAACCCGTGGTAGATAGTTTCTGGCCAGGTCAAGTCGTCCACCGGATGAGATAACTGCTACTACGGCATCTGGCCGTTCAGCAGCCGCAATCAAGGCTGCAGCGCCGGTCACACCAGCACCAAAGTAGCAAATCCTGAGGTTTTGCGTTTCAAGATCGTCGATGAGCCAGTTTGCGTTACCTATGATCCGCTGGTGAAGCACATCAACGTTTTCGCGGAAGTAGCCTGTTTGGGCATCCAGCGCCTTTTCTTCTGGAGTAAGCAAGTCGACCAACAGCGTCGCAAGCCCAGCCTGGCGCAACAATTGGGCGAGACCTTCGGTATAGGAAATGCGTTGTTCGCTTTCAATAGCGTATGGAAACAACACAATCCCACGAGCATTTTCAGGAATGCCCAGATTACTCTCGAGGAAGAGAGCCCCAGCCGGGATTTGCCTGAGATGCTCTCCGCCATTGCTTTGTGATGTCATGTCTGCCAATTCCTTCACCCTTTATGTATGATCGAGCATTAAATTGGACGTTAATGCACTCTGGCACATTCATCCGGACACTCGTAGGGGCCGATTTATCGCGCCCATCGCCGATTTATCGGCCTCGGTGGATTTTCTCTCTCCAGATGATTAAGTTAAAAAGCATCAACACATAGCTTACTGTAAGACAAAAGCATTGGACAAGTCAACAAAAATTGAGGATTCCAGCAAAAATCGGGAGGACGAAGCACGCCTGGTCGCATAGACCAGGTTGCTATTTGTGCTACTAGAGTGAGAAATGTCTTGAGTGGACAAATACCCTTCTCATTTGCTATCATGCATATGGCAACGTTCAAATTAACTTGACAGTTTACTCTTGAATGACGCAGGAAATGTCAAGGAACATTAGACGTATTTGAACCTTGTCTAACAATACATCTGCTCTGTTTGGAAACGGTAGGAGAAGACGATGGCTGCGAATCCGCAACGCGATGAATTGCACGGCATATCTATGACCGAAGAGGCATTTGAGCGGTTGATTAGCGTCGAAAGCCCTTACCGCTATGAACTCATTGATGGTGTCGTTTATGATACGACTGGCTCAACCCCAGAGCACAGTGTTATTGCTTCTAACGTCGAGACCCTGCTGCGTGAGCAGCTCGGCAAGAGTGGTCCGTGTCGCACACATCGGGACCAATATGTTGTGATCCCGGGGAAGTACCCCGTCGTCCCTGACGTTGTGGTAACTTGTGATCGAGCAGATTGGGACAAAGATAAACGGCTCAAACCTTTCATGATTCAATCACCGCTTATCGTCGTTGAAGTGCTTTCACCCAGTACCGAGAGATATGACCGGACAG
>WNFH01004005.1_pt1 | contig 10554 bp, 12 predicted proteins | sample 5400411 | NCBI WGS metagenome assembly WNFH01 (sample SAMN13153347, study PRJNA577476) | soil metagenome | isolation source: 200 cm saprolite under Douglas fir tree site 2 hole 3 | place: USA:California | collected 2015-04-18
ACGCTCCTGTCAGCCGCCGCCTAACTCAGGCGGTGCGCCCCAGAGTCATCGGACCCATGACATTCACTCTCCCGACAAGAACAAATAACTGCATCGCCCGTGCCACAGGGGGAAGCACGCGAAGTAGCGCTCCGAAGGGTCTTTGCCTCTCATAGCCCGGTCAGACCCAGCGGGGCGCCGGGTCACTCTTTCCGTACGCCGAGTAGGCTTTGCGCGCGGGCGGTCAACCTGCCCGAGGCCCTGCTCGAATGAGCGGATCGCCTTCGTGACGAGCGAGCCCGAGAGACCCGCCTGTAAGAGGTGGAGTTTCCCCAGCACCTTCAATGCAGCAGAATGCTTAGCCTGGAAAATTCAGCGCGCCGTGAAAAGGTGCAGTGCTCTTGCCGGTGCAAGTCCGGCCTGGGGAACTTGTCGGTTCGCCCCAGTAGCTACCGAGACAGCGAGAAGGGTAACCGACTTGCTGAAGCCCTCGGGACATCGGCCCGCCTTGGGCGGGTCTGCAAGCCGACGGGCTGCAACACGTGTGAAGCCTGAGCAGGCCTCGAAAGGGAAGTCGTGAGCGCCGACCTGCCTGAATTACAGGGAAGGCCGTTGGATCACGCAGGAGCAACCGACCAATGACTGCGGGATCGCTCACCGGGGTAGGGGGCGTGGCACGTCGGCATAGAGCATGGCGCAACACGGGAGGCCCATCGTCGCGAGGGGTCGCGACCCTCGCCTCTGCTGGTAAGGGGAGGCAGCGGTGGGCGTCGGAGGGGCGCACAGTACCGTTTGGACCGGCCGGACAACAGAACCGGTCGGGAGGGAAGGCGCCCTGGTTCGGGGTGTGTCTCGACGGGCCAAGGGGTGGGAGATTGGCGTGAGCCTGGCAACTCCTCCAAAGCTCCGGCGGCTCCAAGAGGCACTGTACACCAAGGCCAAGCAGGAACCGGCCTACCGCTTCTACCTGCTGTACGACAAGGTGTATCGGGCGGATATCCTCGCCCACGCCTACGCGCTCGCCAAGCAGAATGGTGGGGCGCCCGGTGTGGACGGCGTGACGTTCGAGGACATCGAAGCCGCAGGTCTGGAGCCATGGCTGGCCGCCGTGCAGGAGGCGCTGCGGACAGAGACGTACCGGCCTCAAGCAGTACGGCGGGTGCTGATTCCCAAGCCGGGCGGAGGCGAGAGGCCACTCGGAATACCCGGGATCCGGGATCGCGTGGTGCAGACCGCTGCCCTGCTGATCTTGCAACCGATCTTCGAAGCCGACCTGGAACCCACGGCCTATGGCTATCGGCCGGGACGGTCGGCGCTGGAGGCGGTCCAGGAGGTGCACCGAGCGCTGTGCGCCGGGCATACCGAGGTGATTGACGCCGACGTGTCGAAATACTTGGACGCGGCGCCATAATGCCCCCCGATTCATGGCTGGTTGGGAAAGAGCTCGGGATGGCCGGTAACGACTTTGATTCGCAAGCCTTTGCGTCGCCCCCGGCGGACGTGGATGGCTTCGAGCTCGCCGCGCTTTACACGCTGCAAGACGGTCTGTCGCGACACGCCGAGCCGCAGCCGGGCCTCGAGCATCGGCAGGTAGCCGGGCGGCGCTTCCTCGACGAAGCGAGCCCGCAGCTCGTCGGTCATGCGAATGCGCCAGGGTGCGCCCGGGGTGAGTTGCTCGCCGATGATGATCCCGGCGGTGAGCCAGCGATGCAGCGTGGACGGCGCCACACCGAGGATCTCGGCCGCTTTCTGGATCGTGACCACCTCGCCGTCAAGCGGCGTGGGCGGCGGTACACAGCGCGGGATGCCGCGGTACCGGCGCAGGCTGCCCACATGGCCCGCGGTGAAACGTTCGCCGCGCGCGGTGCGTTGCCCTTGGCGGTTGAGGATGCCGGCGATGATGGCGTCAGGGTAGTGCGGGGCGAGGCGCTGAATGAGCGCCAGGCTGTCTTCGTCGGTGCCGATGCGCGGCGGATTGGAGCGCGGGAGGGGGACGTCGCGTTCGGTGAGGGCACCGCCACGCCAGCGCACGATGACGTGGGCGCGCTCGTCGGCGCGCTCCACGGCGATGGTGACATCTTCGAGCAGCGCGCGCAGCAGTTCCTTTTTGTCGCGCGCCGTCGTCGTGGGCGCGTCCCAGACCTGGCGAAGATCGCCGGCGAGCGCACGCAGGCGTTGCTCCTCGGCGGGTCCCAGCGCGCGAGGGCGCTGTTGCTCACGAAGGGCCAGCTCGCGCTCCGCATGCTCGAGGTCGCGCAGCCGCTGCTCCCAGGCGGTTTCGAGGCCACGGGCGACCAGTCGATTCTCGGGTCCGACGGCGTGATAGCGCCGCGCAGCCCGTTCGGCCTCGTAGCAGGCTCGCTCGACGGCCAGGCGCCACTGCGCCAGCGCGGCGTCGTGATCGGCGTCGAGTTGTTGCGCGGCCACGAGCGTGGCCTCCAGGGCCGCCGGGGTGAGGGCGGCGAGAAAAGCCTCTGTCACGGCGGCGTCGATTTGCACGCCGCCGACGTTCAGGCAGTAGACGCCCCGCCCGCTGACGAGGTCCTTGCCCGAGCAGTGATACCCGGGCGCCGCATGGCGCCCGCGATAGTGCGTGTGCAGCCGTCGGCCGCAGCGGCCACACGTGGCGAGGCCCTGGAGCAGGGCCGTGCCTTCTCTCACCGCGCCTCCTGGCGAATGCGGGTGCGGGTGGAGGTTGGTGCCGAGGCGCGCCTGAGTGGCTTCATAGGTCGCCCAGTCGATGAAGCCGTCGTGGTGCTCGGGAATGAGGACGGCCCATTCGGAGCGCGGCAGGTGACGCATGCGCTGCTGGATCGCGCCATCGGCGTCGACGTAGCGCTCGCGCCGAGTCTTTCCATACGCGTAGGCACCAGCATAAACCGGATTGGTGAGGACGTGGTGGATGGCCGTATAGGTCGGCGTGACCCACCGGATCTCGGCCACACCGTTGGACTGCAAGGGGAAGGGCAAGCCGTCGGCGCGAAACCACAGCCAGACTTGGCGCGCCGATCCCAGTTCGGCGAAGCGCTCGAAGACGGTGCGGATGGCGCCGGTGACGGCTTCGTCGGGATGGAACCGGATCTCGCCCTCTTCCTCTCCCCAGACGAGACCGACCGGGAGTCCGCGACGCAAGGCGCCCCGGGCGGCCTTATTGCGAATGCCTCCGTCGAGCCGCGCGCGCAGGACGTGGAGCTCGGCCTCACTCATGGTGCCTTTGAGGCCGAGGATCAAGCGGTCGTTGAACATCGCGGGGTGATAGAGGCCGTCGGCATCGCCGATCAGGGTGTCGGTCATGCCACAGAGATCGAGGAGCCGGTACCAATCGGCGTTATTACGAGCGAGGCGCGAGACCTCAAGGCCGAAGACGATGCCGACCTTCGCGAGGGCGACGTCGGCGGTCAGGCGCGCGAAGCCCGCGCGCTTGGCCGTTCCGGCGCCCGACAGACCCAGGTCCTCGTCGATGATCGTGACCTGTTCGCGATGCCAGCCGAGCTCGATCGCGCGATCGACGAGGGCGTACTGCCGCTCGGTCGACTCGCGGTTGTGTTCGACTTGCGAGGCGCTTGACTGCCGGACGTAGATGATCGCGGCGCGCTGGGTATGACCGGGCTTAACTTTGCCGAGGTCACTCATGGAGTGGCTCCTCGGCGGGATGCGCCACGGCTGCTTTGGCGACCAGACGCGCGAGGAGTTCGATCACGAGGGCGCGTTGTTCGTCGTCCAGCGTCTCCCACAGGCTGGTCTCGGGACGGGGTCGGTCCAGAAACGGCAGGCGCATTTGCACGATGGCCCTCCTTTGCGTCAGGCGGTGATGGCTTCTCCCCCGACGGGGGGAGGCGACGCAAAAGAGCATCGACGAGAGTGCGGGCGTGCAGCAAATCGGCCAGTGCGCCGAGGCTCACGGCGTGGGCCTGAGGCACCGGCGGCGTGAGGTCGGTCCATGCGGCCGGAACGGCCGCGCGACTGCCGTCGGGGAGGACGAGGACGAGATGCAGTTGCTCCCGGCGATGCGACCAGCCCAACACGGCCAGCGACCGGCCTTCAAACGGATGACGCGGCCGGGTGACGGTGACGGTCGGTGGGAAGTCTTTGAGGTGGGTAGTATGCGGCAGTTTCCTTCGATACCGTGCGGCATGACGTGCTGCTCGGCAAGGTCGCGCGCCGGGTCCAAGACGACGAGATCCTGCACTTGGTGAAGCTGATGCTGAAAGCCTCTGGGAAACGCGGGGTGCCCCAAGGCGGGGTGCTCTCGCCGCTGCTGGCGAACGTCTACCTGACCGAGGTGGACGCGATGCTGGAGCGGGCCAAGGAGGAGACCCGGAACGGCCGGTACACGTACCTCGAGTACGCGCGCTACGCCGACGATCTGGTGATCCTCGTGGACGGAGACCGTCACCATGACTGGCTGTTGCAGGCGGCGCACCAGCGGCTCCACGAGGAGCTCGCGAAACTCCATCTGCGGGTGAACGCAGACAAGACCCGGATCGTGGACCTGAGCCAGGGGGAGAGCTTTGGCTTCTTGGGGTTTGACTTCCGGCGCGTCCGCTCGCGACGGGGCGCGTGGCGGCCGCAGTACACGCCCAAGCTGAAACAGCGGACGGCGGTGCTGCAAAAGCTCAAGGCGGTGTTCCAACGCTCGGACTCCCAGCCGATCCGGGGGGTGATCGCCGAGATCAACCCCATCCTGCGCGGCTGGGTGGCCTACTTCCGGATCGGGCACGCGAGTCGCGGCTTTGCCTACGTGAAACTGTGGGTCGAGAAGAAGGTGCGGCGGCACATGATGCGGGCGAGAAATCGCGGGGGCTTCGGCTGGACGAGGTGGAGTACGGCGTGGCTGCATGAGGCGCTCGGGCTCTTCGGAGACTACCGAGTGCAGTATCGGGCCAATGCCTGAAAGCGCTCGCCGGCGGATAGGTCGCATAACCCTTGACGCGAAGCTACCAGGGAAGCGGCGTACGGGAAATCCGTCTGCGCCGTTTGAGGTGGCGGGGGTTGGAGACGGGCTCACGGCAAACCTACACGGGCACGAAGCTGGAAACGGCGGATACAGCCAAGGGGAGCCTAAGGGGTACCGCGCCAATCCTCGACCCGACCGTTGGCGAGGGCGGCGGCACCCGCTCAACGTACAGAGAGTACGCCTCGAGGTGCCGCCGCCCTCGCCGCCTCGCATCTGGACCTTTTTGAGCCGCCTGCGGGCTATTCGGCAGCCTGCTTGTTCTGCTGACTCGACGATCCCGGTGTCACATTTCTTTGCGCGTGACACATATGACCTTCACGGGCGCGCTTCAGGATGGGATGTGGCAGCTACAGAGGCTGCCGACGTGCTCAACCTGATGGGCGAGATGTCACACCGGGAGGTGTCATATGAAACGCGCGATGATTCTGATGCTGGTCGTGCTCGCGGCGGCGGTCGGACCCGTCCAGGCCAGCGCCGAGACTCACTTCCGCGGCGCTCCGGGGCGCATTGAGCATCACCAGGCCTTCGAGCGCGGCGGGCCCCACCACTTCCATGGCCGGGTTCCGTACCGGGTATACACCTATGCGCCGCCCTGCGCGTGGCAGCCGGGCTATTGGGGCTACCAGCCCTACGTGGACGCCACTGGCCAGGGCTGGTACGTGCCGCAGTGGGTGCCGGCCCAGTACCTGTGCTACTAGCGGGCGGCTTGACCCGTGGAAGAGGAGCCGCCCTCGATCAGATCGGCGTGGCCCGTGTCCGCGAGGAATCGCCTGATATCGGTCAGCGGCGTCACGAGAGTCTGGCCGGGCACGGGCACGTCGATATAAAAAGACTGTTCGGTGCCCTTGGAGGTGACCCGGGCCGTCCGGTAGCCCTCGACGAGACCGAGCAGCCTGCCGCCTCGCGCCTCGTACACGCCTCCGCCGCTCGACCCATAGCTGACCGAGGCATCGACCATCAGGCGCGCCGCCGATTCCCGGTCCGACGCCTCACCAAAGCTCACCTGGCTGACGATGCCGCTGGCCAGCAGCATGTTGCGGCCCCAGGGAAAGCCGACGACCCACACCGCCTCTCCAAGCTCCGGAGCTTCGGCGGGCCGGGCTGGTACGCACTGATCGGTCCGGGCCTGCAGCAAGGCGATGTCCACGTCTTCTGTCTCGCGATGGGCGACGACGGTGGCGCTGGCGCGGATGCCGGCTCCGCGTTGCCGCCCGAAGAGCAAGGAGATCTCCTTCTGACCTATGGCGCCGGCCACCGTGTGGCCGCTGGTGACGACGAAGCACTCCGAGCCGCGCGACGCTATGGCGACGCCCGAGCCGGTGCGGAAGCGCCGTCCCTCGGGATTCTCGAGAATGATCTGGACGGCGGATGGCAGGATGCGCTGGAGCACGTCCTCTCGGCTGGGGACTTCGGCGCGCGCGGGGACGCGCGCGGGGGCGCACCCTCCACACAGCGCGAAGATCGTCGCGCCGGTGGCTAGCCCTCGGATGAGCACTCGCATCGTGTCTAACATCTCACCAGTCGCCTCTGTCCAGAGCCCATCATATAAACCTTATGTCTTCATCACGCCAGGCGTCAAGCTGGCCAGATCACGCCAAGTGTGGCATACCCTTTGCTCCTTCCTAGAGGCGGCGCTGGACGGATCCAGCCCGCATTCGGGTTCCTTTTTCCCACGGCCCGATAAGGAGGGGCACAGATATGAGACGCACTGCCAAGTTGCTGTTGCTCGTCGCGGTGATGCTCACCGTGGGCGCTGGGCCGGGATGGCTGCAGGCGCAGATGCCCGCCTCGCCGGCCGCGCCGGCGAGCCCAATGCCCGCCTCGCTCGAAGGAACGGTGAAGAAAGTCGATGCCACCACCAGCACGGTTCGGGTTTCCTCAGGTCTCCTCGGTCTCTTCCCACGAACTCTCGAGGTGACCAGCGATACCCAGGTCCAGATCGAAAGCCGGCAGGCGACTCTGACGGAGATTCAGGAAGGGGCCAAGGTCAAAGCTTCCTACGAGGTGCGCAATGGCAAGAATATCGCCACTCGTCTCGAGGTCATGGCGCCGCCTCCCCCCAAGGCTCCACCCGCGCCCAGGACGCAATAGCGGCGAGTTAAGTTCACAGCGGGCGCGGTGCATCGAGCCGCGCCCGCTTCTCTGCCATGGAAACTCTATACGGTCAATGAAAGATCTTCCGGCCCACATTTCCCGCCTGCCGTGGCGGGAGGGAAAGACCAACCGGGTAAGACTTGCCCACGACGGCGTGGCCGCAGAATTTGCGTCGTCTCTCGCTCGCGCCATGCGCATCAGCGGGGTGGCGCTCGTTACCGCCATCGTGCTGCTCACCCTGGGCGTCGCGCATGGCTCCGCGCAGGCCCCGGTGGCAAACAGCAATGTCGCCGACTCCAGGCTGACCGTGAAGATTGACACCGCCCTCTGGAGCGACCTGCGCTTCTGGGGAAAGCAGATCAGCGTGGAAACAGAGCTCGGCGTGGTGACGTTGCGGGGCAAAGTTGATTCGGAGGAGACGAAGAAGATGGCCGCAGAGATCGCCCGTCGCATCGAGGGCGTCAAGCAGGTACGCAATGAGCTGGAGATCGTACCGCACGAGCGACGCGCCGAAGTGGACGCGAGAGATCAGGCGATTGCTCGCGCGCTCGAGGAGCAGTTCAAACGAGATCCGCAGCTCCAGAACGCGGTCATCGACGCCCGCGTGGATGCGGGTGTCGTCACGCTGCGCGGCCAGGTCCGAAGCCCCGCCGCCAGCGCTCGCGCGGTCGAGCTGGCGCGCGCGGCGCCTGGAGTTCGATCAGTAAAGAACGAGCTCTCGTCAGCTCAGCTCACCAAGCCCGGGTAATTCGCCCCTCAGAGCCCAATTTCTAGCCGATCGGCGGCTGTGGCACATGCGATGCACACGCTATCCTCATCCGCAGTCAATCATGCCGTGGGCAGCGGGCGGAACGGCTGCCCTCAGCCGCAAAGCTGGCCGTAAATAGGCGGTGTGCGGGCTTCGTCATATGAATCGGGAGTGGCCTTCCCCGTCATCGACTCGAGGAGGGCCCCAGGCGGTGAGCCTGAGACTTCCAGCGAGGAGGACAGACGATGCTTAGACGAATGGTTCTTGGCGCGGTCGTGTTGGCGGCCCTCATGGGAGCCGCCGGCTCGGCGGCGGCCCAGGTGAGTGTGAACATCGGAATCAATCTTCCGGCCCCGCCGCAGCTGGTCGTAGTTCCGGCCAGCCCGGTCATGTACGCGCCGGCCGTTGAAGCCAACTACTTCTTCTACGGTGGCCAGTACTACGTCTTTACCAATGGTGGCTGGTATGTGGGTCCCCGGCACAATGGGCCGTGGGTCGTGGTGGCGCCGGAGTTCATTCCGCGACCTATCCTCGCGGTGCCGGTTCGCTACTACCGCACGCCACCTCCGGAGTGGAAGCATTGGCGACGCGAAGGACCACCTCAGTGGGCTCCCGCATGGGGACGGCGTTGGGAGGAGGAACGCGGCGAGCGTCGTCATGACGCGGTTCGAGACGACCGGCGCGACGAGCCGCGTGAGGGACGCGAGGGACCTGGAGGACATGACAACCGGGGTCGCGGTCATCGCGGCGGCTAGTCCAACTCCAAGCAAAGCATTGCGTTCATGTAGGCAAGGGGCGGTCCGGGACCGCCCCCTTGCCTCCTTCACGCCAGCTCACCCCTCAACTGTTTCGCGACGAATACACCACGGCGGTACTCCCGTCTATCACGGCAGGAGGTCACGTCATGAGACTTGCATTGATCGCGCTGACCGGATGGCTTCTGGGCGGGTGTGTCCTGGTCCCGGCTCCCGCTCCCTACGCCTATGCACCGCCCCCGCCGCCGCCCCGAGTGATTTACGCGTATCCCGTCTACCCTGTCTATCCATACCAGCCCTATTACTATCGCCACTGGTATGGCCGCTGACACCTGTCCGCTCAGTTCCATGAATCCTCCTGATTTGCGTTAGGCTGGGGAGCGGGCGGCTCGCCCTGTCTCATTGGCCGACCCGACAGGAGGATGTCCCGCATGTATCTGCCGGCGCATTTCGAGGAGACGCGGGTCGAGGTGATTCATCGGCTGATTTACGAGCACCCGCTGGCCGTGCTGGTGACGCTCGACTCGGCCGGGCTCAACGCCAACCACATCCCGCTCGAGATCGATCCCGAGCCGGCTCCGTTCGGAACGCTCCGCGGTCACGTGGCGCGGGCCAATCCTGTGTGGCGCGACTTCTCGCGCGACGTCGAGGCGCTCACCCGTGTTCCAGGGCCCGCAGGCGTACATCAGCCCCGCCTGGTATCAGACCAAGAAGGAGACGGGCAAGGTCGTCCCGACCTTTAACTACATCGTCGTCCACGCCTACGGATCGCTGCGCATCATCGAGGACGAGGCCTGGCTGCGCGGCCTCGTGGAGCGGCTCACCACCCGCCATGAATCGGGCCGGGCGGAGCCGTGGAAGGTCTCGGATGCTCCTGAGGATTTCATCAAGACCCAGCTACGGGCCATTGTCGGGTCGAGATGCCGGTGACCCGGCTGGTCGGGAAATGGAAGGTGAGTCAGAACCGGCCGCCCCTGGACCGCGAAGGCGTCGTCCGGGGCCTGGATCAGATGAAGGATGGCAATGCCGCGGCGATGGCGAGATTGGTGAAGGAGTCCCAGAGCTCCTAGCGGTTTGCCCCCTGATTTACTCAGCCCTCGCCTCGCGGCTGCGCCGCTCAGCTCGAACTGCTGCCCTCTCCCCCGATGGGGGAGAGGGATGAGACACAGACGGGCCCCTTTCAACCGTCTAGGCTAGGATCTACGGGCGAGTGGTCCTCTCAGCAACCGTCCAGGAAGGGCGCCGGTGTGCTTGCCGTCGCGCAGGACGGTCTCACCATTGACCACGGTGGCGGAGAAGCCCCGGGCGCGCTGGATCAGGCGGCGGGCTCCCGCGGGCAAGTCATTGACCACCTCGGGCATCTCGGCGCCCACGGTGTCCGGATCGAAGACCACGAGGTCGGCGGCGAAGCCTTCACGGATCAGGCCGCGATCCGTGAAGCCCCACTGCGTGGCGGTGTCGAAGCTGAGCATCCGCACCGCCTCCTCGAGGGTGAGGGCCTGCTTCGCGCGCACCCAGTAGCTGAGCAGATGGGTCTGGAGCGAGGCGTCCATGAGCTGGGAGACGTGGGCGCCCGAATCGGAGAAGGTCACCACCGTGCGCGGGTGCTTGATCAGCTCCAGCGCGGCGTCGTGGTCCTCGTTGGCGATGGGCTGGAGGAAGAAGACCTCCATGTCCCTCTCGAGGGCGAGGTCGATCATGGCCTCGACGGGATCGCAGCCGCGCTGCCGCGCCACCTCCGCGACCGAGCGGTGCGGGCCTTCGGGGTTGTCCATGACGAGGAGCCACTCGTATTGAGCCGGGCGCGCCTCCGTGCCGATGGCTTTGCGCTCGTCGCGCTCGCGCGCGGCGGCCACCAGCTTGCCCCGGAGCTCCGGGTCGCGCAGCCGTCGCTTCTGCTCCTCAAGGGGCAAAGCCCGCAGCCCTTTCCACACGGGCAGGCGGTCGAAGGGAAGCTGGGTCTTGAAGGAGAGCACAGCCGAAAGCGCCCGGCTGTGCACCTGGGCGAACATGCGCCCGCC
>WNFH01004007.1_pt1 | contig 10553 bp, 10 predicted proteins | sample 5400411 | NCBI WGS metagenome assembly WNFH01 (sample SAMN13153347, study PRJNA577476) | soil metagenome | isolation source: 200 cm saprolite under Douglas fir tree site 2 hole 3 | place: USA:California | collected 2015-04-18
GCGATGTTGGGGCCTGTAGCTCAGGTGGCTAGAGCGCGCCCCTGATAAGGGCGAGGTCGGTGGTTCAAGTCCACCCAGGCCCACCATTCGCTCTTTATGGCGTTTCATACCTACGTCTTGAAAAGTCAATTCACGGGACGCTTCTATATCGGCCATACAGAAAACCTGACAAGCGCATTTTCGAGCACAACAATAACCGGACACCTTCGATCAAGAGTCGAGGGCCATGGAAATTGTTCTACTCCGAGGGGTTTGCGACCCGCTCCGAGGCCGTGCACAGAGAACGCCAACTCAAAAAGATGAAGAGTCACGCCTACATCGAGTCATTGGCTGGAGCGTCCCGATAAGATCGAGAAGGTCGGTGGTTCAAGTCCACCCAGGTCCACCATTCAAAACTATCAATAAATACGCGGCGATTCACGTTTCCTCCCTCATAGGGGGAATCGTCATCAAAAACCATTTTGCCAAAAATTTTGCCGAATCTTCGCGTAGGCCGAGTCGGCCACTATCGGGGAGTTCCGACGCGGTGCAACCCGTATGAAGATGCTGCGGGACCTTGGGCCGCCGAAATGCCTCGACAGCAAGAACAATAGACTAGAGCGGCTTGGCAACCAGGGGATTGCGCGGATTCCTATTTTGTCGGCAGAATTCTGCGCAGTTTTGACAAAGTAGAACCCGTGCTTCAGAAGCAGGTATGCTCGTGCGACACTCGGCTTTGTTGGCTGAGGCGGACCTAGAGTGCATCGAATCCTTGACTCGTGCGTCTAATATCCCTAGAGTCAGAGCAGTATGAATTGCAAGAGACTATTCCTGGTGCTGGCAGCAGGCGCCTTGTTGTTCCTGCAATTCGCAGACTGCATGTCTGCCATGACGCCGGACCAGGACAGCATGAAATGCTGTGGCTCCATGCCTTGCACGCCCGCAAATCAAAGCCACGATTGCTGTAAGGCGATGGTTTCCGGGCAAAGCCCGAATATGCTTCCGACGGCGCGCGTCTCACTGAATGCGCCCGCTATTACGCTCGTTGAACCCTTCGCATCGGTTGAGGTGGTCCGATTGGTTTGGTTACAACATGTTGGCGTCGAAGCTCCGCAACATTCCCCTCCAGAGCTTTATACACTTCACGCCTCCCTTCTGATTTAGACCTATCTATTGGTGTGCGTCCTGCACACTCTATTTGTGTCCCTAATTAGGCTCTGTGCTGCTGAGTTCGTATTCACAGCGCGGACCACACTTCCACACTCTCGATCACTGGAATTCTGAGGCCTTCTCAGGAGGCGAATAAAATGTCGGCATTACGCGGCGAAAAACCGCAAAATGAATTCTTTGTAGTCCGCATTCTCTGCCTTACGGTACTTCTCAGTTCTTTCGCGCAAGCACCGAGAACCTTCGGCCGAGAACAAACCGGCGGCTCGGTTCAAGTTGTCTTGCCGCCGCAGCAACATCCGCATTCTGAAGCTGTCGCTCCGCTACAGGATTTGTTAACCGAGGCGGAGCAGAACAATCCGCAGATTCGGGCCGCGCGCCAAGGCTGGCAGTCCGCGAAGCAGATTCCTTCACAAGTCTCGACGCTTCCCGATCCACAATTCAATCTACAGCAGGTCAATGTCGGAAGCCCGAGACCTTTCGCTGGATATACAAACAGCGACTTCGCCTATATTGGCCTCGGCGTCTCTCAGGACTTTCCCTATCCAGGAAAACTGCGGCTTAAAGGCGAGATAGCGAAGCGAGAGGCTGACGTTGTGCAGCAGCGGTACGAGTCCGTACGCCGCTCGATCCTCGCCCAAGTCAAATCAGCATATTTCCAGCTTGCCTATCTCTCGAAGACTCTCGGAATCCTTGAAAGCGACGGACAGCTACTCCAGCAAGTCGAGAAAGCAGCGGACGCACGCTACCGCTCGGGCATGGGGACGCAGCAAGATTTGCTCCAAGCGCAGCTGCAACAGACGAAGCTGCTTCGCGAAATTGCCATGCACCACCTGGAAGTGGGCAAGCGCGAAGCCCAATTGAAGCAGCTCCTCAACCGTGCTCAGGATTCGCCGGACATCGAGCCGACGGGGCTAGTCGAAACGCCTCTCGTTCAGACCTATGCCGATCTTCAGGCCGCGGCGCAAGTCCAGAATCCGGAGCTCGCGAGCGCACAGAAGATGATCGAAAAACAATCTCTTCAGGTCAACCTCGCGCGCAAGGATTTTTACCCGGACTTCAACGTGCAGTACATGTGGCAACGCACCGACCCGACTCAGTTCCGCGCGTACTACATGCTGAGCTTCGGTGTGCGCGTGCCCATCTACCGCGGACGCAAGCAACGCCCTGAACTTGCGCAAGCGGAAGCGGAGCAGTCCCGCGCCCGCAGCGAACTTCAGGCCCAGTCCCAACAAGTTTCATCAGAACTGCGCGCGCAGTACGTCATCGCGCAGCAAACCTCCGAGGTTCTCAAGATTCACCGCGAAGGGCTGGCTCCCCAGGCACGGGCGGAGTTTCAGGCCGGCCTCGCGACGTACCAATCGAACAAGCAGGATTTCCAAGCGCTGCTAACGGCCTTTCTCGACGTGCTGCACCTCGACGAGGAGTACTGGCAGAACGTGGCGGAGTACGAGACGGCCATCGCCCGGCTCGAACAGCTCACGGGATTGTCGCTGCGCTAAGAGAGGAAGAAACATGCGGAACTATCGAAATGCGTTCGCCTTGGCACTTGTGGGCAATATCGCGCTCATCGGAATTCTCAGCGCTCTGTGGTGGCGGTCCGCGCAGCACAAGAAAACCGAAGCGGCCATGCAACCCGGTTCCGACGAAATGGCTAAGAACACCCCGAACGGTTGGGAAAGCGCGGCCATGGCGCCTCACGAGGCTGCCCTCGTACCTGTTCAACTCTCGCCGGAACGAATGCAGAGCATCGGCGTTCGCATGGGCCGCGTTGAGAGCAAAGTCGTGGGCGATGAAATTCGTGTCACTGGAAACGTCGCCGTCGATGAAACACGACTCTCCTATGTGCAGGTGCGATATTCCGGATACATCCAGAAGGTCTTTGCCGACGCAACGTATCAGTATCTCCGCAAGGATCAGCCGCTCTTCACCATCTATAGCCCGGAACTCGCAGCGACGGAGCGCGAGTACCTGGTAGCGAAACAAAATCAGCAGCGCGTGGCCGGAAGCACTGTTCCACGCGTAAGCGAAGGTGCAGCGTCCCTTTTGGAAGCAGCGGCCGAACGGCTCAGGCAGTGGGGAGTGCCACAGAAAGAGATCGCGAGACTCGAATCCACAGGCCAGGTGCAGCAGGAACTCACGGTCGAATCGCCGGTCTCCGGCTACATCACCGAACGCAACGCGTTGCCGAATCTAACCGTTCAGCCGGAGACGCGCCTCTATTCCGTCGCCGATCTCTCGACGGTTTGGGTCTTGGCCGATGTGTTTCAAACCGACATGGGAAGAATCAAGACCGGCGACCGCGCGACGCTCACCGTGGACACCTATCCGGGACGCACCTTCGAAGGCCGCGTAAATTTCATCTACCCGCAGGTCGACATGATGACGCGCACCACGCGCGTGCGGCTCGTATTCCCGAATCCCGGTCTGAAACTTATACCGGGCATGTTTGTAAACGCCACGCTCAAGGTCAGCGCAGGAAAGCATCTGGTGATTCCTGCAACAGGCGTCTTGCAGTCGGGCACGCGCCAAGTTGTTTTCGTGAATCGGGGCGACGGATACCTCGAACCGCGTGAGGTGGAGCTTGGCGCTCGCGCCGGAGACGATTTCATTGTCACGAAAGGCCTCAAGGAAGGCGAGCAAATCGTCACGTCCGCGAATTTTCTGATCGATTCGGAGAGCCAGCTCCAGGCGGCTCTCGGTTCTTTCGTTCCGCCGCCACCTGGCGTTGGTGCTGCGGGAGCAATGAATGCACCCCAAACAAATATTGAGCTTTCAACCGATCCGTCTCCTCCGCACAAGGGCACTAACACTTTCCGCGTGAAACTCATGGAAGCGAACGGAGGAGCGATCGCGGGCGCTGAAGTGTCTGTCACATTCTCAATGCCCGGGATGCCGGCGATGGGCATGGCCGCCATGCGGACGCAGGTTCCTCTCGCAGAAAAAGGCAGCGGGCTCTATGAGGGTGCCGGCCAGATGGAAAGCGGGGGAACTTGGCAGGTCACGATCTTAGCGAAAAAGAAGGGGCAAACCATTGCCAGCAAACAACTGAGCGTGAACGCCACTGGAGGCATGTAACGTGATCGGGCGATGGATCGACTGGTGCGCGCGCAATCGCTTCCTGGTGTTTACGGGAACGCTCCTTCTTGTGCTCGCGGGAATCTGGTCGCTGCGCCGCATTCCACTGGACGCGTTACCGGACATTTCCGACGTGCAAGTCATCATTCACACTTCGTGGACCGGCCAACCGCCGAGCCTCATCGAGGACCAAGTCACCTATCCCATCGTCACTAAACTACTTGCCGCTCCGCACGTCAAAGCCGTGCGCGCGCAGACCATGTTTGGCGATTCCTACGTCTTCGTCGTCTTCGAAGACGGAACCGATTTGTATTGGGCGCGCTCGCGGGTTCTCGAATACATGCAGCAAATTGAGGGAGGGCTCCCGGCGAACGTCCATCCAGTGATTGGACCGGACGCCACGGGGGCGGGCTGGGTCTACGAGTACGTCCTTGTGGACCGCAGCCACCAGCGCAGTCTTGCCGACTTGCGCAGCATTCAGGATTGGTATCTGCGCTACCAGCTCGAAACCGTTCCGGGAGTAGCGGAAGTGGCGACGATCGGCGGGTTCGTCAAGCAGTACCAAGTCAATCTGGACCCGAACAAGCTTCGCGCCTACGGAATCCCGCTTTCCACGGTCATCGAAAAAGTCCGCGCCAGCACGAATGAAGTCGGCGGGAGAGTGCTTGAAATGGGCGGCGCGGAATACATGATCCGGGGACTCGGCTATCTGCGTTCGTTGAGCGACTTGGAAACCGTGCCCTTGGCCACGAAGAACGGCACCTCCGTCAAGATTCGTGACCTCGGGACAGTCACCTTCGGCCCGGATATTCGAGAAGGGGCGGCGGAATGGCAGGGCGAGGGCGAAACGGTGGCGGGCATTGTGGTTATGCGCGATGGCATGAACGCCTTGAACGTCATCAACGGCGTCAAGAAAAAGCTCGTCGAGATCAAAACCTCATTGCCTCCCGGAGTCGAAGTTGTGTCCGGTTACGACCGCTCGGGACTGATTCGCGCTTCCATCGAAACACTGCAGCGAGATCTGCTGGAAGAGGCCATCATCGTCAGCGTTGTCATCATCATCTTTCTTTTTCATTTCCGGTCCGCGTTGATTCCCATTCTGACGTTGCCGATTGCTGTGGTCGCATCCTTCATTCCGATGTACTACCTGCACGTCAGTTCGAACATCATGTCGCTCGGCGGCCTGGCTTTGGCCATCGGCGTCCTCGTCGATGCCGCTATCGTGATGGTCGAGAACGGTTACCGTCAGCTCTCCGAACATCAAGCGGCCAAGCCGGTCTCTGAACCGGAAAGGCGAAGGATTTTGCTCGACGCCGCCAAACAGGTTGGCCCCGCCATTTTCTTTTCGCTTCTGATCATTGTGGTCTCGTTTCTCCCGGTTTTCCTCCTCGAAGCCCAGGAGGGCCGAATGTTCCGGCCCCTCGCGTGGACAAAGACGCTCGCCGTGGGCTTCTCGTCGCTGCTGGCCATCACGCTCGTGCCCGTGCTCATGATTCTGTTTATCCGCGGACGGCTGCGGCCAGAGTCTCAAAATCCACTCTCCCGCATGACCCAGGCTCTCTATTTGCCCGTCTTGCGCTTGTGTCTGAGGTTTCGCAAGACTACTTTGCTGCTCAACTTGATTTTCCTGGTTGTTACGCTTCCTCTCGCGCTAAAGATCGGCAGCCAGTTTATGCCCCCGTTGTTTGAGGGCTCGGCATTGTACATGCCGACAGCGTTGCCGGGAATCTCCATCGGCCAAGCTTCACAGTTGCTTCAGGAACAGGACCGCATCATCCGCACATTCCCGGAAGTGGAAACCGTGTTCGGAACGATCGGACGATCGGACAGCGCCACCGATAATGCTCCGCTCGACATGTACGACACCACCATCATGCTCAAGCCGCGAGAACAGTGGCGAACAGGAATGACCTACGAAAAGCTCATCCAGGAGATGGATGGAAAGCTACAATTCCCCGGCTTATCCAACACCTGGACGATGCCGGTCGAAAACCGTCTGGATATGGAATTGACCGGAATCAAGACTCCGCTCGGCCTGAAAATACAGGGTCCAACGCTGGAAGGCATCCAGCAGGCCGGCGCGCAAATACAACAGGTCCTTTCGGGCATCTCCGAGGTTCGATCGATCTTTTCCGAGCGCGTCTCGCAAGGTTTTTACGTCAACATCGAAGTGAACCGCGAAGAAGCGTCTCGCTATGGCCTTACGGTCGCCGATGTTCAGCAGGCCGTCAGTTCGGGAATCGGCGGCGAAACGGTCGCCGAAAACATCGAAGGCCGCGAGCGTTACCCCGTCAACGTCCGTTATAACCGCGACTTTCGTGACAACGTAGACGAGCTGCGCAGAGTTCTGATCGCTACCCCATCCGGCGCACAGATTCCCATTGAAGAAGTTGCGCGAATCTCGTTTTCACGCGGGCCCTCCATGGTACGCGACGAAGATGGCGCTCTTACCGGCTATGTCTATATCGATCTAAATTCCAGGAACTACGGCGACTTCGTCAGGGCCGCAAAAGATATGTTGACGCAAAAGGTTCACCTGCCCGCGGGCTATACGTACAAATGGGCAGGCGAGTATGAGTTCGAATTGCGGGCCAAGGAGCGGCTGCAAGTCATCTTGCCGGTCGTCTTCTTTATTATCTTCGTGCTCCTCTATATGGTCTTCCATTCCGTCGCGGAGTCGGCGGTGCTTATTTTCCCGACGCTCTATGCGCTCACCGGCGGGCTCATCCTGCAAAAGCTTCTGGGTTACAACTTCAGCGTTGCCGTGTGGGTCGGATACATCGCTCTTTTTGGCATCGCCGTCGAGACTGGAGTCGTCATGGTGGTGTACCTCCACGAAGCATTGAACCGCCGGCTAGCGAGCGGAAAACCGCTAAAACACGAGGACATTGAGGAAGCTGTCATCGAGGGTGCCGTGCAGCGCCTTAGGCCAAAGCTCATGACGGTGTGTGTAGTCCTCGCAAGTCTTATTCCTATTTTGTGGGAGAGCGGCATCGGTTCCGACGTCATGAAGCCGATTGCGGCGCCCATCGTGGGCGGCATGATCACCTCCACGATTCACGTGTTGATTCTAGTGCCCGTATTTTTCGCGCTGATGAAGGAACGCGCTCTGCGGCGCGGGGCGCTCAACCTGCAGGGCAACGACGCGGCAAAGGATTGACAACCCGGTGGCTCAATACTTTTCAGGTTGCCGAGTTGCTCGATAAAAAAGTTAACCACAAGGAGCGATGGAATGAAGAACAGAACAAAGGTCGTCGCGGCACTCACCTTTGCACTCGGAGGAACGGTTATCGCGTTCGCCCAGCAACAATCCTTTACCGGGGTCGTCACGGACTCCATGTGCGGTGCCACGCACATGGCCAAGGACAAGACGCCCGCCGAATGCACCCGGATGTGTGTGAAGGACGGCATGAAGTACGCGCTGGCCGTGGACAAGAAGCTCTACACGTTGGAAGGACATGAAGCGGAGCTCTCGAAGCTCGCTGGCCAAAGAGTCACGGTTAAGGGAACTCTGAAGGGCGATACGCTGTCCGTTCAAGAAGTCGCCGCGTCGAAATAACTATCAGTTTCGACTTGACCCTGGAATTTGTTCCAGCGTTTAGACTCTTCTCGTGGAGGGATATTCCATGCGTTCGGGACAATTAGCCCATCTCACGGGCGTAAGCACCGATACGTTGCGGCACTATGAGCGTCTTGGACTCTTGCCTCTGCCGCAGCGCACTGCCGGAAATTATCGGGAGTACCCTCCGACATCTCAGCTTAGGGTCGAACTCGTTCAACGGGCATTGACGATTGGTTTTTCCCTCGCTGAGTTGAAGACTATTCTGGCCGTGCGCGACAGGGGCGGAGCACCTTGTCGCCACGTTCGCGCCTTGATGTGTTCGAAGATCCGCGACATGGACCAGCAAATCAGGAGTCTGGTCTCCCTGCGCCTCGAACTGAAACGATTATCGAAGGGCTGGGATAAGCGGTTGCGCCAGACAAAACCGGGTCAAGTAGCGCGGTTGCTGGAGGCTGTGCCGCCGAGACCGCGCGCCAGAATTGCTTCAGGTTTTCCGAAGCTTCGAAGGAAGAAAGGACAATAGATCATGCGCACATTGCCGTTTCTCTTATCGCTGGCCATCCTTCCAGGAATGGCGAGCGCTCAACAGAATCCATCGCCGGCACAGGACAAGCGTTCGGAAGGCGTCGTCAAGCGTGGAGACCATGTCATGGGCTTCTCGCACGAAGTTGCCACGCATCATTTCCGATTATTCAACGACGGAGGAGAAATCGACGTCACGGCCAACGACCCGAAAGATAAAGCGAGCATCGATCAAATTCGGAGTCATTTCGGGCACATCGCCAAAATGTTTGCCTCCGGGAATTTCAAGGCGCCGATGCTCATTCACGACACCAACCCACCGGGCACGGCGACCATGACGAGGCTCAAGGAACAGATTCGCTACGAATTCTTGGAAACGGATCGCGGCGCGCGGATTCGGCTTGTCACGTCCAGTCCGGAGACAACGGATGCCGTGCACGCCTTCCTGCTCTTTCAAATCGTCGACCACCGGACACAAGACGTCCCAACGATATCCGACGATCTTCCGAAGAAGTAATTATCCCGTGCGACATTCCTCGCAGGTTTTACCCTGCAATCCTCCCACTCCCTCTTTCACGATGATGGGAACCATCACTAGTGCCGCCACGGGATCGGCCCACCACAGACCGAAGAAAGTATTGAGCAGTAGCCCCACCAGCAAAATGGCCGACAAGTAAATGCAAAACTCCGTTTGTTTGGCGTCCGCATGCATGGCGGAGCTGCCCAGAGCACGGCCCACTTTTCGCTTTGCCCGCGAGAGTAGAGGCATTACGACCAGCGAGACACAAGCCAGAATTATTCCGGGCATGCTGTGTTCGGGAGCTCGCCCAGACCATAGATCTCTGACGGATTCGTAGGCAATATACGCCGCCAAAGCCAAAAAACAGACACCGACAACTTTAAGCGCACGTTTCTCGTTTCTTTCGCGCTGGTGAACCTCCGCGTCAACGGACATTCTCCACAGCAAGACCGAACCCGACGTGACTTCGATGAAGCTATCGATTCCAAAGCCGACAAGGGAAATGCTCCCGGCCACTACGCCCGCGACTACGGCCACTAAACCTTCTAGTGCGTTCCACCCAATGGTGAAGTGTTCGAGCCTTCGCCCACGGCGCACGACAGCGGCACGTTCCAGAACGGCAGTTCCACTCATACCGGCAGTTTACAACCGGGCTACCTTGCCCACACAATTCCAAATGCTCAACAATCGTCTGCGGCGCCGTCTGTTCCATCACATTCTCATCGGTGTCGGGAGTGTAGCGCTGACGGTCATCTTCATGTATTTCTTTCCTAAGCGCGATTTCATCTCTCAAGCAAGCATCGTGACGGCTTACCGCGCACTATTTCTCACGTTTGGGCCGCCTCGCTCCGAACAGCAGAATGCTGGCAATCGTGAACACGCCGGTGATAATTACTGAAGTCAGAGCCAAGACCGAGACTCCCGTATAACCGAAGTCGCGTCCAAGGCGAAGCATTACGGAATCCGCAGCGTGCCCGCAATCGTAGTTGAGGGTAAATTGGCAGGGTGCTGCGCGGGCCGTGGGCCGGATGAGCATGTCCTGCGTTCTGCCCTCGTGTAGAAATCGGTTGACTTCCGTCTCTACGTAGGCCTGACGAGCGCCGATACCAGCGTGCCTTCGGGATCCAGAACGTCATCTACTAATTCAAGTTTCTCATCCTTGCGGAAACCCTCGATTTTGTTGCCCGCCAGCCAGACACCCCCTCCTTCCATTCCTATAGGCTAGAGATCTGACCTGATAACGGCGAGGCCGGTGGTTCAAGTGCACGCAGGCCCACCACGCAGATACTTCCCGTCTTAGTTCGAAAGGGTTCTCCGCATTTAAGGGGCGGAAGGCTTCGGCGCTGGCGACGGAGGCGGTGGAGGGGGCGCGAATTTGGCGTCGTCCACTGGCACGTTTTGCTGAAGCTGTTCGACCTGGATCGTAAAGCGGTTGCCGGGCCGCGCGAGGGTCCAACGGAAAGGCACTTTCACGCCATTTGCTTCGCGATAATCCGAATAGTCAATTTGCGTAGGATTCCGGCCAAGCGGTGTTTCGCCGTACCGGACGAGGCGCAGCAAGAGACCCGATTCTTTGTCCAGATAAAGGCGCAGCGGCGGCTGGCCTTCGTTGCGCCCGACAACCAAGTAAGTGTCGCGGCCATCGATTTTTTCAGCGGCATCAACGCTGAATTTCTGGTAAAGCGTTTTCAGATGCGCCGGCAAATAAAGGTCGGCATCAATGCG
>WNFH01004008.1_pt1 | contig 10553 bp, 11 predicted proteins | sample 5400411 | NCBI WGS metagenome assembly WNFH01 (sample SAMN13153347, study PRJNA577476) | soil metagenome | isolation source: 200 cm saprolite under Douglas fir tree site 2 hole 3 | place: USA:California | collected 2015-04-18
GACAATAAGGTTGACTTGCGTCCCATTGAACTGGACGTGTCTTCGGAAAAGTCCATCGAAGCGGCGATCCGCCAGATTGTCGCCGAACAGGGCAGGCTCGATGTTCTCATGCACAATGCCGGGCATATGGTGTTCGGACCGGCGGAAGCGTTCACGCCGGATCAACTGGCTGAACTCTACGACATCAACGTGCTCAGCACCCAAAGGGTAAACCGCGTAGCGCTGCCTCAAATGAGAAAACAGCGCCAGGGGCTCCTCATCTGGGTGTCTAGCAGCAGCTCGGCGGGCGGAACGCCTCCGTATCTCGCGCCCTACTTTGCCTCGAAGGCGGGCATGGACGCGATGGCGGTACAGTATGCGCGCGAACTGGCGCTGTGGGGCATCGAAACCTCGATCATCGTTCCCGGCGCATTCACCGGGGGCACCAATCACTTCGCGCATTCCGGCAGGCCCGCCGACAAGCAGCGCGTAGCCGAGTATGACGCGGGTCCCTACAAAGGCTATGAAAAGAAAATCCAGGAAGCCTTTGCCGCTATTGTTCCGCCCGATGCTGATGCGGGCGCGGTAGCGGACGCAATCGTTAAAGTCGTGGACGCGCCGTTTGGCAAACGCCCGTTCCGCGTACATGTCGATCCGACGCAGGACGGTGCGGACGTTGCATTTGCTGTAATGGACCGCGTGCGGACGGAAATGCTGCATCGCGTAGGCCTTAGCGAATTGCTGACGCCTGCGGGCGCGGAGTCAAGAACCGCAAGCAACGCCTGAGTGATGGCTCAAAGGTTCGCGAGCATGGGAATTTTAGGAGTAAACGATGAACCTAACAGGAAACACGATTTAATCACGGTTGGAGGTTCAGGCATCGGGCGCGGTTGAAAGAGTATGAGTCGGGACCGACTGCTGGTCTGGCAAGGGAGATCATGAAAGGATTTGAGTTGACAGCGGCGCCGGACGCAGATGTGTTGAACGTTGCGAAGGCTATCGTGAAGATCGTTGATATGCCCTTCGATACGCGTCCGTTTCGTATGCATGTCGATCCAGCCGAAGATGGCGCGGAGATCGTTAATGGTGTTGCCGATCGTGTTCGAGCCGAGTTGCTGCGGAATATGGGTCTCGGGGACCTCCTCAAACCAGTCGGTCAACCAGCCGCATTAGCAAGTACCGTGGCGTCTTCATCTTCTCTCCGGTAATTCAAGTGCGCAACGGAAAGGAACAAGCAATGCAGAATGGAAAGAGTTTAGAGAAGCGACGGGTGGTCATCATAGGTGGGTCGTCGGGGATCGGTTTGGCAGTCGCCAAAGAGGCGGCATCGCAGGGAGCCAACGTCGTGATCGTCTCCAGCAAAGCAGAACGAGTTCAGGAAGCCATCCGATCCATCGGAGGAGATGTAGGAGGGCAGGCGGTTGACGTGTCGGATGAAAAGGCTGTGGAGAGCTTTTTTACGAACCTTGGCGTCTTTGATCACCTAGTTTTCACTGCAGGTGACAGTCTGCAATTGCACGAGCTTGCTGAGACAGATCTCAAGCAGGCGAGACGCGCATTTGAACTGCGTTATTGGTCAGTACTTGCCGCGGTCAAATATGGAAGTCCGCAGATTCGCAATGGCGGCTCTATCGTTCTCACGACGGGAGTCGCCGGCCGACGCCCGCACGCCGGATGGGTAATTGCCGCAAGTGTCTGCGGAACTATCGAAGCTTTAACACGTGCCCTTGCGATTGAACTGGCGCCGATCCGGGTTAACGCTGTATCCCCTGGAGTCGTCCGCACGAACCTGTGGCAGAACATGATCTCATCAGAAAGGGAGCAGCTCTATGAAAGCGTGGGCAAGCGTCTGCCCGTGGGGCGCGTCGGCGAAGCTCATGACATTGCACAAGCCTTCTTGTTTTTGATGAAGGAAGGATTCAGCACCGGGCAGACGGTGGTGGTAGATGGCGGTACCGTCCTGGTTTAGGGCCCCGGTAGTTCCCAACCGGCTGATCGCATAGGGAGCGTAAGCCTGAATGAGCTTCTTGATGTCGTCACCCGTGTTTACGAATATCAGGCAGGTTAGAGCATGACACGCAGAAACGATGAGGTGAAGGAATCGGCCTTTTAGACGGTAAGGTTGCACTCGTCACGGGAGCTTCAAAGAGTATGTGATGCTCTGAGTCTCCGACTGAGTGTTTCCTGACGAGGAATCCGTTCAAATTAATTCGCAAAAAGGAGCCACAAAAATGAGTCACTCAATGAAGGGTATGCGAGTAGCAAGAGGAATGTCTCAGTTCTTCTTCATCGTTTTATTGCTGTTGACTTGTGGTGCGCTCTCAGCGCAAAACCGAGAGCATCGCATTCGGAATATTGTTCTGGTCCACGGTGCGTGGGCCGATGGCTCTGGCTGGAAAGGCGTTTACGATATTCTCGTCAAGGACGGCTACAACGTCAGCATCGTCCAAGAACCGGAAACCTCGTTTAAAGACGACGTGGCTGCCACCAAGCGCGCTCTCGCTCTACAAGATGGACAGTGTATCCTTGTCGGTCATAGCTACGGCGGAGCCGTAATTACCGAAGCGGGCGCGGACTCATCCGTCGCTGGTTTGGTGTACATCGCGGCCCACATGCCCGATGCTGGAGAGAACGAAGCTGACGACGGAAAGCGCTTCCCAAGTGATCTCAGCAAGTCTGGTGCGATAAAGAAGACCGCCGACGGTTTCACGTACCTCGATCCAGCGCAGTTTCATGTGTACTTCGCAGCTGACCTGTCTGCGGAGCAGGCCGCTTTTATGGCTCAATCCCAGGTGCTCAACTTCGCTGACAATTTCAAAGCAGTCATCACCACGGCTGCCTGGAGAAGCAAGCCGAGCTGGGCGTTGGTAGCCGCAGCAGATAGAACCATCAACCCTGACCTCGAACGCTGGTATGCCACACGAGCCAACAGCCATAAGGTCGAAGTCGCCGGAGCCAGTCACGCCGTCTACGCTTCCAGACCGAAGGAGGTTGCAGCTCTGATCGAAGAAGCCGCATCGCACGCCCGGTAGAAGAACTCACTCGGAAATGTCAGGTATCAGGTCGCTTCTTCGGGCCGCCAGGTGATAAATCTCGAACATCCACTGCGATACAAATTCGGATGGTTGCAGGGTTTGCGGAAGTTATTGAAAGAGAAGAAACTTTGGTTGCAGAGGCCTGATTTGAACTGACGACCTTATCCGATTATTGATCAGAAGAGGAACCCTCCGGCAGGCGATGCTGATCCGTCCGGCGGGACTGTAGCAGGTGGGTTTGGGCTAGTGGATCCGCTGGTTTCACTTGCTTCCTTCTTCGGCTGCCGCCGATGGCAATCATCCACTTTTCCCGCAAACTTCCTTCCGGGCTGGTCATCCAGTTCATTTAAGAGCTTTCGCTCAAGTCCAGCCAGGTCGCGCGCCGATTGTCCAATCAGCATCTTCGTCTTGGCATCGTTAAAGCCCAGTCGCCGCGCCAGCTCGCAGATCCTCGCGAGCTGCTCGTCTGTCTCACTTTGTCCGATGGCAGACTCCACGGACTCCGCTGCACCAGTGTCGCCGTTTGGATAGAACTCACCCGCAATCTCCCCGGCGCGCTCCCTCTCAGTTTCACGCACGACGTACTGAACTCGCCGAGACAGATCGAACGCTGCTCGCCCCTCGCCCAAGAGCCTGACGGGTTCGGTCATGTTCGCAACTAGGGTCCGGAGGTCTGTCGCTCCGATTTCAAGGCTGAGAATGTGGGCAACCGAGGTATGCCTTGTTCCGTCCCGGTCGGAGTACCAGATCTGCTCCGGAGTTGCTTTCAAAATCGCTTTGATTCCCGCCAAATGACCACCGTTCAATCGGCGAATCTGCATTAAGCCGTTCGACAAATTGCGAACCGACCGATAGCTACTCGTGTGAAGCCGGCAGATTGCGCCGAACATGGGGAACTTCTCCAAGATGAAGTAGAGATCTCCCGAGGGTCGGCAATCTCGGTGCTCCAAGTCGGGGCAGCCGTCGCCGCAAGGCTCAACAGGCTGGCCTTTCTTTGGTCCCTCGGTGTACTTGTAGTTTGCCGGCCATGGCTCACCTTCGGGGTGCTTCTGTGTTCGCCGGGTCGCCTGCATCTCACACCGCAGGCCGTCGCCGTTCGAGATCTGCACAAGTTCCCCGTGACACTTGCACCCAGCCTGTGTCCAGAATGCATACTGGGTTCGGAAGACCTCCGTCGGGTCATCGTTCAGGAAGATGACACCAAGCTCGGTTGGCTTCTCGCCATGAACCTGTGCGATGTCCGGCGCTGGGTCCCAAACCACATCCTGTCCACGCAGAGTTTTGTGCTTGAACACGAAGTGATCGAGACGCCTGGGGTGGTCGTTTTGATTGCCCGGCTCGGGTCCTTCCCCGATGGCAACCTTAATCGTTACCGGGAGTTTCTCGAGAGCAGAACCGTTTTCATCGTGTGTTAGTCCGAGAATGCCCATTGAGCTCTCCTTTTTCTTGCATCGTTGGACGTGCTTGTGTCCGTGGGACTTGCGGCTTTCAGTTCGCTGCGAAATTACAAGCCGCTTAGAACAATGTGAGTTGTCCGTCTGGCGTCGACGTGGCCGACCGCCTGGAACTTCTCGGGCGAGATGATTCCATTGCCGGGTTGAGGACAGACCACTGTTCGACTTGAGCCGAGGTGGTCTCGATCAAAGGAATTGCGGAGGCGGTTTGCTCGGCCTCGGCACGCAGTTCTTCAGTCGCTCGCGTGCCAAGCAGGTCTTCTTGCTTCTTCTGAAGTGTGGCCCAAACCGCATCGGCCCTTTCGCCGATTCCTTTCTCAGTGACGAGTTCGCGGGCCATAGCCATGAGGATGTCATCCTCATCGTTGATGGCCTGCAATCCTTCCGAAGAGAACTTGCCTTCCATAGCCAGAGAGACCATCAGCTTCTTCCCCATCAGACGAAGACAGCTCTCCTGCATCGTCTCCGCGTAGTGGAGAAACTTCACTTTCACCGGAACACGCTGGCCGATCCTCCAGCTTCTTCGGCTCGCTTGCCGAAGGACGTAGATCGAATATCCCGTCTCGTAAAACAGGATCGTGGGAAAGTCGATCAGGTCGAGCCCCGTTTGCACCAACTTTGGGTGGCAGATGACCGCCTGTACTCCACCGCGGAGCTGACGGTCGTACCAGCCCTCTCGCGCCTCAGGAGGCACATCTGTGGTGAGCAGCGCGACCCGTATCCCCTCATTTGTGAGGATGTGCTCCAGTCTTCGAGTCACATCTCGCTTCTGCGTATACACCGCATAGATCTGGCACCGACGACCACGCGCCAGCTCTGCTTTCACTTCTTCCACCAAGCGGCGCTCTTTCGCGTAGACGTGCTCTTCGTTCAAATCTGGCGTCGCCGAGATCAGGAATTTTTCTCGCCGCTGCGTTTCCGGGTCGTACTCCCAACCGAACAAATTTCCTAGATGAAACGGCCGGTCGGGATAGAGCAGCATTGCATTCAACGCCACGCTCATCACCGACTGATTCCCGCGATGTTCCTTCAGCGCGTTTTTCACGTCCTCTTCGAGCTTTTTGTAGGCTTCCTTCAATGGAGGGTCCATCTCCACGCTGACGACCTCCTCCCGGTAGGGCGGCAGCGCCTCCGAAATGTCTTCGAGCGAAATGAACGCTCCTAGACTCATCAAGAAACGCCCAAAGAGCAGCGGCGACGCCCCCGGACGCCGACGAACACGTTTGGTTATACGCGCTTCCGAACAAGCGTTATCTGCCGGCTCAATTACGGTGATCTTTTCGAGCAGCCCGTAGGTTTCTGTGAACGCTCGCACCCCTGCTTCCCCAAACTCGAATCCTTCCTTTACCATCTTCGCCGCTTCGAGACGGAAGAGGATGTTGAAGACCTCATCGGCGTAGCCTCCGAGGAGCGTCCCGGTGAGCACCGCTGTGTGTTGCGCGCATCCAGCTAGTGTGCCAAGCGCGTTTCCCTGAGCGGTGTCTCCTTTCAACTCGTGCACTTCATCGGCGATGGCGTAGTCGAAGAAGTCCGGCATGTAGCGGCCGATGAAATCCACCGGAGCGAAACGCCGGATTTTCTTCCCGTCCGCCTGCCACAACGCGCTGTATAACGCCAGTCGGGATTTTGCGGCCTCGTCGCCGTTGTGATTTCCTAGAATCTCGCTCAGCTTTGCCTTCTTGAAGTCCACGGAGAGCAGTCGCTGCCCATCTTCTCCCAGGTAGATCGGGCAGCCTGTGTCCGGGTTCACAACGCTCCCCTGGTAGCGCCCGCACGCAGCCAGTCCGTACGCGTGTCGCCAGAAGTAACTGAGCTTTCCACGGTCACGCCCGACAATGAACAGAGCCGGAAACCCGCAGATGGAATCCCAACGCTGCCGAGCAGTCCGAGCCGTCTTGCGCTGCCGCAACTCCGTGAGTGTGGTGCGCAGTCCTTCCCGAATGATCCGCCCATGGCGCAGCCTGACTTCGTTGACCCCCGCATGGCCTATCGAACTCGTCGGCGTTCGGAGACCATCGATGAAGAAAACCCGAACGCGGGGCAGAGTTAAAAATGCTTCTCTCGCCCACTTCTCGACTAACTGGGGCGGAACCATGGTCAGAGCTGTGAACGGCTTGCGGTCACTGTGCACGTGGACAGCGCCGAGAGAGATCAGCGTTTTGCCAGTCCCGCACTCAGCGATTACCGCAGCTCCCCGCGCCTCATTCCAACGCTTTACCACGCCCATCATCGCGAGTGTTTGAGCCGGAAACGGCTTACGGAGGAGTTGCCCGGTGAGCGGCGAAGCTGCGTCGTCAAAGCCATGCAGCGGCGGATAGGTTCGAACAATCCTCTCACCCAGCTCGGGGGCCCACGCACGCAAATATGCGGTGATCGAGTCGATGTCCTTCGGTAGTTGCATGGTCTTTTCCTCATGGTTTGTTCAGCCAAAGCAAGGAGTTGTGGGTGAGAAAGAAGAAGGGACGAACAATTTCAAGCGGCAGCGGTTGTCAGGACGGATTCAAGAACTTGTTTCGGAATCTCCGCAGTCGTTACGTAGATGTCCGTGTTTCTTAGAAGCGCATTGAATGCGATGCTCCCCTCACGCACGATCATCTGGGCGCACTCTACGGCTGCAATTTGGCTCTCCAGAACCCGAAAGTCGGCTGCCGCAGTCACTACCTCCCGCGTGTCAACTTCAAGGTTTTCGAGCGTTTCCTCCAACTCGAAGCCTGACTCCCGGATTTCGCTCGGCTGGCTGGCGCGATTGACCCAAGGGCTGAAATACTGCGCCGAGGAGTCCCAGTAATACGTCTCGTACAGGGAGGGATCGACGGCCTTTTGTTCACACAGCACATTGATTCGTCGTAGAGCGAGCTTCGAGAACTCCTCACCGATTTCCACGACCGCGTAATCGCATCCCGCACTGTAATCGGGGTTGCTGCTCCACACTTTTAGAACGACTCGCACAACACCCTCCTTGGTTTGGTATTGCACAGCTTTTGCACAACCGGATTACGTGGCCGCGCGCACACTCATTGCGACCTCTGGGGCCGACGGTGCCGGGAAATTCGTCGGCAATTTCCAAGTGATCGAGCCGTTTTCTTTCGGAATATGAATCAAGCTTTCTCTTAAAGCCTTGCCGATCCACTTGAGAAAGGTGGCCTTAGTCCCGCTCACCAGCACCGGTGAGCATCCTAGTCCCGTCAAGGGCCGGATTGCTTTTCGTTGACTGAGCTCGCGCATAAACCACGGGGCCCACTCCGGCACCACTGGAAGGCCATATCGCGAGGCAACGCGATAGAGCACGAACACCGGATCGTCATCGCACAAAACTGTCCGTATGCCCTCGCGGTCTGCACCAGGTTTCGTCTTCGCTAACTCGGCCGACAAGGCCACCAAGTGACGGGCCGGGCGCTTCCTGCCTGGAACTGCCACACTCCCGCGAAAGCATTGGGCCTCGAGACCGAGAGATGCAGTGATGGGTGTACCACCGGGGAGTTGAATATGGAACAACGCACCCTCGGTCACAGCTGCCCACAGGGCCCCGATTTCGGCATCCCCACCGATCATAGAGACCATGTGGGCGCTCGCCTGGCCTCTTTCATCCTTTGTGAGCTCCACAACGGCTCGGTCAATGTGGACTCGAACGCGAGTGGTCGTGTCCTTCACGCGCTTGGTGAACTCCACCGTTCCAAAGCGCTCGTGTGCGTTCTGCATTTCGCTTCCTCCAGCCAGTAGATGCGGCGCATTCACGCTCCCCAATTGGGGTTTGGAAATGACCGGTAACATCGATGTTTTCTTGGGAAACGACTCTTAGTGAATTGGGGTGCTATTTCACTTCGTGGAAGCACGGTGGGAATTCTGCTCGTTCAACTTCGGGGACGCCCTGTGCAGCGCTGCTCTTTTGATCGCGGCCATGGCGGCTGAATACACCATCCAGTATTTTCTTGCGTCGTCCACCTCTGAGTCCCGGATCACCCCGCCATATTCGACTCGGACGGCGGGGTAATTGCTCTCGTGCAGTGCTTCGGAGTGATGCCATTCCTTACCATCCGAAACAATTAAGTGGTCCCCGTAAGCACCGGGACACGAGCCGCCGCAAACCAGAAAAGGAATGCCTATCAGCGCGGTCAGCTCGTCATAGTTTCCGTAGTTGGCCTGCTCATCCAGCATTACGACAGCACCTGGGATTTCATTCCCATCCGCTGACAGTGCCTTCGATTCTTCGAGCCTATAGCCCATTTTTTCGAACACATCTCTGTCTCGCTCGGCACAAACGACTGTCGAATAACATCGGTCACCCATTGTTTTGTTTCCTTTCTCTGGTAGATGAGTTACTTCAGGCTGGTAATCTCCCCTGTGCACAAGACCAGCGTAAGTTCATTCGAGAACCTCTCTTTCTCCCGAATGACGGTCTTCCCGTCTTCCTCCTCTTCCGACTTGTCCACCAGTTTGATCGACTGCCAATGCGCGATGTGTCGCGACTTACCGTCCCCGAAGATACCGTTGAGCATTCCGGCCGTGCAGAGCAGGCCAACATGCCCTCCATGCAGAGGCGTTAGCGGGCGGCCAGTCACGTCTGCCTGCTGCGCGAAAAGAACGGCTGAGGCTTGGCGATAAGCCGACGATTTCGGCAACAGGTCTTCTATTTGATCTAAGGGAAGCCCGCGGTGAACCATGCGCACAGGTCCGCCTGGAGGCGCGGCGTACGTGTGGTCCGGTTCTGTTGGCAGCGGGGGAAGCTCTTCCAGTTTTGTTTCGAGGGAGCCTAGCCATAGCTGCGCCTGAATGATCTCGGTGTCCCGCAAGCGATCCCTCTCCTGCCAAGTACGACGTACTCCCAGGAGGACGACTTGCTTATAGCGAACGCTCTCAGGTTCAGTGAGGCGATAGACCCGCACGTCTCGGAAATGAATCGAAAGCAGGACAGTGCAATCGGCAATTCGCTTCGCAGGCACAACAAGAATAAGGATGCCGCCAAACTTCAGCCACCGGTATACATGCTCCAAGAAGAGCTTCTCCATCCGTTGCGATCTTTCTTCACCGACCTCGAAGTCATACGGAGGGTTCAAGTAGATCAATGAGAAGGACTCCACGGGACACTGCACATCAAAGCAGTTCCCGTGGATCACGTCAGTTCCCATAGTACGAGCCTGTTCTGCTCGGCCAGCATCCAGTTCAACGCCGTACCGCAAGACCTTTCTTTCGGAGGCGATTTCAGCGAACGCTGCACCATCCCCGACGCAAGGATCGAGCGCGCAACATTGTTTGTCCGGGAATGCCAAGAATCTACGGATCCGCTCCGCCTCTGGAATCGGAAGAGGATAGAAACCTAATCGCTGACGTCCCGCAAGACGCATCGGAAGCCTCCTGTTGCATTCTGTCTGTAAACCGCTGTGTTTAGCTTTGCGCGAGAAGCGGATGCCCAACCGCGTAGAAAAATTTGAAGAGTTAAGGCAACGAATGAAGCTGTTGGGTCGTGTTCAACGGAGGTTCGTACGAGAACAGACTACGGATGATTGGCCACCGGGTACCGTCGAAATGACTGTCCGCGGACCTCAAGGCTCGTTCTTGCGCTGGCGGCGAGCGGAATGTCGCTCAAGCAGGAGCTGCATGAGCTTGGTGTCGAGATAGAACCCAAATGCTTGCAGTCGCTTAAGCGCAGCGGGCAGGTCTACCAGGTCGGCCTCCGCGGCATCATCCAAGACCCGGACCGTGCCAATTACACGCAACTTCCGACGCTCAGCTTCCCGGCGCCCACTTTTCTCGTCGAGAATCAAAGCGTCTGCGCGGAGCGCTTCCGCCAGTGCGATCGCTTCACGTTCGCCTGGGTCTAGCTCTGCCAACGCCGGGTCCGGGGGCACAGTGATTTCTCGTACTTCTAGCCAAGATGGAGGACTTGCGATCCACTGCCTCACGCGAGGCGGTGTTCTCTCCGCCTGAAGCTCGCGGACGACAGCTCTTGGGATGATTACACGGCCGTATAGGTGTTGTAGGACTTCGGTGTGCTCAAGAAGGACAAGATAGTGGAGGGGACTCGTGTCAGCGATGACGATCATCGCCCCTGTAGTTCCTTACTTCGCGCCTCTCGCAGATATTGACT
>WNFH01004012.1_pt1 | contig 10546 bp, 5 predicted proteins | sample 5400411 | NCBI WGS metagenome assembly WNFH01 (sample SAMN13153347, study PRJNA577476) | soil metagenome | isolation source: 200 cm saprolite under Douglas fir tree site 2 hole 3 | place: USA:California | collected 2015-04-18
ATCGTGGTGATGGTGGCGACGTTCAGCACGCTGCTCGGGTCGATGCTCACCGCGCCGCGCATCTTTTTCGCGATGGCAGACGACGGGCTGTTTTTCCGCCGCGTGGCGCGCGTGCACCCGCGCTTCGAGACGCCCGGGGTTGCCATCGTGCTCACGGCACTGCTGGGGATTGTCTACGTCGCGTTTCGCAACTTCCAGCAACTCGCCGATCAGTTCGTCGTCGCGATCTTCCCGTTCTACGCGCTCGCGGCGGCGGCGGTATTCGTGCTGCGGCGGCGCCGGCCGCCCGCCGTCGTGCCGCGGCCGGTGCGCGTGATCGGCTACCCGGTCGTGCCGGCGCTGTTCGTGCTCGCGACCCTCTACATGCTGGTGAACGCGCTGGTGGAGGATGTGCTGCACACGGGCCTCGCCTTCCTGGTCATTCTGGCGGGCGTCCCCGTGTACTATACGTGGCTGCGCGGGGGCCGGACCGAATCCGTGGGAAGGGGGTCGCCGTGACACGAGCGTGACGGATGCTCGGATTGACGGCCTTTCGGAGGACCGGCATGTTTTACGCGCCCTAGCACCCTCTTTTTTCCGAACCTCGGAGATCCGGCAGATGAAACGTTTTGTATGGACGATCGGCGTCCTCGCCGCCGTCACCGCGTTAGCGCCGCGTTCCACGGCAGCGCAGGGTGTCACCACGGCGGCGATCGCCGGCGTCGTGACCGACTCCTCCGGTGCGCCGCTTACTGGCGCCACAGTGGTCGCCGTGCACGGGCCCTCGGGAACGCACTACAGCGCGGTGACACGCGCGGACGGTCGATTCAACATTCCCGGCATGCGCGTGGGCGGGCCGTATCGCGTGCGTGCCACCTTCGTGGGCTACCGCCCGGCGGTGCAAGACGGGGTGAACCTCACGCTTGGTGGGACCGCCGATCTGCGGTTCGCGCTGCGGGCGGCGACGCTCGAGTTAGAGCCCATCATCGTCACGGCCGCGAACGACCCCGTGTTCAGCTCCGAGCGGACCGGGGCCGCGACGACGATTTCCACGAACGCGATCGGGCGTCTCCCGACGATCACCCGCCGGGTCGAGGACCTGTTGCGGCTCACGCCGCAGTACAGTCCCACGGCCTTCGGGTTTTCGTTCGCCGGCCAGGACAATCGCCTGAACAACATGACCGTCGACGGCTCGTACTTCAACAACTCGTTCGGACTAGCGGGGCAGCCCGGCGACCGCACCAACGTGGCGCCGATCTCGCTCGACGCCATTCAGCAACTTCAGGTGAACGTGGCCCCGTACGACGTGCGCCAAGGCAATTTCGTTGGGGCCGGCATCAACCTGGTCACCAAGAGCGGAACCAACGAGTTCAATGGCACGCTGTATTACGGTCTCCGCAACAATGACTTCGTCGGCACCCAAGCGGGCCCGAACATCTTCAACCCGGGCACGTTCAAGTACCACGACTTCGGCGCCGCGCTCGGCGGGCCGATCATTCGGGACCGCCTGTTCTTCTTCGCGAGCTACGAGGACGATGCCCAGACCCAGCCGGGCACCACGTTCTTGGCGAACACCGGCGGCCAGCTGGTCGGCGGGAACGTCACGCGCGTCCTGGCGTCGGATCTCGACTCGCTGACCCGGTATATGCTGAACGGCTTCAAGTACGTCACCGGTCCCTATCAGGGCTACGATTTCAAGGTGCCGTCGACCCGGTTCCTGGCGCGCGTGGACTACAACCTGAACGACCGGAACAAGCTGAGCGTGCGCTTCAACCTGTTGAATTCGAGCACGGACGTCCTCGTATCCAACTCCGGCTCGCTGGGCCTCGGGGGCCGGCGGGGCACCCTGAATTCGCTCAACTTCGCGAACTCGAACTACGCGATCCTGGAGAACATTCGCTCCGTCGTGGGCGAGTGGAACGCGTCGTTCGGGAACAACATGTCCAACAACCTGATTGTGGGGTATTCGTACAGCGACGAAAGCCGGAAGAACATCACCCCGCCGTGGTTCCCGTTGGTCGAGATCCTGGCGGGGGGCATTAACTACACCACGCTCGGGTTCGAGCCGTTCACGCCGGATAACCAGCTGCGCTATCACAGCGCCCAGCTCCAGGACAACTTCACCGTCTATCTGCCGAAGCACGCGCTGACGTTCGGCGTGAGCGCCGAAAAGTATCACTCCACGAACGTCTTCTTCCCGGGCGCGCAGAGCGTGTACGTGTATAACACGCTGAACGACTTCTACACGGACGCGAACGGCTACCTGGCCAACCCGAACCGTACCGGCCGCTCGCCCGTGACCCTGCGCCGCTTCCAGGTCCGGTACTCGAACATCTCCGGGCAGTCCGAGCCGGTGCAGCCGCTGGACGTGCTGTACGCGGGCGCGTACGCGCAGGACGAATGGCGGCCGATTCCCAATCTGACGCTGACCGGCGGGTTGCGGATCGACGCCCCCCACTTCGACAACACGGCGTACGACAATTCGGTGGCCGACGCCATGACGTTCCGCGATGCGACTGGCGCACCGGTGCGCTACAACACCGGGAGCCTCCCCGGGGTCAACCTGCTGTTCTCCCCCCGCCTGGGCTTCAACTACGACCTGCACGGCGAGCAGAAGACCCAGATCCGGGGCGGCACCGGCATCTTCACCGGGCGCCCCGCGTACGTGTGGATCTCGAACCAGATCGGGAACACCGGGGTGCTCACCGGCTTCATCCAGGCTGACAACGACACGCTCCACCCGTTCAGCCCGAACCCCGACAAGTACAAGCCTGCCCCTACGGGCGCTCCGGCGGCGACCTTCCAGCTGGCGCTCACCGACCCGAACTTCAAGTTCCCGCAGGTGTGGCGCAGCAACATCGCCGTCGACCAGCGCCTGCCCTGGGACCTCACCGGCACGGCCGAGTTCCTCTATACCAAGGACGTGAACGGCATCGCGTACATCAACGCCAACCTACCGGCGGCACAGACGGCCTTCACCGGCGCCGATACCCGCCCGCGCTGGACGTCGAACCGGCTCAATCCGACCGTCAGCGACGCGACCGTGCTCACGAACGAAGGCATCGGGTACTCCTGGAACCTCGCGTTTACGCTCGAGCGGGCGTTCAGGAACGGCTTGTATGGGAAGCTTGGGTACACCTACGGCGTGAGCAAAAACACCGTGGACGCGGGGTCCATCGCGTCGGGCTCGTGGACCGGTAACGCGATTGCGTTGGATCCGAACAATCCGCCGGCCGGGTACTCCCAGTTTTCGCCCGGGCCCCGGATCTTCGCGGCGCTGTCGTACACCCGCGACTTCATCGGTGTCGGGCCGACGAGCGTGAGCCTCTACCTGGACGGGCACAGGGCCAACAGCAACACCGGCAGCAACAGCTACACCTTCGCTGGCGACATGAACGGCGATGGCGCGTTCAACAACGATCTGATCTACATCCCGCGCAATACGGGCGAGATGAACTTCATCCCGCTGACCGTCGGTACCTGTCCCGCATGTACCGTCTATACGCCGGCCCAGCAGGCGGTGGCGTGGGACGCCTTCATCAACCAGGATGCGTATCTGAGCACGCGTCGCGGTCAGTACGCGGAGCGCAATGCCGTTTTCCTGCCCATGGTGTACCGGGCCGACGTGAGTATCTCCCAGGACATCGGCCGGGCCATCGCCGGCCGTCCCAACCGGGTTCAGATCCGGCTCGACATCTTCAACGTCACCAACCTGCTGAACAATGATTGGGGCGTCGCGCAGGGGTTCGTCACCACGACACCGCTGGTTGCGAGGGGAGCTGATGCTACCGGAGCCGCGCAATACCAGCTCGCGGCCGCCGGTGGGCAGCTGATCTCGCGCTCGTTCCAGAAGGTCGTGACCCCCTTCGACGTCTGGCGGATGCAACTCGGCGTGCGCTACGCGCTCAACTGGTAGGCTCGAGCGTCGGGCAAATCCACGGGGCTGCCCTCCGCGAGGGGGGCGGCTTCGTTTTGGGGGGAGGGTTGAGAGACAGTCGCCGTGACCAACCGATGCCGGGGGTCGGCCGGGACGTTCGCCTCGCCGCGCCGCTACCGCACCGTCCGTAGCGCCCGACCGGACCGTCGATCACGTCCGCACGCGCCGCCACAACCACAGCCCCGCCGCACCGAACAGCACATTCGGCAGCCACGCGGCGAAGGTGGGAGGCAGTGCGCCGCCGCCGCCGACGGCCTTCGAAAGCTGGAACATCAGCAGGTCCACGAACGTGGTGGCGAGGCACACCGCCACCCCCCATGCCGTGCCGCTGCGCGGCGTCGAGATCGCGAGCGGTGCGCCGAACAGCGCGATGACGATGCAGGCGAATGGCACCGAGAGCTTGAGCGCGCGCTCCACCCGCAGCTTCTTCGTGTCCGAGCCGGAGCGCGACAGGGCGTCCACGTAGCGCCCCAACTCGGCATAGCCCATCTCGTCGGGCGCCTTGGGCTCGGCGAGCAGGTCCGCGGGCGTCTCGCGCAACGCCTTGGTCCGCAGCGTGTCGAAGTCGAAGGTGGTCTCGCGCCCGGGCCCCAGCAGATAGCGCACGGCACCCTTGGTGAGCGTCCAGCCGCGCCGGGCTCGAGCGGTGTCGTAGGCGGCGCGCGGCGCGGCGATCACGATGGTGGGATAGTCCTCACCCCTGCCGCCGCGCTCCATGATCAGGTCCCGCAGTTCGCGCGACCCGGTCTCGAGGGAGCGGATGGCGTACACCCAGCCGCCGTCCGCCCGGTACACGAAGTTGTAGCGCGACGCGGTCGAGCGGATCTGCTTCTCGCCCAAGAGCTCCGCGCGCCGCGCCGACGTCACGGGGGCGAGTTCCGTCAGCCCCAGGTCCAGGAGCACCGCCGCGAGCGAGGCGATGAGCAGCGGCCGCACCACCCGGTGAAACGAGATCCCCGAGGCCTTCGCGGCCGTCAACTCCGAGTGCCGACCCAAGGTGCCCACCGTGAACACCACGGCGAACAGCACCGCGACCGGGGCCACGAGCGAGATCGTCTCCGGCAGGTAGTACAGGTAGGAGCCGGCGACGCGCGCCTTCGGGATCCCACGCCCGAGATAGGTACTGAGCTTGTCGGTCAGGTCGATGACCATGACCAGGAAGGGAAACCCCAGGGCCGCGAGCAGGAACACTTTGGTCCACTCGCGCAGGAGGTAGCGGTCGAGCGTGCTCAGCGCGTCCCTCATGGCGGGCTGGACTCGAGCAGCGGGCGGCCTCGCCGCGCCGCAAGCCCAGCGGCCCACGACCAGAGGTCGCTCCAGTCACCGCCATGGGGCGAGTTGCCAGGCTTGCGGATCCGCCACACGCCGACGAGACCCGCGATCGTGAAGACGAGGTTGGGCGTCCACATCGCGAAGAACGGCGACACCATGAGGCGGTTCCCCAGCTCCTCGCCGCCGATGAGGCCGACGTAGTACACCGTGAAGACGGCCACGCTGACGCCGAGCACGAGCCCGACGCCACCGCGCTGAAACCGCAAGGCCACCGGCGCCCCGACCAGGGCGAACACCAGGCAGGCGGCGGCGATCGCGTACTTCTTCTGGATCTCGACCTCAAAGGTGGCCGCGCGCTCCCGCGCGCTGCGCAGGCGCTGCTCCTCCCCCACCCCGGCGCTCGGCGTGATCAAGAGCAGCGGGGCCTGGGACGGCGCGGCCCCGGGCACCACCACCCCGGCCGAGGGCGCGACCCCCTTGGGGAGGGGGGAGGGGAGCACCATCTGTGGGGTGCGCAGCACGGGCCGCGCCCGGCGGGAAGCGGGGACGGGCTTGCGTGTCGGGGGAGCCTGTTGGCTTTGCGGGGTCTGCGGGGCCTGCGCCCGAGCCTCTCGCGGCACGAGCCACGCGGCGAGCCGCCGCAGCGCCCGGCAGTACGGGCCCGCAGGAGCGGTGTCCGCCGCGGCGGGCGTCGCCGCCGGCGCGAGCGCCGCGAGGCCCGCCAGCCGGCGCAGATCGTTCTCGATCACGAGGCGCGCGTCGTCGGCCACCCGCTGAACATCGCGCTGGGCCCCCGCCGCCGCCGCCCGCATCTCGCAGGTCGACATCTCGCGGTCGCCCTTGTAAGTGTCGGTCCCGGTGGTCTCGAAGGAGTTAGCAACCCCCGCCACGCGCAGCCGGTTGGTATTGAAGAACGTACGGGTGAACTGGGTCGGATCGGTGCGGCTCACTTCTTCGATGGCTCCATCCTCGAGCAGGAGGTAGAGATCGCGTCCGCCCGACGTGTACGCCATCCGCCCGTGGTCGGCCGAGATGATGCGCCGGCGCTCCGCGTCCGCCAGGTCGTAGATCGTGACGTCCTTGAGTCGGTTCGAGCTGCCGTCGATGCGCGCCGCGCGCAGGAAGAACTGCCCCGACACGACTTCGTTGATCACCTGCTCCTTGAGCGCCAACGACGGCTTCTTGCGCTGGATATCCACCTGCAGGATGCGCAGCTGATGGTTGGTGCGGGGGAGCAGTTGATCGTTCCACAGGAACGAGAGCAGTGCCACCCCGGCGGCCCCGCCCAGCACCGGCGTGATCAGCCGGCCCACGCTCACGCCCCCCGCCTGCATCGCCGTGATTTCGTTGTCGGCGGCGAGCCGCGTGAACACGTGCAACACCGCCACCAGCACGGCCATCGGCAGCGTCACCGCGACGATGAACGGCACCGACAGGACGAACACCTCGATGATCACGCCGGTGGGGAGGCCCTTGCCGAGCAGGCTCGACAGCTGCTTCGCGATCTGTTGGATGAGCATCAACGACGTGAGCGCCGCCAGCGCGAAGCCGAGCGGTGCGCCGTGCTGGCGAAGGAGGTAGCGACTGATGGTGCGCACGAGCAGTGGCGCCATTATATTTGGAAGTGTAAGCCTCTACAAGGGATGCGCGTGCCGACCTCGCAGCTGTGGCGGTCGACGCCGCACGCTCCAGCCATCATACCCCAGGCGCCCGCTTCAGGATGCGCGCCGGAGGGAGGCGCGGCCCCGCTTGAACATCGCTAGCTCGGCCCGGCGCGCGTGGCGCGCGGGCGCGGCGCTCGTGCTCGCCCTCGCCTGCAACGCCAAGGGTGGCGCGAGCCGCCCGCGCGAGTTCGCGGGCCGGCGCGCTTTCGGCTACTTGGCGCAGCAGCTGCAGTTCGGGCCCCGCATTCCCGGCACCCCCGGGCACGAACGCACTGGGGACTGGATCCTTGAGCACCTGCGCGCCACGGCCGACACCGTTCACGTCCAGGCGTTCAGCCACGTGACGCGCGCCGGCACGACGCTCCATCTGCGCAACTTCTTCGCGCGGTTCCGGCCCGGCGCCACCGAGCGCGTGCTGTTCCTGGCCCACTGGGACACCCGGCCGCACGCGGATCAGAGCGCCAACCTGGGCCAGCGGCGCCTGCCCGTCCCCGGCGCGAACGACGGCGCGTCCGGCGTCGCCGTCCTGCTCGGGATCGCCGACGCCCTCAAGGCGAAGCCGCCTGCGGTAGGCGTGGACCTGCTGTTCACCGACGGCGAGGACTATGGCGATTTCGCCAAAGACTCGAACGACGTGCTGATCGGCTCGCGCTACTTCGCGAGCCACCAGCCGCCCGGCTACCAGCCGCTCTTCGCCGTGTTGTTCGACATGGTCGCGGACAAGGACCAGCAGTTCTATTACGAGGGCAACTCGCAGGCGTTCGCGCCCGAAGTCGTGGACCGAGTGTGGCGCGCCGCCGCCGACTTGGGCTACAGCCACATCTTTCTTCCCGGGGTCCGACACACGCTGATCGACGACCACGTGGCGCTCCAGAAAGCCGGCATCCACGCGATCGACGTCGTGGATTTCGACTATCCGCCCTGGCACACCACCGAAGACACGATCGACAAGGTCACGGCGGCGTCGCTGCAGGTGGTCGGGGACGTAGCGCTGGCGCTGGTGCGCTGATCCGAGCGCGCCGCGCCGCGCACGGCACGTGGTTGAGGCGGGCCGACGTGACCGGGATCACGCGACTCGCTGGGTGTGGCCTCGCGGGCGCGCGGGCGCATCCTCCGACGCGGGTGCATCGCTACGCGATTGGTTCGGGAAATCGGCGTCCGCAGCTTGACACCCCTCCGCCGCCAGCTATGTTATACTGTTCATTTTCAACGAGTTGCGTACGGCGACCGCGGCCACTACATCTGATCGGCTGGGTGAGATCCTGCTGCGCGAGGGTCTCATCACCCAGGACCAGCTCAAGAAGGCGCTCCTCGAGCAGAAGAACACGGGGATGCGTCTGGGCTACACCTTGGTGAAGCTGGGCCTCGTCGAGGAGACGGAGATCTCGAAGATGCTGGCCCGGCAGTACCGCATGCCAGCGGTCGACCTGGCCCGCTTCGAAGTCGACGCCAAGATCCTGAAGCTCCTGCCCGGCGACGTCGCCGTGAAGCACACCGTCCTGCCGCTCAAGCGCGAGGGCCGGACCCTGACGGTCGCGATTGCGGATCCGAACAACGTCACCGCGATCGAGGACATCAAGTTCATCACGCGGTGCGACGTCTTCCCCGTGATCGCGGGGGAGTACACGCTCCGCAACGCGATCGAGCGCTACTACCAGCAGTCCGACGCCCAGCTCCAGACGCTGTTGAAGGATATCGAGGCCGCCGATGACCTCGAGGTGGTCGAGGAGCAGGAGGACGAGGACGTCAAGGCGCAGGACCTGGCCGACGACGCGCCGGTGGTGAAGTTGATCAACGGGCTCCTCACTGACGCGGTCAAGCGCGGCGCCTCGGACATCCACGTCGAGCCATTCGAGCACGAGTTGCGGGTGCGCTACCGGGTGGACGGCGCCCTGCTGGAGGTGATGAAGCCGCCGATCAAGATGCGGGCGGCGCTGACGTCGCGCATCAAGATCATGGCCCAGTTGAACATCGCCGAGCGGCGCGTGCCTCAGGACGGCCGCATCAAGCTCAAGTTCGGCAGCAAGGTGATCGACTACCGCGTCTCGACCCTGCCCGTCCTGTTCGGCGAGAAGATCGTGCTGCGGATTCTGGACAAGGGGAATCTGGCGCTCGACTTGACGAAGTTCGGGTTCGAGCCGCAGGCCGAGCAGCATCTGCTGCGGGCGATCCTGAACCCCTACGGCATGGTGCTGGTCACCGGTCCGACGGGGTCGGGCAAGACAACCACGCTGTACTCGGCCTTGTCCCGCATCAACACGATCGACGTGAACATCATGACGGCCGAGGATCCGGTCGAGTACAACTTGCTCGGCATCAACCAGGTGCTGGTGCGCAACGATGTGGGGATGACGTTCGCGGCCGCGCTGCGGGCGTTCCTGCGCCAGGACCCCAACATCATCATGGTGGGGGAGATCCGCGATCTCGAGACCGGATCGATCGCGATCAAGGCGGCGCTCACCGGCCACCTCGTGCTCTCCACGCTGCATACGAACGACGCGCCGTCCACGGTGACGCGCATGGTGGACATGGGCATCGAGCCGTTCAACGTCGCGAGCGCCGTGAACTTGATCGTGGCCCAGCGGCTGGTGCGGCGCGTGTGTGCGGAGTGCAAGCAGGAGCACAAGTACTCCGAGGAGGAGCTCAAGGCGCTGGGCATTCCGCTCGCCGAGGCGCAGAAGCTCACCTTCTACAAGGGCGCCGGCTGCGACTCCTGCGGCGGCACGGGGTATAGGGGCCGACAGGGGCTGTACGAGGTGATGGCGATGACGAGCGCGCTGCGGCGCATGGTGTTGAAGGGCGCCTCGACCGAAGAGCTGCGCGAAGAGGCCGTCAAGGAGGGCATGCTGACGCTCCGCACCGACGGCATGCTGAAAGTGAAGCGCGGGATCACCAGTCTGGAGGAAGTCGTGAAAGAGACGGCGGCATGACGGCGGGCGCCTCGCAGGCGGTCAATCTCCGCTCGCTGCTCGAGGAGATGATCGAGCGGGACGCGTCCGACCTGCACATCGTGGCGGGGGAGCGGCCCAAGCTCCGCGTGGACGGGGACATCGTGAACTCGGGCGTCGAAGCGGTGCTCACGCCCAAGGACACGCTCTCGATCGCGTACTCAGTGCTCACCGAGAACCAGAAGAAACGGTTCGAAACCGAGAACGAGCTCGACTTCTCCTTTGGGATCCAGAACCTCGCGCGGTTCCGCGGCAATTGCTTCAAGCAGCGCGGCTGCGTGTCGCTCGTGATCCGGCAGATTCCGTTCAACGTCAAGACGTTCGAAGAGCTGGGGCTGCCCGCCGTGGTCGCGAAGCTCTCCGAGCGGCCGCGCGGGCTGGTACTCGTGACCGGGCCCACCGGGTCCGGCAAGAGCACGACTCTCGCCGCCATGATCGACAAGATCAACCGCGAGCTCAAGGGGCACATCATCACGGTCGAGGATCCCATCGAGTTCATCCATCGCCATCAGAGCTGCATCGTCAACCAGCGCGAGATTGGGACCGACACATCGAGCTTCTCGGCGGCCCTCAAGTACGCGCTGCGCCAAGACCCCGACGTCGTGCTGATCGGCGAAATGCGCGACCTGGAGACGATCGCGGCCGCGTTGACCATCGCCGAGACGGGCCACTTGGCGTTCGCCACGCTGCACACCAACTCCGCGATGGAGAGCATCAACCGCATCATCGACGTCTTCCCGGCGCAC
>WNFH01004014.1_pt1 | contig 10540 bp, 7 predicted proteins | sample 5400411 | NCBI WGS metagenome assembly WNFH01 (sample SAMN13153347, study PRJNA577476) | soil metagenome | isolation source: 200 cm saprolite under Douglas fir tree site 2 hole 3 | place: USA:California | collected 2015-04-18
CTTGCTTTTCGATTTCGTTACTCGGCCCGACGATATCGATCTTGCCATCGCGAATGAGCATTCCGGCGCCGCGAATCATTCCGAGGTCGGACAATTCATTGCCGACGCGCGGGCGTTTCGGACCCGCCAACGTGACGAGCTGCGACGCGTGAAGAAGAGCGAGAGACTTCAAGTCAGTTTGCTCTGCACGATCTGATCGATCTTCTTGAACGCGGACTCTGAATCTGCCTGCAGTTTACGGACTTTCTTCTGAAGATCGGATTTGAATTTTTCATCCTTCAGGTTGGCGAGATTAATCCGAACATTCAACGCTGCTCCATCAATGCACGCACGGATCGCACAAATTCCGACACCTACATCCGAAATCGAATTCGGATTCCCCTTCTCGGCCATTCCCGCCAGCAACTCGTACGATTTCGACGCCGTTTCCATCACTTTCAGTGGAATTTCCGCCGCGTATTTCGTCGCTGATTCCACTGCGGCTGCGCGCAACGCTTTTTCTTCCGCGGATTGTTTCGGCAACGCCAACGCGTCCATCACTTTGTTGAAAGCGGCGGTGTCTTCGTCGACGAGCCCCAGCAACTCGTCTTTGAGCTGCTGCGCCTTCATCGCCCACTTGCTGAAATACTCAAGTTTATCGTCCCAACCGCGTTTGCCAGCCGAGAGGTTCGCCACCATTCCCCCAAGCGACGCCCCGAGCGCGCCCATCAACGCCGCGACCGATCCGCCGCCCGGCGCGGGAGAATCGCTCAATGTTTCATTGCAAAACTCGCGCAGGTTCATTTTCACAAGCGATTTCGAATCGGATTCAATCTTTAATTCAATCACTTTTTCTTTTGGATCGAAATGTTTCAGTTCGCTCAGTCCCATCGAGCGGACGGCGATATCGATCAGTTCTTCCTCGGAAGCGCCTTCCGACCATTTTTGTTTTCGCAAAAAATAGCGGCCGGCATCGGTGAGACATTTTTTTGGAACCATGCCGACGATTTCTGAGCCGGTAACACGAAGACCGCGTTTGCTCGCTGCTTCGAAGCAGGCGTCGAACGCCGCGTGCAACGGCGTTTCCTCGATGTTAGTCAGGTTCATGGAAACTTGCGCGATCCCATATTCCTTCACGAACCAACCAATCGCTTTCACGTGCTTCAACATTCCGGGAACACGGACCGGCTCGCCCTTTGCGTCGAGAACCTTTTTTCCCGAAGGCGTACCATCTTCCGTTTTGAACCGACCCTGCTCTCGAACGTCGAACGCGACCGAGTTGGCGCGTCGGACAGATTTCGTGTTCAAGTTGACGTTGTAGGCGACAAGAAATTCTCGCGCGCCAATCGCGGTCGCGCCCGCCTTCTCGTTTAATTTCGCCAGCCCGAAATCAGGTTTCCATTCCGGCTGTCTTATCTTCTCAGAGAAACCTTCGTACTCGCCGGCGCGAATCACCGCGAGATTAGACCGCGACTTATCCTTGGCGGCTTTTTCGTAGAGATAGACTGGGATCTTTAATTCTTCACCAACGCGCTTGCCGAGCTGTTGCGCGCAGGCAATCGCTTCTTCCCAACTGACATTACTCACCGGAATAAACGGGCAAACATCGGTCGCGCCCATGCGCGGATGCGCGCCTTTGTGTTTGCGCATATCGATCAGCTCCGCCGCTTTTTTAATTCCGCGGAAGGCCGCTTCGACTGCGGCTTCAGGATTGCCGACAAAAGTCACCACGGTGCGATTCGTGGTCGCGCCAGGATCGACATCGAGCAGCGAAACGCCGTCAGTCGACTTAATCGCATCGCTAATTTGCCTAATGATGTTCTCGTCCCGCCCTTCCGAGAAATTCGGCACGCACTCGATCAGCTTTTGCATGCTCAATCGCGCGGCTTGGGCTGCATCGGGATGTCGATCTTGTGTTTCGCCGCGAAATCGATTGCGCGTGAGTAACCGGCATCGGCGTGGCGAAGCACGCCCGTTCCCGGATCGATTGTCAAGACCCGCTCCAATCTTCGTTTCGAATTTTCGCTGCCATCAGCAACCACGACCATTCCGGCATGTTGCGAGTAACCGATGCCGACACCGCCGCCATTGTGAATTGAAATCCAAGACGCACCGGCGGCCGTGTTGATGAGCGCGTTGAGCAACGGCCAATCGGCGATCGCGTCGCTGCCATCTATCATCCCTTCGGTTTCGCGATTCGGGGATGCGACTGAACCAGCGTCGAGGTGATCGCGGCCGATCACGATCGGCGCTTTGATTTCGCCGCGTTTGACGAGCTCGTTCATGGCGACACCGAACTCCGCACGCTCGCCGTAACCGAGCCAGCAAATCCGCGCGGGCAATCCTTGAAATTGGATCCTCTCTTTCGCCAGTTTCATCCAGCGCGCAAGCGTTTGATTTTTTGGAAATAATTCGAGCGCGAGCTTGTCCGTGCGCGCGATGTCTTCCGGCTCGCCGCTCAACGCGACCCAACGAAAGGGGCCGCGGCCTTCGCAAAAAAGCGGACGAATATATTCGGGAACGAAGCCGGGAATATCAAATGCGTTCTTGATACCAGCTTTCTGCGCCTGGGCGCGAATGTTGTTGCCGTAATCGAACGTGATCGCACCCTTCTTTTGTAACGCCAGCATGGCTTCAACGTGCACTGCCATCGATTGCATCGAGCGCTCGATGTATTCGTCTGGATTCTTTCTCCGCAGCGCGAGCGCGTCCTCCAACGGCATTCCATTCGGCACATAGCCGTTGAGCGCGTCGTGCGCGCTCGTTTGATCGGTGAGAACATCGGGAACAACCCCGCGCTTCACAATTTCGGGCAAAACGTCAGCGCAATTGCCAACCAGTCCGACCGAAAGCGGAAGTCGATCGTTGCGCGCTGTTTCAATTATCTTCAACGCTTCATCAAGCGAGCGCGCGATCTTATCGCAATAACCGCTCTTCAATCTTTTCTCGATCCGGGCTGGATCGACTTCGACGCCGAGAAAAACGGCGCCGTTCATGGTCGCGGCAAGCGGTTGCGCGCCGCCCATTCCGCCGAGACCGCCGGTCAAAACAAATTTTCCTTCGAGCGAGCCGCCGAAATGTTTTCTCCCGGCGGCGGCGAAGGTTTCGAACGTGCCTTGCACGATTCCCTGGCTGCCGATGTAAACCCATGAGCCGGCGGTCATTTGGCCGTACATCGTCAATCCGAGACGCTCGAGACGGTTGAACTCGGCGTAATTGTTCCATTGTCCAACGAGATTCGAATTCGCGATTAGAACACGCGGCGCTTCATCGTGTGTCCGGAATTTTCCAACCGGTTTGCCGGATTGAACCAGCAACGACTCATCGTTTTCCAATTCGCGGAGCGAACGAACGATCGCGTCAAATGCATCCCAACTGCGCGCGGCCCGGCCGGTGCCGCCGTAAACGATCAGTTGATCCGGATTCTCGGCGACATCCGGATCCAGATTGTTCATCAGCATCCGCATGGCCGCCTCCTGGTGCCAGCCTTTGCAGCTCAATTCGCTCCCGCGCGGAGCGCGAAGAGTCCGAGGTGCGAGCCGCACTGGCATTGGACTGGCGGATTGGTTCCCGCTCATAAATTATCGAATGCGCCGGCGCGAATCTTCTGGGCCACCCGCGCGATGTCACCTGAGAGTGCCCGATCTGCTGTCAGCGGTTTGGCGACTTCCCTAACGAGTTTAAAGGCGCGTTCGACACCTTTGCCGGCGCGCAACGGGTGGCGGTGTTCAAGCGCTTCAGCGCCGGCGAGCAATTCGATCGCGAACAAATTCTCGGCAAGATCGACAATCGACCGCAATTTGAGCGCGCTCGTCATGCCCATCGACACGTGGTCCTCTTTGCCACCCGACGTGGGCACGTTGTCCACGCTGGCGGGATGTGCAAGCACACGCGCTTCGTTTAACAGCGAGGCCGCAGCGACATGCGCAATCATGAAACCTGATTCTAAGCCTGCGTTGCGCGCCAGAAATGCCGGCAGCCCTTCGCTCTTGTCCGGATTCACCAGTCGATCGATGCGGCGCTCGCTGATGCTCATGAGATCGGTGAGCGCAATCGCGGCATAATCGAACGCGAACGCGAGCGGCGCGCCGTGAAAATTTCCACCGGAGACGACGTCGCCGCTGTCAGCAAACACGAGTGGATTATCGGTCGCGGACGCGGATTCGACCGACAAAATTTGTTCGCAATGAGCCAGAACATCGCGCACGGCACCGTGCACTTGCGGCATGCAACGCACGCTGTAGGCGTCCTGGACGCGCGGATCATTTTTGCGATGCGATTCTCGAATCTCGCTTTCCTGCAAGAGCGAGTTCAAGTGAGCAGCAACCGCTTTCTGCCCGGGATGTGGACGCGCTTCTTGCAGACGTGGATCGAACGCAACAGGCGTGTCGCGCAAACCTTCGAGCGTCATCGCGCCGGCAACATCGGCAATACTTGTCAGGCGTTTCGCGCGCGAGATCGACAGTCCACCAACTGCGTGCATCGCCTGAGTCCCGTTCAACAGCGCGAGACCTTCTTTGGCCTCCAACTTCACTGGCTTTAATTTCGCCCCCTTGAGCGCTTCGCCACTGTCCATCCTGTTTCCGGCAAAGAACGCTTCGCCTTCGCCGATCAAGTTTAGCGCGAGATGCGCCAATGGCGCGAGATCGCCACTTGCGCCGACCGATCCTTTTTCCGGAACAACTGGATGCACGCGCTGATTAAGCATCTGACAAAGCAGCTCAATAACTCCCGGGCGAACGCCGCTGAATCCAAGCGTGAGGACGTTTGCGCGCAGCAACATCATCGCGCGAACTTCCGGCTCCGATAGTGGCGGACCGATTCCGCAGGCGTGGCTGCGAATGAGATTCAGTTGGAGCGCGCCGATTTCGTCGCGCGGAATCCGCACGTCCGCGAGCTTGCCAAAGCCAGTGTTGACGCCGTACACACCCGCTTCGCGCGTGACGATGTCGTCCACCACTTTGCGCGACGCCAAAATGCGCGGGCGCACCGAAGCCGCGATTTGCACCAATTCGTGTCCATGAGCAACGGCGGCAATCTCCTCGAGTGAGAGCGGGCTACCGTTTAATTTCATGAGACCAATTTTAGTGACAACTCGAGCAAATGAAAGGCGGTGGCGCGTCTATCGCTTGCGCTTCGGTTCTGCTCTGGCGGATTGATTTTCCTGGAGCAAGGCGGTTTCCTGCAAATCCTCTTTCCATGCTGTAATTCCGGTATACAGCTGTCCTCCCAAGTGACCAAGCAAGCCGCGGCGTCCAGCTTCGTATTCGTGGTCATTTTTCACCGGGCACCAAAATAATCGGCCGCCTCTGCGCCAGCCATCGAGCACGATCCCGTCCTGAAAAGGCTGGTTCAGTGCAGTGACCACCAAAGCATTGTTCTCGTCCGATTCTTTTGCGTACGCAGCCCCCCAGTGAAGGACGAGGGTCTTGAAATGAAATTCTTTCAGGCACGCGCCGATATCGCGGGTGTAATCGGCGCAGATTCCCTTCTTCTTCACGCCGATGTGGATCAGGTAGTTGTGAATCGCAGGGTCGCCATGCACACCGTAGTCCCGAGCGCACTGGCGAGACGTCCGATGCGCGGTTTCGGACATCAACGCCGCCTCACGTGGGTCGATTGTGCGCGGCGAAAGCGCAATGAGCGCGTTGCGGAGATCGTTGATCGATTTCTCGTCCTGCGCGAACATGGGGTTCGCGCAGACGGCGAGCGCAAAAATCAGAACGCATCTGAAATTCACGCTGTTACCTTAAATGGGAAAAGGCCAGGCCGCCAAAGCGACCTGGCCTCTTTGTAAACCATCGTGGCAGCGGCGTCCGGCCGATGGTCCGAAACCGGACTGGCGGCGCCACGGGCTGGAAGCCCGTGCCACGGCAGTTAGTTATTTGTGATAGCCCGTTGTGGGAGCTGGTGCAGCCGCTTCTTCTTTGTGTTGAGCGCAGGCTCCCAAGCTGAGAGCACCGGCTAAAACGGCCATGATCATGATCGCTTTGATGAACTTCAATCTATTCTCGCCTCCTTTCGGTGTGTTGTTCCGGTTCTTCTAGGCGTGGAACACCATCGAAGCAACGCTTTTTTGGATGTTTTGCCGTACAAGCTATTCGCGGATGACCACCTGCGTGGTTTCATCAACTAATTCGAATAATTCGATCACGTCGTCATTACGCATCCGGATGCAGCCGTGACTCGCGGGCATCCCGATTTTGTCTTCATGCTTGGTGCCGTGGATATAAATGAATCGCTCACGCGTATTCGCATTCTCCTCGTCCATGCCGTCGAGCCAAAGGATGCGCGAGGTGATGAGATCCTCCGTCTCGGGTAAAGGATCGTCCGGACCAAACGCGACGCGTGCTTTGAAGATTGTTCCAGGTTCGGCGTCGTGACCGATTTTTTCCGCGATGCGAAAGTTACCCAGCGGCGTTTTCATGCTGCCCTCCTCAGTCCCGATTCCAAAACGTGAACTGGAAACTGGATAAGAACGGAGGACTTCGCCGTCGCTGGTCAACGTGAGGCGTTGATCCCCAATGGAGATGTCGATCTTTGTTCGGGCGCTTTGCATCGATGAAGAGCGGCCTTACAATTCGCCGCGGTGAAAAAAGAATATCACATCGCGGTCGTAGGCGCGACCGGCTCGGTTGGTGCCGAGCTGTTGCGGGTTCTGGAACGGAGACATTTTCCGACAGCGAAAATTCGCGCCCTCGCGTCCGAAAAATCCGTTGGCAGGAAAGTCAAATTTCGCAACGAGGCAATCACCGTGGAAGAACTCCGCGAAAATTCGTTCAACCAGATCGACATCGCATTTTTCAGCGCGGGCGGAGAAACTTCCCGACAGTTCGTGCCGGTTGCGCGAGAAGCGGGCGCAACCGTGATCGATAATTCTTCCGTTTTTCGAATGGATCCGGATGTTCCGCTCGTGATTCCGGAAATCAACGGACAGGATGCAAAACAACATCGTGGACTAATCGCCAATCCCAATTGCACCACCGCAGTCGCGTTGATGGCGATTTACCCATTGCATCGCGCCTTTGGAGTTCGACGCGTCTTCGCCGCAAGTTATCAGGCCGTTTCAGGCAGCGGTGCGCGCGCGATCGATGAATTGAAAAAACAGGTCGAAGCGGCGGCCCAAGATCGACAATCCCCGGCGGAGGTTTACCCGCATCCGATCGCGTTCAATGTTTTGCCGCACGTCGATGTTTTCCTGGAAAGTGGTTACACGAAAGAGGAAATGAAAATGGAAAACGAGGGACGCAAGATCATGCATTTGCCGGAATTTCGCGCTTCAGTGACGTGCGTGCGCGTCCCGGTCTATCGCGCCCACTCGGTCGCGGTCAGCGCCGAGTTCGAAAGCAAAGTTTCAGTCGAGCAAGCACGCGAGGTCTTAGCAAAGGCGCCGGGTTTGGAGCTCGTAGATGAGCCACAGAAGAATCGTTATCCGATGCCGCTGAATGTCGCCGGCAAAGATAACTGCGAAGTTGGCAGAGTGCGCCTGGATTGCGCGCTGGAGAACGGTCTCGCCTTTTGGGTTTCAGGCGATCAATTACTCAAAGGCGCCGCATTGAACGCAGTTCAGATTGCCGAACTTCTTTGATTGTTCGCCACGGCGAATCCGTCCTTCGGCGGATCGATCTTGTACGCGAAACGGCCCCGGTAAATCGCGGCCGTTCGTTTCAATTTGATTCCAGCGCGGGGATTACTGCGGACCGGGCGTTGGCGTTGCGCCTGCTCCTTTGCCCTCGTGTTTTTTCTCGGCTGGTTGTCCGGTTCCGGCTGGCATTTGTCCGCCACCCGCCGGCGGCACATTCATGCCTTCGGCTTTGTGTTTGCCACGGCCTTCGCCATAAGGACCGCCCTGAGCTCCGGGAGGGCCACCTTCTTGACCGGATGGCGACGTCCCCGGCTGCTCGACGCGTTTATTCCGCCTGTCGCCTGGTTGATTGAAACTTTCACCGGGACTGGTTGCACTGGCCGGTGACGTTCCCGGTTGCTGCTGCTCGAATTGCCTACGTTTGCCGCGCGGCTGATTGAAGTTTTCGCCCGGGCTAGCAGCACCACCCGGAGTTGGGCCAACATTCTGCCGTTCGAAGCCTTTCTGTTTTCCCTCGGGCGCAGTCAGCCCTTCAGGACCAGCAATCGGGCCAGTTGGCGGCGGTGTTCCACCGAATTTTTCGCCACGTTTGCCCTTACCCGGCTTGCCGTACTCTGGAGTGTATGGGGATACCGCGGCTCCAGGAGACTCCGTGGGTGCCAAGCTCGCGCCGGACTGAGCCTGCTCGCCCAGTTTGCCTTTCTTTTTTCCTCGTTCAGGAAACGCCGGGCTCGTTGTTGGGGACGTTAGAGCACCTGCCGGACTCGTGGTCGCGCCCGCTTGGAATTGCTCAGCCCCTTTGCCCTTTTTGCCTTTCTCAACTGGCGCCATTCCGGGCGCCAACGATGCGGCCGGCGAAACTGAAGCCCCTGCGGCCGCGGCGGCGTTTCCGCCAATTGTCGTTGGCGGAACTTTCTTGAGATCCTGGGTCTTGATTTTCTCTTTCAACTGCGCTTGCGCATTCGCGTCGCCCGCAACCGACCAACCTTTCTCAACTTTAACGTCCGTCACTTTCGTTTTCACCGTTGGCGGGGCGATTTGCGTAGCAGATTTCTTGATTGTAGTCGGAGCCCCCACCATCAACGAGTTGCCTTGCACTTTCATTAGGCCGCCTGATTTTGCCGCCGCGTTAACATCGACGTTCGCCTGGCGTTCCAATTTCAATTTTTGAATCGGGCGGCTCGAATACTGATTTACGACGTTGAGGTCCGGACCGTAATTGTAAACGGTTTTGTTTTTGTAAGTGATGTTGGTGACGTTCACCGTTTGGTTGATGTAGGTGACGTTTTGATTCACATCGACAATACGAGAGCGCAGCACGGGCTCGCCGATATAACGCACGTCCACGAAATTGTAATAAGCCGGACCAATATCGAACTCGACGTCCAAGTGGCCGGTAAGCGGTCGGCTTTCGTAAACAACTTCCGTCTCAGGCGGCAACGGCGCCCAACCGCAATAACCGCCGCCGAAGCGCCAGGAAACCCACGCCGGGCCCCATTCATAACCGGGTCTCCAGACCCAGCCGTAGTCGGCCAGCCTGACCCAGCGCCCGTAGTGGTAAGTGGCCCAGCCGTAATCCTCGTACGAGACCCAAGTCCAGCCAAGATCGGTGTAAGCCCAATACCCATCCGAGTATGGTCGCCACGAGGGATCGCTCACGGCGACATCCGGCTGCCAGCAGTACCCGTAATTACCAACCTCGATCCAGCTCCCGCCGTTCAGGTTGTTATAGAAGAAATCAATCGAAACTTCCTGGCTCTTCGCCAGTGGTGCAAAGGGCAAAAGCAGGACGCCTAGCGCAAACACAAACAGTAGTTTTTTCATAAGCTAATCAAAGGTTTCGAGCGTTGGACTTTCGTGAGCACAACATTATTCACGTCGCCCCCGCTTCGGAAGCTCCACGACCCCACTAAGATATCGCAACTGCCACGATTAACGGGGGCGTAAGACAAGAAACGATCTCACCCGATGCCGGCAAACCGAAAGCACCTGCGCCTGACGCGTGTCGAGCGACTGGATGATTTTATTGTAATCGGCCACGGAATTAATCGCTTGCTGATTCACTTCCTCTATCACGTCGCCTTTTTGGAGATCGGCGGCACCTGCGTCAGGATCAACCGCGGTTACCACAACGCCATGAACGCCGTTCGGCAGATCCAGTTGGCGCGCAAGATCGGGAGTTAGCTGACCGACATGGATTCCGGCGAGCGCATTACCGCTTTCATTCTCTTCGCCCGGTGTTGGCTTTGCCGGCGGTTGTTGCGGGACGACGCGACCGGTTTCATATCCCACCGGCTGCTCCTTAATTTGCGTCGCCACGGTCATCGCTTTTCCCGCACGCACAATTTCCAGTTCAACTTTCTTATTCAAGTCGGCTTGCGAAACCAGGTTACGTAAATCGGTAAAGCTTTTCACTTCGTGGCCATCAAATTTTTTGATCACGTCGCCTTTTTGCAGGTGCGCTTCTTCGGCTGGTGATCCAGGCACGATTTCATCCACCACCACGGGTTCGCCTGGCGATAGCGCAGGTTGCCCGGTTTGCGGAACGCGCATCTGGATGCCGAGATATCCGCGAATAATCCGGCCTTTCTTCAATAAACTCTCCAGCGCAGTGCGGACGGTGTTGGACGGAATGGCGAAGCCGATTCCCTCCGAGCCGCCGCTGCGCGAAATGACCGCTGTGTTGATGCCGACCACTTCACCGCTCAGGTTGATGAGCGGGCCGCCGCTGTTGCCTGGATTGATCGCGGCATTGGTCTGGATGAAACCGCCGAACACGTCGGCGCGATTCGGCCGTCCTTTGGAACTAACAATTCCGTCCGTGACCGTTTCCTCGAAGCCGAACGGATTGCCGATCGCAAGAACGAAATCGCCCGCCTGAACGCTATCGGAATCCGCCAGCTTGAGCGGCTTCACTCCCGAATTGTCGATCTTCAATACCGCGAGGTCCACTTGCTCATCCGCGCCGACCAGGCG
>WNFH01004017.1_pt1 | contig 10536 bp, 7 predicted proteins | sample 5400411 | NCBI WGS metagenome assembly WNFH01 (sample SAMN13153347, study PRJNA577476) | soil metagenome | isolation source: 200 cm saprolite under Douglas fir tree site 2 hole 3 | place: USA:California | collected 2015-04-18
TGCGGGGCGAACACACGCGTTTCGCGTGGGTTCGATTGGCACCTCAGAAGAAAGTCAGTCAGACTCCCTACATTTCGAACTTAGAAGACTGGGCCAAGTGCGACTACGTGCCCAAGAACCTTATTCTCAATTCAGCCGGTGGTCAAGGTACAGGACCAGCGCTCCAGAAGTACCAAAGTCAATCGCTGCATCAGGTGGTGATCGGACATCATCACGCAACACCCTTGCACTGCAATTGAACAACGCGTCAAGGCAAGCTCCCCGAAACTGTCGTGCTGCAACATCAGGAAGATATAACTCCGCACTTGTGAGCGCCCGCGGTACTGGGCGCGCAACTTCGAGGGCGTCTCGAAAAGTACTACTAGTACGCAATTTGTGCGTTGACAGTTTCCGATAGATAGATATATTTGTACGGTCCGAGTCGCAGTTTGCCTGTCCCCGTCGAGACTCGCTGCAAGAAACACATCAGGAGATCCCGCCATGTGTAAACGTATTTTCGCGCTTCTCGCCCTGGCGATTTCGTTGTTTGGTACCCAGTGTTGGGCACAGTGTGGCGGCATAGATCAGCTGCCTTGCCCTAGCATCACAAACACGTTTAGTCCTGGCACCACCACGGCCACCTACGATTTTTCCAGCACCGGCGACGGCATTCTCATCGTTCGATTCGTGACGGTGCTGACGACGTTTAGTCTTACTGCGACCGTCAACCATACGATCGACCCGTTTGATCCGAACGAGTTCCCTCCGGGCACCGTAGCCGTCACATACTGCAATGGTCACAAGGATCAATACGATTTCACGGGAAATGCTGGCGGCCCGAACGGTGTGCCTGTCAAGGGCACGGATTATAAAGGGCTGATAACTCTTGAGCTCAGTTATTTCACTTGCCAGACAGTCCACAATCCTGCATTCGCTCATGCTCCGGGCGACAACACCACTTTTACTGAAGACATCTTAACCAGCTATTTCCAAGCCCCGCCCTGTACTGACTGTATTGGTGACCCGACCATGGATGGGTCAACCCCGGGTTTATCGAGCGTTGCTGCCGCCGACGAGCCTTTAACCGACAGCGGCAACGACACCTCCTGCCCCCTGACACTGACTCCGACGAATAACCCATCTGAACACAAGCCCGAGATCGAAGTCACGCTTAAGATAGTCAGCGGGTCGGACTGCAGCATGACGGGACTGCGGGATAAGACGGCGCGCCTTTCGGTGTCGACCGGTAGCGGCGGAAACTTTAGTTTCCCTGCCCTCAAGAACGTGGAGGCAAACAAATTCCACTGGGATAGCAAGAGCGCGCTGAATGAATATGATATCAGCACCGAAGGGCTGGTGACCGGTCAGACGTATACAGTCACTGTGTATTCGAGCAAGGTCTCTCCGCAATCCAAGATCTTCGTAGCGCCCTAGGACGCAAGGCGAGCCACGCCGAAAGCGGGCGCTCGCGCTCAAGAACAAGAAGTCTAAGTTTGCCCAGCAGATTGAGCAGCTATGGCGCTCAGATCCTGACGCTTGAGGATGTCATGGCTCCCTGATTCCTGGTGGATTGTTTCCAGAATTCTCTTGGCCGCGGCATAGTGGGGTGCCGCTTCGGCGCTCCCACTTCCTGAAAGCTCAAGGGTTCGGCCCATCAGGTTTTGGCTTCGCGCGAGCAGTGCCTGAAGTCCGAGTTTTTCGCTCGTCCTCAGACTCGCTTCGAGCTCCTTTCTAGCCGCAGGGTACTGATGCGCGTTCAGGAAGGCCTCCGCCAAGGCAAGCTCGGCCTCCGTGGAGATGTATTTCAGCCCCGCAGCGTCAGCTTCCTGAACCAACGCCTTCAGGGGAGCAATGGCTGCCTGGTTGCGCTTCTCTCCAACAAGACACTTCGCCGAGTTGAGTTTCGACAGTAGGACTACTTCCTTTTCTACGTTGCCCGAGCTTCCTGCAAGGGCCTGCGAGAACAGGGCTGCGGCGGATTTGATGTCACCTCGATAATAGAAGGTGTCTCCCTGAAAGTTTAGAATCTGAGCGATCAGGGTTTTATTCTGCAGTTCCCGGGCCAGGGCCATGGCCTCGATTAAATTCTTCTGTGCCTCATCGTACCGTCCCACCTGACTGAGTGAGTTTCCATATCCGCTTAGAATTTCTGCCATCCAGAAACTGCGGTCCTGCAAATCCCGGAAGGTCTTGAGCGCGTCTCCCTTGGATTTGAGCGCCGCGCCGTACCGTCCTTGATACTCAAAAATCGTACCCATGCTGTAGGACTGGATTGCGGCGCCGTTCTTATCACTAGAGCCGCGAAAGAGTTCAAGGGCCTGGAGGTGATAGTCCAAGCTTCGGCTATAGTCGCCGGCCTTCAAGGATGCTTCTGCGAGATTGTGCAGGGTTTCTCCGACTTGACTGGGGATGTTGGCCTTCTTGCGAAGCTCCAGCGCCCGTTCATAATAGGTGAGCGCATCGCTGGACAGTCCTTTCGCGAGATAGACGTTCCCGATATTGTTCAAACACAGCGCCTGGTTATTCTCGTTTCCAATATCGCGCTGGATCTGCAGCGATTCTTTGTAAACTTTCAGCGCCTCGTCGTATTGCTCGCGAGCCTTGTAAAACCCGCCAAGGCTGATCAGCGTGACGGCCAGCCCCTTTTTGTCGCCGATTTCGCGCTGAAACTTCACAGCTCGCTGATAACTTTTGTAAGCCTCCTCCGGCTTTCCAAGGCTGGACTGAACCCGGGCAATATTGCCGAGGGTCAGCGCAATTCCTGGCTTTTGGCCCAGACCCTGCTTGATGGTCATGGACTCCTCATAATTTCGCAGCGCTTCTTCCGGCTTATTGAGCTGTTCATAAGCAGCCCCGATGGCATTCAAAATCGTGGCTTTACCGTCGAGGTTATCGAGTTGGACGGCCAGGCTGAGCCCTCGATTCAGGTAATCCAGAGAGCCCTTTGGGTTCTTGCTTCTGATTTCCACGCGGCCCGCGGCCAGCAACGCGTCCACATGTTTTGGATCGATTGCCAGCACCTTTGCAAATTCAACCCGCGCCTTATCGTACGCTCCAGTGGTTTCGTATAGTCCGCCGAGATGAAAATGAACATCCATATCATCTGGCGAAACCTTCGCCAGATTCTCGTAGGACTCGATAGCCTTGCGGTTATCGTTCGAGACTTGAGCATAATTTGCCTGAATCAGATAGCGTTCCTGCGGCGGAAGCTTCTCGCTCAGGTCCACCGCCTTCCGGGAAAATTGCTCAGCCTTATCGTCATTTCTGAGGTTGCTATAGGTCTGCCCCAGTTTGGAATAAGCCAGCGCGAACTCGGGGTCCGCCTTTATGGAAGCCTCAAAACGCTTTGCGGCTTCGAGATGATTTCCCTGACGCGCCAGCTCCACCCCTTCGTTGTAGTTGTGCAGCGCCTCCACCGAATCTGAAGACGGACGGAAAGATTTCGAGCGCAGCTCCTTGAGCACGTCCGTAGGCAGGGCTAGATTCTGCTGAATCGCTTGGGCAAGCTGTGCCACCGATTGCAGCAATTGTTTTTCGTTGGATGCCTCGGTCTTCAGCGGCACGCGTCGATTGTGCTTCAGGTCCTCCAGGGTGACGTCGATGCGGATCTGCTCGCCGAACTTGGCGTATTGACCCCATACGAGAATATCGGCGCTGGAGAACTCCGCTAGGCGCCTCAGCGTTTCAGGATCGAAATCCGCATTTGTGGGAACGCGCAGATCTTTCAAGATTTGATGCAGCCGATCCGAGGAGACCGTCCGGAGCCCGTTGGATTGTCCCACGCCCGTGCTCAGCATTTCCGCCAGGCTTGGTCCCAGCCAATCGATTGATAAATCGGTCGAACGATTGCGGAGAGGCAAGATAGCAAGGGAAATCGGCTGGGTCGCCGCTGAAGGCTTCGCTGAAATCCGTAACGGCAACTTCTCCCGAACAGAGTAGACTCCCGCCATCAGGAAGCACGCTGCAACTGCCGCAGCCAGCCATTTTTGTTGCCGCGGAGCATATTTCAGCCAGCGCGTGACAGGGTTCATGCCGCTGCGAACTGCCCCACTTTTCCATTTCTCCAGATCCTCGATAATTGCTCGCGAGGACTGATATCGTTTCTCGACATCGACCTCCAGGCACTTTGCAACGATATCGCTCAAAAACAGCGGAACGCCGGTCGCCGCCTGTGCCAGCGGAACAGCGCGTTCTTGCATGCGTTTCAACATCGTGGCCATCGCCGTGTCGGCTTTGAAAGGCAAAATGCCGCTCAGCGTTTCGTAAAAAATGATTCCCATCGAAAACAGATCCGATCGCGCGTCCACTTTCAGGCCCTTGGCCTGCTCCGGAGACATGTACTCCGGCGTGCCCATCAGCGCCCCAGTCTGCGTCATCCCCGGCGTTTCCAGCGATCGCGCAACGCCGAAATCCATCACGTAAACATGGCCTTCCTTGTCCACCAGGATGTTCTGCGGCTTCAAGTCACGATGCACAACTCCCGCGCGATGCGCTGCTTCTAGCGCCGCCGCAATCTCCAGGAATATGGGAACGGCTTCTTCCGGAGTCAATTTCCCCTTCTCATGCAGAAGGACCCGCAAATCTCGCCCCTCCACGTACTCCATGGTGATGTATCTGACTCCGCTCGCTTGCCCCAGATCGAAAATGCGGATGACGTTGGGGTGGGTAACTTCTCGCGCCAGGATGAGTTCCTGCTTGAAGCGCCGCAGGATTTCGGGATGGCTGGCGAGGTCGGGACGGATCAGCTTCAGTGCAACCAGGCGCTCCAGTTCCACGTCTCGCGCCTTGTAAACGGCGCCCATCCCGCCTTGACCGAGCAGTTGAAGAATTTCATAGCGGTCGCCGAGCATGCTCCCCGGCTCGAGCTGTCCTTTTGCCGCAGCTACACTCGACGGGCGCTGCGTGACCGCTGCCGACCATCCTTCGGTCTGACCGTATTCTGACGGAGAAATCGTCTCGTCGGAGAGCGGGAATGGAGTGCTGCACTTTTCGCAGGCGACAGCAGTGGGAGGATTATCCGCCTGGCAAACCGGGCATTGCATGAGCGGGGGCGGCGACCTCCATGATCTGTCTTATGTGACCCTAATAGCCTTGATTATGACCCTGATAGCCTTGAAATCAAGCGGCGTTTCTGCACAGCTCCCTACTAAGCAGTGTCCCGAGCGCCTAGAAGCTTCACTACCCACTCACGCCTTGCAAGGCGATGGCTGCTTCCGCAATTCGCCCGGATTCCAGTGTCCATGCTCAAGGCAACGCGAAGGTGAAAAGAGTACTGCCCGCCGCAACAGCCACGTACTGTTTTCCATCGATTGCAAAAGACATTGGTGACGAATACACCGAAGCGCCGCACTGGAAATGCCAAAGCGCTTTGCCCGAAGCAGCCTCCAGCGCGATGAAGTTTCCCTCCGCGTCGCCCGTGAAAACCAGCCCGCCCGCGGTCGACAGTACCCCAGCCCAGGAGGGAGAAGGGTGCTTCCATTCCCACTTGAGTTTGCCCGTGGCGGGATCGAGCGCGCGTAACGCTCCCCAAAATGGTTCCGCTTCATCATTTGGAAAATAGGCCGATCCGTAGAACGCGTGCCCCGCGTCATACGGCTGCGGCGCCGTTGCGAAGATGTCGCACTGCTCACGCGCCGTCACATAAAAAAGTTTCGTCTGCGGATCGTACGTCGGAGACATCCAGTTCGTCGCTCCAATCGCCCCCGGGCAGACAGGTACTCCCTCCAAGGTGGGCGAAGCGTCCTTGCGCGCGACCGGAACGCCATTTGCGTCTTTCGTATCGCTCCACGTGACGCGCCCGTAAGCGGTCGCAAATTGCAGTTTGCCGCTGCCGCGGTCAATCAAGTAAAAAAATCCGTTGCGGTTCGCCTGCGCGATCAATTTGCGGTCTCCGTCATCAATCATTACGGGAACCTGTGTCGCATCGTAGTCGTGCTCGTCGTGACGCGTGAATTGGAAGTGCCATTTCAGTTTCCCCGTGTCTGGGTCGAGAGCAAGCAGAGAATTGCTGAAGAGATTGTCGCCCGCGCGCCCTTCGCCGCGGTTGGAAGGCGATGGGTTTCCCGTCGTCCAAAACGTCGTGTTCGTCGCTGGATCGTATGTCCCCGTGATCCACGCCGGCGCACCGCCGATTTTCCAGGAGTCTCCTTCCCAGGTTTCGTGGCCGGGCTCTCCGGGACCGGGAATCGTGTTGAACCGCCATTTGCGCTCGCCCGTCGCCGCATCATAGGCGTCAATGAATCCCCGAATGCCGTATTCGCCTCCGGACACCCCCACGATCACGAGATTCTTGATCACCAGCGGAGCCAGCGTAAAGCTGTAGCCCTTGGCGTGCTCGGCCGCATTCACTTCCCAAACAACGTTACCGGTCTTTCTGTCCAGCGCGATGACGTGCGCGTCCAGCGTCGCAACAAACACTTTGTCACCCAAAATCGCTAGTCCACGGTTGACTCGTCCGCAGCACGGGCGGATGTCCACCGGCAGCGACTGCTGGTATTGCCAGATGGGGCGCCCCGAACGCGCATCCAACGCGAAGACGCGGTCGTCTTGCCCAGTGCCGTACAAAATTCCGTCCACAACAAGCGGCGTCGCTTCGAATTTCCCGCCTGCCATCGTCTGATAGGCCCACTTGGGAACAAGCGATGCGGCATTCGACGTATTGATCTGGTCCAGTGCACTGAATCGATGCCCCGCATAATCTCCGGAGTACATCAGCCAGTTGTGAGGCTCCTTTGACGAGTTGAGCAGCCGCTCGAAAGTCACCTGCGCGGAAGCCTCCGGCGCGAAGAAACTTAACGCAGCGGCTCCAAGCGCAACAGAAAGCAGCACTGTCGCCGCACCCAAAACCGTCATTTCGAGCGGAGCGCACCGACGGCTTTTCTCCCTTATCGTTCTTGCGAGAAGTTGGCCGGCGCACTCGAGAAGTCTCTCTTCGATCGCTGCGTTTCTCAGTGGAGTCTTCACTGTGCGCCTCCCTTCTCGCTCGCTGCCAGCAGAAACGCAATGAGATCTTTCAGATCTTTTTCCGGAAGACTCTTTGCATCGTACGCCGGCATCAAGGACTCGCGCGTTTTCTCGAAGGAGCGCAGTTTGGCCTTCTCAAACGAGTGCAGCTCTTCGCGCGTGTCCAGCATTTGCACGGTAAAACTGTCCTCGTTGAGCACCACGCCCTGCAACTTGGTCCCTTCGGGGGTTACCACCGTGGCGGTCTCATATTCCTGCGAAAAATCCTTCATCGGCTCGGACAGCCCTGTCGCCAGCCGCTTGCTCGGGCTGCGCATCGACTCCGCAAGATATTCCACGGATCGGGAAGTCCCCGTGGAACTGAGATCCGGCCCCAGTCGCCCGCCTTTGCCATTGAGCATGTGGCAGTTCCCGCAAGCCGCGCTGCCGTAAAAGAGTTCCTTCCCGTGCTTGGCGTCTCCGGTCTCCGCGGCGGAGGCCTTCTTCTCCACGCTGCGGATGTAGGTGACCACCTGCCAGATTTCTTCATCCGACATGCCTACTCCGATTCCTCCATTCGTTGCCGCTGGCATGGCCGTGCCGGCAATCCCATCGTGGATGTTATGGAAGATTTCGCCGTCACTATTGCCGTGATGTTTCTGCGCGCGCGTGAGGTCCGGGCCGTGTCCTCCGCCCCGCGCTCCCAAGCCATGGCAAAATGCGCAGTTCGAGCGAAATTGGTATTCACCTAGCTTCGCCACTTTCGTGTTCCCTGCGAATGGATTCTTTTCTTGCGCAAATGTCGGCGTCGTGCACCAGAGAAACATCGTCGCGATAAATCCAGCAACCATCGCCCATCGATTGTTCGGGTTACCTAAACACTTCGAATGGGCTTCGCTTCTCGATTCACTCATGATTCTGGTGACGCTCGTTACGCTGGAGGATTCGCATCGCATGCCAATCTCCTTCCTGAACAGCCGGCGATCGTCGATTTCGGAAACTATACCACCTGACGCCACAAATCAGAGTGATACTCGGCCGCGGGCTTCGCTACTTACTGCATCGGCGAATTGAAATTTCCAGCTACCGCTCGGAATCCCGGATCTCTTTTCGCGTCATACCGCAAACTGGCACGGTCCAAAACTTTGCCGTTGAAAATCACCATTTCAATCTTGCGCGTGTCGCTGATTCGCGCCGCAGGATTCCCCGCGACAATCACCAGATTGGCAACTCGTCCCGGCTGTAAACTTCCCCATTCCTGCTCCGCACGCATAATCTGCGCGGCGTTGTATGTCGCCGTTCGAATGGCCTGCAGCGGTGTCATCCCTGCCTCCACCAGCAATTCCAGCTCGTGATGGATCGCTTCCCCCTGAAAAACTCCGGGATACGGCGCATCTGTGCCGGCGGCTACCAGCACGCCGGCGTCCACCAGTTTCTTGACGTTGCGCTTCATGTCCTCGAACCCCGCGGCAGATTTCTCGGTATCCTTTTTCTCGGCCTCGCTTAATGTCCGGGTTGCCTCAGCGCGCAATTCCGTCAAAAACCACGGCGGAGTCGTCTCCGCAATCAATGGTTCATCCAGAAATCGCAGATCAGCCAGCCGCCGCCGTCCCGAATACTCCTCCACCACCAGTGTGGTGATGACGAATAACCCATGTTCGCGGATCAATTGAGTATCGTCAGCCGGCATCTTCCGCGTTGGCGCATGCGCGAAACCATCGATTCCCGTTCGCACCAGGTCCGGCGACCCGTTTCGCTCCCACTGGTCGATGACCACCCGAATCTTTTCCTTGTGTGCCTCTTCAACAAGATTCCGGAGCATGCGGTCCGATAGGTTCGCGTAGCCCTTGATTAGATCCACGTTCGCGCGCTTATCCCGCTGCACAAATTCCGGGATCTGCGTGCGTGAAGTCAGCGCGTAAGCAAGATCGGGCCAAGCCGGGTCGCTTGCGTCAATCATCGCGCCAGTACAGTAAATACGGGGCCCAAGCAAGCGTCCGCTGGCCACTTCCTGGCGCAACTGCAGAATCCACGGCTGATAATTGCCCGTGTCCAGCAACGTGGTGATCCCCGAATAGAGCATGGCGTTGAGATAACGCTGGTATCCCAGCAGTTCCACGCTGATTCCGTCCCAACCTCCCTGCATGTGGACGTGCATGTCCGCCAGACCCGGCATGACGCTCTTTCCCTTCGCGTCCATGATCTGCGCGTCGTGCGGGATCGCCGCCGCGGCAGATGGCCCTGCATATTCGATCTTGCTGCCTCGGAGAATTATCGTTCCATCTTCGGTAGGTGCCCCGCCAACGCCGTCAATAATTCTCGCGTGCACAATCGCGATTCGCTTTTCTTGGGCCGCCAGCTCCTGAATCGAAAAAATCATGCCGATCCCAATCGCCAGCAAGGCGCTTCGCCGATTCATGGTGCTTTCTCCTTAACCATTCGATTGACGTATCTTAATTCCTGCCCCCGGTGCATCTGCGCGCTTCATCATATACAATCCCCGCGGAGAAACCCCCGTGGAAAAACCAATGACCGAGACTCCAAAAAAACCACGCATCGCCATTGGTTCCGATCACGCCGGATTCCTTGTCAAAGAAACGATTCGGAAATATCTTCAAGCAGCCGGATACGCCATCGACGACCAGGGCACTTCCTCTGAAGATTCCGTGGACTATCCCGATTACGGAAAAGCCGTGGGCGAACGCGTTGCTTCAAAACAGGCCGATCTCGGCATCGCGGTGTGCGGCTCTGGCATCGGTATCTCCATCGCCGCCAACAAAGTACCCGGCATTCGCGCCGCCCTTGCGCATGACGTCACGACCGCGCGCCTCGCCCGTGAACACAACGACGCCAACGTCCTCGCCCTCGGCGGCCGCATCGTTACGGACGCCACTGCCATCGAAATGGTGCAAACTTTCCTGACCACCGCCTATCTCGGCGGCCGCCACCAGCGCCGCCTCGACAAAATCACCCAAATCGAGCGTGCCAATCGCTAATGCCTCCAAAACCTATGTAGGGTCGCGCTTCAGCGCGACCTGCCTTTGACTCTATCCCAGCCTAAACGCCATGAAATTTGAGCCCAGAAAACCCCTCCACCTCCCTCAAGACCAATACGTCGGCTGCCGACTCTACTTCGTAACGATCTGCTGTGAGAAGCGCCGCAAGATATTCGCCAATCCATCGAATGCAATTACTCTACTGGATGACCTCAAGTCGGTCTCTCAAAAGAATAATTTTCTCCTGCATGCCTACTGTGTTATGCCCGACCATGTTCATATTCTTGTGGAAGGGCAATCCATCAATTGCAATTTGCGGACATACCTGACGGAATTGAAGCAGAAGACTGGATACTCGCTACGGGAAGCGGGACAAGGCGATCTCTGGCAGAAGCGTTACTACGATCACATTTTACGAAAGGCGGAAGATTCCGATTCCATCGTCTGGTACATCTGGATGAATCCAGTAAGGCAGGGCCTCGTGAACAAACCAGAAGACCATGCGTTCTCAGGCTCATGCACAGTGGCCTGGCCCCCAAACAGAGTGAAACCCGATGAATGGCTCCCCCCATGGAAAAAAGCCTCACCCTGATGTTGGGTCTACTGTAGGGTCGCGCTT
>WNFH01004020.1_pt1 | contig 10532 bp, 9 predicted proteins | sample 5400411 | NCBI WGS metagenome assembly WNFH01 (sample SAMN13153347, study PRJNA577476) | soil metagenome | isolation source: 200 cm saprolite under Douglas fir tree site 2 hole 3 | place: USA:California | collected 2015-04-18
AGTCCCGTCGGTTGAATTGCTATCTACAACCAGGACCTCGGTGACGATGTCGGCCGGGAGATCAGCTAAGACGCGGCCGATGGACTGCGCTTCGTTGTGCGTAGGAATGACGACCGACACTCGCACTTGATCTTCACTCAAACGAGCTTGGCTCAAGTGATCTTCGCTCAAGTGACCTTGACTCAAATCTTCACGCTCAAGTCACCACCATGGGGAGGACGGCCGGCGCCGCGCCAGCAAAGCGTCAACGCCCCACGCTCGACCGGCTCGCCCCACCGCCAGCGCGAGCGCTGCCATCACCGACACCAGCAGCTCCCAAATCCACGACGTGCCCCACTCCGACACCCAAAGGCTGCCCAGATACAGAAATGCTATAAACGCGGCCGGACGCGTCAGCAGACCGATGACCAGCAGGATTCCGAGACCGATCTCGGTCACCGCCTGCATAGGAGCCGCCATTGCTGCGTGACTTGCCGCCAAACCCATAACTGCCTTCCACGCGGCCGGCGAGTGACTCGCCTTTATGTAATAGTTGATCAGGCCTGCGTACCCCGCTGGAGTGTAGAGACCCTTTCCCAGATTTTCGAAGAAGACCCACACAAACATTGCGCCGATCGTGAGACGAACGATTGCCAGCCCATTTGCCGCGGGCAGTTGGTTGGCCACATTTTGCGTTGGGCTTGCGTTCGTCATCATCATGATCGTGAACCTCGCACCCAATGGATGCCGTGCCAGTTTGCGACGGGAAGAGAGGGACTGGACATTTTAAGCGGTTCCTCCTGTTGTTGCTAGTGGATGCACAAGTCTCATGTAAGTTTACTGCAACCCAAGGCGTGCTTAAGACATGGAACCCGGAGTCTCCTACACAGTAGTAGCCTCCTTCTGGTCACCAATCCGGCCTTGCGAACTCTCATTTGGCGTGAGCAGAACGATTTTCGAATTTCGCTCCCCCATAGCCGTCTTACGTCTCGATGATAAGCAGCCTGCGTTCTCAATAGCGGCATCAGCTGGCGCGCCGCGCCTGCAACTCCCCGCGCGAAGAAGTGACAAAGGCTCGGACCAATGCGGCGATCTCATCTGCAGTAGTGTCCAATGCGAAATGACCCGCGTCGAGAACGTGAACTTCAGCGTTCGGTACATCCTTGCGATAGCGCTCCGGTTCGCCGGGATCGAACGAGAGGTCATACTTGCCCCAGATCACCAGCAGGCGCGGCTGCTTGGCGCGCATCCATGCTTGCCACTTCGGATAGGAGTCCACATTGGTTCGATAGTCGTAAAACAGGTCGCTTTGAATCTCGGCTTGGCCGGGTTGGTTGAGAAAATAGAATTCATCTGTCCAGAGATCAGGGTCGTAGCGTTCCACGTTCGGATCGTTTCCGACATGGCGCGTGCGCGTGGTCGCGAGCGACAGGAGATTCGTGCGCAGCGCGCTTTCGTTGGCCGCGCGATCGGCCCAAAAGGCTCGCCGCGTTTTCCAATTCGCCCCCAGACCTTCGTTGTGCGCGACAGCATCCTGGACGATGAGAGCCTCGATGCGATCTGGATGAGCCAAGGCCATGCGAAAACCGACAGGGCCGCCGTAATCCTGCATGTAAAGCGTGTAGCGCGACAGCCCGAGCGCTTCCGTAAAGTGATTCATGATCTCCGCATAGTGATCAAACGTATACGCGAATTTTTTCGGGTCCGGCCAGTCGCTGTGTCCGAAGCCGGGGTAATCGGGCGCGACAAGGTGATAGTGATCGGAAAGCCGGGCGAAGAGCGGTTCAAACATTTGCGACGAAGAGGGCAGTCCGTGGAGTAAGAGAATGGTTGGGCCATCTTTCGGGCCAGTCTCTCTGTAGAAGATGGATAGCCCATCGATCTGTGTCGTGCGATAGAAAGTCGGATACTTCATGGGACGTTCCTTTCCATGGGCTTGGGCCAGCAATTGAAATGATGCGAGCATCACAGAAACCACCAATGCTATGAAGGAAACGTGCAAGCATCGGGTCCATCGGGGCAATGTGAAAAGACTCATCCTATGGCTCCGCTTCTGCGAGCTCGCAGACCGGTGCTCGCAGTGCTTCTCGATGGCGTTATTGGTCAATTTCACATTGTCAGAACAACGCGGAACTGTGCCTTGCCGCTCAGCATGCGCGCGTAAGCCTCGTCCGCCCTTTCGAGCGGATAGGTTTCAATCATGGGACGCACGCCGGTCAGTTCGGCGAAGTGCAGTGTGTCTTCGGAATCGGCTGGTGTTCCCGCGGCCCAGCCCTGAATCGTTCGACTTCCACTAATGAGCTGTATCGGCGTGACCTCAATGGGATCGAACGTCGCACCGATCACCATGAGCTTGCCGTTTGGCCCGAGACCGTCGATCAGTTCGGACATCGCTTTCGAGCTTGGGGCCGTCGCCAAAATGACCTGCGCCCCGCCTAGTTTTTGCAACGCCTCGGCTGGGTTCGTCGATTGGCTGTCGATGTACACGCTCGCTCCGAGCTTTTTTGCGAGCGACGCGTTTTCGGAGCCGCGACCGATCGCCGCCACCTTATAACCGAACTTGTTGGCGAATTGAATTCCGAGGTGACCCAGCCCGCCGATCCCCAGCACCGCAACAAGGTCGCCGGGAAACGCACAACTGTGCCGCAACGCGTTGTACGTGGTAATTCCGGCGCAGAGCAGGGGTGCTGCTTCGGTGTCATTTAGAGTGTCCGGGATCGGCACTAGTGCCTCCACGGGAGCCACCATGTATTGCTGGTATCCACCGTCATAGCTGATGCCCGCGATTTTCAGATTCCGGCAATTGCGAAAATCTCCGCGACGGCACTCCCGACACGTGCCGTCCTGGCCGCCATGCCAGCCAACACCGACACGCTTCCCCTTCTTCCATGCGGAAACACCGGCGCCCACTTCATCGATGATGCCTGCCACTTCATGTCCGGGAACGCGGGGATACTGAATTCCGGGCCAGGAACCTTCTTTCGTGAGCACGTCACTGTGGCAAACACCACAGGCCTGCACCTTGATCCGCACGTGTCCTGGACCCGGCTCAGGAATCTCGCGCTCGACGATCTGGAAATCTGATCCGGGATGGGAGACTTGCGCCACCTTCATCGTTGCTATTGCGACTGTTGTCGTTGCCATAAACCCTCCTATAAATTCTTAGTTCTTGTTTGAGAAGCACTCACTGCTACTGGCGAGGCGACAGAGCATTGCTCGCCGCGCCTCTACCCCGCCACCTCGAAAATGACCTCCAGTTCGACCGGGCTGCCGAGCGGAAGGCTTGCGACGCCGTACACCAGACGGCAAGGGTTCTTGTCTTTTCCGAAGACGTCTTGCAGCAACTGCGAAGCAGCTTCAGCGACTTTCGGCTGATCGCGGACATCTCCCGAAGTAGCCACCGAAACGCCGAGCCGGACGATCCGCGTAACTTTGTCGAGCGATCCCAAATGCTGCCGCGCGACAGCGAGAACGTTAAGCGCCGCGAGTTTCGCCGCCTCGCGTCCAGCGCCTACGTCGAGTTCCGCGCCGACTCGCCCAATGAATTTCGCGCCCCGGCCTTCCGTGGGAAGCATCCCGCTCAGAAAAAGCAAATTGCCCGACTGAACCGCTTCCATATAGGTCCCGAACGGCTCAGGGGGCAGCGGCAGCTTAATGCCAAGTTCTTTCAACCGCTCCTCGGCGCTGACCGGCCGAGAGCCTTCGCAGGTCACCATTTGTCAACGTGCGCAGCGTCCACGTGCAGCACCTCCCCCGGTCACCTGACCGGCTTAGGTCCGTTGATACGGAACTTCTGGGTCCGAGGGATTTCGGTTGTGTGGGACATGCTATCTCCTGAGATGCCTGGGCGGATTGCTGGCCGCGCACCGCTTCGGACAAGAACCACACTGGCGACGAGGAAAAGGAATCTACTCTTCAGGCTCTAGCCTGAAGGCGACGGTGGTGTCAATACAGTAGAAACTGTACCAGAGCAGCAACGCGAGGTGCGCCGCAGGCGACGAAGCCCGAGGAGAGCCATGGGTGGTCTTTGCCGTTCAGCAAAGACCAATCAAAACCCATGGGTTGTCGGCAATCCGGAATGTATAGTCCCGTCATCAGTAGATTAGTAACGGGAAGTCGGCTTTGCTCGAGTTAATTTCGGGGTAGCCCGTCACTCGGGAACAACCGCCTGAAGGCTCATTACAAGTTCGAATAGAAGCGGGACCCCAATGCAGAAATCTTCAAGAACACGGACACTTCTGTCGTGGAATGTCAGGATTAAGTTTTTGGGTGAGGGGGTGGAGGACTTTTCGAGGAGGGTAGCGACGGATTTTTTGAGGTCGGCGTAGATGGTATCGGAGTAGGGGCCGTGGGCCTGCCAGACGGGATGGCCGTCGGGCGTGGCAACGATGAGGTAGGCATCATCGGGGGCGGAGAAGTTGACGAGTTTCTTCCAGTCAGATTCGTTGGAATAGAGCGGGACGAAGCGGCGGAGCTCCTGAGCGGGGACGCCTTTGCGCATGCCGTGAACGATCATGGGGCGAACCAGGGAGGGGGCGCTCTGGAGGACGGGCAAACTGAAATCGGCGATACGGGCGTCGGCATGGTAGTCGGCGGAGATTTGTTTGCCCCAAACTTCGCACAGTTTGCCGCCCTTCTGAGAGAAGCCCACGATGAGAATCAGGAATTGCTGGCTGCCGGGACTGGGGAGGGTGATTTCTGAGTTGTCGAGGGCTTTGGCTTTGATGGCAGGGATGGATTGCGCAGACGAGCGAGTGGCGGTGAAGAAGAAGAGCAGGAGGAGCTTGAGTTGTTTCATCGTGGTATGAGAATGGCAGGTGCTGTCGACAGGCAGTGGGCAAGCTTCAGAAGCGCAAGCGCCTCTGGACCGGCATCTCCATTACCTCCAAGGTCTTGCATTAGGCATTATTGTGAACGACCACCGCTTCCGGCCGCAACCCGAATGGGCGTCCCTGCGGAAATTGGGATCCGGACAACATTCATCAAGACGACAGATTTACCAGAGTTTGAGCAACTGCAATCTGGTTCTTCGGCGGCATCGCTCCGGCGATGAAGTCATTCAAATCGAACGCGTGACCATTCTGGAAAGTCAGAATGTTAAGCATCGCCTGGGGCGGCTGTGTGTTTAGGTCAGGATCAATCGCACGTGAAGCCTCTAGCAGCACCATCGACGAAAGGGTACGGAGCGCATCGTCTCCATACACGCCGCTCAGCTTGTGATTGAACGTGTCGGTCAAATCTGCTCCAAAATCCGCGAAGCGATTGATAGCTTTCGTAGGAGCAGTGGCAACTGAATCCAGCATTCCATTCACATCCTTCAGTGCTGCCGTCGCGCCGCGGATGATCTCGGCCTCGCTGAACAGCAGGGACTGAAGCAGCGTATCCCCCATCCCTGATAGAGTGACGTTCTGGAACGTTGTCGCTTGCTGCGCAGTGAAAAACTCTGCCACGGCGCGTCGCAGATCGATGTCTGGAAAATCCCAGAACACATCGGAATCGGTGTTGAATCTCCTGATCTGGCCATCCTGGAAATCAATGGCGGTCGACACCGGCATAGCTGCCCAGACTAGTAACGCTGCTGCTGTTGGGTTTGACCGCAATCTGCTTACGTCCTGGAAGTAGCAGAACGGAAGCAGGGCTCGCAGATTCGCCTGCAGCGCCAGTGACAAGGTCGCGCTGTCCCGTTTGAGTCGATCTTCGCTTCGGCGAATGAACCAGCTTCCCAGCACCGAGCTTGGCACAGAAACCTGCATGGCAAGCGCCACGTCGCCGAACTGGTTGGTGCCATTGTGAAGCACGTTCTCAACCGTGCGATCCAAATCGATATAGAAAGTCTGCAGTGAACTCTCATTCCCGGAAAACAGCCCTGGAAGGTATTCGTGAATGAACGGCGTCACCCGGTGTTCGAAATCCGCCAAGTTCATTCCCTTTTTTACCTGGCGCGACTGATAGGCGATCGACTTGGCGCTGTCCGGCGTCATTTCCAACTGCCCATTCCTGACCTGCAACGATGCCAGCACAGACAGGTCGCTACGGTAGCGGTTCTTCACCGTGACGCTGTCACTCGCATTCAGCTCATAGACCAGCACCCGCCCCCAATCCTCTTCAGCGGTAATCGTGGCGAGGCTGTCATTCACGTGCGCACTGTCAAAGCTGAAGTAGGGCATGTTGAGCTGAACAGTAGTGGTGCGCTGTATTTCATGACTAAGCGTCGCTAAATTAAGAGTAACGCCTTGAGCCTGTTGAACGAGTAAGTCGTCGAGATCGCTATCATCGACCACCTTGCGGAACATGTCCGCCGCCGCCGGTTGCTGCAGGTCGAAATTTACGTCCAGCAGCGCGGTCGACGTCGTGTTCTTCATGTAGGCAGCGGCAAAATCGAAATTGTATCGGCTGTTCAGTGCCTTTTGTGCCTTGCTGTAGATGTCTTGCGCTTTCGTCAAGACGAGATGGATTGCGGCCTGGACTTGCTTCACGTCCTCGAAGTGGAGGTCCTTGTCAAAGAAATCGCCGAGCCGCTTGATGAGCCATCCGTCCACTTTATTGAAGTCGTCCTGGGTGACCGCGTCCCGGATTTTGGGCAAGATTGAGTTTGTCATCAATGAAACTCTGGAGTCTCCTGATGATTCCTCCGTTGAGAATGTCGAGCGTTTGCGCGGCAACGGGCTGCACTTTGTCGAGCTCGCTGGAAAGCGCAAGCAGGCCCTGGTCCGCCAAGGCGGCAAGCCATTGACCTGCGGCTGAGTCGCCAAAGGTGGCCTCCTGCAGAGCGCTGGCGAAAGCCGCGGCTCTGCTCTTGGGGTCGTTGTCGGCCAAGGCGGTAAGGAAGGCCTTAAACTTATCGGCGCCGTCCCCCAGCTTGCTGAGAATGCTCCAGGTAGCCGCAGACACCTTCTCGGGAAGAGCGTCCCATTTCTTAAACTCATCCAACACTATCTGGCGGGCCTTGGTGAACTCCTTGGCGGCATCGATGCCCGTTGCCTCAGTCAGCAGCTTCAGTCCGGTGTCGTTAAGCAGGCGCTCGGCAGTTTGGCCCAGATCGGTTGCAGGATCTGTCCATTGTTCAATCAGATGCAGGTCTTTCATTGCTTGCAGCCCGTGTACTCCAAACACCGCCTTCACCAGCTCATCGATATCTGTGGGTAGATCATTCTGTCCGGTAACACCTACGGAAAGGTTCAGTCCAAAACTCAACCCTTTCTGGGACCGCTTAAAGAGCTGGAGGCGCACAGCAATGGAAGAGTCGTCGGCTGACTCTCTTCCCAGCACCAGCAGATAACGCCCGCTTACATCGAAGCCGAAAGTAGTCTTCAGCGCGGTATCAATCTTGGCGCCCAGGTTTCTTGTCATTCCCAGCAACTTCGCTTCACGCACCATGTTGAAGTCGTATCCCAGTTGCGCAGAAATGTGAAGGGCAAGCGAACCGTCTACCTCGGTGACCAGCCAGCTTCCAGGCTTGAGATCTCGCCCCGTCCTTACCTGGCGTGGGAACCGCCAACTGCCTAAGGTATCGGCAATGGCAGTGCGCGCATCTGTCGCCGCAGGGAAACGGTGCAACACGGCATAAATGGAGTCGCGAGCAGCCTCCGCACCAAACGTTACGCTGCCCAGCACGCCGATGGGATGGGATCCAGAAAAGGAGCCGTTGACATTGTAGCCCCACAACAGGACGAGGAACTTATCTGTGCTGCTCCCCGGAATACTGAGGTTCAACTGTGGGCTGTCTTCCAGTTGGAGAGAGCCGATCGCATCGGCCGCGACATTGAATACCCCCAGACCAGTCTTGAACTCCGCCGAGGCTCTGAACCCGATCGTCGTCTGTCCAGCATTGAAAGCGAAGGTCTTTCCTGTTTCAGCTTTCAGATCAATGCTGCCCAACTCGATCTTTCCTGTCAGGCCTCTCGGGAAAAGGCTTGTTTTCGAGAATGGCATCCAAGACGTCATGGTCGGTCGAAGCGCCGACGTCCACCGTGACCGAACCTCCCGGTGCCACGATCGTCTTATCAAGCTGGAATTTCGTGCTGCTGATTGGGATGACAATAGGGCTGGCTATTTTCTCCTCCAGGAATGCTAAAAAGCATCAGTAATAGCGGGGAATCGCGAACGATTCACCCCGCTGTGGTTTGCGTCAAGGCTACGTTCTCGGCCGGAAACTCTCCCAGACCCCAATTACTGAGATCATAGGAAGCGCCGTGAACTGAGCCTTGCCCCGTGGCGATCGCGATCTTTCGCGACCGCACATCTTCACGGAACGCAGGGATAGCAGCGTCTGCGACCGCATTGGCAATAATCTGGCGCAGTTCCGCTTCGGGTGGATTGGGACTGCTGCTTAGCTCTTTCTGTATAAGTGCCCGTGCAGTGGAGTTAATCGAGCCGTTCTGCACGTGAATGTCGAAGCAGAGGGCAATGCCAAGCTCTGACTGCAGGCCGAAGGATCGTGCGGTCGTGAGACATGGCAAATAATACTCATCGTGTGCGATCTGGCGTTGGATCTCACGAACCTCGGGAAACTCTCCCAAGGTGTGGAACTGCTGGCGCCAAGGCGACGCCAGTCTGCCGTTGATCGAAATACTGTCGGCCCAACTCTGCTGTTGATCAGGCGTGCTGCGCATGATTTGGATGAGTGTGCCAGCATTATCACCAAAGGCCTGCTCAACAAGCTCAGGGTGAAGCTGATTGGTCTTTAGGATGATCGTCTGGACCTTGCCAAACTTCATCGTGAATCCGATGATGCCCCACGTGAGCCAGGCTCCGTCGAAGTCGCCCACGGCGAGCGTGTAGCTGTGTCCTTCAAAGGCGGCGGTCAATTCCAGGCTGCGCTCGAAGAGCGACGGGACCGGTCCCGGCATGAATGCTGTCCAGGTAACATCGTCGATGTCCCCGGTCTCCGCTACGTGGTTATTGAATTGAACTTGCTTTACGGCTCTCGCCGTACCTTGACCATAGATTTCATCCACGCGCCCAGCGTCACACTGCGCAGCGACGAGTCCGCGCTGAATGTCCCCCACGATTCCCCCATGGGCGCCGGTTCCAAAAAGCTTCCTCGACATACTTCCTCTGTCGAATTGTTCCCTAGCATGCTAGGGTGTCTGTGGTATGTGTCCCGACACTAATGCCAGGCTTGTAATCCGGGGTCTTCGTCTCAAGGGAAGCAGAGAGCTGTTGCTCTCCGGGGGTCGATAGGGGGCATTATCCTCCTGGTTGGCGGATTGTCAAGCGCAAAAGAACAAAACCCATTTTGTCCGACGATCACTCAGGAAGATCTTTGGACACATCAAGATTAAAGGCCACTTGCGATGAGAGCTAGAATTAGTGTTGCGCCCCCATCGTATATGGTTGCCCGCAGCCAAAATTTAGGTCGTTAGATCTCGCGTCTCTTGAGGCGAGCGATACGTTTTCCATGCTCCTTGCCCTTACCGAATATTATGTTTGAATCTTGCACCAGCAGCTCAAGTGTCATGGGAAGCTCCTTGCGAAATGGAATGAGCTGCAAGCAGCCCTTCCATGGTTTCGCAAGGGAACGAACGTGCAAGGAAAGGAGAGAGAATTACCTGGAAAGTCGGAATGCGGAAGACATGTCCGACCAACTGAACTGTTTGTGCTCCATACCGCGCAGCGCTTTGGTCCGAAGCACGTAATGGTGAACTCCGGAGAGACTCACCATTACCTGTCGGAATCGGTGGCATGGCAAGGCGACGGTGTCTCAGCTCTTGAACTGAGACACCATCGGGATGACTACGGTTTCTTCAACAGGACTGTACTAAGTGAAAACGAGCTGCGGCACTCCTTAGTCAGGGACACACTGCCGTCGGCACCAACCGATATGACCGCAAGCGGGGCATAGTAGTGCGTTACGCCGTGCGGCGGCAGGGCGACGGGGATGATATTTCCCTTGACGTCAGTTTCGGGATTGCCATCGGCACCTATTACCTTTGGCCACTCGACGTCTCCAGTCGCGGTTCTGGCGGGAATCAGCCAATAATCTCCGGTGAGGTATTGATTTACCGGCGGAGTTGTGGGGTCGACAGGATCGGCTGGCTGGAATCGGATTTGAACACCGTCCTCCAAAGTCAGCCAGAAATCTTCCTGGACAAAGGCGGCATTGTCGGTGTCGAGCGTAAGCCCACCCTCGGCTGGATCGCCGTTCGTCTGGTCCCAGCGTCGCAGAAGTGGGTGGAGAGTTTCGTCGCTTCCCAAGAGCTTGTCGGGCGTGCCATTGAGCGTCACCGTCATGGTTGTCGACTCGATAGACTGCACAGGAAGCAGGTTGCCGGGCAGGTTGAGCAGAACGGAGCGGTCGTCCTGCACCTCAACCAGGTTTCCTTCGACCAATCCGAAACGGTCGTCACGGCCGAGACTCTCAACGACGACTGCAGTCGTGCCCCCGCCGCTGGCAATCGGGTAGATGACGGATCCGTTCTCTCGCGACCACTTAAAAGTAGCGGAACTCCCAGGGGTGGTACCGGCGGCGCCACCGCGATTGATTTCGACCCGGTACAGCTGGTTTTCCGGCCCGGTATAGGCGGCGTTCGGGTTAATGATGCAGGGATTCG
>WNFH01004021.1_pt1 | contig 10532 bp, 11 predicted proteins | sample 5400411 | NCBI WGS metagenome assembly WNFH01 (sample SAMN13153347, study PRJNA577476) | soil metagenome | isolation source: 200 cm saprolite under Douglas fir tree site 2 hole 3 | place: USA:California | collected 2015-04-18
CGCCGGGGGCGCTCGTCCCAACGTTCGAAGGGGCGAATCGCTCCGTGTGCACCGAATGGTGTTTCCGCCAGATGACGATGGCCACGCTCTACCTGCCGATTGTCCGCCGGTATGCCGCTGCGGCTTTTGCGATATTCGATGGGTCCGTGATCTTGGGGATTGTCTCGCTGATCCTCGCGGCGGTCTTGGGGCCCTCGTATCTGGTTCCCGCGGCGCTCTTCCTCGCGCCGCTTCCGACGGCGGTCATTAAAGCGTCCTTGCGCCGCCGCGCTCTGTTCTCTGCGTCCCCGTCGGTGACCAGGGCGTGGCACGTGCCTCCATGGCGGCTCGCGGTTGCTGCGCTCGCGGTCCCGTGGGTGATGGCCTTAGGTCTCCTCCGGACTCGAAACCCCAGGACCATCCGGTGGCGGGGTCGCGTCTATGACGTGAGCGACCCGAAGCGAGTTCGTCTCCAGGATCGCGCGTAAACGTTGCGCCATAAGTTGGATTCGGGATCGCGAATCGAGTGAGTTACCCTTGGGTATGGGTAACTCGCCCACCACTAGGGACCATCGCGCGCGGCCTCGGGGCTCTCCCGCAAATGCTCCTGGAACTTCGCGAGGTCCGAAAGAATCTCGTTGCGCCTCTCGCTCTGCCGAAGGGTGCGAATCATAGAGGCGGCGGGAGGAACGAACGCCAATGCGAGGACTAGTGCGATCACAAGCGAGTCCAGTGCGACCCGAGCCCATTGGAGCAGGACGAGCAGGAGGATCACGATGGACGGGGGCAAGAAGAACGCCGCAAAGACGCCCTCGATTCGCAGAAGGGGCCGCCGCGCCTCCCCTTGCATCGCGAGCACCTCGGCGTCGGAGAATCGCTTCGCGGTCGTGACCATCCGCTCCCCGCGTCGCGCGAAACGATCGCGGATGACCGCCATCGCTTCCAGGTATCCCTGGGTCTCCGCCCGAAACGCCCGGATCGATCCGGGTGTGAATCGCAGAAGGAAGCGGCGACCGGCTTTCGTCTCGATGCCGATCCCGGTGTGCACCAGGGTCCCCGCCGAGGAGGCGAAAGGGGACAGGAACGACCCCGCGACCTCGTAGGACCTCGGGTACACGTCGCGGATTTCCGACCAGGGGACGTATCTCGGCGTCCCGAGGAGCCGGCGCCACAGCGGGAGGGAGACCTCGACGCCTTCCTCGAAGATGAGGGTGGGGCTCGGCTTGTAGGCGGCGATCGCGATCAGGATGATCGCAAGCGGCACGAAGCAAAGGCCGCCGAGCGGCCAGAGGCCTTGCGGTCCTGCGACCAGAGGCCCGAGGCCGAGCGTCACAACGAGCACTAGGAGGAGAAGGGCGATCGTCATCGGATTCGCGGGAATCGGTCGGTACAGATACAGGAGAGTGCCGCGCCGGTCGCTCGCCATGGGTTAAACGCCGAATGCCGACCCGGCTAAAAGGGCTCGCGACCGCACAATCCTATTGGGGCGGGCCCCTTACGCCCCCGTTGATCGCCCTCGGCATCGAAGGGACCGCCCATACGGTCGGCGTGGGGATCGTCGACGAGACCTGCCGCATCCTCGCCAACGTATACGATATGGTGAAGCCGGAGCGAGGCGGGATCCATCCACGGGAGGCCGCGAACCACCATGCGGAGGCCGTCGTCCCCCTGATCCGCAAGGCCGCGGACCTAACGGGAATCCGACTTTCTGAAATCGACCTGGTGGCCTTCTCCCAGGGGCCCGGACTCGGTCCCTGCCTCCGGACCGTCGCGACGGCCGCGCGGGCCCTCGCCCTCTCCCTCGACCGGCCGATCGTCGGCGTGAATCATTGCGTCGCCCATCTGGAGATCGGCCGGGGCGTCACGGCGGCGAAGGATCCCGTCCTCCTGTACGTGAGCGGCGGGAACACGCAAGTCATTGCCTTCGCGCGCGGCCGCTATCGCGTGTTCGGCGAGACCCTCGACATCGGTCTCGGCAACATGCTGGACAAGTTCGCCCGGGAGTGCGGCCTCCCGTTCCCCGGGGGACCGATCCTCGAGAAACTCGCCCGAGACGGGACGGCCTTGTTGCCGTTGCCATACAGCGTGAAGGGGATGGACGTCGCCTTCAGCGGGATGCTGACCGCCGCCCTCGCCCTGCGGAAGCAAGGCGCGTCCATGGAGGACCTCGCGTTCTCGATCCAGGAGACCGCCTTCGCGATGCTCACGGAAGTGGCGGAACGCGCGATGGCCCACCTGGACAACGCGGAGGTGCTCCTCGGGGGCGGCGTCGCGAGGAACGCGCGCCTCCAGGACATGGTGGGTCGGATGGCGACGGACCGCGGGGCCAAGATGTTCGTGCCTCCCGGGGACCTGTGCATCGACAACGGCGCGATGATCGCCTGGACGGGGCTGCAAATGTATCGTGGCGGGGTCCGCCACACGATCGAAGAAACAGTCGTCAACCAGCGGTTCCGCACGGACGAGGTCCGCGTGACGTGGCGTTGAGCCCGCGAATCTCCCGAAAAAATCCGAGTCAGGTGGCCTTCGAGCCCTTTCGTGACGGAGCCGCGCGAGAGGCCGGATGCCCCATCGAACGGAGCGTCGCCTCGATGGCTCGGAAGCCTGCCTCGAGATCTTCGAACGAACAGATGCCCATGTGTCCGATGCGGAAGATCTTGCCCTTCAACGGGCCCTGTCCGCCGGCGACGGTCGTCCGGTGCGTCTCGCGCAACACCTTGCGGAACGTGGCGTCCTCGATGCCGAAAGGATACTTCATCGCCGTCACCGTGTTCGAAGCGAACCGCCGATCGGGGAACAGCTCGAGCCCGAGCTCGTCGGCGGCCGAACGCGCGGCCTCCGCGAGTTTCGTCGTCCGTGCGATCCGGTTCTCCAGACCTTCTTCCTTCAACAGGAGGAGCGCTTCTCGGAAGGCGAGGAACAGAGGGACCGCGGGCGTGTAGGGCGTGTCCTCCTTGGCCAACGCATCGACGTGGGCTTTGAGGTTCGTGTAGAAGGAGGTGTCCGAGTGGAGGGATTCGTACGCGGTCTTCGACAGGGCGACGGCGCTCAGGCCCGCCGGGGCTGCAATGCACTTCTGCGATCCGACGACCAGGGCGTCGACGCCCCACGCCTCCATCCGATTCTCGAGGCCGCCCACCGCTGTGATGCCGTCGACGATCAGGAGGGCGTCGTGGGCCTTCACGACCTTCGCGATGTCGGCGATCGGATTCGTGAGGCCGGTTGAAGTCTCGTTCCAGCACAGGGTCACGGCGCGGTACTCCTCGGCGTCGAGCGCCTCCGCGACTCGCTCGGGACGCACCGCGGTGCCCCACTCGAACGTCAGCGCGGTCGGGGTCGAGAAGACCTGACACAACTCGTGGAATCGCTCGCTGAATTTCCCGTTCACCAGGTTCAGCACGCGATCTCCTTTGCGGACGAGGCCCGTGACCGCGGCCTCGAGGCCGGCGGTGCCCGATCCCGAAAGGACCGCGACTTCTCGACGCGTGCCGAACAAGTATTGCGTGAGCGCCCGAACGTCGGACAGGATCTCCTTGAACTCGGGGCCGCGGTGGTTCATCGCGGGCCGCGCCATCGCTTGGAGCACCCGATGGTGCATCGTCACCGGCCCAGGGAGGAGGAAGGTCTCCCGAGGTGCTCGTGCCATCGCTCCTCGCAACTCGATGGGTTCAATAAACGATTCGTTTCGCGCGTCCGAGGGCCGTGAGGCGCGTCGGAGCGACGACGATTGACGATGCAAGTTCCAGGTGAAGCGGAGTTCTTTCGGTTGGCAAAATGCCAGCAATGATTAAATACGCTGGAACTCTTCCGCCCGACGCTCGTCGGTCAAAGGATGGCAAATTGACCTACGATGTCGGGCGAGGAACATGCGGGACACAGACACGGAAAAGATGACGCTGCGCCTCCCCGCGCGGTATCTCAAGGCCCTCGACTTCCTCGTGGAGGTCGACGACTTTCCGAGCCGCTCGGAGGCGGTGCGCGCGGCGATCCGCGATTTCGTGTATGCCCGCGTGGAGCTCGTCGCGGACAAGCTCAAGAAAATGAAGGACGCGGAACGCACCTTGGCCGAGGCCGAGTCGTTCAAGCGGGAATACATGAACCGCTAACGTAAGGAAGGGCGACCGCGAGAGAGGCGCGGTCGGAACGCTCACGATTACCTCCCCCCCAACTGGGTGGCCCAACGCCACCCACTTTTCTTTCCGAGTCACGCGGTAGAGTCGACCGAAATTTTGTCAAGCGAATCAAAAGCGATTCTCGTTTCAAATCGGCTGGACCGCCCCGGCTAAGGAGATGCGCGACCACGTCTCCTTTCGATGGCGACCGTCACCAGCATCCGGAACGTCTGGGACGAGAGCACCTATCCAGCGGAACTCCCCGTCCGCGTGCGACATTTCGTCTGGCTGTCGACCGGCATGTTCAGCGCCGCGGCTCTGGCCGTGGCCTTCGTCGGCTACGCGTGGACGGGGGCCTTCGAGGCCGCCTCCTCGCACTTCTTGGCGTCGATCCTGTCGGGCGCATTGTTCGGCCTTTCGAACGTCCTGAGGTTCGGTCCGAACGAGGCGTGATATTCACTCGCGATAACCGCCTCGGCACCTACATCCCGAGGGCGTCGCCTCGTCGTGGCCTATGGCCGCGGAGGCCGAGCTGGCGAGGTCTCGGAGCCTCGTCTCATCCTTGGAGTCGTTCTTCTTCCCGCGGCTCCGAAAGTTCCTTTGGCTCGCCTCGGGCTTGCTGAGCGCCGCGTGCTTCGCGGTCCCTGTGATGGGGCTGATCGCCTTCGGCACCGCGCACGATGTGGGCGCGAGTTTTCTCATCGCGGTCGTGAGCGCTTGCTTCTTCGGGGTCGCATCCCTCTGGCATTTCGGCCCGGAGAGCGCGTAATCCCTCGTACGAGCGACGAAGATTTATACCGACACGCCTCCCTTCGCGGCCCACATGGAGCAGGAGGACTGGCTACGTGGAAGCATGGTCATCTCGATCCTCGTGCTCGTCGTCCTGATCCTCATCACGCCGAGCCTGCTCGGCCGATCCCCTTCGGAGCTCGCGTCCGTCCCGCTCCTGATCGTCGGGATGTCCCAGAACAAGACGTGGTTCATCGTGAACATCGGGGCCGCGTTTCAGACGTACCGGTACGATCTCGTCCGGATGACGATCAACGGCACCGGGCCGTCCGTGAACTGGTCCCATTCGGAGGCCGAGGTGTACAGCTTCCATCGTTGGGTCCCCGGGAACGCGAGCTTCTCGGTCCACGTGTACCTCGTGGACCAGGGGAAGAACTATTTTGAGTTCAATGTCACCGCGCGGAGCGAGAGGGACTCGAACAACCAGGTCGTGATGGTGATCACGTTCCCTCTCGAGAAGGACTACCGCGGCATGGAGATCCGCAAGTACCCGCCGGCGGAGGACTTCCGGCAGGGCATCCCGAGGCGAGGGTCGGTGCCTTGAGACTCTCCCGCTGGGTCCTGATCTGGATCCTCATCGTCGGAGTCCTCGTCGCGATCGAGGTCGGGGTCGTGACCGGGCGCCTCACGCCGGGAGACCTGATCGGATCATTCTTCATCCTCCTCTTGGCCGTCATGGTGGTGTCCATCCTCTCGATCATCGGCGCGGTCTTCGTCGGCATGTTCGTGTCTCATCGGATCCTGTCGACGAAAGGCTTCACCCCGTTCGAGCAGGAGATGCTCCGGATGCGCCAGGAGCTTCGGGACCTCACCGAGCGCCTCGGGGAGATCGCGACCCGGCTCGGCCTCGGGCCCGGGGACCGCGACAAGCCGCCCTAGGCGAGCCGCTCCGGGCATCCGGACCGGCGGGAGCAGTGGACGCATTTTCCCGGCCGGTTGTGATTCCGGTGGGCCTCGCCCTTGACGATCGCGGCCCGCATCTCGCCCAGCTTCTGGAGGAGCAGCTTCTTCTGGTCCTCGTTGTACTCGATCTCGAACGCCGTATCCCCGTACCGGATGATCCCGTACGGCGGCGGCCGGCCATCTTCCTCCTCGAGGAGGACGCAGTACGCCATGACCTGGAGGATGTGGGAGAACAGCGGCCCGCGGGGCACCCGGCCCGTCTTCAGTTCCACGGGGATGCGGTGGTCCCCGTCCATCACGACCGCGTCGGGTCGGCCCGACAATCCGAGTCGCTTCGAGACGAAGAGTTTGGGCTTCTCCGCCGCGGAGTCGATGTAGACGAGGTCTCCCCGCACGTCGTACCGGGCGCGGGTCGCCGCGGCGATCCCGAGGGACCCGAGGGAACGGTACAGGAAGACGGAGGCCCCGACGAGCCAGAGGAGGGCGATGGCCTCGAACCCCTGGGCGAGCGCGTCGTTCTGGACGGTCTGAAGGGACACGGCGGCGGTCGCGATGACGACTCCAGCCATCGCGAAGCCCAGGATCACCCGCTCAGAGAGCAGCTTGTCCCGCGGGGTCGCGACCCGGTCCGCGCGGAACAGGAAGTAGACGGCCGCGAGGAGCCAGATGAGCGAGATGGCGCTGAGGGTCTGGGATGTCTGGATCGGCGCGGCACCGATGAATCGCAGGCCGACCGTGGCCACGATCGAGGCCGCGATCGCGAAGTACAGGACGCCCGCCTCGGCCTCGCGCGCCTGGGCCTCATGGACCTCGATCCCTTTCAGGTCCGCCGCCGCTTCCTCATGCTTCTTCTCGCCCTCGGCGAGTTCCGACCCTTCTTCGGCGGCCAGGCCGCGGCTCAGCCACCAGCTCAGGGGGCAATAGCCGAACTTCTCCACGTCGGCGGCGGAAAGGAGTTCCGATGGGGCCACGCGTTCGCAGCCGCAACCCGGGTTTTATGCCTTTGTCCCCGACTCTCAATTTCCGCAAGGAGACGGCGGAGGCGGCGGCGACCAGCGCATACAGCCCGACGAGGGCGACGGGGTCCTCGAACCGGAGAAGGTCGCTTCCCGATGTGGATCGACCTTCCCAGTCCGCGTTGAACGCCGCCTCGAAGAAGCGGGCGACCGCGTCGTCCTCCAGGAGGATCCCGATCTCGCGGTTCTCCGTCGCGGAACCCAGGGCCCAGTTCATGCTCGAGACCAGGACCGTGTGGCCGTCCACCACGACGCCCTTGTTGTGCAACCGCTCGATGGAACCCCGCGGCTCGAGGAGGCGGACCTCGAGGGGAAGCTGCCCGGCCTTCGCTCGGTCGTTGATCCTTGCCAGCGTCTCGTCGTTCGTGCCCGATTCCGGTTGCACGGAGGACCAACTCCCATCGAGGAGGATCCGGACCGCGATGCCGCGGCGAGCCGCCTCGAACGCCGCCTCGAGGAAGGGGCTCGGCGCGCCCCTCCAGGCATCCTCGAGATAGAACGCCTCGAGGGAGATGCGGTCCCTCGCCGATGCGAACATTCGCAAGAGACCATTCGGGTCCAGGGACGTGTCCGGGCCGACCACGAGGCGTGCTCGACGAGGTCCGGAAGGCGGCGACCCGCTCCAGGCCGGCAGCGCAGGAGGCGGCGGGAGTGGATGGTCGGAGACGGTCTCAAGGGAAATCGAGTCGCGCCGTAGTGGGTCGAAGTCCGCCTCGAAGACCGCCTGCAGGCGGGTCGCGAGCCCGGCATCTTCAACGACGATGGACCAACCTCGGTTCCCCGTCCTCCCGCTCGGGAATCCCGCATCCCCGAAGTTCTCCGAACCGACCCATGCCGCGCGCGAGTCGACGATGGCGTACTTCGCATGGAGGAATCGATAGCGCTTGACGACGTCGGGGCCTCCGGTCGCCCATCGGATGTCGACGCCCGCCCCCGCGAGGCCGTGGGTGATGTTGTGCTCTTCGGCGGGGATCCCACCCACGGGGCCTCCGTCAAGGAGCACGCGGATGCGGACGTCTCGCCGAGCCGCGTCCGCGAGGACCGAGGCGATCCGTTCGCTCGCGAAGGTGTAGACGCTGACCTCGATCGTCGTTCGCGCCGAGCCAAGGAACCGCAGGAGTGGCGCGTCGCCGGCGTCCGGAGACAGGACCGCGGTCACGCCTCCCGTCAGGTCGAAGGCCTCCGCGTCGAAGGACGATTGCCCGAGTCGATAGCGTCGCGGGCCCTCCCAATCGTCCGCGAGGTCGCGGTCAATCCATGCGCCTTCCGGACCATGGAGCCGGATCGCGATCTCGCCCCGGCCCATCCGGTCCGCGGGCCTCCCGGTCCAGCCTGCGCCCGCGTAGGAGGAGTCGCCCCACGCATAAACGTCGACCGCCGCGCCCGAGGGGTCGAGGAGCAAGACCTCGTCCCCGGTGTCCGCGAGACGGAGGACGCCTCCCTCCATCCGGCGCGCATCGCGGCCCAACAACGCGAAGTCGGCGATTGCGAGTGTGTCTTCCGCGTAGCTTGTGGCGTTCTGGGCAATCAGGACGCGCCCACGGGCGGGCAGGATGGAATCGATCGGGAACCTCGCGGTGGCCTCTCGATCCGTGACGGCCCAACCGCTCAGGTCGATCGGCAGATCTCCCCCATTGCCGAGTTCGACGAACTCGTCGTCGCGGGCGGCGCTCGCATACACTCGGACGATCAGCACCGAGGCGGCATTCAGGGACGAAAAAAGGACGGGCGCAGGCCGGGGAGAAGGGGGGAGGGGATCGGCCTCGCGCACCGCCATGAGGGGAGGCACCGCCAAGAGGAGCGCCGCCAGGAGGACGGCCACCGCGGCTCTCGGGGCACGCACGCGCTTCGAACGATGGGAGCGTCGATAAGGGACCCGCCTACAGGCACGCTACGCGCGACTCGGCCCCGACGTCCGAGGGAATGGTCACGCGATGAGAAGCTTCCCGTCGCGGACAATCGGCTTACCGTCCGCTTCGACAGTCGCCGCGCGGACCGTGTCCTCGAATGCGAACGAGGACTTGTTCGGTCCGCCCATGAACTGGCTGCCTCCGACCCCGACGGTGACGGCGCCCCGTACGATCGGGTTCTGAAGGAAACCGAGCACCGCCTTCGGGTTGGTCCCGATCGTGAACCAGCCTATGCGATCCCGGTCTCCCGTCGCGAGCTCATACTGCTTCCGCAGGGCAAGCGCGGCGGCGTCCCCGTCGAACTTCGTCAGGCGGCCGCCGTGGAATTCCCACCGCATGCGTCGGATGGAACGTCCGGCCCAGGCCTGGGGCACGTCGAAGACGACCACGCCTTGGGCGCTCGTTTCTTGGGGCATGATCGTCACGCTGCCCGAGGGGATCGAGGACTCGAGCACGCCTGCCGCGATATCCTCGTCATCGACAATCCCGTCGTAGACCATGGGTTGGCGCCCGCGCACGGAGAAGGTCAGGTCGGTCCCGCCCGGCGCGGTCACGTGGACTTCGTCCGCGGTCCCGAGAATCCCGGCGAGGCGCTGACCGGTCGCGGTCAGGGTCTTCGCAGGGACCGCGGAGGCCGCCCGGACCATCCGCTCCCATGCCGCGAAGTTGAAGCCGTAAGCCTTCGCCCGCGGCCGCGTCACTAGAGCGACCGCGAAGGAGAGAGTGCGGACCTTCCGTTCCCGCATCGGCAGATGGGCCTCCGTCTCGGCCTCGTCGTTCGCCTCCATCTTCTCCGGCGGCACGCGCCGGTACACCGCGGGGTCGTACGCGGCCCCGGCCCAGAAGGTCGCGGTGGAAAGTTCGGAAAGGCCTCGGCAGAACGCGGAGGGCCGTCGCAACTGTTCCGCGGTCAGGTGCTTCATGTAGTCGGAATAGAACCGGTCTGTGTACAGGTTCAGGAGCACATCGGCTCCCACCTTGAAACACTCCGTGGCCAGGTCTTCGGCCAGGGACAGCGTGTGTGGATAGAACCAGATCGTCACGTTGTCGTCCGGTCGGATGCGAAGGCAGTTCTTGACGGCGTTCTCGGCGAGCGTGGGCATCGGAATGTTCCCCCGCTCGGGAGGGATGAGGACGATATATGAACGTCACGGCAGGGTCCGCGGATCGACGAGCGACCGGTCCTTCAGCGGAGGCCTTTCACGAGATCCCGCAGCGCCTTCTCCGGGTCTTTCGCCTTGACGACCCCGGACGCGAGCAGCACGCCCGAGGTTCCGAGCTCGAGCGCCCTCGCGACATCCTTGCGGTTCTTCACGCCCGCACCGCACAACACGGTCACCCGCGGGTTCATCGCGTGGATCCGTTCGACGGCCCGCGAGACGACCTCCGGCTTCGCGGTCGTCACGCTCACGTCGCCCCCGATGAGTTCCGGCGGTTCGATGGAAATGTATTCCGGCGACAGCTTCGCGAGGGTCTCCGCCTCCGAGACATCGTCCGCGCAGGCGACGACCTCGAGGCCGATCTTCTGGCAACGGGGGATGCTCTTCGCCATTTCCTCCCAGGCCACCTTGCGTTCGCTGTGATTGATCAAGGTGCCCGCGGCGCCGGCCTCGAGGAGGGCCTCCGGCGGCGTCCATCCGGTCGTCTGGCCCGGCTCGACCGCGTCGACGTGCTGGGCGAAGAGGGGCAGGTGCACGAGCTTCGCGACGTGCGCGATGTCCGACGTGGGCGGGCAAAGGACGACCGAGGCTCCCGTGTCGTCCGCCACCGCGGCGAATCGCTTCGCGAGGTCCCACCCCTTCCTCCCGAGGATTTCGGGATAG
>WNFH01004026.1_pt1 | contig 10524 bp, 8 predicted proteins | sample 5400411 | NCBI WGS metagenome assembly WNFH01 (sample SAMN13153347, study PRJNA577476) | soil metagenome | isolation source: 200 cm saprolite under Douglas fir tree site 2 hole 3 | place: USA:California | collected 2015-04-18
GCACTGGAAAGCTCGACATTGTCACCAGCTTCGCAGCTCCGCTCATCGTGGTCTACAAGGGCTTTCGCTGGTGGCACGGGCGCCCCGCTGAACTTTCGCACCGCACCGCAACCTGGTGGGTGATCGCTTACTTGGCTTTCTTCCCGGTGGATACCCTGTTTCTCTCGCGTTTCGCCGTAGGAAACTCGTCCAATCCACCGCTTTTCGCTTTGCTGCTGGGGGCGGTGCATTTTCTGATTTTCGTCAGCGTGGTGCGTTTCTATAGCGCTGTCACTGACCGTGACGCTCTATTTCTCTCGATGCTGTCTTTTGCCGGCATTCTCGCGGCGGCCGTTCTTACTGTCGATACCACTTTTCTGGTTCTTTTTTTCATCTTTCTCCTGTTCGGTGTTTCCACTTTTGTCGGAATGGAATTGCGACGAGGGGCGGTCGGCGCGGTCTCGCCCACTCTCCATTTGCGCACCGAGCGCGATCGAAGATTGAATCGCGCGCTGAGCCTTTCTGCTCTCAGCGTGGCTATCGGATCCATCGTTCTCGGTGGCATGCTGTTTTTCTGCTTCCCGCGTTTTAGTGCCGGGTACCTTGGGCGGGCCAGCTTCAACCCCTCGCTCATGTCCGGTTTCACGGAAAACGTGGAGCTCGGCCAAATCGGCGAAATCAAAAAGAATTCCGCAGTGGTTATGCGCGTGCAAACCGGCAAGCCCATTGCTTATGACCGGCTGCGCTGGAGAGGCATCGCTCTTACGACATTCGACGGCAAAAGGTGGACCTCCTCGGAGCAAAACGTAGAAAGGTTGCAACCTGGCGGGGATGGCTGGATTCACACCGCGGATTCACCGCCAAAAACAGATTCACCCAAGCCGAGAATGATTTACACTGTCTATCTGGAACCCCTGGCCACCGACGCCATTTTTGTTCCCGGCAAAGTCATTTCTCTCAAAGGAAATTTTAACGGTGAAAGCGGCAATTCGTTCAACGTGATTCACCCCAATTTTATTTTCCGGGATTCCACCGACACCCTGCAGAATCCTTTTCACAACTACGCGGCCATCCGCTATGCGGGTTTTTCACTATTGCCCCCGATGGACACCGCGAAATTCCGCGCCGCTTCCACGGAATATTCCAGCAATATCACCTCGACCTACCTTCAGCTTCCTGCTGCGCTGGATTCGCGTATCACCGAACTTGCCAAGCAGACCACGAAATACGCCCGGACTCCTTTCGACAAAGCCCTGGCGATTGAAAGTTTCTTGCGCAATCGTTACGCGTACACCCTGAATCTAACCGGGAAACCCGGAGACGACGCGCTGGCGCATTTTCTTTTCGAGACTCGCGCGGGCCACTGCGAATATTTTGCAACGGCAATGACCATCATGCTCCGCACGCTCGGCATTCCCGCACGTGAAGTCAACGGGTTCCTGCCCGGCGAATACAACGACCTGGGCGGAGATTACATCGTTCGCGCAAGTGACGCGCACAGCTGGGTGGAGGTCTATTTTCCCGGCATGGACTGGCAAGTATTTGATCCTACCCCGGCGGGTCCGGAAAACGAGACTAACTTCGTGTCGCGCCTGGGACAGTACGCCGACTGGATGCAGCTCACCTGGAGCGAGTGGGTAATCGGCTACGACTTCGCTCACCAAGTAACCCTGGCGCAGGATGTGCAGCGGGGCTCGCGCGATTTGTCGGAGTCGTTTCGCGCGTGGTATGCCCGGCAGCTGCTCAGAGGCAGAAGGTGGATGAGGTCCTGGCACGACGGGCTTGGTGTGTTGATCCCACTCACGGTTCTCGCGTTCCTGATCTTGCTCCGCTTCGAGGCACTGTCTGCGATGTTGCAACGCCTGTGGTTGTCGTGGCAGCTCCGATCAGTAAAGGCTGCGCGTATGAATCCGCAACTTGCGTCGAGGCTGTACGCGGAACTTTTGCGTTTGCTGGCGCGGCGCGGAATGATTCGAGAGATGTCGCAGACACCGCTCGAATTCGCGGTGGCCATGGATTCTCCGAATCTCGCTCCTGCCGTCCGGGAATTCACGCAACTTTACGCCCACGCCCGCTTCGGCGGCGCGCCATGCGATGCCACGCGCCTGCACCACTTGCTCGACCAGATTCGCGCGGCTCTCCGAGGGAGCTGAAGCACGCTTCAGCAGGGCGCGCAAAGCGGCCGCATTCTTCCACTTTTTTCGCTCGAGTGCGGGGGGCGAGTCAATTTCCCGCCGAAAAAGTTCTTCCGGAATGAATCATTCGAACGCGGATTTCGAAAATATTGCCAAGAGCCTTGTTGCGGTCTAGCATATCGCCAATCCACGGAAGTGTCCGAGCTCCATAGGTCCAAAGCAAAAAGGAGCCGTCGTTATGAAGCCGATCTTTGCGCTTGCAATTCTGATCTCCGCCGTCCCATCGATTCTTGCCCAGGATCATCGCGATTCCCCCGACCACAAGCCTGCCGTTCTTCTTCCTGGGCTGGGAGGTCACCACCATCCCATCTCCACTACGAACCCGAAAGCGCAGAGATTTTTTGACCAGGGTTTGATTATGGTTTATGGGTTCAATCGCGAGGAAGCCCTCCGTTCGTTCCGCCGCGCGGCTGAACTCGATCCGCAATCTCCCATGCCGTACTGGGGCATAGCGCTGGCGTACGGCTTCCACCTCAATATGGAAATGGATATGGATGTGCACACCCGCCCCGCCTTCGAAGCGATTCAGAAGGCGCTCGCTCTGAGTTCCCGCGCTCCCCAATACGAACGGGACTACGTTGCAGCCTTGGCCTGCCGCTGTTCCAGCGATCCTCGCGCTGACCGCGCAAAATTGGAGATCAATTACAAGAACGCGATGCAGGATTTGGCGGGGCGATACCCCGACGATACGGATGCTGCCACACTCTACGCCGAGAGCTTGCTGGATTTGGATCGCTTTGACTGGTACGACGCCGCGGGGCAGTCCAAGCCAGGCACGGAGGACATGCTAACTCTCCTTGAGTCCGTCTTGCGGCGCGAACCCGATCATCCGGGCGCCAACCATTTTTACGTGCATGTGCTGGACACGTCGACCCACCCGGAGCGCGCCCTTGCCGCAGCTAACCGGCTCACGCAGCTTGTGCCGGGCATAGGCCACCTAGTGCACATGTCGGGCCACATTTACTGGAACGTTGGCGATTACCAAATGGCTGCGCGCGTCAACGAAAGCGCCGCACAAGCCGACCGCGAGTACATGAAACTCACTGGCGTCAGCGACAGCGTGTATGCGGACGGCTACTACGCGCACAACTTGCACTTTATCGCGCGCGCGTACGCCGAACTGGGGCATTTTAAAGAGTCCAAAAATGCCGCTGATCTCCTAGCCGAGCACGTGGTCCATGGCTACGCTCGGATGCCCGGAATGGTCGACGGATACTTGTCCAATCCGTTCCTGGTATTGGTGCGGTTTCAGCGCTGGGACGAGGTATTGCACTACCCAAAACCTGATGCGCGCATGGGGATGAGTATCGCTCTCTGGCACTATGCGCGAGCAGTGGCCTTCCTCGCGCACGGAGACCATCGAGCCGCCGTCGATGAGCAAGAGGCGCTTGCGAAGGCGAGGGCAGCGGTCCCTGCGACGACAGAGTTTTTCTCGAATCCACCTGGCAAGATCATCGAGATCGCCTCGACTGTTCTTGAAGCTCGCCTCGCAACAGACGCCAGCCGTGCGATCTCCCTGTGGCAAAAAGCGGTTGCCTTGCATGATGCGCTCGCGTACGACGAGCCTCCGCCGTGGTACTACCCCCTGCGCGAATCCCTGGGAGCCGCGCTGTTTCGCGCTGGTCGAGAGTCTGATGCCGAGGCGGTGTTCCGCGAAGACCTGCGTCGCAATCCCCGCAACGCTCGGGGACTGTTTGGCTTGTGGCAGAGCTTAAAGAAGCAAAACAAAACGATGGACGCGGAATGGGTGCAGAGGCAATTCGAGGAAGCTTGGAAGAGCGCCGATATCAAGCTGCGGATAGAAGACTTCTAGAGTTCGTAACAAGCGGCATCTGGAGAGATTGATCTGCGTAAGCAAATGATGTTCTCGAAGTCCTCCCACTTCGCAATGCAGTGGACCTAGCGAAACTGAGTAACGACCGCTGACCACGCCAGGGCGGCGCTGCTCGCATGCATGTTACAATTAAGAATTGCGCAAAGGCGCAAATTCACTGCCTATGACTAAGGTCGGATTCGTCAGCCTGGGATGCCCGAAGAACCTCGTGGACAGCGAGGTGATGATGGGTATTCTTGCGCGCGAAGGTTATGAATTAACACCGCGCGCCGATGAAGCTGAAATTCTGGTTGTGAATACGTGCAGCTTTATTGAAGCGGCGCAAAAAGAATCCGTGGACGCTATTCTGGAAATGGCGGAGCACAAGAAATTCGGCGCGGCAAAAAAACTGATTGTGGCGGGCTGTCTGGTCGAACGGTTTCGCGCGCAGATTCTCGATCAAGTGCCGGAAGTGGACGCCGTCGTGGGCACGGGCGAAGTCGAACGCATCATGGAAGCGGTGGAAGGCGAGCTTCGCGTGCTTCCCGCGCAGCCGCCCGCGTTTTTGTATCACGACTTGACGCCGCGCATCGTCACAACGCCAAAACACGCAGCGTACATCAAAATCGCGGAAGGCTGCGACCATCCCTGCACTTTTTGCATCATTCCGCAGCTTCGCGGCGCGTTTCGCAGCCGCCGATTCGAATCGGTGGTGCGCGAAGCGGAGAATCTGGCGAGGGCCGGCGCGCGGGAAATTACGCTGATCGGACAGGACACGACCTCGTACGGCGAAGATCTGGGCTTGCGAGACGGCCTCGCGCAACTGCTCGAGAAACTGGCGCAGACCGACGATTTGCTGTGGGTACGTTTTCTGTACGCTTATCCGAACCGTGTTACGCAGAAATTGCTGGATACCATCGCGGCGCATCCGCGGCTCGCCAAGTACATGGACATGCCGCTGCAGCACGCCAGCCGCAACGTGCTGGCGCGCATGAAGCGCGGTTCGAACGGCGGTGCGTTCTTGAAACTGCTGGAGCGCATTCGAACGACCATTCCTGGAGTTTCGCTGCGCACTTCGTTCATCGTGGGGTTTCCGGGCGAAACCGAAGCGGATTTTGAGGAGCTGTGCGATTTCGTGAAGGCCGCGAAGCTCGATTGGATGGGCGTGTTCGAGTACTCCGACGTGGACAATGCGGGAAGCTACACGCTGGATGAAAAAGTGGATGCGGATACGATCAGCGATCGGCGTAACCGCTTGATGGCGATTCAGAAGAAAGTCTCGCGAGAGAATCTGCGGGCGAAATACTTACGCGCAGAGTCGAGCGCATCCAAAAAACACAGTTTCACGGCGCTGATCGAAGGTCCGTCGAAGGATAATCCGCTAGTGTGGGAAGGGCGGCTCGAAGGCATGGCTCCGGAGATCGACGGGAAGTTGTACCTCACGGACATTGAATTGCCGGGTGGAGAAGTCGCGGAAGCCGGGGACGTGGCGCGCGTGGAAATTACCAAGGCGGACGCTTACGACCTGATAGGCCGTGTCGTGGAAATTCTCGCGCGGCCCGCTGCACGGGCCTGCTTCGACGCTGTGCCCATGCCGGCAGTTCCGGCCACAGAAAAACTTCATCGCATCGGCACCGGGGCACCCCTCCGCGTCCTGGGCTGAGCTATACTCTCTTCTCGAAGATGACGTTTTCTTGACCTCTACTGCTGTGCGTGAAATCTTTTAACGTAGAGATCGCTGAGAGCGCAGAGAAAAGAAACAGACCATGAAGCACAAATGTCCCATCTGCAAAGCGGAGACGGACTCTGCGGTCCACGCGGACTTCCCTTTTTGCAGCGAGCGCTGCCGGGACCGGGACCTGGGTAACTGGGCAAGCGAGAAATACGTGGTGTCCGAACCTGGCTTCGATGAAGAAGCCCTTTCTGAAGGCAAGGGAAACACCATCGTCCTTCCTTTGGACGACGATTTGGAAAGCCCGAATGACACCGAACGCTGACGCCACAGCCGCACCTGCGGTTCCGCTGCAGAAGCCGCGACTCGCGCTGGCGATCGCCACGGCACTGGGCGTCGGCTACATTCCCAAAGCGCCGGGGACGTTCGGTTCACTGGTCGGAATTGCGGTTGCGATTCTGACGCATCCCGTTAGTCTGATCGTGATCATTGGGCTCCTCCTCTTTCATGACATTCGCCTGGGCATCGATGTGCCGACCTTCCGGGGACATTCGGCACCGGTACTCCTTCTCATTCCGTCGTTGGTTGCTCTCCTGGTTGTCGGCTTCATCGGAGTGTGGAGCAGCTCTCGCGCCGCAACCTATGCGGGCCTCAAAGATCCACAATACGTGGTTATTGACGAAGTCTCCGGCATGCAACTAACTCTCGTACTGGCGATCATGCCAGTGGGGCTGCCAACGGGCCTTATGCCAGCGGACGAGGCTACGGTCTTCGGCCTCTACTCCGCGTTCAGTCTGCTCAATTGGAAATACCTTTTGCTCGGTCTTATACTTTTTCGCGTGTTCGACATCTGGAAGCCGTGGCCAATCCGCCGGCTGGAAAAACTGCCCGGGGGCTGGGGAATCATGGCCGATGACTGGATGGCAGGCATCTACGCTGCAATTCTGCTGCGTGTGGCGTTACACTTTGGGCTGCTGACGTTTCACATTGGTTGGGTATGAAATTCGGCTTCGGCTCTTCGCCAGAAAAAAACGGCATCCCGCACATTGAGAGAGTTGCGCCCGCCGCAGCCATTCCCGGCGGTGAGATGACGATTCATGGGCGTGGCTTCGTCTCGCGCGCACAAGCGTGTCCGGTGGTACGGTTCGGCGAAGCCGAAGCAGGCATTGCACTCGCCAGCGAAAATCGCCTGGTGGCGAGGGTTCCGGAAGGGGCGGGCGGCGGGGTGGTGCGCGTAGCCACGGGCGAACACGAAAGCCCGCCGCATCCCGTGCACATTGGCCTGCAAATCGCGGACAACCTTCATCCCGTTGCGAATCCCGCGGTCGATTTGGACGGCAACATTTATGTGACGTTTTCCGGGCCGCGCGGCCAGCGTGTGCCCGTTTCGCTCTATAAAATCACGGCGAATTACAGTGTGAAGCCCTTCATCACTTCGCTGATTAATCCCAGCGGGCTGGCGCTCGATCGCATGGGCAATCTCTTCGTCTCCTGCCGCAATGACGGCACGATTCATCGCATCACCCCCGAGGGCCGCGCCGAGCAGTGGATCGAAGGCATGGGCATCGCCACAGGCATCGCGTTTGATCACAGCGGCAATCTGTATGTAGGCGACCGCAGCGGGACGGTTTTCAAGATCAGTCCGAGCCGGGAGATTTTTGTTTTCGCCACTCTTGAACCCTCGGTCGCCGCGTATCACCTGGCGTTTCATCCCAGCGGCGATTTGTACGTTTCCGGGCCAACGACCTCCAGCTTCGACCGCATCCACCGCATCACGCAGGGCGGCGAGGTGAGCGTTTTCTTCCGCGGCCTCGGACGACCGCAGGGCATTGCCCTTGATCGCGACGGAAATCTTTATGTGGCGGCTTCGTACGGTGGGCGCCGCGGCATTGTGCGCATAACGCCGCAGGGTCAGGCCGAGGTGGTGCTTAGCGGCTCCGGCATTGTGGGCATGGCACTTCAGCCCTCAGGCCGCGCGATTCTTGCCACTACCGACGCCCTCTTCACGCTCGATTGGGACGTTCGCGGCTTACCCTTGGTCGGGTAATTAAAAAGATGAAAGCGGAAATCATCGCGGTTGGTTCGGAACTGCTGACTCCGGACCGCATGGATACCAACTCGCTCTACCTGACGGAAGAGCTGAACAAGCTCGGCATCGAAGTGGTGCGCAAATCGATTGTCGGGGACAATCGCGACTATTTGAGCGCCGCATTCAAGGAAGCGCTGGAACGCGTCGAACTGGTCATCGCGTCCGGCGGGCTGGGTCCCACGGAAGACGACCTGACACGCGAAACCGTTGCGGACCTGCTGGGCCGTAAGCTGCACTTGAATAATGAGATCCTGCGATACATTGAAGGGCGCTTCCGGCAACTTGGCCGGGAGATGCCTGCGGTGAACGTGCGCCAGGCAATGGTGCCGGAAGGTGCGGAGGTGCTGGAGAATCCGCGCGGCTCGGCTCCGGGGCTGTGGATTGAAGACGCAGGGCGCTTCATCGCGTTACTACCGGGCCCGCCACGCGAGTTGAAACCCATGTACGTGGAGCAAGTTTTGCCGCGGCTGCAGCGGCGCAGCTCGAGCATTCGAATGTTTCACCGGGAATTACGCGTCGCGGGCATGGGAGAATCTGGCGTCGAGCAGCGCATCAAACCGATTTACACGCGTTATGCCGACGTGAACACGACGATCCTCGCTGCGCCAGGCGAGATTCAGATTCACTTGCGAGTTTGGACCGACGACGCGGCGCACGCACAGAAAATGCTGGACGAAATCGTGCAGGGATTCGAGATCGCGCTAGCCGACCGCATCTTCTCGCAGGACGGTTCTTCGTTGGAAGAAGTAGTGGCAGGCTTGCTGACGAGAAATAGTTCCACGATCTCGGCCGCGGAGAGCTGCACCGGGGGGTTGCTAGCGCAGCGGCTTACAAGCATCGCCGGCAGTTCCTCGTATTTTTTGGGTGGCGTCGTAAGCTACAGCAACGAGCTGAAAACCGCGTGGGCCGGTGTTCCGCCGGAAATGATTCAGTCCAAAGGTGCGGTCAGCAGTGAGGTGGCGATCGCGCTGGCCGACGGCATTCGCCGCCAAGTTGGCAGTACGCTGGGTGTGGGTATCACCGGAATCGCGGGGCCAAGCGGCGGCAGCGAAGAAAAGCCAGTGGGCACAGTGCACATCGCGCTCTCGCATGCTGGTGGCGTCAAAGAACGCGGCGTGGTCTTCCCGGGCGATCGCGAAGCGATCCGCTGGCACGCCTCGCAACTGGCGCTCGATTTGGTGCGCATCCATTTCCTCTACAACGGTGGGGAGCCGCCAGCGCGCAGTGCAAAGAGGGCCTGACTGTCCCATGCGCCTGTTCGTTGCGCTGGAGATTCCCTCTACGGTGCGAAAGAATCTCGCGGATTTGCTCCAATCCCTTCGCGTGGTTTCACCGCAAACTCGCTGGGTGCGTCCGGAGAATCTTCACGTGACGCTGAAATTCATTGGTGAAGTGCCGGAAGCAAGACTCGGCGCCATTCGAAGCGCTCTGGCCGGCGTGGGCTCCGATCAACCCGTCACACTCGATTTTCGTGGACTAGGTTTTTTCCCCAACGAGAAACATCCTCGCGTTTTCTGGGCAGGCATCGAGGCTTCGCCGAATCTGAAGATTCTGGCGGCGGAGATCGACAAAGGCACGGAAAAACTTGGCATCCCGCGGGAACAGCGTCCTTTTTCGCCGCATCTGACGCTCGCGCGGTTCGAGCCTCTGCGGCTACCGGAAAAGCTTCGCGCCGCGATTCAGGAACACGCAGCGCGCGACTTTGGTTCGTTGCGAACCGGTCAATTCCATCTGATCGAAAGCAAACTAAAACCCTCCGGCGCGGAGTACACTACGGTCGAAAGTTTTCCGTTTGCGGCGTCGGAGGCCTGAGGGAGCATGGTTGAGAATTCGATCGCTTTCCCCTTGATCCCTTTCGCCGCGTATCTTCTTGGCTCGATTCCCTTCGGACTGCTCCTCGCGAAACTGTTTGGCGGCGGGGACGTGCGCAAAGCCGGCAGTGGGAACATCGGAGCGACCAACGTCGCGCGTGTCGTGGGTCCGCTGGCGGGAATTCTCACGTTGGTCTTCGACACCGCGAAGGGTATGGCGGCAGTGTGGCTCGCGGGCCGCTTCACCGGCGAAGGCGCCACGTGGATGATGATTGCCGCTTTCGCCGCGCTGCTCGGACACTGCTTCCCGGTATGGCTAAAATTCAAAGGCGGCAAAGGCGTGGCGACCGCGCTCGGCGTTTTTCTTGCTCTGTGCCCGCTGGCAGCGGTCAGCGCGCTGTTGCTCTTCGTTCTTTGCGTAGCCTACTGGCGTTATATTTCGCTCGGTTCCGTTTCGGCGGCCGCGGCCATGCCGCTGCTGATCTATTTTCTATGGGCGCCGCGTCATGCGCCGCCGATCGTCATCGACTTAGGAACGCTGGCCGTCGCTCTGCTCGTCATTTACAAGCATGACGGCAACCTGCAGCGGCTCGTCGACGGCACCGAGCCGCGCTTCTCCTTTGGCAAGAAGAAGGAAACGGAATGACGAAGATCGCCATTCTCGGCGCTGGAGGCTGGGGTACGGCGCTGGCGATTGTGCTTTCGCGCGGCCGCAAGCCGCACGAAGTTTCGCTTTGGGCACACAATGCCGAGCGCGCCGAATCGATCCGACGCGAGCGTGAAAACAAAACGTATCTTCCCGGCTCGAAATTACCTGAGAACGTTCGAGTTCATAGTGAATTGGAAGCCACGCTTTCTGGAGCGCAAGTTATCGTCGGCGCCGTACCTTCCGCACATGCTCGCGCGGTTTACGCTGCAGCACTTCCCTTCGTCACCTCCGGCGCGAGTTTCGTAAGCGCCAGCAA
>WNFH01004029.1_pt1 | contig 10521 bp, 7 predicted proteins | sample 5400411 | NCBI WGS metagenome assembly WNFH01 (sample SAMN13153347, study PRJNA577476) | soil metagenome | isolation source: 200 cm saprolite under Douglas fir tree site 2 hole 3 | place: USA:California | collected 2015-04-18
CCAGCACCCCTGGCCTCGCATCGGTGAGCGTGACCGGCACCGAGACGGCCGCGGGCTCGACCACGACGCCGGCCCACGTGGCCAACCCATTCACCGGCGCGACCTCGTACGTCAACCCCAACTACACCGCCGAGGTGGCGACCTCAGTAGCAGGCGCCAGCGGCACGCTCGCCGCGCAGATGACGCGGGTCGGGCAGCAGTCGACCGGCGTCTGGCTTGACCGCATCGCCGCGATCTACGGAGAGTCGGGCAACAGCAACCGGATGAGCCTGGAAGCGCACCTGCGGGCCGCGGCCAGCCAGGCATCAGGCAGCACCCCGATCGTCGTCCCGATCGTGGTCTACGACCTGCCCAACCGTGACTGCGCCGCGCTCGCCTCCAACGGCGAGCTGACCGTTAACAACAACGGCCTGCAATACTACGAGCAGAACTACATCAACCCGATCGCGCAGATCCTCACCAACTTCGCGCACACCAACATCAGGGTGGTCGCGGTCGTTGAGGATGATTCGCTGCCGAACCTGATCACCAACACCGGCATTGCGGCCTGTGCTCAGGCGCAGCAAAGCGGCGTGTACGTCAGCGGCATCCAGTACGCGCTCAACAAGCTGCACGCGATCCCGAACGTGTACAACTACATCGATCTCGGCCACTCGGGATGGCTCGGCTGGCCGAGCAACTTCGGCCCCGCGGTTTCGCTGATCCACTCCGTGGCCGCGGGCACCACCGCCGGCGTGAGCAGCGTCGACGGCTTCATCAGCAACACGGCCAACACCGTCCCGACCACCGAGCCGTTCATGACGGCGACCCAGAACGTCGGCGGCCAGCCGGTGAACTCCGTCCTGTTCTACTCATTCGACCCGTACATCGACGAGCTGACCTACGACCAAGCGATGTACTCCAGCCTGGTCAGCGCCGGGTTCTCACCCAACGTCGGGATGCTGATCGATACCTCGCGCAACGGCTGGGGCGGCCCGCTCAGGCCCACCGGCCCGAGCACCTCGACCAATACGACGACGTTCGTCAACCAGTCGAAGATCGACCAGCGGCCGTTCCGCGGTGACTGGTGCAATCCCAATGGTGCGGGTCTCGGGCCGTTCCCTCAGGCCAGCCCGAACTCGTCGTTCACGCACCTGTACGCCTACGTCTGGATCAAGCCGCCGGGCGAGTCCGACGGTGACTACCCGAGCGGCAGCCACACCCACGGCGACCCGCACTGTGACCCGAACGGTACCCAGACCGACGGCAGCGGCCACACTTATCCCACCGACGCCATACCGGGATTCGACATCCCGGCGGGCAACTGGTTCCCGGCCCAGTTCACGCAGCTGGTCCAGAACGCCTTCCCCGCCGTCCCGTAACCACAACCGGCCACCGCTACCGGTCAGCCACTGACAGCGGCCACCGCGCCCGCCCGGGCGGAATATCCCTCCGGGTAGGCGCGGTGGCCGCCTCATGCGTACGGGCTCACCAACCAAGTTCGTGGAGCCGGTCGTCGTCGATGCCGAAGTGGTGGCCGACCTCGTGGATGACGGTGCGCCGCACCTGCTCGACCACTTCGTCCTCGGACCAGCAAATCCGGCAGATCGCGACGCGGTAGATGGTGATCCGGTCCGGCAGTACGCCCGCGTAGTTCGTTGTGCGGCTGGTCAGCGGGATGCCCTCATAGAGCCCGAGCAGGCCCGGAGGGCCGACGTCGTGCTCAACTGTGACCGCCACGTTGCGCATCAGCCTGCCGAGATCATCCGGCAGGCTGTCGAGCGCCACAACGACCATCTCTTCGAAGCGGTCCGGGTCAACCTCGATCACAACCCCATTGTCCGACACTGCTGAAAAGCTGATGCGTGGCCGCCCGGTCCGCGGTTACCGCTGGCGGCCAACCGGAGGCAGCCATGGAGCAGACCAGCAAGAAGTGTCCACGGTGCGGCGAAACAAGGCCCATCTCTGAGTTTCGTCAGGAACCGAGCCGACCTCGCGGCCTGGCTTCCTACTGTCGCTCCTGCGAGCCAGTTGTCCGCCGAGAGAAGTACCTCGCCAGGCGCCAAGCGCACATCGATTATTCGAAGCGCTACCAGAAGGAACGGCCCGAGCGGCGTTCCGAGTATTCGCGCCGCCACGCGCTCAAGAAGCTGTACGGAATCACTCCTGAGCAGTGGGATCGGATGTACGAAGAACAGGATGGATGCTGTCTGATCTGCGGAAATGCCCCCAAGCGCAAGAGGCTTCACGTTGATCACTGCCATGAAACCGGAGTGGTCCGCGGACTGCTGTGCTCGGCATGCAACTCCGGAATCGCCCTCATGCGCCATGACCCGGAACTGCTCATCAAGGCGATCGCTTACCTTGATGGAAGGTTGGTCGAGTGATGGAGATGCTGGGCAAGAAGCTCATGAACTGGGCGTCGATCCTTGAGGACGGCACCCGGGAACAGGCCGAGCGCACCGCCTCGATGCCGTTCGTGTTCCCGCATGTGGCCCTCATGCCGGATGCGCACCTGGGCCAGGGTGCCACCATCGGCTCCGTGATTCCTACCCTCGGCGCGGTCATGCCCGCGGCGGTCGGCCGTGACATCGGCTGCGGCATGATCGCGGTCCGGACCCAGTTCACGGCCGGGGATACGCGGCGCCGTGGTGATCTTGCAGCATTGCGGGAGGCCGTCGAGGGCGCCATCCCGCTGGCCGCGGGGAACTACAACACGAGCATCTACAGCACCGAGACCGATGCCCGGGTGGAGGCCCTTGAGCAGCGCGCGGGTGCCGACAGCGCCGAGCAGATCGCCCCGAACTGGCGGCTCCAGCTGGGCACCCTCGGCTCCGGCAACCACTTCATCGAGGTCAGCCTCGACGAGGAGGATCGGATCTGGCTGTTCCTGCACTCCGGCTCCCGCGGTGTCGGGAACAAGCTCGCGATGAAGCACATCAAGATCGCCCGCGGGCTGGCCGCGAAGTGGTGGATCCCGCTGCCCGACCCTGACCTCGCCTACCTGGTCGAGGGGACGCATGAGTTCTGGGACTACATCCGGGACCTCCGGTGGGCCCAGCACTTCGCGCTGCTCAACCGCGAGGAGATGATGCACCGCGTCATCGACTGCTTCGCGGCCTGGATCGGCCAGGATGTCGAGGCCGCCGAGACGGTGAACACCCACCACAACTACACCGCGCAGGAGAAGCATTTTGGAAAGGACGTCTGGCTGTCCAGAAAGGGCGCCATCGACGCGTCCGCGGGGGTGCCCGGGCTGATTCCGGGCTCGATGGGCACCCGCTCCTATGTCGTGACCGGCAAGGGCAACCGCCTCGCCCTGAACTCCGCGCCGCACGGGGCCGGCCGCGAGTACAGCCGGTCCCGCGCCCGCAAGGAGTTCACGCGCTCACAGCTTGATGCCGCGATGGAAGGCATCGAGTGGCGGCACAGCAACGCCTTCCTGGATGAGATCCCTGGAGCATACAAACCGATCGACGTAGTCATGGAGGACGCCCGGGATCTCGTCGAGATCCGCCACACCCTGCGCCAGATCGTCAACGTCAAGGGCGACTGACATTCGGCCCTATGCATGCGGGACGTCCGGCTCTGGGCGGCGAGCGCCCCGGCGAGCATCGTGGTGACTTAGACCTGGGCAGATGGTCACTGATGGACCGGCCCCGGGCGAAACGGGAGATAGTCATGCGAGCGCTTGTTTACCACGGTCCCGGCCTCAAGGCCTGGGAGGACGTGCCGAAGCCAGAAGTAGCCGCCGACACGGACGCGATAGTGCGGGTCGACACCACCACGATCTGCGGTACGGATCTGCACATTCTCAAGGGCGACGTACCGGCCGTCATCGACGGGCGGATCCTCGGCCACGAAGCCGTCGGAACGGTCGACGCGGTGGGCCGCGGCGTGAAGACGGTCGAGGTCGGCGACCGCGTCCTGGTCTCCTGCATCTCCGCGTGCGGGACCTGCCGGTTCTGCCGGGAGGGCCACGCGGGGCAGTGCCTCGGCGGGGGCGGCTGGATCCTCGGCCACAAGATCGACGGTACTCAGGCCGAGTATGTCCGGGTGCCCTTCGCCGACACCTCTACCTACCCTGTGCCGGACGGCGCTGTGGACGAGGACATCCTCATGCTGGCGGACATCCTGCCGACCGGCTATGAGGTCGGCGTCCTCAACGGCGGCGTGCGGCCGGGCGATGTGGTCGCGATCGTCGGGGCCGGACCCATCGGCCTGTCCGCGATCACCGGCGCCCGCCTGTTCAGCCCGAGCCACATCGTCGCGATCGACCTGGCCGATACCAGGCTGGAGGCGGCGAAGGCGTTTGGCGCGGATATCACCGTGAACAACAGCCGCGAGGATCCGCTGGAGATCGTCCGCTCGCTCACTGACGGGCTGGGCGCCGACGTGGCCATCGAAGCGGTCGGCGTGCCCGCCACATTCGAGCTTGCCGCTGCGCTGGCCCGGCCCGGTGGCCGGATCGCCAACATCGGCGTGCACGGCGAGCCCGCCACCCTGCACCTCGAAGACCTGTGGATCAAGAACATCACCATCACCACCGGCCTGGTCGACGCGTACTCCACGCCGACACTCCTGAAGCTGCTCGCCAGCCACCAGATCGATGCCGGGCGGTTCATCACGCACCACTTCGCGCTCGATGACTTCGACCAGGCCTACGACGTGTTCGCCCGCGCCGCCGACACCGGCGCGCTCAAGGTCGTCATGAGCCGTACTGCCTAGCTCAGGACATGATCGCGGTTGATTGGTGGCCTGGGGACCAGCCGCCAATCAACCGCTTACCGGTACCACCAATCACAGACCGTCAGGCGGCGCAGACTGTGCTGTTGAGGGTGAGCCGGGCGCCAGGTTGGCCAGCCAGCGCCCGGAACGTGCGGCGCCGCAGCACTCGGTACGTGGTGCGGGCAATCACCGCGAAACCTCCGTTAAGCGAATGTGAGGTTTTATGAGGTGCTGCACGCGGTGCCGTTGACCGAGAAGGCGGTAGGCGCGGCGTCGCTGCTGGTGAAGGTGCCGGTGAAGCCGATGGTGACCGAGCCGGCCGGGGCGATGGTCGCGTTGTAGGACTGGTTGACCGCGGTTACGCTCTCGCCAGACTGGGTGAAGCTGGCCGTCCACATGCTGCCGATCTTCTGGTCACCGGGGAAGGTCCAGGTCAGCTTCCACGGGCTGATCGCGGCGGTGCCCGTGTTGGTGAGCACGATCTGACCCTGGAAGCCGCCTGGCCAGCTGTTCGTCAGCGAGTACACGGCCCGGCAGGAGACGGGGGCGGCGGATCCGGCCGGCGACGGCGTGCCGTTCCCCGCGCCGGAGAGCGGGAACTGGTCGCCCGCCAGCAGGGACTGCTTGGCCGCGCTGACCGGCGTCGCGTCATAGTTGTTGTCCAGCAGCGCGTAGGAGTCCTCGCCGTCGAGCGCCCAGTAGGTCCAGCCCATCGCGGGGTTGCTCTTGATGTAGGACATGAGGCTGGAGAACCACTGGCCCTGCGACCCAGGTGTGCTGCTCGACACGTCCGCGGCCGCGTTGCCGGTGCCGAACTCGCCGACCCACACCGGGGCGACGTTCTGGGTGTAGAGGTAGCCCCAGAACTTGGCCCAGACCGCGTCCAGGCTGGCGGACGTGGTGGAGGAGTTGAACCAGGTCTGCTGGAACAGGTTCGGGCCGTAGTCGTGCGCGGAGTAGACCACGTGGCCCGCGGAGCTGAGCGTGACCGGGAACTGGCCGGCCAGCGCGAGGTCGCCGCCCCACCAGGTGGAGTCAAAGCCGCCGGAGGAGTTCGGGGTCTCGCCGATGCCCTCGCAGAAGATCAGCGCGTTCGGGTTCACGGCCAGGATGGCGTTGCCCGCCTGCTGGTAGGCCAGCCTCACGTCCGTAGCGGCGACGCCGGTGCCCCACGTGGCGCCCTGCGCGTAGGTGTCACCGGCCGGGGTGTGCGGCTCATTGCGGAGGTCGAAGCCGATCACCGTCGGGTTGCCGGCGTAGCGCCGGGCGAGCGTGGCCCAGTCGCTGACCCAGGCCGAACTGCTGTACGCGCTGGTGTACCAGAGGCCGTTGGCCTCCGCGGTCTCTCCCGCCTCGGACCGGTGGTTGTCCAGGATGACCTTCAGGCCCGCCTGGCCCGCGTAGGTGATGATCTTGTCCATGATCTGCAGCGAATTCAGCCCGGCCAGGTCGGTGTTGATCGGCCCGGTGCTGTTGTACTGGCTGAAGTTCTGCGGAACGATCGGGGTCTCCACCATCTGGTTGGAGAACGGGATGCGGATCGTGTTGTAACCCAGGTTCTTGATGTCGTTGATGACGGCGTGGTAGTCCTGCGCCCACAAGCCGTGCGCGATCTCATCCGGGGTCTCGAAGCCGTACCAGTTGATCCCGGCGATCCGCACCGGGTTCCCGCTGGAGTCGAGGATCTGATTGCCGCTGGTGTGCCAGAACCCGGCGCCGACACCAGCCGCGGCGGGCGCGGCGGGCGCGGCCGAGGCACTGTTGGCCGCGTGGACCACCGCGCCGGCCCCGGCCAGCCCGGCGGCCACCAATGCGAGAGTGCCAGTGAGCGCCGCGACGGCAGAAGGTAGCCGCATCCAAGTCTCCTCGGGACGTGCCGGGTCAGCCCCGGGTCAATACCAGTACCGCCGCGGCCGGGCCGTGGGGCCGGGCGCCACCCGGAGATGACGCCCAGCCGTCGAGCGGACCGTGTCGGGTCGGGGCCGCCCGCCGCGGCACATGCAACCGCGGCGGGCAGCAACCCGAGCGGAACGTATCCGAGGGGGCCGCCGGCTGGTCAAGGCCGATCCCGGCCCGCTGCCCCCACCCCCGGCCTTTCCGCTGGTCACAGGCAACGGAGGAACGTTAGGAGGATGAAAGTACCTGAAACCAGCCCGGCCGCTTGCCCGCCGTGACCGCTACCAAGTGACGCCGCCGGCGCTAGAGTGATTGCCCGTGACGCAGCAGCGGGACTTGGCCGAGATCGTCGAGGCGGGCTGGGCGGCCGCGCTGGAGCCGGTGGCTGGACGCATCGCCGCGATGGGCGACTTCCTGCGCGGCGAGATCGCCGCGGGCCGCCGTTACCTGCCCGCGGGGGACCGTGTGCTCCGCGCGTTCCAGCAGCCGCTGAGCGACGTCCGGGTGCTGATCGTGGGCCAGGACCCCTACCCCACCCCCGGGAACCCGGTCGGCCTGAGCTTCTCGGTGGCGCCCGAGGTGCGGCGGCTGCCGCCCAGCCTGCTCAACATCTTCCGGGAGTACTCCGAGGATCTCGGTTACCCCAAGCCAGCCAACGGTGACCTCACGTCCTGGGCGGAGCGCGGCGTGCTGCTGCTGAACCGGGTGCTCACCGTGGCCCCCGGCCAGCCTGGCTCGCACCGCGGCAAGGGCTGGGAAGAGGTGACGGAACAGGCCATCCGGGCCCTCGCGGCCCGCCCGGAGCCGCTCGCCGCGATCCTGTGGGGCCGCGACGCCCGCAACCTGGCACCACTGCTGGACGGCGTGCCGCTGATCGAGTCGGCGCACCCGAGCCCGAACTCCGCCGACCGGGGGTTCTTCGGCTCCCGGCCGTTCAGCCGGGCCAACGCCCTGCTCGAAGCCCAAGGCGCGCAACCCATCGACTGGAAACTGCCCTAACCCACCCGGGCGCCACCGGCCCCCGGGCCGACTGCGTCAGCCACCGGCCCGGGGCTGGCGGCGTCAGCCGCCGGCGAGCGACACCAGGTGAGCTTGGTAGCCGGCGCCGTAGGGGGTGGGGTCACCGACCCAGTCGGTGACCAGCGCCGGGCCCTGCGAGCAGTCCCAGTTGTTCCAGGTCCACGCCAGGTAGCTGATGTGCTGGCTGTCCATCCAGGTCATCAGCGGGTTGATGTAGGTGTCCGCGCAGTCGTTCTCGCCCATCTCGCCCGCGACCATCGGCACTGACGCGGCCACCGGGGCGATCTGGCTGGTCCAGCAGTCCTGTGTCTTGCAGGTGTTGAAGTTGTAGGAGTGCCACGAGGCGACCAGGTTGTGGGCCGGGTCGGTGGGCTCGTGGGCCAGCCACTGGGTCAGGTCGTTGGAGTACTCCAGGCCGCCCAGCATGATCACGTTGTTGGCTCCGGCCGAGCGGACCGCGCTGACCAGGGTCTGCATCCCGGCGACGGTGTAGGAGATGCCGACGCAGGAACTGCCGCCGGACAGCCAGCACTGCCAGCCTTCGGTCTCGTTGAAGTTGTCGGCCCGTGACGGGTAGGGCTCGTTGAACAAATCGAAGATCACCGCGTTGTTGCCCTTGAACGTGGTGGCCACGGACGTCCAGAAGGGCACCGACTGCGCCGCGTCGGGCATCGGCTTCTGGCAGGTCGCCTGCGCCGACGGGCAGCCCGAGGAGGTGCCCGTGTACACCCCGTCGGTCCAGTGCAGGTCCAGGATGGCCACGATGCCGTTGTCGCCCAGCAGGCTGACGTAGGCCTTGACGGCGCTCTGGTAGGTGGCGCCCGCGTAGGCGGAGTTCACGTACGACTCAGCGTTCCAGCAGGCCTCGTTCAGCGGAACCCGGACCGCGGTGATGCCCCAGCTCTTCATCGCGGTGATCGACGCCTGGTCCATCGGGCCGTTCCACAGCCCGGTGCCCTGCACGCAGGCGAACTCGCCGCCCGAGCGGTTCACCCCGTGCAGCACCACCGGGGTGCCGCTGGCGTTCACCAGCTGGTTCCCGGACACGTGCAGTTGCGGGGCGGTGCTCGTGGCCGGCACCGCCGCCACGGCCACCGGCGCCGACGTCCCGGTGACGCCGGCGCTGTCGAACGCCTCCGCGGTCAGCGAGTAGTAGCCGGCGGGCACGCTTGGCCAGGTGACGGCGTACGGGCTGGCCGTCGCGGTGCCGATGAGCACCGGGGTGTGGGAGGTGCCGGGCAGCGTGGAGGCCTCGAAGAACTCGACCTTGCTGATCGAGGCGGTCGGCTCGCTCGCGTTGGCCGTGATCGACGCGTTGGATCCGGGCGTAAGTCCCGAGCCTGACGCGGGGCTGGTGATGTTGACCGACGGCACCTGCGGGGCCCCGTTGCATGCGTATCCGTTGACCGTGAAGTAGCTGGGCACGGCGTTGACCGAGCCGACCGTGCCGGTGAAGCCGAGCGAGACGGAGCCGCCGGTGCCCAGCGCGCCGTTGTAGCTCATGCTGGCCACCGTGACGTACTGGCCGCTTTGCGTGTAGGTGCCGCTCCAGCCGCCGCTGATCTGCTGCGCGTTGGGGAATGTGAACGCGAGCGTCCAGCTGGTGATCGGCGCCCCGTTGTTGGTGACCGTGATGCCGACCTGGAAGCCACCCGGCCAGTTGTTCACCACCGAGTAGGCCACCGTGCAGGTCGACGCCGCGCTGGCCGGCGGCGCCGCCACGGCCGCGAGGGCGCCCGCCGCCAGCGCGCAGGCACCGAGCAGGCGGGCCAGCGGCCGGGCAGGCCCCCCCGGACGGTGCATCGGGATCTTCATCCCTGCAACCTCCTCGGGCGGGGGGCGCTCGCGGGCCACAGCGGCCGGCGGCGTCCCGGTCCGGACGTTAGGTGCGCGCCGGCAGGCCGGCAAGACGGCCGCCACGGCGCCCCGGGGAGGCCGGCGTTGTCGCAGGACAAGACCGATTTGCCCGAACGTTCCGCCGCCGCTGATGTGTAACTTTCGCCCGGCGCGGCCACCGGGGCTCGGCGGGACCCGCGACAGGAATCCCGGCGCGGACACATGGCTGTGGCGGGCTCCCGCAGCACATTCGGGAGCCCGCCACGATCGGAGGCCTGCTCAGAATCCGTTGGCCAGCAGGTGGGCCTTGTAACCCGCGCCATAGTTGGTGGGTGTGCCGGTGTAGTCGGTGATCAGTCCGGGTCCGGTGTTGCAGTTGAAGTCAGCGTTCCAGGCCCAGGCCAGGTAGCTGGTGTGCTGGGAGTCCAGGAAGCTCATCAGCTGGTTGATGAATCCGGACGCGCAGTCGTTCTCGCCGATCTCCCCGGCGATCACTGGGACGGACGCGATCACCGACGCGACCGTGGTGCCCCAGCAGGACTGGTTGATGCACGAGTTGAAGTTGTAGTCGTGGAAGGACGCGACCAGGTTGTGGGCGGGGTCGGTCGGCTCGTTGGCCAGCCACGAGCCGAGGTCGTTGGAGTACTCCTCGCCGCCGAGCATGAGGACGTTGTTCGCGCCGGCGGAGCGGACGGCGTTGACCATGGACTGCATGCCGGCCACCTGGTAGCCGATGCCCGGGCAGGTCCCGCCGTTCTTCCAGCACGTCCAGCCACTGGCTGTGCTGCCGGTGGCCCGTGACGCGTAGGGCTCATTGAACAGGTCGAAGATGACCGCGTTGTTGCCCTTGAACGCGTTGGCGATCGTCGTCCAGAACGGGATCGCCTGGGCGGCGTCGGGCATCGGCTTCTGGCAGGTGGCGGTGGCTGCCGAGCAGCCTGCCGAGGGCCCGGTGTACACGCCGTCGGTCCAGTGCAGGTCCAGGATCGCCACCATGCCGTTGGAGTTCAGCAGGCTGACGTACGCCTTGATGGCGTTCAGGTAGTTGGCGCCCGCAAAGGC
>WNFH01004030.1_pt1 | contig 10521 bp, 6 predicted proteins | sample 5400411 | NCBI WGS metagenome assembly WNFH01 (sample SAMN13153347, study PRJNA577476) | soil metagenome | isolation source: 200 cm saprolite under Douglas fir tree site 2 hole 3 | place: USA:California | collected 2015-04-18
TATCGGCGGGTAGTCCCTCGGCAGCGGCGGCCGCCGCTCCAGATTTTCGTCTCACCGCGCCGCGCCCCGAGCCTCAGACAGGGTCTCTCGCTTTAGACGGTGAGGTTCCCGGACTCGCGGCGGACGGCCTTGAGCGTTTGCCCCAAGGCACCGGCGGCCCGGCCAGCTTTCTTGCTGCCGCACACCCGATCGCGACGCCCGAGGGCTGCGGCACGGAGGTCCGCGACTCTTCTTCGGCCCCTGGAGCCGGCGAGTTCCCGGGCGACCTCCAGCCCCTGGGACAGATCCAGGAGAGTTTTATCGTGGCCACGAACTCCGATGGGCTCTGGATTATCGACCAGCACGTGGCCCACGAAAGGGTCCTGTTCGAGCGGCACCTGCGCCTGCGCCGCGAAAAGAAGGTTGAAGTCCAGAGGCTCCTGTTGCCGATCATTGTCGAACTCAAGCCGGACCAGCAGGCCGTCTTCCAGGAGCTGGCGAACGAACTAGCCATGAACGGATTTGAGGTCGAGCCCTTCGGACAGCGCACCGTGGCCGTCAAGGCGGCGCCTGCCGAAGTCTCGTCGGACCACGTGGAGCGGCTTCTCCTCGAAATCCTTGACGGTGTGGGGCGAGAGGCCAGGGTGCTGTCGCTTGACCTGCTGCGCGGAAAAATTGCCGCCTCGATTTCCTGCCATGCGGCGATCAAAGTCAATATGTCACTCGACCAGGACAAGATGAAATGGCTGATAAGGGAACTGGGGAGAACCGAATGCCCGATGACCTGCCCGCACGGTCGCCCCATCATGCTCCGCTACGGGATGAGGGAGATCCAAAAAGCCTTCAAACGAATTTAGCCGGGGAGGCATGGTCCAGAAGAGTCCGGACGATGAGACGGGGCGGCGAGCGAAGGGGCCTGGAAAATTGAACGTCCGTCCTCGCGGGTTATGGTCGTCAAGCCCCGGGCAGGGTCTCATGCCAATAACCTGCCGGCCTTTATGACGCGACCGCTTGTGATTGCCATCGACGGCCCTGCGGGGTCAGGGAAGAGCACGGTAGCGCAGAAACTCGCGGAGCGCCTCGGCCTGACCTATGTGGACAGCGGCGCGACTTACCGGGCCGCGGCCCTGAAAGCGCTCGAGTCGGGCGTTCGTCCCGATGACGAGAAGTCGGTTATTGAAGTCATCGCCTCCGCGCATATTCAATTCAGCACGGATGGTTCCCGCGCCCGGGTGCTCTTGGACGGCCGGGACGTCAGCCGGCAGATTCGCACGCCCGAAGTGACCTTCGCCGCCGCAAAGGTCTCCCGCCTGCCGGAGATCAGGGAAAAGCTCATCGCCCTTCAACGGAGTTATGCCCGCGGTCGCGGCGTTGTGATGGAAGGACGTGATATCGGAACGGTGGTCTTTCCGGACTCGCCGCTCAAAATTTTCCTCCAGGCCGACCCGGAAGAACGAGCGCGGCGGAGGCTGAATCAGGAGAAACAAGAGGGCAGGGAGGCCACTCTGGAGCAGACCGCTTATGAAATCGGCCGGCGAGACCAGTTGGACGCGGAGAGAAAAATTTCGCCGCTCACACCCGCTCCGGATGCCTGCACGATTGACTCCACGCGCCTGACGGCCGACCAGGTGGTCGAGCGCATCCTGGAAATTGCCGGGGAGCGGAAACTGATCCCGGCTAGAAACTAGGGAATCGAAAAGGGCGGTCCCGGGTTTGGAGATGAGGCTCGGGAGATCTTATTGGCCTGCCGCCTGCCGGGTTAACCCTCAACGGCTGCCGTTGCTCATGGAAGAAAGGAATTCAGAGTTGCTCTTGGTCTTCGAGAGCTTGTCGATGATCAATTCCATGCTTTCAACCGGCGAGAGCGGGTTCAGGACTTTGCGCAGGACCCAGATGCGGTTGAGCTCGTCCCGCGGCACCAGCAGTTCTTCCTTCCGGGTGCCGGACTTATTGAGGTCGATGGCCGGAAAGACTCGCTTGTCAACCAGCTTGCGATCGAGATTGACTTCCAAGTTGCCCGTGCCCTTGAATTCCTCAAAGATCACGTCGTCCATGCGGCTCCCGGTGTCAATCAACGCGGTAGCGATGATGGTCAAGCTGCCGCCTTCCTCGATGTTCCGTGCCGCGCCGAAAAACCGCTTCGGGCGCTGAAGGGCGTTGGAATCGACGCCGCCGGAGAGCACCTTCCCTGAGGGCGGGACCACCGTATTGTAGGCGCGCGCCAGCCGGGTAATCGAGTCAAGCAGGATCACGACGTCGCGCTTGTGCTCGACGAGGCGTTTGGCTTTTTCGAGGACCATCTCGGCCACCTGGACGTGGCGTGCCGCAGGCTCGTCGAACGTCGAGCTGATGACTTCGCCCTTCACCGTCCGCTGCATATCCGTCACTTCTTCGGGCCGCTCGTCGATGAGCAGGACGATCAGCGTAATCTCCGCGTGGTTCGTGGTGACGGAATTGGCGATCGCCTGGAGCAGCATCGTCTTGCCGGTCCGGGGGGGCGACACGATGAGGCCGCGCTGCCCCTTGCCGATGGGGGTGAGCAGGTCGAGGACGCGACCCGAGATGTTGTCCTTGATCGTCTCGAGGCGGATCCGCTCCATCGGATAGAGCGGGGTCAGGTTGTCGAAGAAGATCTTGTTGCGAGACTCGTCAGGCGGCTCGAAATTAATCGCCTCGACTTTGATCAGCGCGAAGTAACGCTCGCCCTCTTTGGGGGGTCGGATCTGCCCGGAGATCGTGTCACCGGTCCGCAGGTCGAACTTTCGGATCTGGGACGGGGAGACGTAAATATCGTCGGGCCCGGGCAGGTAGTTGTAGTCCGGAGCGCGCAGGAACCCGAAACCGTCCGGGAGGCACTCCAGGACGCCTTCGGAGAAGATGAGCCCGTTCTTTTCCGTCTGCGCCTGGAGGATCTTGAAGATCAGCTCCTGCTTGCGCATCGCGCTGGCGCCCGGGACGGAGAGCTCCTTCGCCACCTGCGTCAAGGTGGCGATATTCATCTCTTTCAGCTTGGCAATATCGAGGACTTCGCTCACCTTGAGTTCTTCGATCTTTGCCTCTTGGATTTCTTCTTGTCTTTCTTCTTGTTGTTTTTTCGTAGGCATACCTTATCTCTCTGAAGATATATCGAGGCTGGACTCGCTCGGGGGTCCAACCGGTGATTTACTCGGGTTCCACCGTCTCGTCGTTCGTCAGTCTAATCGACGGACGCGATCGGGGGTTCAAAACGGCCAGACGGCAGTGAAGGAAGCGGTGAAAACTTTGTTCGCGGTTCCTCGGTCACTCAAATGCGGTTCGTTAGGGTTAGAAAATCTCAGTTGGTGAAGTCGGTAGCAAGCTTGGTACCACAAGCTTGGATGCGCGCACCGGACAGGAGGTTTCACGATCATCCGTGGGTCTCAGTTCGTCAGCGAGCCGCGGTCGGCATCGTGCGATGGCGAATCCAGGACGGTCGGAGACTCCGGTTCGGAGGCCAGTACGGGACGCCGCTCGAGCTTCCGCTCGAGCGCCAAGTCGAGCACCTCGTCCATGGTATCTACGGACCGGATCGCCAGTTCTTCCTGGATGTTCGCCGGGATTTCGGACAAATCTTTCTCGTTGTCCCTGGGCAGGATCACCGTCCGGGTCCCTGCGCGATGAGCGGCCAGGAGTTTCTCCTTCACGCCGCCGATGGGCAGTATCTTTCCGCGCAAGGTGATCTCGCCGGTCATGGCGACGTGGCGGTTGACCGGGATCTTCGTGAGCGCGCTCACCACGGCGGTAGCGAGCGTAATGCCCGCGGAAGGGCCGTCCTTGGGGATCGAGCCCTCCGGGATGTGGATGTGGATGTCGAGGTGCCGGTAGAAGTCCGGGTCGAGTCCCCAGCGCGACGCCCGCGACCGGACAAAGCTCATGGCGGCCTGGGCTGACTCCTGCATCACGTCGCCGAGCTTGCCGGTCAGGAGGAGCTTGCCCCTGCCCTGCATGAGGGTGGATTCGATATTGAGAATCTGCCCGCCGACCTCCGTCCAGGCCAGGCCCACGGCGAGCCCGACTTCGTTCTTTTCCTCCGCCTTGGTGTCCCGGTACTTGATGACCCCCAGGTATTCCTGAAGGTCTTCGGGACGAAGGGCCAGGGAAACCGACTGGCCGTCCTTGATCACCTTGCGCGCGACCTTGCGACAGATATTGGCGATCTCGCGCTCGAGGTTGCGCACGCCGGCTTCGCGCGTGTAGCCGCGGATGATGCCGAGGATGGCATCGTCCGCGTACGTCACCTGCTCCGACTTGAGCCCGGTGGCCTCGCGCTGTTTGCGGACCAGGAAGCGCTTGGCGATTTCGAGTTTCTCAGGCTCCGTGTAGCCGGAGAGCCGGAGGATCTCCATGCGGTCCTGGAGCGCCTGCGGGATGGTGTGGATCACGTTGGCCGTGGTGATGAAGAAGACCTTGGAGAGGTCGTACTCGACGTCCAGGTAGTGGTCCATGAACATGTGGTTCTGCTCGGGATCGAGGACTTCGAGCAGGGCGGCTGAAGGGTCGCCGCGGAAGTCCATGCTCATCTTGTCCACTTCATCGAGCAGGAAGACGGGGTTGATCGTTCCCGCTTTCTTCATCATCTGGATAATTTGGCCGGGCAGGGCGCCGATGTAGGTGCGGCGGTGGCCGCGGACTTCCGCCTCATCCCGCACCCCTCCGAGCGAGAGGCGCACGAATTTGCGGCCTGTGGCTCGAGCGATCGACCGCCCGAGCGAAGTCTTGCCGACGCCCGGAGGGCCGACGAAGCAGAGAATGGAACCCTTCGGGTTCTTCACGAGTTGCCGGACCGCCAAAAACTCCAGGATGCGCTCCTTGATCTTCTCAAGCCCGTAGTGGTCGTCTTCGAGGATCTTTTCGGCGCGGCCGGAGTCCCGGATTTCCTTCGACTTCTTCTTCCACGGCACGGCGAGGAGCCAGTCGAGGTAGTTCCGCGACACGGTGGACTCCGCCGACATCGGCGGCATCATCTCCAGGCGTTTCAGCTCGGCCATGGCCTTGTCGAAAGCGTCCTTGGTCATGCCGGCTTCTTCGATCTTTTTCTTCAGCTCGTCGGTTTCGCTCTTTTCGTTCCGGCCCAGCTCTTTCTGAATGGCCTTGATCTTTTCGTTGAGGTAATACTCGCGCTGGGCGCGCTCCATCTGCCGCTTCACGCGGCCCTGGATGGTCCGGTCAACGTTCAGCTTTTCGATTTCAATGTCGAGGATATCGGCGAGGCGGGTCAGCCGGTCCACCGGGTCAAAAATCTCAAGCAGCTCCTGCTTTTCCTCGATGCTGACGTTCAGATTGGCCGCGATCGTGTCTGTGAACTTCCCGATCTCCTCGACTTTCACGGCCGCGATCATCGTTTCGTAGTTGAGGCTCTGCGAGAGCTTCACGTACTGCTCGAAGAGCGAAGTGACTCGCTGGACGAGCTGCTCCAGGCTGGGCGTGCTGACCGTGCGGTAAGCCACCGTCTTTACGTTGACGCGGAAGAAACCTTCCTCATTCGAGATTTTCAGGATTTTCCCGCGCTCCAGGCCCTCCACCAGCACCTTGATGTTCCCGTCCGGCAGTTTGAGGCTCTGGACGATATTGGAGATGGTCCCCACCTGGTAAATCTCGTTGGGCTTGGGGTCGTCCACGGAGGCGTCGTGCTGGGCGGCGAGGAAGATTTTCTTGTCTCCCGCCAGCGCCTCTTCGAGGGCGCGGATTGAGCTCTCCCGCCCGACTACGAACGGAGTCATGAAGTACGGAAACATGACCACGTCCCGGATGGGCATCATGGGCAGCAAGCGCGTGTCGGTCTTTTCACGGCCAGAGAACATAGGGAGATCCATTAACCTGCCTTTTCCAGGAGCGTGGCCTTGAAGTTGATTTCGTGGTTCCTCACCATTTCTTCCGTCACGACGAATTCCCGGAGTTTGCGCTGGCTGGGGAGGTGGTACATGAGGTCGAGCATCAGGTCTTCCAGGATCATCCGCAGTCCACGCGCGCCCACCTTCCGCTCGAGTGCCTGAGCGGCGATGGTCTTGAGCGCCTCGTCCGTAAACTTCAGCTTGACGTTCTCAAACTCGAAAAGCCTCTGGTACTGGCGGATGAGCGCGTTCTTCGGCTGAGTGAGGATCGCGATCAACGCCGGCTCATCGAGGTCCCGCAGCACGCTCACGACCGGCAGCCGTCCGACAAATTCAGGGATCAAGCCGTACTTGATCAAATCTACCGGCTGGACCTGCTCCAGAGTTTCGATATTTCTTCTGCTCGCGGGCAGAGGCGCATCGGCGTCATCCACCTGGAAGCCCACCGTCCTCCTGCCGATCCGCCTGTCGATAATGCGCTCCAGGTCCACAAAGGCCCCGCCGCAGATGAACAGGATGTTCGTCGTATCGACGGGAGTGAATTCCTGATGGGGGTGTTTCCGCCCGCCCTGCGGCGGCACATTGGCGACCGTGCCTTCGAGGATTTTGAGCAGCGCCTGCTGGACGCCTTCCCCGGAGACGTCCCGGGTGATGGACGGGTTCTCGTCTTTCTTGGCGATTTTGTCGATCTCGTCGATGTAGATGATGCCCTGCTGGGCCCGCTGCACGTCCCCTTCGGCGTTCTGGAGCAGTTTCAGGATGATGTTCTCGACGTCCTCGCCCACATAACCGGCCTCCGTGAGGGTCGTCGCGTCCACAATGGCGAAGGGCACTTCCAGGAGGTGAGCCAGCGTCTGCGCCAGAAGAGTTTTTCCGGTACCGGTCGGCCCGATCAGCAGGATGTTCGACTTGGTGAGCTCGACCTCGCTGCGGACCCGCGTGAGCATGATGCGCTTGTAATGGTTGTAGACCGCGACCGCGAGTTTCTTCTTGGTTTTCTCCTGCCCGATGACGTACTGGTCCAGGAAGTCCTTGACTTCGGCGGGCCGCGGCAGCCTCATCTGGTTGGCGATGACGCGCTCTCCCGGTTCGGCTTTTTCGAGCAGCCCGTTGCAGGCGGCCACGCAATCGTCGCAGATGTACACGCGCGGCTGGTCTCCGCGGGAGGAGATCAGCCTGCCGACGACCTCCTGAGTTTTCTGGCAGAAGGAGCAGCGGAGCAATTCCTCAGTGGCCGAACGCTTCAAAGGGACCTCTCCCGGTTATTTCCGCTTGAAGATGATTTCATCAATGATGCCGTACTCATGGCCTTGCTGGGCGCTCATCCAGAAGTCTCGTTCCACGTCGTGCTCGATCTTCTCCACGGGCTGCCCGGTGTGCTTGGCCAATATCTCATTCAGCTTGGCGCGGACCCTCAGGATTTCGCGGGCGTGGATGTCAATGTCGGTGGCTTGGCCGGAAAGTCCGCCCATGGTGGGTTGGTGGATCAGGACGCGGGAATTGGGCAGCGCGAAGCGCTTGCCTGGAGTCCCCGCAGCCAGGAGAAGCGCTGCAATGCTGGCCGCCTGGCCGATGCAGAAAGTGGCCACGGCAGGGCGAATCAACTGCATGGTGTCGTAAATCGCCATCCCGGCGGTGACGCTCCCTCCGGGGGAGTTGATGTAGAGTTGCACGTCCTTCTCAGGGTCTTCCGCTTCAAGAAAGAGCAATTGAGCCGTCACCAGGTTTGCAATGGTGTCGTCAATCGGCGTGCCGATGAAGATGATATTGTCCCGGAGGAGCCGCGAGTAGATGTCGTACGCGCGTTCCCCGCGGTTCGTCTGTTCCACGACCATGGGGATCAATGCCATCTTGAGCTCATCCTGCCGCATGGCCCTTTCCTGAGGTCAACCTTCGACTCTTGCCGGATCGGGTCCGTTTTTCCGGATTATTTTTGCGTTACTGTAGATGAAATCCAGCGCTTTCTGGTTGCGGCGGATAGCAACAATTCTATCCAGCTCCCCGTCGCGTGTCAAGCGCGTTTTGAGAGCCGCGGGAGTCTCCTGCCCCTCCTTCGACATCTCGCGGACCAGCTCATCCACTTCGTCCTCGCTGACCTGGATTCCTTCGGCCTCCGCGATCTTCCCCAGGATCAACGAGGCACGGACTTCCTTTTCCGCCTCAGGCCGGGACTCCTCACGGACTTTGCTCCAGTCCACCTCCGTCGCTCGCGGGTCGATGCCCTGCGCCATCAGTTGCATGAGGACCCTTTCGAGCCTGCGGTTGAGCTGCTTTTCGACCACGACCTTCGGGACGGGAATCGGGTGGGCCTGGAGGAGCTGCTCCACCAGCTTCTGCTTTGCCGCGCCTCCCACCGCCCGCCTGCGCCGCTCTTTCAAGTCCTCGCGGAGTTTAACCCGCAGTTCCTCCAGCTTCGAAAACTCGCTGACCGATTTGGCCAGCTCGTCGTCGAGGGCGGGCACCACCTTCTTTTTGATGCTTTGCACTTCCACGCGGTAGTGGAGGGACTTCCCGGCGAGAGATTTTTGGGGGTAGTCTTCGGGGTAAGCAACCTCGAATTCCCGCACGTCTCCGGGTCTCGTGCGGTCGAGGTTTTCCGTAAACGCCCCGACCGTGCCTTTCCCGCCCAGGTGTACCAGAGCGTCGCGCGCCTCGACGGGGGAAGCCGCCGGGTCGTTCGCGTCGCGGCCCTGGTAATTGACGATGAGGTAGTCACTCTTCTCGGCCGGGCGGTCCTCGACCACCTCAAACGTCGCCACGCGCTGACGAAGCTCTTCGAGCGCCTCGTCCACGTCCGCCTCGGTCACGGTGGGGTCATCCTCCTCGGCCTCCAGCCCTTTGTATTCCTTCAGCTCAAACTCGGGGAAGATTTCGAACGTCGCCTTGCAACTTATCGGCTGATTGTCCTCGAACTTCAGGTCATTAAATTCAGGGCGGCCGGCTAGCGCCAATTTTTGTTCCTTGATGGCATCCTCGAAGAATCTCGGGAGCAGCGACTGGACGACCTCGCTGCGGATGTCCTTGCGAAAAAGTCGCCAGACCAGCGACGGAGGAGCATGCCCGGGGCGGAAACCGGGGACGCGGGCAACGCGGGCGTACTGGGCCGTCACGCTCTGGGCCTCTCGCTCCACCACGTCGGCGGGAATCTCGATTACCATTTCCTTCTTGAGGGTCTCAGCGTCCACGGCTAGTCTGTGACGGCTTTTTCAGGTGACAGTTAGGGCGAACTGAGGACTTCTCCCAAGAGTCGGTTTCAGCGACCCGACGAAGGGAAAAACCTTGGCCGCCGTCCAGGAAGGTGCTGGGCCTCTGACGCCCCAGACGGTCAGTATAGCAGAGAGGCTTCTGCTGTCAACTTATCCTTTCGGCTTATCCTTTCGGCCATGTCCGCTGGCGGCACGCGTCCACTGCGGTCTTGACGTGGGCCTGCTCCAAACCAATAATTGGCCGCCTGGGGTCGGGCTTCGTGGCGCGGAGTTTGGCCCGGGAGTGATTTCACCTTGTTCAGCGACCGAGGCTGGTCGAGCCGATTGAGCTCGACGAACTCCAACCCATGGAGCCCGGCGGGACGGATTCGATGCGGAATCTTCCCAAGCGCGTGCGACCGACCGCCGCTCCTGTGACTCGAGAGTAGGTCCTATGAGAACCAACCGTAGAAAATTCATCCAGACATCTTTCGCCGCCGGCGTCGCTCTCCCGGGGTTCCCGTATGTCCGTGCCCAGTCGGCTCAAAAATTCCGTGTCGCTCTGATCGGGACGGGGTGGTGGGGCATGAACATCTTGCGGACGGCGATGGAGTCCGGGGAATGCAAGGTCGTCGCATTGGCTGATGTAGACGAGAACCAGTTGCAGCCGGCCCTCCAGGAAGTGGAGAAACTTTCCGGTGACCGGCCGAAAAGTTATAAGGACTTCCGCGAGCTCCTCGATAAAGAAAAGCCGGATATCGCTCTTGTAGCGACGCCCGACCACTGGCACGCGCTGATCGCCATTGCGGCGGTCAGGACGGGGGCGCACGTTTACGTCGAAAAGCCCGTCAGTCACACTGTCCTCGAGGGCCGCGCCATGGTGAAGGCTGCGCGGGAGAATAAACGCGTTGTCCAGGTGGGTCTGCATCGGCGCGTGTCGCCCCACAACAAGTCCGGGATGGAATTCCTGAAATCGGGCAAAGCCGGGAAGATCGGCATGGTCCGTGCTTTTGTTCATTATCCGGGCGGGCCGGGTGAAGTGACACCGGACTCGGAGGCGCCGCCGGGACTTGATTGGGACACGTGGTGTGGCCCCGCGCCGCTCCGCCCCTATAACAAGAGGATCCATCCCAGGGGTTTCCGGGCCTTTCTCGACTATGCGAACGGCCAGCTGGGCGACTGGGGTGTTCACTGGATGGACCAGATCCTTTGGTGGACAGAGGAAAAATATCCGAGAAAGGTCTTCTCCACCGGAGCTCGCCACATTCTTAGGGACAATACCGACGCGCCGGACACGCAGGTCGCCAGCTTCGAATTCGAGTCCTTCACCGCGGTGTGGGAACATCGGATCTACGCCGGCAACGAAGCGGAAAGAGCGAACCTTGGGTGTTATTTCTACGGCACGGAAGGCACGTTCCACATGGGTTGGCTCGACGGTTGGACTTTTTATCCGAGCGACCCGAAGAAACCGACCCTCCATCAAGACCCTCAGCTCCATAAGCCGGACG
>WNFH01014685.1_pt1 | contig 10515 bp, 8 predicted proteins | sample 5400411 | NCBI WGS metagenome assembly WNFH01 (sample SAMN13153347, study PRJNA577476) | soil metagenome | isolation source: 200 cm saprolite under Douglas fir tree site 2 hole 3 | place: USA:California | collected 2015-04-18
CACGCCGCCGCCGATGCTCTGTCCTTCCGGCGTGATTTTCGTCCCGGGCCGCTCCGGCGCGAAGCTGTTCCGGATCCAAACGGGAATGGCCGCCTGCATCACCGGATTCAGCGTCTTTGGGTGTAACACCCTTGCGCCGAAATACGCCAGCTCCGCCGCTTCGCGATACGAGATCAACGGGATCGTCCGCGCCTCGGCCACCAGTCGCGGGTCTGCCGTCAGCACACCATCAACATCCGTCCAGATGATGACTTCATCCGCGTTCATCGTCGCGCCCAGGATCGTCGCGGAATAATCCGAGCCGCCCCGTCCCAGCGTGGTCAGCTTGCCTTCCACCGTCGCTCCGATAAAACCAGTCACGACGGGAACAATTCCTTTTTCGAGCAGCGGCCTCAACCGTGTCTCCGAGCGTTCTCGCGTCAATTCCATCTGCGGCTCTGCTCCTCCGTGGAATCCGTCAGTCACGATCAGTTCCGTAGCCTCTACTGCTTCACTCCGCACACCCAACTCTCTCAGCGCTCCCGCAATCATCGGCGCAGACAGCCTTTCTCCCAAGCTTGAGATAGCGTCAAGCGCGCGCGGCGTGAGCTCCCTCAGCAGCGCCGTCCCCTCGTAAAGCCGGCGTCCCTCTGCGAAGACCTCATCCATTTTTTGCAGCACCGGTTCGCGCGCAGTGTTTTGTTGCACCAAGGCCGTCAGGGCGCACTCGTGTTGTTGCTTGAGTGCGCCCAGAAGGGCCGCCCCTTCTCCGCTGTCTCCTGCTCCGGCCTTCTTCGCCGCTTCGATCAATCGGTTCGTCACCCCGCTCATCGCTGAAACCACCACGATGCAAGCATTTACCCGCGCCGCCCCAGCGATGATCTGCGCCGTCCGCCCTATGCAAGCCGCGTCACCCACCGAAGTCCCGCCGAACTTCATCACTTGCAACTCTGGCTTCATCTCTTCTCGCCCGTCACCTGACTGGATGCACCTGCTCGCCGCCGCTTCCCTGGAGTTTACCCTGTGAAGCATCCCGCGGCGCGCACTTCCAGACCGTCAGTGGCGATTGGTAAAGAAATGTGGTAAGATTGTCTTACCATGGAAACCCGGCTTTCCACCAAAGGACAAGTCATTCTTCCCAGTCCCATCCGGCACAAGCTCGGTCTCCGCCCGGGCGACCCCCTCGACGCCAAAATCGAGGGTGAGCGGATTGTTTTGACGCCCCGCAGGGCTCGGTCAAAAAAGGCGAGTATTGTGGTTGATTCCGTGACTGGGCTTCCCGTTCTCAGTGTGGGTTCCGATGCCCCGCTATTGACCAGCAAACAGGTGGAAGGGATTCTGGCCAGCTTCCCATGAAGTATCTCCTGGACGTGAATGCCCTCGTTGCACTGGGTTTTCTGCAGCACGAGTTTCACCAGCGGGTCGCCAATTGGCTCCGAACGCTGGCGCCGAGGGAAGGGCTGGAACTGTTGACGTGCTCCATCACCGAACTCGGGTTCGTGCGGGTTCTTGCTCAGGCCTCGCAATATGGATTCACCGTCTCCCATGCACGCTCCCTGCTGCTGCGCCTGAAAGCAGGAGACGTTGTGAAGTTCACGTTCATTTCCGACGATCACGATATCGCGCGGCTCCCGGCATGGGTCAAGACTCCAAAGCAGACGACCGATGGCCATCTCGCTGAACTCGCCAAGGCCAACGGCGCTCTTCTCGCGACGTTGGACGGAAGAATCCCGCGCGCCTTCCTGATCCCTCCACGCAAGTGAGAATCTTCAGAAACACATTCTCTGCCGTGTGCCCTATTCCCTCCCGCCTCCTGGTTGAGCCGCTGGCAACCCCGGTGCTATCCTGCATTGTATGGCGGACCCCGTTATTTCCCCGCCCGAAGTGTCCTCCTCCGGGCCGCTCGAACACTCCCGGCGCCAGCTCGAAGCCCTGCTCGAAGTCGCCGAAGCCATCGCACAGCATCGCGATCTCACTGCGCTCTTCCACGATCTCGCCGAGCGTCTCCATTGCGTCGTCGACTTCGATTTTCTTACTCTCGTGCTTCACGATTCCGTCCGGAACGTCATGCGCCTCCATATACTCGAGACGCGCATCCCCGGCGAGAAACCAACGGGCGGCGAAATGCCGATCGACAGCCACCCCTCGGGCTGGGTCTGGCAGACCCAGCAAGCCTTCGTTGTCGGCGACATCGACAGAGAAACGCGCTTCCCCGAATTCATGCAGCGCCTCCGGGAACACAATGTCCGCTCTCTCGCGCTCATCCCCCTCACCACCGCGCAGCGCCGGCTCGGCGCCATGGGTTTTGGCCGGGTTGTTCCCCAGCGCATCACCGATGCCGAGCTCCAGTTCATGCAGCGCGTCGCCAGCCAGGTGGCCGTCGCCGTCGACAACGCCCTCAATCTCGAGACCTCCCAGGCCTATCAAAAACAGCTGGCGCGCGAGCGCGACCGCTTTCAGGTCCTCCTCGAGGTCAACAACGTCCTCGTCACTAGCCGGGAGCTCCCCGAGCTTTTCCGCGGCATCGTCTCCACTCTCCAACGCGTCATTCATCATGATTACACCAGCCTCGCCCTTCTCGAACCTGTCACCGGCTTGCTCAGGATCTACGCCCTCGATTTCCCCGGTCATCAGGACATTTTCAAACCCGAGCTCACCATCCCACGCGAAGACTCTCCTGCCGGGCATGCCATCGCCAATGGCCAGCCACTCATCGCCAGCGGTGCCGAACTCGACCGTTATCCCAGTCAAATCGTCCGCACCCTCCGCGCCGAAGGCCTCCAGACCATCTGCTGTATTCCGCTCATCAACCACGGCCGCACGTTCGGCACCCTCAATCTCGCATCCCGCCGCGAAGACGCCTTCCCCGCGCAGGATGTCGAACTCTTGCAGCAAGTCGCCGCGCAGGTCGCCATCGCCGTTGAAAATGCTCTGGCCTTCAAGGAAATCGACGCGCTCAAGGACACGCTTGCCGAAGAAAAGCTCTATCTTGAAGAGGAAATCCGCAGCGAATTCAACTTTGAGGAAATTATCGGTGACAGCGCCGCGCTCAAACGCGCTCTTGCCCAGGTTGAACTGGTCGCTCCCGCGGGCACTGCAGTCCTCATTACCGGCGAAACTGGCACCGGCAAGGAGCTCATCGCTCGCGCCATCCACAACCTCAGTCCGCGCCGCGAGCGCACCTTCGTCAAGGTCAATTGCGCCGCCATTCCCAGCGGCCTTCTCGAATCCGAACTTTTCGGCCACGAACGCGGCGCTTTCACCGGCGCCATCAACCAGAAAATCGGCCGCTTCGAGCTCGCCGACCGCGGCACCCTCTTTCTCGACGAAGTCGGCGACCTCCCGCTCGAGCTCCAGCCCAAGCTTCTTCGCGTCCTCCAGGAGCAGGAATTCGAGCGTCTCGGCAGCAACCGCACCCAGCGCGTCGATGTCCGCGTCGTCGCCGCCACCAACGGCGATCTCGCCAAACTCGTTGCCGAACGCGCCTTTCGCAGTGACCTCTACTATCGCCTCAACGTTTTTCCCATCCAAATCCCCGCCCTCCGCGAGCGCCGCGAGGACGTGCCCCTCCTCGTCCGCTATTTCGTCCAAAAATTCAGCCGCCGCCTCAACAAAGCCGTAGAGTACATTCCCGCGGACGCCATGGATGCCCTCGCCAACTATTCCTGGCCAGGCAATGTCCGTGAGCTCGAAAACCTCCTCGAGCGAGCCGTTCTGCTTTCCCCTGGCAAAGAGCTCCGCGTCCCCGTCTCCGAACTGAAATCCGCGGTGCTCACGGCTGCCGGTGCCGATCCTTCTTCCTCCATTACATCCTTAACCTCCTCTACTTCCTCCATTTCTTCTATTTCCACTCTTGAAGAGGCCGAGCGCCAGCACATCCTTCGCGCCCTTCGCCAAACCGAGTGGCGCATCGCCGGGCCCAAAGGCGCCGCGGTCCTCCTCGGCATGAAGCGCACCACCCTTCAGGCGCGCATGCGCAAACTTGGCATCCGCCGCCCCGTTTAGCTTTTTCCAATCTTAGCCTCTGCTTCCCCGTCCCATTTTTCTCTTGGAATTCCCTGCGGAATGAAATAAGGTTTTCGTCTACCAGCCCGCCTGAGGTGCAGATGAAAGCCCTGACCGGAATCTGTCTGTTTCTGTCTTTGGCCGTTTTTTGTCTCGCCCTCCCGCTTTCCGAAGCCCCCAGCGGCTTCGACAACAAGAGCAACGGCTTTGTAGACGACGCCACGCACCAAGCGGACCAAGCCAAGTTCGACGGAATCGAGAATGTCGCCGACGGTCTCGGCCCTCTCTATAACGCGCAATCCTGCCGCGAGTGCCACCAGAATCCGACCTCCGGCGGCTCCAGCCAGGTCACCGAATTGCGCGTCGGCCACAAGGATGCCAAGGGCCAGTTTCAGAATCCGGAAATCCCCATTAACCACGGCGCCGAGATCATCAAGGGCCGCACTTTGATTAACGACCGCGCCATCTGCCCCAGTGGCGCGTTTCCTAATAGCGAAATCCAGGAACACGTCCCGGATTCCGAAAAAATCCGCACTTTCCGCGTTTCGCTGAATGTTCTCGGTGACGGCTTCGTAGAGGCCCTCGGCGATCAAACGCTCCTCGACCTCGCCAAGGAGCAGTGCAAGAGCCACAAAGGCAAAATCTGCGGCCAGGCGCTCTATGTTCCCGTCGTCGAAGCTCCTGGTCATACCGCCGTCGGCCGCTTCGGCTGGAAAGACCAGCAGGCCAGCCTGCTTTCTTTCTCCGGTGATGCCTACCTCAACGAAATGGGCATCACCACGAAACTTTTCCCCGACGAAGTGACCAAGCTCTGCAACACCGCCTCCGAGCCTAACGACATGCCAGGTGCTGACGGTCTCGCCGATGTCGACCATTTCGCCCGCTTCATGCGCGCCACCGAAGCTCCCCCTCGCGACACCCAGCTTGCCGGAACTCCTCAAGCGAAGCAGGGCGCGGCGCTCTTTGACAAAGTCGGCTGCGCCATCTGCCACGTTTCCACGCTGACCACTGCCCCGGCCGGCACCTCCATCAACGGCGGCGCTTTCACGGTCCCGCCCGCACTCGGCGCTAAGACCTTTCACCCCTATGGCGACTTCCTCCTCCACGATGTCGGCACCGGCGACGGCTTCGTCCAGGCCATGATCGAGCACTACGGCAAGAACATGTACCAGATCACGTGGAAAAATCTCTCCCTCCTCGAATTCAATAACACTGCCAACAAGATCCGCACTGCTCCCCTCTGGGGCGTCCGCCTCCACTCCCGCCTGATGCACGATGGCGCCTCCGTGACCCTCCTTGATGCGATCCTCCGCCACCACGGCGAAGCCAGGGAAGTCACGGAACGATTTGAAAAGCTAAAGCCCGCGGAACGAGAGGCTCTCATTCAGTTTTTGAAGTCCCTCTAGTGCCGTTCCAAATTAGTGGAGCGAATCCTCTTGGAACGATTGCTTCCACGCTTTCAAGTGAGGTCTCGATCCTACGTTCAGAATAAATAGTTGGAACGGCACCGGCTTGAGAGGCCTCTCCCCAAATCGTTCATCCGGGGGGTTCACCGAACTCCTTTCCATACGTCTATAGTGTTGTGATTTAATGGCTTGGCGGTTCAGGGGTGCGCCTATGCTCGAGACCTTCCGTCAGGACCTCGTCAGCGGAATCCGCATGCTTCGCAAGAGCCCCGGCTTTACCCTCGTCGCTGTTCTTTCCCTGGCTTTGGGCATCGGCGCCAACACGGCTATCTTCACTATTATCAACGCCGTCTTCCTTCACCCTCTCCCCGTCGAGGAACCCTCCCGTCTCGCCGAGATGTACACTCACGACGCCCAGACTATCGATACCAATGCCAATTTTCGGCTCACCGGCACCTCCCTCCCCAATTACGAAGACTATCGCGACCACAACTCTGTCTTCACAGGCCTCTCTGCCGTCGTCTTTCCCCTGCCTCTCAATTTGGGTGTGGCCGCGCCGAACCCCAGCAAGTAAACGGCGTGCTCGTCAGCGCCAACTTCTTCGACGTTCTCGGCGTGAAGGCCTATCGCGGCCGCACTTTTTTCCCCGACGAGGACAAGAAGGTCGGGTCCGGCTCCGTGGTCGTCCTCAGCTACAGCCTTTGGACGAGGAAATTTGGTTCCGACACCAATGTCATCGGCCAAAACATCACTCTCAACGCCACCTCGTACACCGTCGTCGGCATTGCCCCGCCCGATTTTAAGGGTATCGTCTCTCTTGGCCCGCCCGACGTGCTCTGGATCCCTCTCAGCATGCGCGATTACATCCTCTCCGGGCAGATCAAGGCCCTCGAGAATAACCGCCGCTTCCGCTGGCTCTCCATCGCGGGCCGCTTGAAACCTGGCGTTACCGTTCAGCAGGCGGAAGCCGCGATGAAGACGATCGCCGCAGGTCTTGAAAAGGAATATCCGCGCGACAACAAGGGCCGCACCGTCGTCCTCTTTCCCCTCAACGAATCCGCTCTCGGCATCAATCAGCGCCGTCAATTCTCTCTCGCCGGCGGCATCCTTATGGGTGTCGTTGGGTTGGTCCTGCTCATCGCCTGCGTCAACCTCGCCAACCTGCTTCTCGCGCAGGCTGCCAAGCGCGAAAAAGAGTTGAGCATCCGTGCCGCTCTTGGCGCGGGACGCGCGCGCCTCGTCCGTCAGCTTCTGACCGAAAGCACGCTGCTTTCTCTTCTCGGTGGCGCTGCTGGTCTGCTCGTGGCTTTCTGGGGCCGCAAACTTTTGTGGTCCTTCCGCCCGCCGTTTCTTCCCGATGGCTCCATTGACCTTTCCTTCGACGGTCGTGTCTTGGGTTTTACTTTCCTCGTCTCCATCTTGACCGGCCTCATCTTTGGCATCATCCCGGCCATCAAGGCTTCCAGCACCGATTTGAATGAAGTCCTCAAGCTTGGCGGCCGTGGCGGCGCCCTCGGCTGGACTCACAACCGCATGCGCAGCCTGCTCGTGATTTCCGAAATTGCTCTCGCTTTGGTCGCACTCGTCGGCTCGGGCCTCTTCCTCCGCAGCATGCAGAATGCCCAGCAATTCAATCCCGGCTTCGAGTCAAAGAAACTGTTTCAACTGTTTTTCGACCTCGGGGCCTTGCGCTACGACGCCGACCACGGCCAGCAGTTCTTCCGCGACGCTATCGATCGCGCCAAATCCATCCCCGGCGTCGCCGCTGCCGCTGTCTCCTCCAACGGTATTTTCGGCGGCGGTTTGGCGGGCACCGTCTTTCGAGAAGGGGAGCAGACGGACCCCAATAATCGCGGGACTCTCGTCAATCTTGACGACGTAACTCCAGGCCACTTCGATACTCTGCGCATCCCCTTTCTCCGCGGCCGCGATTTCACCGACTTCGACCGCGAAAACACCACACCGGTGGTCATCATCAACGAGGCCACGGCGAATCTTCTCTGGCCCGGCCAGGGAGCTCTCGGAAAGCGCTTTTCCATGGCTACCGATCCCACCATGTTTCAAGTTGTCGGTGTGGTGGCAAACTCGGTAGTCCTCCGCATCGGAGAAGACCCCCAGCCCGTCGCTTATCTCCCAATGCGCCAGCAGTACTCTCCCTTCGCAACGCTCGTCGTGCGCACTACCGGCAACCCAGAATCCGTCCTCGCCGCCGTCCGCACGCAAATTCAGCAACTGGACAAGAATCTTGCCCTCACTAACGGCCTCACCGTTCAGCAGCTTCTCGCGCAGGGGCTTTGGCCGGCGCGCATGGGCGCCGCTTTACTCGGTTTGTTTGGTTTTCTCGCTCTGATTCTTGCGTCGATCGGGATTTACGGCGTCCTGGCGTACTCCGTCGCGCAACGCACGGCGGAAATCGGTATTCGCATGGCCATGGGCGCGCAGCCCGCGCAAGTCCTCCGCCTCGTGCTGAGTCAGGGAATGCGCTTGGCCGCGCTCGGTGCGGCAGTCGGCCTGGTAGCCGCCTTTCCGGTTGCGCGCCTCGCTTCCGGTTTGCTCTATAGCGTCAGCGCCGCGGATCCTATCACTTACGGCGGCATCACCTTCTTGCTGATGAGCGTCGCTCTATTGGCTTGTTACATTCCCGCGCGCCGCGCCACGCGCATCGACCCTCTCGTCGCCCTGCGCTTCGAATAGGCGCCTTTCGTGAGCTTGCCGGGCAAAACTCCATGTAGGAGGCGGACATAGTCCGCCTCTCCGTCTTCGGCCGTAGGGGCGCAGCATGCTGCGCCCCATGTCCGCACGATTCATCCCCTTCACCCGGTCGGCGGACTTTCGTGTCGTTTGCGCCCCGGTGGTCGTTACCGGGGAGTCTGCCCCTTCTTTTATCCGTCATTCCCAGAGTGGTCGATGATTTCTGAGTTGTGCCCCGCTCCACAAAAAGAGAGCGGGCGGCTCCCTCTCTTCGAGAGAAAACCGCCCGCCCTTTAGACGCCCATTTAGACTTTCTCTGCCAAAGGTCAGAGCAAACGCTCAGCCTTTCACATCGATCGTCACTGGCTCAGCCAGCTTGAACGTCAGCGGAGTCTCGGCGCCGAGTCTGATGTCCTTCTTTCCTGTCAGAAGGGCAACCGTCGTTCCGGCTCCTGCGCCCACGGGCCCGCCGATCAGCGCGCCCGTGCCGCCACCGGCAAGTGCCCCAATCAGGGCTCCTCCGCCGGCTCCGCCACCGATCCACACCCAGTTGCGTTTCTTGTGGTCTCCGCCAGCTCTACGGGCGGCAGTGGTGCGGACATCATAGCTCTGTCCGTTTACGGCCACGGTTTGCAGCGCTAGCTGCAACCGCGCCCGTCCCATCAGCCTGCCCGACTGCTTTGCGTCAACCACAAGCCCCTCAGCGTGTGCGCCCTGAGGGATCACCGTTTTGCCGTCTATGATGACCGGTTCTGCGACCGTCGCTTCAAAGTGGTCTCCCGGTCTGCTCTGGTTACTGGCCAGCGCCTGATCCAGAGTTACGTGGATCGCGGTCTGTTCCGGCACCGTCACCGGGTCTGAGCGATCTGGCAGAGTAGCAGCGCCAACCCCCAGCACCACGGCAAGCAGTGCCGAACCAACAACCATTAGGTAGTGCCTTTTGGTCAGTTGCATAAGCACCTCCCACCCCATTTGGAGGCAGCGCCTCTTCCACCCGTTGCCTTTTTAACGTATTGAAAATAAAAGGCTTCTCTTTGATCGCGCCCTCAATTAGGCGCAAATCTTCCAAGCCCCGGGAACATTTGGCGTACTACAAGTACCAGCGCCTTCCTTCTCCTTCATCCTCACTCTTCGCTTCGTAGCGGCCGGACTTCAGTCCGGCACCTTGGGAGCCAGCCGTGCCCAGCGAAGCTGGGTATTCTAATCCGCGAAATCCAATCTGGGTTTTGACTGTTCTTTGGTCATGCCCAGCAAAAAGTTCTGTCCCGCCTTTCAAGCCGATTGCACCTGTGCATCCTGCAAAACCTCCGCTACAATCCCTGCTATGAACAGACGCACCTTGCTTCAATCGCTACCAGCAGCAACGCTCCTACCCGCAGCAGCTTGGGGAACCCCTTCACACGAGTATCCGGGACCACAAGAAAAAGCCGGCGCCGACCAAACCTCAACAACAGTCTACGAACTCCGCGTCTACCACACCTTCGAGGGCAAGCTGGACGACCTGTTGCGCCGTTTTCGGGAACATACCGTGCGCCTCTTCGAGAAACATGGAATCCGAAACGTGGCGTACTGGACGCCTCTCGACGAACCCCTCAAAGGCAAAACGCTCTTCTACATCCTCGCGCATCCCAGCCGGGATGCCGCCACCGCCAACTGGAAAGCCTTCCGCGACGATCCGGAATGGCAGAGCGTCCGTGATAAGTCCGAAGCCAATGGAAAACTGGTAGAAAAGGTTGACTCCACCTTTCTCGCTCTGACCGACTTCTCCCCACCCCTCCGCTAGGACCAGCCCCTCTCCCCAGCGCCGTCAGGGCTGGGAAACGTGGCCCTGGCAAGAAAGAATCGGGGAGCGCACCAGGCGCGGCACCTATCTTTGCCGGCGAGACCCGGGGGAGGCGAAGCGCAACTCAGCCTCCAGGGAAACCTCCAAGAAATGGACATCTCTCTACAATTTCCCGCTCGATTCACTCCGAGCCCGCGCTATCCTCTTTCGGAAGTAATCCAATGATCCGCACTCGTCCAATTCCGCCAAGCGCTTTCCGCCTCTGCTTCCTTCGCTGCTTCTTGACTTCACTACTTCTCTTCTCGTTTTCTCCAGTCTCTCCAGCTCAGGACAACCAGCTCACCATCCGGCTCGCCCGCAACCCCGATCCCGCCATCGACTTCAACCTCACTACACTCGACGGCAAGTCCGTTACCCTCGCCGCTTCTCGCGGCAAAGTCATCTTCCTCAACTTCTGGGCCACCTGGTGCGGGCCCTGCCGCGCCGAAGTCCCCGACCTCGTCGCCTTGCAAGACAAATACAAAAGCCGCCTGGTGATCATTGGTCTCAACGTCGACGACGAGGATCCCGCCGCCATCAAGCAATTCGCCGGCGACTTCGGCATCAACTATCCGGTCGTCATGGCGTCCAGCGATCTCCGCGCCCTGTACG
>WNFH01004034.1_pt1 | contig 10514 bp, 5 predicted proteins | sample 5400411 | NCBI WGS metagenome assembly WNFH01 (sample SAMN13153347, study PRJNA577476) | soil metagenome | isolation source: 200 cm saprolite under Douglas fir tree site 2 hole 3 | place: USA:California | collected 2015-04-18
TGGAACTTAACGGCGTCGCCGCCGGCACCACGCCCTTCGAAAAAGATTTTCCGGGCGGCTACTTTCACAAAACACGAACTTCCCTGGGCGCCCGCCTGGAGCATCCCATGGTGGCGCGCATCAGTCTCGGCGGTTATGCCACGCGAGAACTCACCCTCACCGAAGGCCCCATGAACTGGATTTCGCTGAACGGGCGCAATCGCGGCGAGTACTGGCTTTTCAAAGCCAGCCATTTTCACGTCGATCTGGCACTCCTTTCGGAAACGTTCACGGGCGGCGTCACTGCCAAGGTCTCGGAGGCCAGTGCCGGCCTGCAGCCCGCGCTTACGCTCGAGGAGCTGGTCCGCCAAACCAAGCCCGCCGTCGTGTACTTGAAAGGACTGGACAAAGCCGGCTCGGGATTCTTCGTTACCAGCACCGGGGTCATCGTGACCAACGCTCATCTCGCCCGCGGCGAAGAAACGCTGCTCACGCTGCTCTCCACCGGGCAGCAACTCGAAGCCAAAGTTGTCTACATCGACGCGGACCTGGACATCGCGCTCGCCAAAGTAGCCGGCGAAAACTTCCCGCGTCTCGCGCTAGGCGATGCCGCCGGCGTCCGCCAGGGGGAAACCGTTCTCGCCATCGGCAATCCCGGCGACGCCATGCTCTTCAGCGTTACCAAAGGCATCGTCAGCGCCGTCGGCAAATTCGCCAACGCCGGCCCCGGTACCTGGATTCAGACGGATGCGCCCATCAATCCGGGCAACAGCGGCGGCCCGCTGCTCAACTCGCGCGGCGAAGTCATCGGCGTCAACACGCAAAAACTCATCAGGAAAGGCGTCACCGGCATCGGCTTTGCCCTGAGCTCCTCCGACCTTCTCGAAGTCCTCCATCGCTTTTATCCGAAGATCATTCCTCCCGCGGAAATCCCGACGCAAGCCGCCGCGGAACAAACGCCGGCGGGCTCTTCGGACACCTCAACGCCCTCCTCAACTTCCTCTCCTGTTCCGGAAGGATTCGGCACCGTGGTCCTTTCCTCGGAGCCCGATGGCGCAGAAATCTTCATCGATGACAAATTCCACGGCAACACTCCCGCCACACTGAAACTTCCCGCCGGGAGTCACGCCATCCTGCTGAAGCTCCCAGGACACACCGATTGGCTCCGCACCCTCGAAGTGCTCAAGTCCAGCAAAGTCTCGCTCAAGGCTGCTCTTGATCCGGCGCGGTGAGCGTTTAGGGGAGACGAGCCTGGAAATAAAAACGGCAGGACGCCAGCACCGGCGCCCTGCCGTAATTGTTGGTTATTTTCTATTGGTCCGGTTGTTTGGGATTCTGGTCCGGCGCCTGCGGGTGTTCTGCCACGGGCGTCACGGTCGCCGCGCTGGCGGCCGCGAGCTCCGAGGGTTTGTACTTCGGCGCGCTGACATAACCATGGACAAGGTTCCTCTCGACGCGGTTCACAACCACCTGCACAGGCTGTGACTCGTTCTCGGTGTGAATCCAGATGGGCTCGTACAAGTTCACTCTCTTTTTCGTGAGTTGGTTGTCGTCCACGATCATCTGCAGATCGTAGTTCTTATGCTTGGCATCGGCCCTGCGCAGCGACAGCGTGAGCGGACCCACGCGTTGAAACTGCTTTGATCTTGTAAGGTCAAACTCGAAATAACTCCGCTCGCCCCGCTTGGCCAGCGTCACCAATTCCTCATGCGTTTTGGCGATGGAGCCGTTGAGCTCATCGCGCGTGGAATTGAGGTTTCCCTCGAGGTCCGTCCGGTTCTTGGCGACCAGATCCTGCGTTTCCTTCAACTGCTTCTGTTGTTCCTGCAATTGCGCCTGGAGTTGTTTGTAGCGTTTGTCCACCGGCGCGCCGCGCTTGGCCGCGGAGCGTGACGCCGCGTTGGATTTTTTTTCCGGCTGAGATGCGTTTTGCGCTGCCGCACTGGCTGCCGCCTGCGCCGCAGTCATGTCATTCAGCTTCGCGGTCAAGGTGCTAAGCTGCCCCTGCATTTGGCTGATGGTGGCGCTTGCTACGGCCTCTTGCGCCGCCAGGTGGCTGGCCAGGATTTGCTGCCGGTAGCCGTAGCCGAAGGCCACTCCCGCGACCACCAGCAACGCGACGATTGCACCCACGAACCAGCGATTTGCCCCCATCGGAGCAGGTTCACCCTTATGTCCATCCTGATTCACTTCTCGGTATTCTTCCATCCTCATTCCTCCTTAATCCCATGCCCGTTTCGGGCGAAATATTGGCGGCATCTTCCTCGCTGCGACGGCTGGCTGAGATCGAAACTCAGCTTCAAGATCTGCTAATCCGCGCGTGGACCTACCCCGAGGTGTTTGGGCAAGCAAGAAGGATGCCGAACGTCATGATTCCTGCCCGGGTCTAAATCTCATCGCGACAACAACTAGCAGCCTGCAAAGGGAACGGGGCAATTTGTTCTCTGGTACTAGGACCGGAATTTTTTCCCTAGCCTCTGGATGAGTTACTCTGGTCCGTACCTGGTTCGAAGCCTGGCGTTTCCTCCACCTCGCATTGCCCCAGCTCTGCCGCCTGTGCTAGCATCCGCCCGCTAGGAGATTCGGACCAAGGAAAGAGCTTTAGACCTGGGCCCCCGCCCCGCGCGGAGACCCAGGTACACGGGCCGCGTTCTCCTTCCTCAGTTCCAGCACACCGGGTGCAGGCCCGCGACTGAGTCCTTCCGGACGGACCTCGCTTCGCCGACCCCGGCCTCGTCGGGGTCAACCGAATAGGGAGGCTTTCATGAAGAGCTATCTCACCAAGGACATACGCAACGTTGGCATTGTCGGTCACGGCGGCACCGGCAAGACGCAACTGGTGTCGTCGTTGCTCTTCACCGCGGGCATGACTCCGCGTTGGGGAAAAGTTGCGGAAGGCAGCGCCCCAACCGACTGGGACGAAGAAGAAATCGCGAGAAAAATCTCCATTCAAACCGGCCTGGCCCACGCCGAGTGGCCCACCACGCCGACGGGACCCTCCGGCTCAGCGGATAAAGTCAAAATCAATTTTCTCGATCTCCCCGGCTATTCCACGTTCATCACCGAAACAAAGGCCTCGCTCATCGCCGCCGATGCCGCCCTGATCGCCGTTGACGCTCACGTCGGCGCGCAGGTCACCACGGAAAAAGTTTGGGATTACTGTACCGAGTACGACATTCCCCGCGCCTTCGTTCTCACGTGGATGGACCGCGAGCTTTCCAGCTTCGAGCGCTCCATGGAATCGCTGCAGCAGGTTTTCGGCCGCAACGTCGTTGCCATTCAACTTCCCATCGGGACCGAAAAGGGCTTCCGCGGCGTCATCGATCTCGTGGCCATGAAGGCCCACATCTACAAGCCCGGAGGCGATGGCAAGCCCGGCATCGAAGAAATTCCCGCGGCGCTCGCCGACGAAGCCAAGGAAGCCCACGAAAAGCTGGTGGAAATGATCGCCGAAGGCGACGACGAAATGATGGAGGAATTCTTCCGCGAAGGCACGATCCCCATCCACGACCTCATCCCCGCCGTCCGCAAAGCCATCGTCGCCGAGAAAATCTTCCCCGTATTGATGGCCTCCGGGCTCTATAACATCGGCACCGCCAGCCTGCTCACTTTTCTTGCGGACGCTTTCCCGCATCCCGATGAGCATGCCCAGGTGGGGTACAAAGACCCCGCGGGCAAAGGCGACCGCGTCGAGCGCAAATACGACGATGGCCAGGCGCTCTCGCTCTTCGTGTTCAAAACGCTCGCCGATCCTTTTGCCGGACGCATCAACTACTTCAAGGTCAAGAGCGGCATCTTGAAAAATGACGCCGCGCTTCTTAACTTCAACCGCAATCTTCCGGAACGCTTCCAGCACACTCAGGTCGTGCAGGGCAAACTACTCACCGAAGTCGGCGATCTCCACGCGGGCGACATCGGCGCCATCGCCAAATTGAAAGAAACAACCACCGGGGAAACCCTCGGCGACAAATCCTCGCCCATCTACTACCGGCCCGCGCAGCTTCCCGAGCCTTCCATCACGTTTGCGATTGAGCCGAAAACGCGCGCCGACGAAGACAAAATCGGCGTTGCCATTCACAAGATCATGGAAGAAGACGCCGCGCTGCGTTTCTCCCGCGATCCGCAGACCAAGGAGTTCCTCCTCGCGGGGTCGGGCCAGCAGCACATTGAGGTCGTGGTGGCCAAGCTCCACAAACGGTACAACGTCAACCTCACCCTCAAGCCGCCCAAAGTTCCCTATCGCGAAACCATCCGCGGCAAGGCCGACGTCGAAGGCAAGCACAAGAAACAATCCGGCGGCCACGGGCAATTTGGCGTCTGCCGCATCAAGATGGAACCGATCGAGCGGGGCAAGGGCGTCGAGTTCGTCGACGACGTCTTCGGTGGCGCCATCCCCAAGAACTGGATTCCCTCGGTGGAGAGGGGAATCCGCGACGCCGCCGCGCGTGGCTTCCTGGCGGGTTTTCCGGTCGTGGATTTCCGCGCCATCCTTTACGACGGCAAGTATCACGACGTGGATTCGTCGGACATCGCTTTCAAGATCGCCGGCTCGCTGGCCTTCAAGGAAGCGATGAAACAGGCCAAGCCCGCGCTGCTCGAACCCATCATGCAAGTTGAAGTTTACGCGCCAGATCAGTACTCGGGCGATCTGATGGGCGACCTCAGTTCGCGCCGGGGACGCATTTCCGGCAGCGAAACCCGCGGCCACAACGTCATCATCAAGGCCCTGGTGCCGCTCGCGGAAATGCTCAGCTACGCGACGGACCTCACGTCAAAAACGCAAGGCCGTGCCAGCTATTCGATGGAATTCTCGCACTACGATTACGTGCCCAACGAGCTCGCGGAAAAAGTCATCGCCACGCACAAAGCCGCGCACGGCGAACAACTCGTCGAAGAAGAAGCCTGACAGCCATTCGGCCGGCGCAGTATTCGGGAAGAGCTGCGGGCGGGGCTTCTACTCTCATCACCTGGCGCGAAGCGCGGCCACTAAGGAACGGGCGGAAGAGCAAGTACGGAATCGGCAGCAACGCCGCAACAGAAGACGCTCGCTCCTCGCCACTCGAAGCCCCGTCACTAAAAACATCAGCGGATCGGCTATTTCCTCCGCGTGCGTCGCTACATCAACTCTTCCACGAACGAACGGCCCACCTCCGGGGGCACCTTAAGATCGCGACGGACCAGCGGGCCTTCGTTTAGAACCGGCTCGGCACCGTGCAAAGTGGGAACGTCGGTACGCTCGAAGAATTTCCCGATGGGGATCTCATCGCCCCAAAGCAGCGACTTTTCCATCGCCGCCGTCCAGTCAGCCGCGTCGTAACCAGCGTCGTCTTCGAGCTTCTTCACACGCGGACGATACCATTGGTAGGTATTGTCGTGATTATACGTAACGCAAGGGCTGAAGACGTCCAGGAACGAGAACCCCTGATGCTCGATACCTCGCTTGATCAATTCAGTGAGGTGCTTCTGTTCGCCGCTATAGCCGCGCGCCACGAAGGTGGCGCCTGCGGCTAGCGCCAGGGAAATGGGATTGACCGGAGCTTCGATGTTTCCGAACGGCATGCTCTTGGTCTTCATCCCCACGCGGCTGGTCGGCGAAGTCTGGCCGGTGGTTAGGCCATAGATCTGGTTGTCCATGACGATGTAGAGCAGGTCCACATTGCGGCGCATGGTGTGCACGAAATGGTTGCCCCCGATCCCAAAGCCGTCGCCATCGCCGCCCGTCACCAGCACGGTGAGTTCGTGATTGGCGAGCTTCAAACCGGTGGCTACCGCCAGAGCCCGTCCGTGCAGGGTGTGCATGCCATAGGTGTTCATGTAGCCGGGGAAGTTGGACGAACAGCCGATGCCGCTGATCGTGACCACGTTGTGGTTCGGAATCTGCAGCTCGACCAGGGCTTTTTGGACGGCCGCGAGCACGCCAAAATCGCCGCACCCGGGACACCAATCGGGATCAACTGGCCCCTTCATATCGGCCATGGTCAGTTGTTGACTGGCACGCTGTACGCTTGTCGCCATCGCCGCCTCCTCTTCAGACCATAATCTCGTGCATGGGAACGGAGAGCTTCGTCTTCCCGGCAAGTTGCTCCTTCACTGCCTCCACGATGTGGTGAGGCATGAAGGGTTCCCCGTCGTACTTGCGGATGTGGCCGTTTGGCACAAAGCTGGTTTCGCTTCGCAGGTAGCGCGCAAACTGGCCGCTGTAGTTGTTTTCCACGACGATGGTATGCCGTGAGTCTCTCAGAATATCCAGAATCGCCTCGCCATGCAGAGGCACGAGCCAGCGGATCTGAAGCTGATTCGCATGGATTCCTTCTTCATTGAGTATCTCGCAGGCCTCCTCGATTACACCCTTGGTCGAACCCCAGCCGATCAAGGTAATATCGGCCTCGCGGGGACCCGACAGCGTCGGCGGCGGCACTGCGGCCTCAATCCCGGCTACCTTGCGCATGCGCTTTTCCATCATGGCGCGGCGTTTGACCGGGTTGGTGAACTCGTCGCTGATCAATACGCCGTCTTCCATGTGTTCGTCCGTCGCCACCGTGTGGATATGGCCGGGAACACCGGGAATGGCGCGCGGGGAAATTCCGCTGTCGGTGATCTTGTAGCGTTTGTATCCCCCGTTCGTGGTACCCGCGGTGGGCGCCCCGTTCGTGGTTATAAGTTCCCCACGGTCGATGTTCGGGCTGAAATCCAGATCGTTCGGATGTACGCTGAGCCGGCCTTCCGACAGCAGCAGATCGCAAAGCACCAGACCCGGACACTGGAACCGGTCGGCAAGGTTGAAGATCTCGGGAATCAGCTTGAAGCAATCGCCGATGTCCAGCGGAGCCGCGATGACTCGCGGATAATCGCCAAAAGCCGCGCCGAGCATCTGCCAAAGGTCGCCCTGCTCGGTCTTCGTGGGAACGCCCGTGGACGGGCCGGCTCGCTGGCAGTTGATAACCACCACAGGGGTTTCAATCATGGCGGACATGCCCAGGCCCTCGCTCATCAGAGCAAATCCGCCGCCCGACGTAGCGCACATGGCGCGGACACCGGCGTGAGCCGCGCCGATCGCCATGTTGATCACCCCGATCTCATCCTCGACCTGTCGCACCATGATGCCGGCTTTGCGCGCGTGCGCCGCTATCCAATGCAGCACGCCCGTCGAAGGACTCATCGGGTAGGCACAATAGAACTTCACACCGGCTGCCGCCCCGCCCATGGCCATGGCGACATTTCCACTCAGAATCGCGTAGCGATCCTGAGTCTTGGGCAAGGCATTCGGAAAATCCGTAAAGTGAGCCGCTGCATAATCGTAGCCGGCTCGCGCGACCGCCACGTTCTCGGCCACTACGGCTTCGCCTTTCTTCTTGAACTGCTCCGGGAGAACTTCCTCCAATGCCTGGAAGCCGATACCCATCATGTGAAGGCCGGCGCCAATCGCCAGGGTGTTCTGCGCGACCTTATTTCTCGTGATGTCGGCTAACTCGGAAACCGGAAGCGGGCAAAGCTGCACGCCACCGGCTGCGGCGCCTGGCTTAATGGTGTCCGAATTATAGATACACGCCGCGCCCGCGGTGAGCAGTTGCAGGTGCCGATCCATGGTGTCCTGGTTTAGGGGAATGAGCAGATCGATACGGTCACCCATGTTGGTGACCTTTTCCGTGCCCGTTCGAATCGTCAGTAAAGTGTGGCCGCCGCGGATGATGGATTGGTAGGCGTTGTAGGCATTCAGGTGGAGGCCACGCCGGCTGAAAATCTTTGCGAAAATATCGCCCGGCGTAGCGACACCCTGTCCGGCCGCCCCTCCGATACCGATAGCGAAGGTCTGCTTCATCGCACCCTCTCTAGCTGAAACCCGGCTTATCCAGAAATTCCCATCGCTTGGCCGGTCTCAAATAAAGGTTTGAAATTCCGTCAGCGAGGCTCCTCCTCGTGACAAGTTGGCTGTTTCTGGTGGCCGGAGTATACACCCAATTCTTCCGTATGTACCCCTCGGCTTGGGACTTAGCGGGCTGGCACGCGCCGCGGGCGTATTTCCGGCGGCGAAACTCGCGGCCGCAACTTCACCTTCATGGCTGTGGTGCCGACTGAGGAAATCCTCAGCTACGCGACGGACCTCACGTCAAAAACGCAAGGCCCGCGTATGACATTTCCACCAGGGCCCTGAAGGTGGCGCGCGGAGCGGTACACGAATATAATCGCGTCGCTCCATCAGCCGAGCACGGCGCAGAATTGCGAGCTTTCAAGGTCCCGCAAGCGTCAGCACCTGAAAGGGCCACGCCGCGCCGTATTTTCCGCACCTTTGAGGGAATCTTATGAAGCCAATTTTTTGCGTTCGCCTGTTGGCCTTGCCTGCATCGATGCTCGGCGCCCTGTTGTTCGTGGAACCGTCCGCGGCCCAGACCGGGACACCTCCGCCGGCCTCGCACGCAAGCTTGCCAAGTGAAACCCCGGCCAAGTTCGAGCCCGTGACCGACAGCTTCGAATACACCCGGCGCGAAATCATGATCCCCATGCGGGACGGCGTGAAACTGCACACGGTCATCCTTGTGCCCAAGGGCGCAAAGAACTCGCCAATCCTCCTTACGCGCACTCCGTACAACGCCACGGATCTCACGAGCCATTCGCATAGCTCGCACCTCGGTCCCCTCCTGAACGGCTACGACAACGCCACCGAAGTCATCGTCGAAGGCGGCTACATCCGCGTGGTTCAAGACGTGCGCGGAAAGTACGACTCCGAGGGCGATTACGTGATGAACCGCCCCTTGCACGGGCCGCAGAACCCCACCCCGGTCGACCACTCCACCGACACCTATGACACCATCGACTGGCTCGTGAAAAACATTCCGGAAAGCAACGGCAAGGTCGGCATCCTGGGCATTTCCTACGACGGTTTCTTGCCCTTGATGGCCCTCGTCAATCCCCATCCGGCGCTCAAGGTCTCCGTGCCGATGAACCCCATGGTGGACGGCTGGATGGGCGACGACTGGTTCCACTATGGCGCCTTCCGGCAACAGAACATGTCCTACATCTACGAACAGGAGGCCACCCGCGACAACAAGTCCAAGTGGTGGACCAGCTACTTTGACGACTATGATTTGTTCCTGCAGGCGGGATCCGCAGGCGAACTCGGGCGGCGGCACGGCCTGGAACAAGTCGGCTTCTGGCGCAAGCTTATGGAACACCCCAGCTACGACGCCTTTTGGCGCGACCAGGCGATGGACCGGGTGCTGGCCGCACAACCCCTGAAAGTCCCGGTGATGCTAGTGCACAGCCTCTGGGACCAGGAGGACATTTACGGCGCAATCGCGGTCTACAAGGCGATCAAGCCTAAGGACGCGGGCAACGACAAAGTATTCCTGGTCATGGGTCCTTGGCATCACGGCCAGGAAATCGACGACGGCAGCACGCTCGGGGCCTTGAAGTTCAATAGCGATACGGCGCTCTATTTCCGCCGGGAGATCCTGAGGCCATTTCTGGACCGGTACCTCAAAGATGGCGTCTCCCAGGCCGAAGTGTCGCCCGTCTCGGCGTATGAAACCGGCACGAACACCTGGCGCCGCCTGCCCGCCTGGCCCGCTGGCTGCGCTGGCGGCTGCACCATCCGGCCTACAGCGCTGTACTTGACCGCCGGCCTGAAGTTGAACTTCACTTCACCAAAACCCAGCGATGCGGCCTTTGACGAATATGTCTCCGACCCTGCCAAGCCCGTCCCTTACCGCGCCCGGCCCATTCAGCCCATGGGCTACAGCAACGGTCTGACGTGGTCGCAATGGCTCGTGGACGATCAGCGGGAAGCGTCCGGCCGCCCGGATGTAGTGGTGTACGTCTCCGATGTTTTGCGTGCTCCGGTGAAGATCAGCGGGCAACCCGTTGCGAATCTGATCGCCTCCACCTCCGGTACCGATTCCGACTGGGTGGTCAAAGTCATTGACGTATATCCCGACGAAGTGGCCGGGCAGCCGTCTCTGGGCGGCTACCAGTTGATGGTGTCCGCCGACATCTTTCGCGGCCGCTATCGCGAGAGCCTGGAGACGGCCAAACCCATCGCGCCGGACAAGCCCTTGCTCTACCGCTTCGCCCTGCCTACGGCAAATCATGTTTTCCTGCCCGGCCACCGGATCATGGTGCAGATCCAGTCAAGCTGGTTCCCGCTCTACGATCGCAATCCGCAGACTTTTGTTCCGAATGTTTTCTGGGCCAAGCCAGGGGATTACCGGAAGGCCGTGCAGCGTCTCTACCATGCGCCCGGCCAGGAGAGCTTCATTGAACTGCCCCTGGTCGCGACACCTTAGGCGAACCCGCACGGCAGCGGAAGGTAGATCAGGTTATCGGAAGATGCGCAGGCGATCCTAACTTTGGCCAAAACATTCCTGCCTGCTGCGTGTGCGCGTAGAACCCCATACGGAATTCCCGCGCCAGCCACGCTTCTTCTTTCCGCGCCTTCCGGTAAAGCAGACTTGCCACACCCGAAGCCGCCCACGGCGAACATCTGACCGAAGAAGAAGCCTAGCGCTATTTCTTATCCTCGTTGTACAGGCTCGGCTCTT
>WNFH01004035.1_pt1 | contig 10513 bp, 10 predicted proteins | sample 5400411 | NCBI WGS metagenome assembly WNFH01 (sample SAMN13153347, study PRJNA577476) | soil metagenome | isolation source: 200 cm saprolite under Douglas fir tree site 2 hole 3 | place: USA:California | collected 2015-04-18
ACGAACACGCAGCGAGCCGCGCGTCAACGGCGAGGCAGGCCGCGCCGCCCTGGAACTTGCCGGGCGTGTAATGGCGAGCATCCAGGAGCACGGCGAGCGCGTCCAACTGGTAGCGTTCGCCGCGGCACAGAAAACAGAAAAATGATCCCTCGCCTCCTGGTTCCCTTGAATTCCCGTCCGCCTGCCGTGGACACTCCTACGACGCGGCGGCGCCCTTCCACGCTAGATGAGCGCACGCTCGTCCCCGCGATGCTGCCCATTGTCCCTTTGGACGGACGCACGAACATCCCGTCCTCTCTGCCGCTGGAATCTATTGCTGCGCGCACCGTCGTTCCGCGCGGCATCAGGCGCGAAGACTTCGTCGTCGAAGAACCGAGCGATCTGCCCCTGCAGCCGACGGAAATGGACGAGCGCGTGACCGTGCCGCAGGGCGCGGCGCCGCCGGAAATCATCGCTCCCTCGGAAAACATTCTTCCGGCCGAGATCGTCGACCCCGATATTTTCCTGACCGGCGAGGTCAATCTCCTCACCGAGGCGCGCACCGAAGACCGCGCCAAGTCCGACCTGGCGAGAAACATTTCCTCGGTGGTGTTTCACGTACTCTTGATTCTGGCCATCATCGTCGAACCAAAAGTTTTTCCTGCGCGCCCGAAGACTCAGGAAGAGCTTGATCTCGCGCGCAGGCAGATGACCATCCTCCTGCCCCCCGGCGCTTTTGAAACGGCGCGGCCCACGCCACGCCGCGAGCGGCCAGCCGAGACCATGAAGGTGGACCCGCGCATAATCCGGAAAGTAGCGCCGCCGGAGCCGACGCCGGCACCGCCTCCTCCGAAAGAACCGGAGCGCGTGGTGAAGGAACTGCCGAGCGCCCCGGTGCCGAAGCCCAATGTCACGACGCCGGAGACCACGACGCCCACTCCCAAAACGGATGCGCCCAAGCAGCCGCTGAAGCTGGAGACTCCGGAGGAACAGCCCAAGCCGAACAGCCTGCTGCTGCCGAAAAATTCTCCAGGGCGCGCGATTCAGGATTCCATGCGCGATGCCGCCAAGATGAACGCCCCGCGTCCCGTCGGCGGCGGTGGGCAAATTCCGACTCGCGGCGCGCCGGGAGGCGGAGGACGAGGCAGCGTTGGAGCAGGCATTGAAATGCTGACGCCGACCGAAGGCGTCGATTTCAACGATTACCTCGCCCGCGTGTATCAGAGCGTCAAGCGCAACTGGTTCGCGGTGATGCCGGCGTCGGTGGAGTTGGGGGACAAGGGCGTCGTGTCGTTGCAATTTAGAATCATGAAAAACGGTGGCGTGCCGGATGGGGAGCCTGTCAAGGTGTTTGGCTCCGGGAAAGAGCCGCTTGATCGCGCGGCCATCTCCTCGATCCGCACTTCCAACCCTTTTGAGCCTTTGCCGCCGGCTTTCAGCGGCCCCTATATCGAGCTGCGCTTTACGTACTACTATAATTTGCAGCCGGATTACTCGCACTAGTGAAACCCGCGCGCCAACAGGTGTTAGGCAGCATTCTTCTGGCGCTGTTTGTGCTTATCTTTCTGTTCGTGCGCGCGCGTCATCTCCTCTTTCGATGAACTCACAGAATTCGAGCCTGCCGCTCGTCGCCGTCATCGGTCCCACGGCTTCGGGGAAATCAGCGCTGGGCGTGTGGCTGGCGGAGCAGCTCGGTGGAGAAGTCGTCGCGTGCGATTCGACGCAGCTCTATCGCGGGTTTGACATCGGCACGGCCAAACCCACGCTGGCCGAGCGCCGCGGCGTGCATCATCACCTGCTTGACGTGCTCGGCCCACAAGACGCGGCGACGGCCGGAGGCTATCGGCAAATGGCGCTCGCGGTCCTCGCCGACCTGAACAGCCGCGCGCGCCTCCCGATTTTCACCGTTGGCACTGGTCTATATCTGCGCGCCTTGCTGGAAGGCCTCGCGGACGTACCGCAGCGCTCGGAAGAACTTCGCGAACGTTTGCGCCTTAGCGCGCAGCAGCATGGTCCCGGACATTTGCACCGGATTTTGGCGCGCCTCGATGCCCAAGCCGCGCAAAAGATTTCCGCAGCGGACGAGCAAAAACTGATTCGCGCCATCGAAGTTTGCCTTCTCGCCAAAATGCCGCTCACCGAATTGCATAAAACTGGCCGCGCGCCACTCCAGGGTTGGCGCGCGGTGAAAATTGGACTCGCCCCAGACCGCGAAGCTTTGTACGAGCGAATCCAAGCTAGAACCGAGGCCATGCTTGCAAACGGCTGGCTCGAAGAGGTTCGTTCTTTGCTCGACAGCGGCATGCCCGAAGATGCCAAGCCGTTCGACTTTATCGGCTACCGCGAATTGCGTGAAGTCTTGCAGGGTCGGCTCACGATGGACGAGACGCGCGCTGCGATTCAGCAAGCTACCCGCCGCTATGCGAAGCGACAGCTCACCTGGTTTCGCCGTGAACCCGCGGTGCACTGGCTCGCAGGATTTGGAGACGATCCGCCGCTGCAACAAGCAGCGCTGCAATGGCTGCGCGGTCAGGGCGTGATGCAGGGTCGCGGTGCGGAGGCAAGGAGAGTATAATTTGTTGCTGGGACCTCGCAGGTCAAGCACGGTGTAATCATTCGCACGTACCACCCGCTCCGCACCATGACCCCTCGTTTCCCTCACGTATGAAAACCCAGCACGTCACCTCGGCTTCGGAGCGCGCCTTGCTCGTTGGCGTGACGTGGAAGCGCGCGCCGCGAGTGCTGGGCATGCCCGCTGGAGAGCAAGGCCGCGAATCTCTTGCCGAGCTGGCGGAGCTTGCGCGCAGCGCCGGCGCGGAAGTCGCCGGCACCATATACCAAGTGCGCGAGTCCGCCGATCCCGCGACTCTCGTGGGCCGCGGCAAGCTGGACGAGATTCGCGCGGAAGCCACTGCGCACAAGGCGCCGCTGATCATTTTCGACGGAAACCTGTCGCCGGTGCAGCAGCGCAATATCGAAACCGCCACCGAACGCCGCGTCATCGATCGCACGCAGCTCATTCTGGACATTTTTGCCCGCCACGCGCGCAGCCGCGAAGGCCAGCTACAAGTCGAGCTGGCGCAGTTGAACTATCTTTTGCCTCGCCTGACCGGCCGCGGCACCGCCATGTCTCGCCTCGGCGGCAAAAGCGGCGGCGGCGGCGCGGGTGGTGCGGGCGGAGGCGCTGGCCGCATCGGCGTACGCGGCCCTGGCGAAAAGAAACTCGAAACCGACCGCCGCCGCATCCGCGATCGGGTCAGCAAAATTCAGGCCAGCATCGAAGACGTGCGCAAGCAACGCTCCCTGCGCCGCGAAGCGCGCAACGCTGTCCCGCTCGGCACGATTGCCCTGGTTGGCTACACCAATGCCGGAAAATCTACATTGTTCAACGCGCTCAGCCGCGCCGAGGTGCTGGTGTCCTCGCGCATGTTCGCCACTCTCGATCCCACGATTCGCGCCATTCGCCTTCCATCGAACCGCCGCGCCCTGGTTTCGGACACCGTCGGCTTCATTCGAGATCTGCCCAAGGGCCTGCTGACCGCGTTTCGCGCGACGCTGGAAGAAGTGCAGGAGGCTGCCCTGATTCTTCACGTCAGCGACGTCGCCAATCCGCATCACGATGAACTGGACCAAGAGGTCGACAAAATTTTGCAGGAGCTTGGCGTAGCGGATCGCCCCAAGCTGCGCGTCCTGAACAAGGTCGATCTGCTCACCCCTGAGCAGCGTGAAGCCTTGAACAGCAGTTTGGCGCGCGCCGGCGAAACCGGCCCGGTGCTCGTCTCCGCCATGACCGGGCAAGGCATCGACGACCTGCTCCGGCACATCGACGCCGCCCTGCCAATCGATCCCGTGGTCACCTTGTCCCTGCGCCTGCCGCTCGCCGAGGGCCGCACCCTCGCGCTTATTCACGCGCTGGGCCGCGTGCTACACTCCGCGGTGGAAGATTCGCACATGACAATGGATGCCGAAGTCCCCGCCTCCATTGCCAGGCGCCTGCGTTTGAGTCAGTATGCCGCGGGTGGAACTTCTCGCGCCCCGCGTACGTAATCTCTATCAGGAGGTCAAACATGGCCGCATTTTTCCTCTGGTGCATCTTGTTCATCCTGTGCTGGCCACTGGCTCTGCTGGCGATTGTGCTCTTCCCCATCGTTTGGCTCATCACGCTGCCGTTCCGGATCCTGGGCATCGCGGTGCACGGCGTGTTTGCCTTGCTGGCCGCGCTGTTTTTCCTACCAGTGCGGGTTCTACGTGGCCCGCGCGCGATCTAAGTCACGTCATCCACAGTGCTGGGGTAACTTAGGAGTTAGACGAGGGCGTACCTTCATTTCTTGGGGGAATCTAAGCCTCTGGCTCGTGAACTCCAACGTTCCAGCTTCCACCTCACGCTGTGGAAATTTCTGTGGAAACTGGAAGTCCTGTAAAATGTGGGATTTCCAAGCATCTGCGAAATTTACGGCCATTTTGTTAAGCCTCCGTTCTAATCCCATTATTTACAACGACTTACGGGACACCCCCGACCGTCGTGCGCCGCCCTCCCGCTCCTGGTCCCGCAACGAGCATCGCCAACATTTGCACAGGTTTGCAGCACATTCATTACAACCGAGCCTCCACTCCCGCATTTCTCATCGCCGCCGCGTATTAATTACAAGGTACCCGTCCTGATCTTTTCCGTCGTGATTTTCGACCCGTTGACGCCTGCAGAAGCCAAGTCTATAGTGAGGCGCGGCTCGTTACTGACCGTAAAGTACGGCTTTTCTAACGCTAAGCCCTGATGAATCTTCCGAATACACTCACGTTGCTGCGGATTTTCTTCGTTCCCGTTCTCATCGTCGTTCTTCTGACCCGCAGCCCCAACGTCGAGCTCTGGGGCTTTCACATGCACTTCGAAGTTTTCGGCGTAGCCATTCTCCTGTTGGCCGCCGCCACCGATTGGGCCGACGGCTACTTCGCGCGCCGCCGCTTGCAGGTCACCACCCTGGGCATCTTGCTCGACCCCATCGCCGACAAGCTCCTGATCTCCGCCGCTTTCGTTTCGTTGGTGGACATGCACCTAGTTCCCGCCTGGATGGTGGTCATCATCATCGGACGGGAATTCACCGTGCTCGGCCTGCGCAACATTGCCTCTGCCGAAGGCTTCACCATTGAAGCGTCGGTGCTCGGCAAAACCAAGATGGTCCTGCAGGTTTGCGCCGTGGCGGTGCTCATCGCGGGAGCACGGCATCCCTCGCTCAAGCCGCTGGCCCTGCTCCTTCTGTGGCTTGTCGTGGTCAGCGCGCTGGTGTCCGCCGCGCAGTATTTCCTGCGCTTCTGGGGCCATGTCGACGACCGCATCAAGCAGCGGCGCAAACTGCGCATGCTGGAAGCCCGCAAGAAAACGGGAGATGCCGTCTCTCTCTGAAAGCGAGCGCCAGGCGTTGCTAAACTTGGCGCGCCAAGCCGTAACCGAAGCCGTGTCACGCGGCCAAATATTGGCGGACATTCCCTCCGGCGGATTTTTCTCGCAGCGGCGCGGGGTGTTCGTCTCTCTTCATATGGGCAAACGGTTGCGCGGTTGCATTGGGGTTGTGGAGCCCGAGGAGCCGCTTGGGGACAGCGTCGTACGTTCGGCCGCGAGCGCAGCCCTGCAAGATCCGCGCTTCCCAGCCGTGCGTCCCGACGAACTAAGCGATCTGCGCATTGAAATATCGTTGCTTTCGCCGCCGCTTCCCATTCGCCCCGAAGAAATCGAAATTGGTCGTCACGGCCTGCTGATTTCGCGAGGACGTCGGCACGGCCTGCTGCTCCCCCAGGTGGCCGTCGAGCACCATCTCAGCGCCGAGCAATTCCTGGCCGAAACCTGCCGCAAGGCCCAACTGCCGCCCGATGCCTGGCGCGAAGCAGACTCAAATGTCCTCGGCTTCACCTGTGAGATCTTTGCGGACGCGCCTCCGCGCGCAAGCTCATCCGGCGAAGACAAAATACGGTAATCGCGTCGAAGTGCGCTCCCATGCGAAAAAAAGGCCCGCCGAGTTGCTGCCCGGCGGGCCCTCAATCTAGCTAATTGCTGCGGGACTTATTCGATCTCGACGTTGTCCCCGGCGTAGATATCCGCGGAGCTGAAGGTTACGAAGACCGTCGCTGAGTTTCGGCTGGCGTTCAAGACGATCCCTTCGCCCAACACTTCGCGTGGCAAGTCTTTCCATGTATACCTCGTCGGGGAGCTTCCAAAGCCGTAGATCTCATAGGCGTAGCCCTTGGTTTGCGGTGCTGTTTCAATATCTTTGCCTTGATAGCGGAAAAGGCGTAGGTAATCGCCAATTTTCACGCCCTGCGCCGCACCCAGGTTTACGTACATGGTGATTCCTTGCGCCTGGCCTTCCTGGAATGTCGACGAGATCACCACCGTCCCCACCGGCTTTCCGCTGACCGGGGCAAAATGGTCGAACGGACCGACCTCTTTGAAAGGAGGCGCCGCACGTTCTTCGAACGGTCGCACAATATCGCCGCGCAGCATGTATTCGCAGGAAAAAACGACTTCCGCCACGGAAGTTTTGGACTCCACGCTTACCACCCGTAGCTGCCCAATATCGGAATACAAAATGCCCATAGCCTTCGCGATCTTCGTTTGTCCCTTGAACCATTCAATGCGATCAGGGTCTTCCGTTTGGCGCACTACCAGGAAGCGGTCGCCTATCCTTACTCCGTTGTCGCTCCCTCGATTGATGTACACGTTTTCGCGTTGGGCGAAGATTACCTTGTAACCAGGCTGTTCGCCGGAAATCACGCGAATATCCTCCGGCAGTTTCGTATCCTTCACAAAGCCCGAGCAATAAACCGTGCTATAGCCGGGCTGCAGGGTGGTTACGGCGGGCGCTGGCGCCGTTTGGCCGTAGCAAACTCCCGCGCCCGCAAAGGCAGCCAGGCACAACGCAGCTAGATTAACGCGCATTGAAAATGCTCCTTGAAATCACGCCCTGAGGGTCGTGCAAAAGAAGTCCCATGCGTCAAAGTAGCAAGCACCCGGCCGGGCGTCAACAAATTGGCCAGGCTGGCTTTACACTTTTGATACGGCATGCTACAAGCCGTATTTTCAATCATTTGCCGGGAAATGGGTGGGAAGGCGTCAGGGCAGAAGGATAGGGATGGGACTATTTGGCAGCGGTGTGGAGCGGATTTGCGCCGTGGTCGCGGCTGATTCCGCCAGGGAAGCGGCCGCGCAACTCCGCCGCGCCTTTCACGAAACGCCCACCATCGAACTGCGTCTCGACTGGCTGAAGAGCAATTCAGAACGCCGGCGATTTCTCGCTTGGCTGCGGCGCAGCCGCTTCAGGCGCGCGGTGCTGATCGCCACCTGCCGCCGGCGCGAGGGCGGAGGCTTATTGGCTGGCAGCGTCCAGGACGAACTGAGTTGGCTGGCGCAGGCCGGCGAAGCCGGATGTTTATGGTGCGACCTCGAGGTCGAAACCTTGCGCAGGCTCCCGCGCAACTCGATTCGCAAGTACTCCCTGCCGCGGCGCATCCTGCTTTCCGTCCACGATTTCCGCCGTATGCCTCCGCTGGACCCCGCTCTCGGGGCTCGCTGGCGCGGCCAGGTCGATGCCATCAAAGTCGCCGGGGCGACGCGCACCATCGCGGATAGCGCGCGGCTTCTCCGCTTCGCGGCAAGGATGCGCAACTGCGTTGCTGTCCCCATGGGCGAAGTTGGCTTGCCGGCGCGCCTCCTCGCCCTGCGCGAAGGCAGCGCCCTCGCCTATGCGCCGGTGTCTGCCGCAACCGCGCCGGGGCAGGTTTCGCTTCCAGATATGAAGCATCTTTATCGCGCGCACGCGCTGAACCGCCAAACGCAGGTGTATGGCGTGATCGGCGACCCCATCGCGCACTCTCTTTCGCCCCTTCTCCACAATACTGCCTTCATCACGCGGAAAATCAACGCCGTATATCTGCCATTCCTGGTCAAGAATCTGCGCGATTTTCTGAAGGCGGCGCCGGACTTCGGCTTGCGCGGCTTCAGCGTCACCCTGCCCCACAAGGAAAGCATCCTTCGGCATTTGCAGGATTGCGACGCGCTGTCCGCGGAGATCGGCGCGGTAAACACTGTGGTGGTCCGCCGCGACGGTTCACTTTACGGATGCAATACGGATTACGTCGGCGTCTTGCAGGCGCTGGAAAAAAAGCTGCGCCTGGCCAAAAGCCGCGTCTTGGTTTTAGGCGCTGGAGGCTCGGCCCGTGCGGCAGTCTTTGCGATGGTGCGCGCTGGAGCCGCGGTTGGCATCTGCGCCCGCCGTAACGCCGCGGCAAGCGAGTTGGCCCGCGCGGCAGGGGCTGAAGTTGTTCCGCGTCGAGCCCTCAAAACGGAATCCTTCGACGCTATTCTGAATGCTACGCCCGTCGGCATGCACCCTGACACCGCAATTTCTCCTCTGGAGCCCGGCGAGTTACACTGTCGGATTGTCATGGACCTCATTTACCGGCCGGGGAGGACGCAACTCTTGAAGCTCGCGGCGCAAAAGCGCATCGCCACGGTGTCTGGCGTCGAAATGTTTCTCGCGCAAGGCATCGCCCAGTGGGAGCACTGGATGAAGCGCCGCGCGCCGGAAAAATCCATGCGCCGGGCGGTCCTGGCCGCATTGCGCGCAGAGGAACGCGGGCGGAGTTCGCCGTGATCCGCCCGGATTTCCGCGAATTCCAGCGCCTCGCCAAGCAAGGCAATCTTATTCCGGTTTACGACGTTTTTCCGGCGGATTTGCTGACGCCGGTCAGCGCCTATTTGCGCATCGCGCAGGGCGCGCGCTATTCCTTCTTGCTCGAAAGCGTCGAGGGCGGCGAAAAAATTGCCCGCTACACCTTTGCCGGTGCCCATCCCGAGGAAGTTTTTCGCTATAACGCGGGCGCGTGTGTCATGGAAAGCCCCGACCGCATCGTCTGGGAAGAGCGCGATCCCGTTTCGTTCCTGCGGGAACGGATCGAACGCTTTCAGCCCGTTCGCGTCCCGGGACTTCCGCCGCTGGTGGCCGGCGCAATCGGTTATTTTTCCTACGACATGGTGCGGCTCATCGAGCGCCTGCCAAAGCGGCTGCGTGACGAAATCGGCCTGTACGACGCCATGCTCGCCTTCTACCACGGCCTTATTGCTTTCGATCACGTCCAGCATCGCTTGTGGATCGTCAGAAATGTTTTCACCGCGGGTTCCGGCGGCACGCTGCGTGCCAGGTACAACGCTGCCGTGCGCGAGATTCGTCGCACACGCAAGCTCTTGGAACATCCCGTCGCGGCCGAGCGCCCGCGCAAAGAATCGCGCAAAAAAAGCGGTAAGGTGCGTGTCCATTCGAATTTTCGGCGCAGCGAATACCATGCCGCCGTGCGTAAAGCCAAGCAATACATCCGCGCCGGCGATATCTTCCAGGTCGTGCTCAGCCAGCGCTTCTCCGCGAAAACGAAAGCGCAGCCGTTTGAAATCTATCGCGAGCTGCGCGCGCTCAATCCGTCTCCGTATCTCTTTTTTCTGCAAATGAACGATGTGGCCGTTGTGGGCAGCTCTCCCGAAATGCTGGTGAAAGTGCAAGGCCGCGATGTTTTCTATCGACCCATCGCCGGGACCGAGCCTCGCGGCAAAGACGAAGCCGAAGATCAGCGCCTGGAAAAACAACTGCTCGCCAGCGAGAAAGAGCGCGCCGAGCACATTATGCTTGTTGATCTCGGCCGCAACGATCTCGGCCGCGTCTGCGATTACGGCTCGGTCAAAGTCGAGCAGCTCATGATCGTCGAGCGCTTTTCCCACGTCATGCACATCGTTTCCAGCTTGCGCGGGCGTTTGCGCGAGGATGTGGATTGCTTCGACGCGCTCATGGCTTGCTTTCCCGCCGGCACCGTTTCCGGCGCGCCTAAAGTCCGCGCCATGGAAATCATCGAAGAGTTGGAGCGCACCCGCCGCGGCATTTACGCGGGAGGCGTGCTGTACATGGATTTTGCTGGTAATCTGGACTCCTGCATCGCGCTGCGCACCATGGTGGTGAAAAATGGCGTCGCGTACGTGCAGGCCGGAGGCGGAATCGTCGCCGATTCAACCCCCGACGGCGAGTATCAGGAAAGCGTCAATAAATCGCGCGCCCTCCTGACCGCCCTCGAATCCGCGCAGCGCGTAAGGCGCTAGGACGCAACGGTATGGTTCTGCTGCTCGACAACTACGATTCGTTTACTTACAACCTGGCGCAGTATCTCGGCGAGCTGGGCTGCAACGTCGAGGTGCATCGCAACGACAAGATAACCGTGGAAGAGATTGCCCGGCGAAAACCGGAGCGAATCGTAATTTCTCCCGGTCCTTGCACGCCGCAGGAGGCGGGCATTTCAGTGGAGCTGGTCGAGCGCCTCGCCGGAAAATTTCCCATCCTTGGCGTGTGCCTCGGCCATCAGGCCATTGGCGCCGCCTTCGGCGGCAAAATCGTCCGCGCCCCGAAACTCTTTCATGGCAAGACAAGCCAGATCCATCACGACGGCAAGAACATTTTTCGCAAGCTGCCGGATCCCTTCACGGCGACGCGCTATCATTCCCTCATCG
>WNFH01004040.1_pt1 | contig 10507 bp, 10 predicted proteins | sample 5400411 | NCBI WGS metagenome assembly WNFH01 (sample SAMN13153347, study PRJNA577476) | soil metagenome | isolation source: 200 cm saprolite under Douglas fir tree site 2 hole 3 | place: USA:California | collected 2015-04-18
CGGTCGGCAATATCGAGCAGCCCGCGGACCTTTTCAGCTGCGGGTTGGGCTGACGCCTGCTCGACGCTCTTTTTCAACTGAGAGAATTGTTCCTCGAACTCGGAGATGTCCAAACCGTGATGATTCTTTCTCATGTAGTACAGGCCGTGCTTGCCTCGCGCCGACGCCTCGATTTCGCCCAGCTTGCGTGTGGCGCTCGGCCAGTCTTGCTTGGCGGCCGCGGCAGCGAGCTGGTGAAGATAGGTCTTTACGAGCTCGATATTGGTCACATCGAAGTACTCACAGTGGACCCGGACGGTGAAAGTCGTTGCCCGCTGCAGGCGCCCATCCGAACCTGCAACATAGACGCGCACATGCCATGTCCACCTGGAGAACACGTGCGGCGCAACGTAGAGGCCCGTCGCGGGGTCGAAAGTGGCTACTTTGTGAATGGCCTTGTCGGCAACGACCTTCATTTGCTGAAGGTCATGCATGTACTTGTGCTCTTCTGGAACGCTCGGTCCGCCGGAAACGGCCATATGGGCCGCATGGCTCATCTCGGCATCGTGACCGAACGGCGGAGGCTCTCCAGCAGGCACGATCTCGAAGATCACGCGCGCATTGCGGACCTCCCGGCGTGTCTTGTCGAAGACCTTGACTTGCAATTTTATTGGTTCCTCGAGCGTGAAATTCGAGGTCTTGTTCTCCACCACGTATGCCGAGGTCTCGTCAGCATAGACGCTCGCGCCACCGACCGCCAACGAGGCGAGCAAGACCGACACGAAGGCGAACGCCCTTACTTTGCCAGCTTTCATCTTTCTTCATCCAATGACGGGTTTTCTGCCCTTCGGTCGGGCAATTCACGCGACAGTCTCGCAGCCGCCGGTAAGCAGCGTTTGTCTGGCAGGTAAAGTTATGTAAAGCGGCGCGGGCCATCGCCCAGCCCGATCAACCGCTCATGCTCGAGCGTTACTCCCTTTTTGCAGGAACGCCCCTAGAGTCTGGGCGAGCTCGGGGGCCGCGAGAATTTTCTGATGGCTATAAGCGCTCGTTTTGACCAGCCGGGCACCAGGGCATAGTGCTTGTATTCTGTCGCCTTCGCTGTGGTCGACAAACCGGTCCGTCTCATCGTAGAACAACAACGTATCGGATCCCGCATTAGCGTAAGAGCAACCAGCCTGAAGTTTCTCCCAAGTGGTCTCGAACTGCTTCGCGATATATTTTTTGTAGTCCTCCAGCACAGTTTCTTTCGGATTCAGTTTCTTTCGAATGACATTGATAGGCGGGAAAGGAAACGAAGGTGCACAAATGCAGGCGTAGCGCCGAGCATGAATGCCTTTTAAAGCGCGCGCGGCCATCATAGCCAGACCACCCGCTGAATGCCCTACATAGGCATAGGCTTCCTCATGAAGCGATTGGGACACCGCGGCGACATCTCTCAAAAAATACTCCCACCGAGTATGTCGTTTTGGCGAGTCTCCATGTCCGGTCACGTCGATGGCCACCGACCGAAAGCCCAAATTGGCGACGTGAACGGCGAGCGGGGCCATTTGCGCGGCACGGCCGCTCCATCCATGCACAAAGATAACCAGCGGCCCATTCCCCCAAACCCAAGCGACATTGTTCTCGCCGTAGCTCATCCTGCTCGCTTGCACCATCGCTTCCTGTTCGGAGGACGAAATGGGCGGCCGCTGCGTCATGGCAGCCAAGGAGCGGATGATGGAATTTGCCGTCGCTTCCGGCACCACGCTAACAACGAATTTGGCCAGCGTTATGAGCATTCAGATCTCCTGCTGGAGGAGCAACCAATCAACTGCTGGGAGTTGCCGGCAGGGCCACGATAAAGCAGGCGCGCCGCCCGCTCTGCGGCGCGCAGCGCGCGTCGCCCCCGTGCCGTCTTGCGATCTGCCGCACCAGCGCAAGCCCCAGTCCCGCGCCGGCGATGTCCTTGGTTCCCGTGCGGCGGTAGAACGGGTCGAACACGCGCTCGCGCTCGGCCTCGGGAACGCCCGCGCCGTAGTCGCAGACAGCCATTTGCGCGTCGTCCCCGGTGCGGGAGACGCGCACTTCGATAGGCGGGATGCCGTGGCGTTTCGCGTTTTCCAGCAGGTTGCGGAGCATCCGGCGCAGCAGGCGCGGATCGCCGCGCACCGTGACCGGCTCGCCGTCGAGCTCGGCGTTCTCGTAACGCGCGCACTCTTCCGCGGCGAGCGCGAGCAGGTCCACCTCGTCGTTCACTTCCAGCCGCTTCACCGCATCGAGGCGGCTGGCGAGCAGGATCTCGTCGATCAGCGCGTCGAGCTCGGCGATGTCCTGCTCGAGCCCGGCTTTGCGCTTCGAGTCGGCGTTCTCCTTCATCAGCTCGACCGCCATGCGGATGCGCGTGAGGGGCGTGCGCAACTCGTGCGAAGCGTTGGCGAGGAGCGTCCGATGCGCGCCGATCAGCTCCTCGATGCGGCCGGCGGCCCGGTTGAAGCTCTCGGCGAGCCGCGCTACTTCGTCGCGGCCTTCGACCCTGACGCGCGCGGAGAGCTCGCCCGCGCCGAGCGATTCGACACCCGCCTGCAGGCGCTCCAGGCGCGAAGTCAGCCGGCGCGCTACCGGATAGGCGCCGACACCGACCGCGAGCGCGAGCAGCGCCAGCACGAGGAACAGTCCGTAAGGCGTATGCCGGTGCCCGTGCGGCGCGCGCATCTCCAGCCACCTGCCGTCGGGCAGGCGTGCCGCAAAGGCGGGCTCGCCCCAGCGGTGGATCCAGCCGCCGCGCTCGCGGCTTGTCTCGGGCGCGGGCAGCGGCTCGCCTACCGCGGCAAGCGGGGAGCCATTCGGGGCGAAGAGCGCGACATCGGCGCGCAGGTTGGCGGCGAGCTTCTCGAGCGCCGCCTGCTGCTCGGTCTTCGGCGCGCTTGCGGGCGGCAGCACATTTTGCGCAAGCGTCGCCGCCACTTCGTAGGCTTGGCTCCAAGGGCCGTCCATGCCGAACGCTCGCCAGAGCAATCCCGCGGCGAGAGCAAACGCGGCGAGACTCGTGAGCAGCGCGAGATAGATGCGCAGGTACAGGCGGCGCATCAGTCCTGCACCTTCGCAAAGACATAACCCGCGCCGCGCACCGTCACGATGCGTCGTGGCCTCTTTGGATCGTCCTCGATCGCCGCGCGGACGCGCGACACGTGCACGTCGATCGAGCGGTCGAAGGCTTCCAGCGGTTCGCCCTTTACGAGGTCCATGAGCAGCTCTCTCGACAGCACGCGGCCCGCGTTCTCGGCGAACGCCACGAGCAGCGCGAACTGATAGCTCGTGAGCGGGCGCGCTTCGCCGTTCAAGCGCGCCGCGCGCGCGTCGCGGTCGATCTCGAGGCGCCCGAAGCGCAGCAGCCTTGCGGCGGCCGCGCTCCTGCCCCGGCGCAGGATCGCGCGCAGCCGCGCGAGCAGCTCGCGCGGCTCAAACGGCTTGGGCAGGTAGTCGTCGGCGCCGATCTCGAGGCCGACGATGCGGTCGGCCGCATCGCCGCGCGCGGTGAGCATCAGCAGCGGAACGTCCGACCTCGCGCGCAATTGCCGGCATACCTCGAGGCCGTCCATGTCCGGGAGCATCAGGTCGAGCACCAGCGCGTCGAAGGGTTCACGGGCGAGGCGTTCGAGCCCGGCGCGGCCTGCTGCGGCGACCGAAACGCGAAACCCCGCCTCGCCGAGGTACTCCGAGACCATCTCGGCGAGTCGGGCGTCGTCTTCGATCAGGAGAATGCGCTCGGCCATGCCTCCCTAGAGCCACCCTCGGGTTTTCGCATGGTATGCACTGTAGGCGTCGCCGAATTGCACCGCAAGCTGCCGCTCATCGGGCACGGCGAGCTCAGCCATGGCGCCACCCGCGATGCTTTTCCATGCGCGCGGCGAGTTCCTTGCGCTGAACGGAAGTGAGCACTTCGGCGGCGTCGGCAATGGCTTGCGCGATGCGCCGCGACGCCTGCTCGGCGAGCTGGAGGTGCTCGGCGCGTAACGCTTCGATCGCGGCGCGATCGACGACGTCCCCGGTGAGCGCCTCGAGCGCCTGCTTGCGCGCGCCCTGCATTTTCTCGCGCAGCGGCAGAAGGTCTTTCACCGCCTGTTTCACGATCGGCGCCAATTTCTGCTTTTGCTCGTCGGTGGCGTCGATCTCCACGTAAAGGTGCTTGAGCATGCGATCGAGGTGCTCGTCCACCTGAGTGGGGTCGAGCGCGCCGGCAGCGAAGCCGCCGCGGTGCCAGCCGCAAGAACCGCCGCCCTGGGCGAAGGCCTTGATGCCGATTCCGGCCGCGATGCCGCCGATCAGCGTTGCGATCGCCGCGCGCTTGAAGAAGCGCCTGCGTTTTTCGGGGTTGCGAGTTTGCGCGGTGTTTTCCATGATCCGTCCTTTCCTAGGTTACGGGGAACGTCTCCCCTGGCGAAGCAGTCTCGCGCCGGCCGGTAAGCGGAGTTTGTCGGGCAGGTAAAGTTATGTAAAGCGGTGGGCGTCGATAAAATGCGGAATGCCCGAGCTTCCCGACATCACCGTCTACATCGACCACCTCGAAACGCGTCTCGTCGGGCAGACGCTCGAGCGCGTGCGGCTCCTCAATCCCTTCGTGCTGCGCAGCGTGACGCCGCCGATCGCCGCCGCCGAGGGCACGAAGGTCACCGGCCTGCGCAGGCTCGGCAAGCGCATCGTGATCGAGCTTGAAAGCGAGCTGTTCCTCGTGCTGCATCTTATGATCGCGGGGCGGCTGCGCTGGGTTGGGAAAGACGCGAAGCTTCCCGGCCGGATCACACTCGCTGCCTTCGAGTTTCCGAGCGGCACGCTCATCTTTACGGAGGCGGGAACCAAGCGCCGCGCCTCGATGCACCTCGTCGAGGGCGAAGCGGCGCTCGCGGCGATGGATCCGGGCGGGCTCGAAGTCCTCGAGGCCGGTCTGGAAGAATTCGCCGCCCGGCTCAAGCGGGAAAATCACACCCTCAAGCGCGCGCTCACCGATCCGCACCTGTTCAGCGGCATCGGCAACGCCTATTCGGACGAGATCCTGCACCGTGCGAAGCTCTCGCCGGTTGCGCTGTCCTTTGCGCTCTCCGAAGCCGAGGTTACTCGGCTCTACGAGGCGACGCGCGCGACGCTCGTCGAATGGACCGAGCGGCTCAGGCAGTACGCCGGCGGCGAATTTCCGGAGAAGGTCACCGCCTTTCGCGAGGGCATGGCGGTGCACGGGCGCTTCGGCAAGCCCTGCCCCGAGTGCGGCTCGCCGGTGCAGCGGATCGTCTACGCGGAGAACGAGACGAACTATTGTGCGCGCTGCCAGACCGGCGGCAGGATCCTTGCCGACCGCGCGCTGTCGCGCCTCCTCAAGAAGAGCTGGCCGCGTTCGATCGACGAGCTTGAGTGAATTCGATTTGCGCACCCACGCCCGCCTCGACGAACGCGCGCACCCCGTTCTTGCTATCGGCTAGCGCAGGAGCTAAATTCCTCGCCGCGGCCGGGTGTCCGGCGGATCGGGGTGACGATCAGCTGGTTGGTGCTCGCCGTCTCGGGAGTGATGGTCCTGTACCAGCGCTGGGGCGCTTGACCCGAACCTGTCGGCGGGTTCTCCTTTCAGTGAACGTCTCGGACGATCAGTCTTCGGACGCAGGCAGGCTCTCCAGCCGCGCCATCACGTTGGCGACGATGCGGTCGCAGCGCGCCCCGGCAAAGGCAAACGCGTCGCCGTAGGCGAGGTCGATCTCCTTGGAGAGGGCCTCGCGCAGCAGGCCCCTGGCGCGGAAGAAGCGCGTGCGCACCGTGGCCTCGGGGATGGCGAGCGCGGCCGCGGTCTCCTCGACGGAGAGCTCTTCCAGCGCGCGCAGCACGAACACGACGCGAAACGCATCGGGCAGTTCGTCGATCTTCGACTCGAGCAGCCGGCGCGTCTCCGCGCGCAGCGCCGCGTGCTCGGGCTGTTCGGGTGTGGCTTCGTTCATGTCCACCTCTGCGATTTCACTGTCGGGTTCCGCATCGCCATCCAGCCGTATCACTTCGGCGCTGCGTCCGCGCCTGCGCAACCGCGTGACGGCCTCGTTCACCACGATGCGCACGAGCCAGGTCGAAAGCTTCGCCTCGCCCCGGAAACGGCCGATCGCGCGATAGGCGAGGAGGTACGCCTCCTGCACCGCGTCCTCGGCCTCGGCGTCGTCCTTGAGGACGCTGCGCGCCACGCGGTAGAGCCTCTGGTTGTAGCGCCGCATCAGGAACGTGAAAGCCTCGTGACTTCCCGCCGCGACGCGCCGCGCAAGCTCCGCGTCCGGTAATTTGTCGTCGAACGCCAACGCCGTTGCTGGTTGCATGTGCGCCTCTCCGTGTCCTGTGCGCCGGTTACGCCGCATTAGATAGCGGCATGGGGCCGGGCGTTCCCCGAACCGTGCGCCCGTTGAGATCAGCCATAGACGATGACGCCGATCACGACCGCCGCATCGAGCAGGACCCAGCCGACGCAGGCAAGATAAATAGTCTTGTCCTGCTTTTGAAGCCCGTAGACGAACCACAGGCATGCGGCGATGAGATACGAGACCCAGGAAACGAGCGAGACGCCATTGGCGTTACCGCCGACCCAGATGGTCAGCACTTGCGGCACGGTCATGAGCATGGTGAAGACGGAAAGGCCCCGCAAAACCTTTTCCAGCCCGCTGACGGATTGCGGGCTCTTCGGCTCCGTCACGCAGGCTCCATCGGGTGGAAGCATCGTCATGGCATCGCTCCTTATGACACGCGCTCATCGTGTTGCCCGGAATCGAATCGCGCCGGGCGACTCGCTCGCAAGCCGCCCGTCTGCTATGCGTCTTTGGTCAGTTTGTCGTCGCGGATGCCGGGATAGCTGTCCGCGGCAGCGTGACGCTTTGCCCCTTCGTCATACCAATACAGCTTCTGCGGCTCTTCCCCTTGCGTACTCTTGTGTGTTCCATCGCAGAACGGCAATGTGCCGGAAAGCCCGCAGCCGCAAATGTATTGGGATTCGCCGCCGACGGTCACCGCATAGGGCTTGTTGCGAAAGCGCTTGACGAGTCTCGCCATGATCGCTCCTTCAAGGGTTGTCTGCCCGAACTCACGCAATATATGACAAACGGGGCACTCGAGAGACTGTCGGTCCCCGGTGCCCCGCTATATCGTCTTCTACAGTGATTTCAAGTACTCGGTCAGCTCGCTCTTTTCCTGATCTGTCAGGCCGAGTTTCAAGAGACGATTGTAGTGCTCGAGAACGTCCCTCAGGGTCGCAAAGCGGCCATCATGGTAGAAGCCGCCCTTCTGGTGCGTCCAGAGCCCCGCGAGCGGGGCGGTGCGGTACATGCGCGTCGGCGAACGATCGGCCTGAAAGGAATCGACCCCCATCTCGCTGGGCGTGTGCAGGTTATGCCCCGGCTCGGTGAAAAGCGGCGGGACGTGGCAGGTCGCGCACTGTGCCTTCTTGTTGAAGAGATCCTTCCCCCGCGCGGCCGCCACCTTGTCAAAACTGCCCGCACGCGGCTTCGGCGCAGGGATGGCGATCTGATAGAAGTGAAGCGCCGCGAGCTTCGAGGTGATCCGGTCGGGCGTGCCTCGCGCATTGCCGGAGCCGCTCTTCGCAGATACCGGGAACTGATCCTTGCTATTGAGCCGCTGGTCGAAGAAGGTTCCCGAGCCATGCATCTCGGTCACGCCGACGTAGGCGTTCCAGTACGGGACTGACCCGAAACCGGTCCACGTATGAAGGTTTACGCCGGCGAGGCCGAACGCGGGCGGGATCAGCGTGCCCGCCTGCCCTCCGTCGGGCCGGAAGGCCTTGCCGTCCTTGTCGAGCTCGGCGTCGAAGCGGCCAGGGCCCCAGCTATTGAGCACCTTCTTCACCGTTGCGACATCCACTCCGAGAAGATCGGTGAAGGGCTTGAGGTTCGGGGCGAGCGAGACGATGACACCGACATTCAGGTCGCGGTTGGCCCAGCCGTCCAATCGTTTCCCGATGCCGGGCGCGAAAGAATCATCGACGGTCGAATGGCAGAAGGCGCACTGAATGCCCATCGACCCGATCTTGCCTGCCTTGTCGAACCGGCCGGTCACTCCGACGACGGCATTGAGCTTGAGCAGGGCGAGCGTTGTCGCCGGATCGTCGAGATTCACCTTGCCCGCTTTGATCTGTTTTTTAAGCCCATCGGGCAAAGCGTCTGCATCCACCTTGAGGCCGACCGAGAGCGCGGTTTTCGGACTCACTCCCCCTCCGACGCCGCCGTTTTTCTCGCCGGCGATGGCCTGGTGCAGCTGCAATGCATCGCCCCAGAAAGCCTCGGAACCGAAGGTATCGAAACGAAAGATTTGCCTGCCTTCGTCGATCGTCCGTCGCGCGTGTGCGTTGATCAAGCGGTCGTTGGGGGGGAGTTCGTCCTCGGCCGCCCGCGCTTGGGCGCTTCCTTGTTCCCGGGTGTCAATCCCGAACCCGATAAGAAACGCGACACCAAGCAGGAGAAAACCCACAATAGACGGAATGGCTTTATGTCTCATGTTCAAACTCCTTTCTGAAGACGTTTGATCTGTCTGCGGGCCTTTTGCACAATAGTCGAGCTTCGTTGCGTCTCGCTTTTACTGGTTCATAGGCTGATCTGTCCCCCTGTGATCGATTAGATGAAGACACAGGGTGCCGCGTTCCCGGCCTCGAAGATTGCCCCTACACGCGACACAGGAAAGAATTTCGCCGGCCCACGTAGAATAAGGACATGCTGCAACGCCGCTCCGCCGCCGCGATCGTCATCCGCGGTGCGCGCCAGAACAACCTCAAGAATCTCTCGCTCGAGCTGCCGTTGAACGAGCTCGTCGTCGTGACCGGCGTCTCGGGGTCGGGGAAGTCCTCGCTCGTCTTCGACACGCTCTACGCGGAAGGGCAGCGGCGCTACGTCGAGACTTTCAGCCCGTACGCGCGGCAGTTCCTCGACCGCATGGACAAGCCGCAGGTCGATGCGATCGAGGGGATTCCGCCCGCGATCGCGATCGACCAGACCAATCCGGTGCGCACTTCGCGCTCGACCGTGGGCACGATGACCGAGCTGAACGACCACCTGAAGCTCCTCTTCGCGCGCGCGGGACAGCTCTTCTGCAGCGGCTGCGGCCGTCCGGTGCGCCGGGACTCGCCTGCATCTGTATACGAACAGCTGTCGGCCCGCGCCAAGGCCGCGGGCGATCCGCGATTGGTGCTCACATTCCCGGTGACGGTGCCGAAGAATTTCAAGGAGGAGGAAGTGCACTCGCTCCTCAAGGCACAGGGCTACGACCGCATCCACGCGCGCCGCGACGACGTGCTCGAGGTCGTGCAGGACCGGCTGCGCATGTCTACGGCGGACAAGACCCGCGTGATCGAAGGCATCGAGGCGGCGTTGAAGATCGGGCAGGGAAAAGTCAACGTCTATCCGCTTGACGCCGAGGGCGACGCCTTAGCGCCCTGGCGCTATTCCTCGGACCTTCACTGTCCGGACTGCGACATTCACTACTCGGAGCCGAGTCCGGCGCTGTTCTCGTTCAACTCACCGCTCGGAGCGTGCGAGACCTGCCGCGGCTTCGGGCGGGTGATCGGCATCGACTACGGACTCATTGTGCCGGACGAATCGAAAACGCTCGCCCAGGGCGCGATTCGCCCGTGGCAGTCGCCTAGCTTCCACGACTGTCAGGACGACATCGAGAAGTACGCAAAGAAGCGCGGTATTCCGCTCGATATCCCGTTCCGCGATCTGAACGCGAAGCAGCGCCATTGGGTGCTGGAAGGCGAGCCGGAGTGGGTGAGCTGGCGAAAGTCCTGGCCGGGCATCTGGTACGGCGTCGCACGCTTTTTCCGCTGGCTCGAGACCAAGGCCTACAAGATGCACGTACGGGTGCTGCTTTCGCGCTATCGCGCCTACACGCCTTGCTCGGTCTGCGCCGGCGCGCGTTTGAAGCCCGACGCGCTCCTGTGGCGGGTGGGCACGAAGGCGGACGCGGATCGCGTGCTCGATGCCGGTCGGCGCTTCCTGCCGCAAGGCGCGAAGTTCGGCGAGGAGCGCTTGAGCGCCCTCCCAGGCCTCACGGTGCACGATCTGATGCTCCTGCCGGTCGAGCGCACGCGCGCGTTCTTCGAGAACCTGCACCTGCCGGCGCCGCTCGATGAGGCCACCGACCTGCTTCTCACCGAGATCCGCGCGCGGCTGCGCTACCTCGTCGAGGTGGGCCTGGGCTATCTCACGCTCGACCGCCAGTCGCGCACGCTCTCCGGCGGCGAAGTGCAGCGCATCAACCTGACCACCGCGCTCGGCACCTCGCTCGTCAACACGCTCTTCGTTCTGGACGAGCCCTCGATCGGCCTGCATCCGCGCGACATGGGCCGCGTGATCGGCGTGATGCAACGGCTGCGCGACGCAGGCAACTCGCTCGTCGTCGTCGAGCACGACCCGCAGATCATGTTCGCCGCCGACCGCATCCTGGACATGGGGCCCGGTCCCGGCGAGCGCGGCGGGGAGATCGTGTTCTTCGGCACGCCCGACGAGCTGAAACAGTCGAAAAC
>WNFH01004046.1_pt1 | contig 10504 bp, 7 predicted proteins | sample 5400411 | NCBI WGS metagenome assembly WNFH01 (sample SAMN13153347, study PRJNA577476) | soil metagenome | isolation source: 200 cm saprolite under Douglas fir tree site 2 hole 3 | place: USA:California | collected 2015-04-18
CGCCTGGTCGAGCTTCGCCATCGCCTCGGATTCGATTTTTGCGAGCGTCGCCTCGGCGATCCCGCCTGCGAGCAGCCGGCTGCGATAAAGCGCGACCGGATCGCGCTTCATCCATTCCTCGACTTCTTCCTTCGGCCGGTACTTGGCGGGGTCGGCGCGCGAATGCCCGCTGTGGCGGTAGGTGAGGCATTCGACGAGCGAGGGACCGTCGCCCGAGCGCGCCTTGGCGATCGCCGCGCTCGCGGCCTGGAACACGGCATCGGCGTCGTTGCCGTCGACGACGATGCGCTCCAGGCCGTAGCTCGCGGCGCGGTCTGCCGCCGGATGCTTCACCGCGGTGACGGCCGAAATCGGCGTGTACTCCATGTACAGGTTGTTCTCGCAGCAGAAGATGACCGGCAGCTTCCACACCGCGGCGAGGTTGAGCGCCTCGTGGAACGCGCCGATGTTGGTCGCGCCGTCGCCGAAGAACGCGACTGCCACCTGCTTCGTTCCGCGGTACTGCGCCGACCACGCCGCGCCCGCCGCGATCGGGAGATGAGCGCCGACGATCGCGTAGGAGCCCATCACGCCGTGCTCGACGCTCGTCAGGTGCATCGAGCCTCCCTTGCCTTTCATGAGGCCGCATTGCCGGCCCATCAGCTCGCCCAGCACGGCGAGCATCGGCGTGCCTCGCGCGAGCGTGTGGTGATGGCCGCGATAGGTGCAGAAGGTGTAGTCGTCCTTGTTCATCGCCGCAGCGAATCCGGCGGCGACCGCCTCCTGGCCGAGCGCGAGATGGCTCGTGCCCTTCACCAGGTTCTGCAGGAACAGGTCATAGGCGCGCTTCTCGCAGTAGCGGATCTCGACTTGCAGCTGGTACAGCCTCAGCCGAGTCGCCTCGGGAATGGCATCCGCCCGTGCCGAAGGCGCCGTCTTTTTTTTCACCATACTCATGTCGAACTCGTCTCCTTCAATTCCGGCTGATTTTCCGCCGGTTGAACGGCGCTTGCGTCCGTTCGAACCGGCGGAGTTAAAGCGGCGGCGCCAGCCGTCCGCCTTTAACTTTAATAGGGATTCGCGATCGGCAGCTCTTCGGCCGGATAGAGCGAGATGATCGTCGCGCCCTCGGGCGTGAGGATCACCTCCTCCTCGATGCGCGCGGCGGAGATCCCGTCGGTCGCAGGGCAATAGGTTTCGACGGCGAACACCATCCCCGCCTTGAGCTCGATCGGCTCCTTGAAGGAAGTGAGCCGCGAGATGAGCGGCCGCTCGTGCAAGCCCAAGCCCAGCCCGTGGCAGAAGTTGAGCCCGAAGGCTTCCATCTCGCTCGCAAAGCCGATCTCCTTCGCTTCGGGAAAAGCGCGCGCGATCTTGTCGCTCGACCTGCCGGGCTTCAGGAGCTCGATCGCCTTGTCCATCCACTCGCGCGCTTTCCGGTACGCCGTCCTTTGCGGCGCCGTCGCGCGCCCGACGTTGAAAGTGCGGTAGTAGCAGGTGCGATAGCCCATGAACGACTGGATGACGTCGAAGAACGCCTGGTCGCCAGGGCGGATGAGGCGATCGGTGAAGTTGTGCGGGTGCGGCGAGCAGCGCTCCCCCGATATCGAATTGATCGCCTCGACGCAGTCCGAGCCCATCTCGTAGAGCCGCGCGGTCGCGAGCGCGACGATCTGCGATTCCTTGACGCCGGGCTTCAAGGCCTCGGCGATGTCCTGATAGACGCCGTCCACCATCGCCGAGGCCATGTTGAGCAGCGTCAGCTCGTCGATGTTCTTCACCTCGCGCGCCATCAGCATCACCTGCTGGCCGTCGCGCACCTCGATCCCGAGCTTCTGCAATTCGAACAGCATCGGCGGCTCGACCACGTCGAGGCCGAGCGGCATGTCGCCCACGCCCTCGGCGTCGAGGATCGCCTTGATCTCCTTCGCCGCGTCGCGAAACAGCGTGATGTCGCCGCCCACCGCGCCGCGAAGCCCGAGCAGCCCGGCCCGGCAATGGTCGGTGTGCAACCACGGCGCGTAGAGACGGTGATGCTTCGCCGCGCTGCCGAAGTCCCAGATATAGGGATCGCCCGTGCCCGTGAGGAGCGAGTAGCGCGTGAGCTTGTCGCGCGCCCACTCGCCGATCACGGTGCTCGTGGTGTAGCGGATATTGTGCTGATCGAAGGAGAGCAGCGCCCCCAGACCCGACCCGGCGAGCGCCGCGCGCACGCGTGCGAGGCGATAATCGTGCAGCCGCCTGAAATTGATGCGCTCCTCGAAATCGACCTGGGTGTGGCCCGGTGCATGCAGCGGCCGTTTCCAGTTGTGGTGCGGGTCGATGTCGTCGGGCCGGATGATTTTCGGCTCGGCTGATTTTTTCGGCTTGTTCATCGACGTTTTCTCTGGACGACTTTTCTGCAGAATGCGAAGTATGCCACGCGAACCGCGCCCCGGCATACAGCACCCCGCGGGATGAACGGCGCTTCGCGCCCGTTCCATCCCGTGGAAGTAAAGCGGCGCGCTGCGCGCGTCCGCTTTTACTAGCTCTTAATTGGCTTTTATGCCTGCAGCCTTGATGAGCCGGGCGTTCGACTCGAACTCCTGCTTGATCATGGCCTCGAACTCGGGCAGCGACAGGGTCAAGGGATCCACGCCCAGCTTGAGAAACTTTTCGCGCACCTCGGGCGAGTTCACCGCGGCGTTGAATTCCTTGTTCAGCCGCAGGACGATTTCGCGCGGCGTTTTTGCCGCGACCAGCGCGCCGATCCAGAAGTTGTAGTCGGAGTCGGGGTAGCCCGCCTCGACGGTGGTGGGCACGTCGGGAAAGAGCGCGCTCCTCTTGGGCGAGCCCACCGCGAGCGCGCGCAGCTTGCCTTCCTTGACTTGCGGCCCCACCTGGAACGGGAGCGCGAAATAGAAATCGGCGCGACCCGTGAGCACTTCGGTGAGCGCATCCGGCGCGCCCTTCATCGGCACGTGCAGCACTTCGATGCCCGCGGCGATGCGGAAGCGCTCGAGATTCATGTGCGTCGAGCTGCCGATGCCGGCGGTCGTCGCAATGATCCCGCCCGGCTTCGCCCTGGCCGCGGCGACGAGGTCGGCCACGGTCTTGTAGCTCCTGGCGGTCGAGACGACCAGAACCGTCGGGACCGTGCCGATGGTCGCGACCGGCGCGAGATCCTTGGGATCGAGCGGTCCGGGCGAGAGGAGCGGCGCTACGGTGAACGCCGAGGTGTAAATGCTGATCATGTGACCGTCCGGCTCGGCATTCGCGACGTAGGCGGCGCCGATCAGCCCGCCCACGCCGAGCTTGTTCTCGACGATCACCGGCTGGCCGAGGCTCGCCTGGAGCTTTTCGGCGATGATGCGCGCCGTCGTGTCCGACGCGCTGCCCGGGGTCACGCCCGAGACAAGGCGGATCGTCCTGCTCGGAAAATTCTGCGCGAGCGCGGCGCTCGTTCCAAGCGACAACGCAAGGGCGCAGAGCCCGATGCCTTTCATCGACTTATGCATGGCTTCCTCCTCCAAAAAACTTCAGACCTTCGGCAGCCCGAACTGTCCGGCGAGCCAGTCGGCCGTCCGGCTTCGATAACGATAAGGGCGGTTGTTGGCATTGTGCCCGCCGTCCTCGACGATCAGCAACTCTACCGGACCGGAAACGCTCTTCGCCAGCTGCTCGGCGTGGCTCGCGGGCACCAGGCGATCCTGGCGCCCGGTCACGATGAAGATCGGACACCTGATCTTCGCCGCCGCATCCGCCATCGTCAACGTCTTCGCGTGGCGCAGCGCGTCGGCTTCGGTCGCGCAGTGGCTGCGCACGCGGAATGCCTCGCGCGTGAGCGCCGGCAGTCCGCTCCATATCTTGTCCCACTCGAAAGGCCCGGAGAGCGCTATACAGGCGCGGATGCGCTTCTCGTAGGCGGTGGCGCGCGGCGCGTAATATCCGCCGAGGCTCACGCCCCACATGGCGATCTTCGAGGCGGCGAGGTCGGGACGTTTTTCGATCCAGTCGCACACCGCGCGGGCGGCGCGCTCGTAGTCGCCCGAAATCGGGATCTCGTATTCGGCTTCGCCCTGCCCCGGCCCGTCGATCGCGAGGATCGCGACCCCGCGCGCGAGGAACGGCTCCTCGTAGGCATGCAGTTCCTCCTTGGTGGAATCCAGCCCCGGCGCCATGATGAGCACCGGGGATCGCTCCGACATTTTCTCCGGTTTTCGCAGCACGCCGTAGAGCGTCCTGCCCTCGAACGGTATCGCGACGCGCTCTCCCAGCGGGCGCATGAGCGGAAGCGCCGCCTTGTAGCAATCGACCGAGCGCATGTGCGCCTCGCGCATCTGCTTCGGGTCGTGCACGAAAACGAATTTGGCGAAGTGATAGTACACGCCCGCGCGCACGAGATGCTCGCCGGCGCTGAGCTTGTGGCCTTGCGCGAGCGCCTCGCGCCCGAGCGCCTCGTGGACTTCGGCGCGCTCGCACCAGGCGCGGCACCAGTCCTCCCAGCGCTCGATTCCGGCCGTGACTTCCTCGAAATCGGCGAGCAGCACCCCGTTCGATACGAAGCGCGGCGCCCAGTGGGCGATCGCCGCGGCGACGCGCGGGTCGGAGGATTTCGTTTTCGTTGCGGCTTCGGACATGAACAAGTCCCTCGGCTTAAGCGTCGAGGTTGTCTAGTTTACGGCGCGCGCACCCCTAGCGGGCGCCCAGTTCGTTTCGCACGACCAGGCCGCCTTTCATCACGAACCTGACGCGTTCCATTTCGGCGACGTCCTCGAGCGGGTTTCCGGAGACGGCGATGATGTCGGCGAACTTGCCCTTTTCGATGGTGCCTATCTGGTTTTCCCAGCCGTAGTTCAGCATCCGGGCGGCGGGAAGATAGGCCGTCTGCAAGGCCTGCGCCGGACTCATGCCCCATTTCACGAAGTATCTGAACTGGTCGGCCTGCCTGCCGTGAGGGATGGTGGCGGAAGTGGCGCCGCTTCCGAACACGATCGGAACGCCGGCGGCAAGCGCCCTCTTGAAGGCCTGCTCCATGAGGCGCAGGCGCGAGTTCCTGCCGCCGGTTTCCCGCAAATCGGCTTTCTCGAGGGAGATCAGGTCGTCGAGGGTCGGGACGAAGTAGGCCTTCTTCTGCAGCATCAGCCTCACCCCTGCATCATCGAGCTCGAGCATGTGATTGGGTGAATCGACCCCCGTGGCGAGGCAGCTCCTCATGCCTTCTCCGCCGTAGGCGTGGCAAGCCACCTTCAGCCCGAGCCGGTGGGCCTCGTCCACGATCGCTTCGACTTCTTCCAGCGTCAACGACGGACTGTTGACCAGGGTGGCGTCCGGCTTCCACATGTGAACCGGGCCGACGAAATCCTGGGTCGTGTAGATCTTGATCCAGTCGACGCCGTGCAGCTTGGCCTCGCGCACCGCGGCGCGGGCAAGCCACGGAGAATTGGTGTTCTTGTTTTCCGTGAATCCTTCGTAGAAGCGCAGCGACTGCGTGTCCGCGTAGTAGTTGGTGGCCCTCTGGTTGATCGACTGGCCGACGACCTGCATCCGCGGCCCCTGGAACTGGCCGGCATTGATCGCATCGCGCAGGTCGACGGTGTTGAATCCGCCGCGCGAATCCATGTCGAGAACGGTGGTAAAACCGGCGTCGAGATCGACTTGCGCGTTCGCCAGCGCGATCAGCGCGCGCTTGGCGGGCGTGTTGACGGCATTGAGATTCAGGTGGACGTGCGCGTCGATCATGCCCGGAAGCACGGTCGCCGAACCGAGGTCGAGCAAGGTCGCGCCGGCGGGAACCTGCACCCCCGCGCCGACTTCGGCGATGCGGTCGCCCCTGACGACGATCACCTGGTTGGCGAGCATCCTGCCCGACCGAGCATCGAACAGCCGCCCGGCCCGGATCGCGACAAGCTGGTTCGGCGGCGCGAGGAATTTCCGGGCCTCCGGAGACGCCGAGGGGGTTCTTGCCGTTCCCGCTCCCTCCCCTTCCTGGGACCACACGGCGGTGCTTGCGGCTCCCGCAATCACGGCGGCGAGCACGACGACGAGCTGGTTTCGACTACGCATGGCCCCTCCTCTTATCGCCAGTCGGAAATTACGCTTTATGTTTTGGGATAGATTTTCGCAATGAAGGCCTTGTCTTTTGCCGAAAGGTGAAGGTTGTTCGGTGTGCCGACGTGATTCAAAAATAATGCAGCCGGAAACTGATAAAGCATGATTGACAGTCTATCGAAGATCGTCGCGTTGATGCCTTGCGGCGAATATTTTTCAAGAATGTTGGAATCAATAGTCGCTTTATTCCAATTGTTGGGCGGCCCGGAAAACTGCGCATAGACCACGTTCACGTTCCATTGCAGGTGTTCGTTCGGCTGCTGGTGCTCATGGATGCAACCGAGCGCATGGCCGAACTCATGCACCACCACCCTTTCATATTCGCCGTCGTCGGTGTTGTCCTTCAGCCAGCCAAAATTCATCGTTGGTTTGCTCTTTGGAAAATATTTTGTATTAAGCACGTCCTGACCGATGCCTGACCAGGAGCCTTGACCGGACAGGAAGGCAATGCGCACCTGTTCATTTTTCGTGGTCACGAAATCAATATGGATGTTCGCGTATTGCTCCCAGATTTTCGCCTTGGCAATCACCTTGGCCCGCTGGGTCTGGGAACCGCCAAGGAAGCGGCATTTGAGCGTTGAACCTACCGGCCATGACTTGGCGGCGATCAGCGCCATGTGTGGCGATGGAATCACCGCCGTCGGGTCTATATCCTTGAAGGCTTCCCGCGGGGTCGCGGCTCCGCTCGTTTTCAGGACAGCGTTCACGCGCATTTGGTGCAGCACCGCGTGCGGTGAATTCTTTTCATCGGGAATAATCCGGTCGTAGCAGATTTGCATTTCGGGATCTCTTTTCACTCCCGATTTCTTTGCGTTGGATTTTGCTTTCATGTTCGTATTCCTTTCTTTGGGTTTTGTTTCAACTACGTTCTTTTGGGCTGCCCCTTTGCGGAACAGGTCCGGGACTGCGCCTCATGTTCATGCTTGCTTTCTCCCTCGCCGGGAGAGAACCGCGATCCGGGCGGGTCTTGAGCGGGATCAGTGTTTCCGGCTTCCCGGGACGCCGAGGGGGTTCTTGCCGCTCCCGCTCCCTCCCCTTCCTGAGACCACGCGGGGGTGCTTGCGGCTCCCGCAATCACGGGCGACGAACACGACGACGAGCTTGTTTCGACTACGCATGGGCCCCTCCCTTGTCGTGAACTGTGCCAATCGGAAACGCTTTATGTTATACCTGTCATCCGCGACCCACTTGGAGACCGCAAGAATCGGGCGGACAATAACCGCCGGATCTCGAGTTAGGGAGAGGAGAGACAGATGGATACCGTTATTTGCCGCAACGTAACCGCTGCCTGTTTCGCTCTTTTCATCGCGGTCGCGCACGCTCAAAGCGAGGCATTGAGGCCCGCGCAGGCCCAAACGGCCGTGGCGCTGACCGGCCAGGTCAGCTCCGCCGAGGAAGGGGCGATGGAAGGCGTCGTCGTCAGCGCCAGGAAGGACGGCTCGACGATCAGCATCAGCGTCGTCACCGACGCGCAGGGCCGCTTTGCTTTTCCGGCCGCGCGACTCGAGCCCGGACGTTACACCTTGAAGGCGCGCGCCGCCGGCTACGAGATCGACGGAGCCAGGGCCGCGGACGTCGCCCCGGGCGGGGAAGCCAAGGCCGAAATCAAGCTCAAGAAGGTGAAAAATCTTTCCGCGCATCTGACCAATGCCGAATGGATGATGAGCATGCCGGGCACCGACGAGCAGAAGCGGTTTCTGCTCAACTGCAACGGCTGCCACACGCTCGAGCGCATCATGAAGTCGACGTACGACGTCGACGGCTTCACGCAGATTTTCCAGCGCATGGCCGGTTATTATCCCGGCAGCACGCCGCTGAAACCGCAGCGGCTCGCCGGCAAGGCGACGCGCGACGTCGAGCGCGGCGGCAGCGGCAGGAAGACGGCGGAATGGCGCGCCAGCGTCAACCTAAGCCAGCAGCAGACCTGGGCTTACCCGCTCAAGACCCAGCCGCGGCTCACGGGCAAGTCCACCCGCGTGATCTTCACGGAATACGACCTGCCGAATTCCCTGATCCAGCCGCACGACGTGGTGCTCGATCGCGAGGGCAACGCCTGGTACTCCGACTTCGGCCAGATGTTCCTCGGCAAGATGGAACCCAAGACCGGCAAGGTGACGCAATATCCGATCCCCGTGGTCAAGCCGGGATGGTCGGAAGGCACGCTCGATCTCGAGTTCGACAAGGAAGACAACCCCTGGGTCGGCGTGATGTACCAGAGCGCCATCGCGAAATTCGACAGGAAGAGCGAGAAGTTCCGGATGTGGACCACCCCCAAGGAATGGGACACCGACGCAGGCCAGCTCGGCCATATCGCGATCGAAGGCACCCATAGCGACAACAAGGTGTGGATCAAGAACTCCGACGGCGGCCATATCTACCGTCTCGATCTCGTCTCCAACAAGATGGAGAACCTCGGCGCCTTCAAGGATCCGCGAAGCGGCAAGCGCATCGGCACCTACGGGATCCACTCTGACGCGCAGAACAACGCCTATCTGCTCGACTTCGCGGCCGGCAACATCGTGAGAATCGACGCCAAGACCAAGAACGCGGTCGTCTACCCGACCCCGACTCCGGACTCCCGCCCGCGGCGCGGCCGCGTCGATCACGAAGGCCGGTTGTGGTTCGCCGAATATCAGGGCAACGCCATCGGCATGTTCGATCCCAGGACCGAGCGCATCACGGAGTGGAAGGTGCCTACCCCGTGGAGCGCGCCCTACGACGCCGTCGCCGGCAAGAACGGCGAGGCGTGGACGGGGTCCATGCTCACCGACCGCGTGTCGCGCCTCGACATCAAGAGCGGCCATTACACGGAATACATGCTGCCGCGCCCGACCAATATCCGCCGCGTCTATCTCGACGATTCGAAGAGCCCCGGCACGCTCTGGATCGGCAGCAACCACGGCGCGTCGATCGTCAAGGTCGAGCCGCTCGACTAGAACAAGAAACACCGCAGGGAGAACGCAATGAAACACGGAGTCTCGACGCTGCTCTTTGTGCTCGCCGCGGCCGCACCGGCTGCTTATTCCCAGCAAAGCGCTCTGAGCGAAACGCAGCTGCTCGGCCGCCAGGTCTTCGCGCAGTCGTGCGGCATCTGCCACCTGCAACCTTCGCTCGGTGTCAAAACCTATGGGCCGTTGCTGAACAAGGCTGCGGCTGCCGGCAGCGACGAGGTCATGCGCGCGTTCATCGTCAACGGCACCGACCGCATGCCTGCGTTCAAGTATTACCTCAAACCGGCGGAGATCGATGCAATCATCGCTTATGTGAGAACGGTGCCGGTGCCCGCCGCGCCCGCACCGGACGCCCAGAAACAAGGAGAAGCCCGATGAACACGATTCGAACGATGCTCCTGGCCTGCGCAACGTCCCTGCTCGCCGCGACCGCAGCCCACGCTGCCGATCAGTTGCTGAGCGGCGCGATCACGTCGCGTTCCGGCCAGAAACTCGAAGGCGTCACGATATCGGCCAAGCTGGAGGGCTCCACCATTGCCACCAGCGTTTATACGGACACCGCGGGCAATTATTTTTTCCCGCCCCTGCCCGCGGGCAAGTACCGCGTGTGGGCGCAGGCGCTCGGCTTTGAAACCGGCAAGGGCGCCGTCGAGCTGTCCGCGGCGCGGCGCCAGGATTTCACGCTGCAGGAGATGACCGACCCCGAGCGGCGCTTCCGCCAGTTGCCCGGCGAGATGATGGTCGCGGCATTGCCCGAGGCGAGCGCCGACGACGCCCGCACCAAGAAGATTTTCATGAACAACTGCACCGGCTGCCACTCGACCAGCTACGTGCTGCAATTCCGCTTCGACGAAGCCGGCTGGAGCAAGATCATCGACCTGATGAAAGTCGTGCCGGTCACCGGCGTCTATCCGGGGCCGAATGCCAAATCCAACCAGATCATGGAGCGCCACCAGAAGCAGCTCGCCGCCTACCTCGCGCGCGCGCGCGGTCCGGGCGAATCGTCGATGAAGATCGCCGTTCGCCCGCGCCCCGTGGGCGAATCGGCGCGTGTTGTCTGGACGCTCTACGACCTGCCCCTCAATCCCGATGCGGGCATCGGCACTCGATACAACCCGAACGACGGCACCGACTGGTCGCTCGGCACCACATCGAAAATGGGGCAGTTGCCGCACGACGGCGCACTGGGCCTGGACGGCACGATCTACTTCACCAGCAACAACCCCAACCGCGGCGTGACGATCGGCAAGGTCGATCCCGTGACGGGTGCGGTCAAGTACCTGAAGGCCGACGCGAAGAACGGACTGGCCGCAACCGCGCACGGGCTCGCGCGCGACCGCGCAGGCAACCTCTGGTTCGACATCAACCCGGGCCGCCGCGCGCTCGGCAAGCTCGACACCGCCACCGAGAAGATCACGATCTACCAGACTCCGGAAAGCATGTCTCCGGTGGGCGGCGCGGTCACCATAGACGTGGACGGCAAG